>Ga0065711_1029909_pt1 | contig 34364 bp, 11 predicted proteins | sample Hoacrofraction12_FD_59098 | JGI IMG/M metagenome (GOLD analysis project Ga0065711, IMG submission 59098) | Hoatzin crop microbial communities from Cojedes, Venezuela - Epithelial fraction 12 v2 (version 2) | ecosystem: Host-associated > Birds > Digestive system > Esophagus > Crop | place... | reverse complement strand
CCCCCCCCCTTCATCATTTGGTTTGTCGGGGGGTTTTCTGACATCTGATATTTCCTCAGATATTCCTGTCAATAAACGCAGGTACTGCATAGTTCAAGAAAGCAGCCACTTAAGAAGCTGCAAATGCAAATTAACCATACCTGTTTAAAGACATGAACAAATAGCCTCCATCAATAAAAGGTCTGTGATATTTGTCCTCATTACCACAGTAGTCTAAGTTTCAGTCACGTATATCATTGGGAAGCATACTCTTGACTAGGCATTCAGGGTAGAATACATGGTAAACAAAAACACCTACTGAGAACTGAGCAGCAGATGTTCTGGTAAAAGAGAGATAAAATGTAGCTGAAATGCTTATCTGGAAACCCTGTCTAGAATCTGATGGATAAAAAAAAGTCAAAGTTATTTGCTGGAACTTTTGCTGTGTTATACTGCATGAAGAAATCTATTTCTTATTTTATTCATTCTTCAACAAAAGTATAAACAGATATAAAACTAACATCTGTGCCAGTTCATTAGTCTCTCCTAAGCAGTGATTAAATAATAATATTTTCATTGCAGAAGGAAAGGAGGAAGACTGGTAGGTAATCCTGGACTAACGCTGTTATGCGATTTAAGTCTTCCTTTTACAGCAATGGGGACTCCCAAGAAACTTTCAATGAAGTGTCATAAAACAGGTTATGGGCTGGCTTTTGTTCAGGACAAAACATAATATACTACTAAAGATTCAGAATTGCAATTCCTCATTTGTTGATCATTCGTGATCTAAAGTTCTGTCACAGAAGAGATTTTTAAAAGTGTGGACACTTCCACAAATAAGATTTACTTTATTTCACTGGTCATTACTCTATTAGCACAGAATATCTTCATTTTTAAGTGGATAGATTATGACTAATTATAACATAAAAGAATATAGAAAAGTGTGAACTCCTCTACTCACTTGGGCTTCTACTTCGGGACTCGGTGAATTAGAGTCTGGGATCAACTGAAGGAAACCCAACAAAACAAGTCTGACAGGGATATGTAGCAAAATCTAGGGTAAAGTATATGAAAATTGCGCACATAGAGAGCATTATTGTCACATATACATTAACAGGCTGTGGTTTAGAGGTTTTCCAAATCACAGACTGTGCCTTCCACATTGCACTTGATATTTCTTGATAGATTTTCTTTTAATTAACCAATTGCTTTGAATTCATATTTTTGCCACCCAAAACATCCTATGATAATGACTTCCAATGCCGAAGGTACATATTATTTACTTTTTTGTTCCTTTTACATCTATTCTTAGAGTTTCACCTCAATTCCCTCAATTCCTTTTCTCTCTAAAAACTGAACAATTTTCTTTTTTCTAATGCCATGTCCCTCAAATCAGCCGTCTCTTCTTCACTTTCCTAAGCTGAACAGTCTACTCTGTCTGTTCTCTTCCTACGTGAAAGGCCATCCCAGTCTGCTGGTTCCTCTTTCTTGTTACGTACTTTTTCTAGTTCTGCTGTATTCTCTTAAAAACTATGCAGCTAGAATAGCAAGTGTACATGCATCATACCATAAGGATGGTTTGCGCTATACTTTCCATTCCTTTCACAATAATTCTAATATTCCAGCTGCCTTTTGATTACCACTAGGGATTGAACTGACATTTTTTAATAAATATTATTTTCTGAGTGTTCATAATCAATTTAGAACCCATTGTTGTGCAAGTAGTTACAAGGACAGAGCAACTATACTCTGGGGTTTTTTTTGGTGTCTTTTTCCCCGTGTAGGACTTGACATTTATTAACTCTGACAGTGACACCTGCCATGTTAGATGATCAGTTCCTCAGTACTCAAGATCACTTTGCAGCTTTTTGTAGCCATATTGGTTTTGACTTTCTTTTATCAGCAAATTTTCTTACTGCTCTACTCATCCTGATAATTTATAAACAGCATAGACTTAAGCACAGATCCCCACTGGTATTCTCTCTCTATTGCAAAACATTGACAATTTATTCCCTTTCTCACTCCTAAACAGTTGTTACTTTACAAGGAGGGTTTCCATCCTATTTCCTGACAGCTTACTGTCTTTAAGAAAATTTGGTAAAGACCTTGTGAAAAGCACTTTGTAAATCGTTGAAGTCATTGTTATCCATGTGTTTATTTCCCTTCTTTTAAAGAAGTTCTTTTTAAATAGCTCACATTTATGAGTTGTAGATTCCTTCTAAAGAAGTTCTTTTGATTTTTTCTGTTTTGTAAGAATTTATATCCCTGTACTGACTAATGCTAATTTTTCTCATACAAATTTGCTCGCTATGGAAGTCAAAAAATAATTTATAGTTTCCATATTTTTATTATAGGTCTTGAGATATTGGCATTGAAATTTCAATGTTCCATCCCCCTGTTATTCAGGCCAAACTTAACCAAGAGGTTGGGCACGCTGTTCTGTCCACCCATGATGCTGCACAGATGCCTGAAATTTAAGGGGTTAGCTCCCACTGAAGTCTCTTAGTCATCTCTAAAACCGACAGTAAAATCTACAGTAACACCTGCCACTTTTGCTACGCCCTTCTGTGTCCAACCTTTTCCTGATTTGTCATTAAAAAAAAATCTTGATGTAAATGGAAATTTAATCAATTAGCTTCTCTAATATTTTATATGTTTTCTATTATTTGATTATACCACTATTTAATGTCTTTGACATTTTACAGGGCTTCTCAGATGCAGTGTGTATATACAGTATATAGTCAGCCATTTTAAACCATTTTTTTAAAATGCATTAAAACATTTATAGACAATAAAATAAGCATGTGTACCAAGGAACAGCATGACACAGGACCCAGCTGGCTTTATTGTAAAGGGTCTGTTTGCACAAACATGATTTCACAGCATTTATGAAGAGTTCAAAGCCTCCAAAACTAAATTATATCCAGGACTACCACTGTGCTGGTTACATTTTTTTAAATACTACTCTTGTAGAAGCATGAATGTGAGGAAAACATTTGGACTGACTGTAGAGCCTATTTCATTGCACAGATCTAGTACCTCTTCTTCATTTTCCAGATATGGAAATGATAGTAAGTTACTCCCAGCTATAAACCTGCATGTAATGTCTAAAAGCTGCCAAAAGACCTTTAAACCTCTACTACTTCTTATACGGGAAAATGAGAATGTAGCAAATTGCTAAAGAAAAAAAAAATAATAGTAACCTTTTTGTAAATCATTTTGGCTCTTTTATTTGTTTCCATTTGTATTTTTGACTCCTCCCTTCTGATAAATCAGGCTGAAGAAGTAACATCATACAAACTATGCGGAAATAAGGAAATTAAGAGGGAGTATGTTTATGTACTTTCAGAAAGCCTATAATGTTCACCATCAGAAAATGAGGGAACTATTATGTTGATCTTTCGCATTAGCCTAATACAACTAAACTCTCAATGAATGTCTTAATCAGACATCTTTATGAAATAGAAAGAATCTTTCATGTATTAGCAGTAAGGAGGCCTTTAGTTCATAAGACAATTATGCTGAGCTTATTTTTACCACAGCCTACAAAGAAGATAATCCTTCTTATTAACGGTTCAAATATCAAATGCAGTAGATAGGTTTAATGGAATTATTTTTTAATCTTTTCACCGTCACCACAAGTGCCACCTGACATTAATCCCCTGGCACTAGTAATAAGATTAAACGAGAAATCTTACCTTTGGCATTGTATGATAGACTAAAGCACAGGAAAGAACCTCATCAATGGTTTAAAAAAGATTTAGTGTCACTTGTACAGTAACAAAGCAGATGTTCTCTATGGGAAAATAGCTACGAAAAGTAAGCAAAAAATAATTAATTTTTATGTCTAGTGATACAGAAAAACATTCTATCAACTGTGTAATCTAGGAATGGATACTTTAAGAGCTGAAACACCAAGCAAATAGGTGAGACCTAACTGAATGAAAAATAAGCTGTATGAACAAAAATAATAAAATCTTTTAAGGAATACTGGAAAAGTACTTATCAACAGCCAAAAAAAAAAAACCACACTATTTTGAGGCCAGAAACATAGGGATAAAGTGAGAACTTAAATCTATACCAGTCACATCCTGTTAAAAAAAACCAAAACAACTCGAAAAAGCATCTTCCATTTCATAAAGAAATTGAAAACAGAGAAAGCAACAGCTTGCTGCTAAGAGAAGAGGATGAACTGGAGCTGAAAGATAATCTAGGTTCAACCTGAAACCAAATAATATGGGTCTTGGTTTTAATAGAGAGGTTAAACGTAAGACAAAAAGCAAAGGTTAACAGATAAAGGGAAAACTATCATAAAGTAATTTTGTATACTTAGCTACACACAGAGTGAGAATGGTCTCAAACTCTTTTTAACAAATCTAAAGTCAACACTGATACAATATTGGTGAAAAACAACCAATGTAACATTTTAAGAATGAAGTAATTAATCTTCAGGTCCAAAAGACCCTCAGTAATGAGTAAAAAGAAAAAATTTGAAGGGTAATTAGTCATAGAGCTGAATAGATAATGAAAGAAACTGAAAATCATTTACCAAAGATAGATACCACACTAGTTTGGCTGCATAGACTTATGTCCAGCCCAGGTGTCAATACAGATGCAAATCAAGTCTACTTCGGCTTTGTAAACCAGCATAAATTATATACTGGAGAAGACCTTGTTAAGGAATTGCCTAAAGGGGACATGGCAACAGGATTGACTGAAGGGACATTCCCAACCTAATTACTCCATAATTTATTAAATTTTTGCAATGATGAAGTTTAAAAAAAAAAAAGTGCTTGTAAATTTGTTGATGACTCAGACTTGGGAGGGAGCAATGAAGAGAAGGAGTATGATGTCAAAGACAATTCACATGACTTCAAGGAAAGCAATGTTAGAAATGGAACTCAATCAAAGTGCAAGGTCATAGTCTTGGGGACTAATAACCAGAACATCTGAAGTAAGTTAGCAATCCAAGTAAGAATTGCTGAGTAAGAGAAAGACAAAGACATACCAGCCACAAGATCAGAGAATCCCAAAATAATGGGGCCATAAAAAAGTGCAATCCTTATCATGTTTCAGTCTTTCAGGCACAGAATACAGAGGTGGATAAATAAAAATACTTTTTTCAAAACACAAGTGAGACCTCATCTGAGCTATCACACATCTTTTTGATTACTATACTAAAAGATTTGTAATAGAAAAAATTAGTCAAAATGCAAGAAGTCACTGTTTTGTGTTCTGACATAGTACTCTCCTATGTGTACATACATATAACTTGCTTAGCATTAGTGGCTGACTTCACGGAAGCCTTAGGCTGCACACTGTGAACTTGCCACCTGGATACAGTGAACTTTCACAGCAGCTTTGCCAAGCTCAGTGAAGGAGAGCCCCAAGGACTCCGCTGCAGCTAGATGGTATGGAAGTGAAGTCATCCACTGACAGCAGCAGGGCCTCTTTGATAAGGGAAGAATCTTCAGCCTACTCAGAGACAACGAAGAGCCCCAATGCGGGACAAAAGCCCCCAGACTCAAATAACACCATTGGATCAGCTGCTGCTTGGACATCACGAGGAGAACTTGTGCAGGGCAGGAATGAGTGTGTGGGAGAGTTGAAAAGGGGCACCCGTGGGCTCACAGGAGTCGCCCACTGTGAACGGACTCCGGTCTCAGCAGTTAAAGTCTGGGGTGGTGTGTGTGCGACTCCTCAAAGGGTGTATGAATGCTCGGGCAGCGGCCTCTCCCTTAACAGATTATGAATTCAGAGTGGAAAATGGAACAGATCAGAGGAATAGGTATCTCATAAGAAGAGACAGAGAGCTTTGCTTATTTAGGCTAGCAAAGTAAACACTGAGAAGGAAAAGCTGCTCATCAGGTGGGTAAATGTTAGGTGAAACAGCTATATAAAACAAAGGACAACTCTGGTTAGCTAAAGACATGCACTTACGAGATTTGGATCCTAAGCTCAGAGTTAAAAGCAATTTCTGTCATTTCCACGTAAAGTCAGAATACAGAAGGCATGCAGTATTTGTCCCTGACTGTCAAGCATTCACAATTCAGCACTAAAGATTTCCAGATTATTGAATGTGAACTAGATGATTTGGGAAAACTGATTTCATGTGTGGGTACAAGTTGTTCGAAAACAGTCCTAAACTAGACTAGCAATATGACTTCATTTCAATGAACCCCAAGTTATTCCCAAAATTTTCCAAGTCACTTGTGTTCTGCTCAGTTAACAGATTCTTTCAGAAACAGCGTCTTCTCTAAGTTTGAAACAGGAGCAGGTGCTTCAGGTGATACCACTTTTGTGCAGCAGTTGGCAGGCAGCCCAGAGGCTATGGAGGCTCATTTTAATTACTTGGCACCTCAATACAATTAAAACATACCATAAAGGTCAGCTATTAGAATAAATATTTGGTGCAACTTATCTCAACCACTACCTATACCTGATACACACCACAGAAACCTTTCCAAACATTTAAGATGTTTTACTTACATATGAGATTACATGAGAATGTTATTAATTATTTTAATACCTTTCAAGTATTTCTTTAGAAGAAATTCAGGTCATCATTCACTATCAAGCTAAAAACATCCTGTAATATTGTTGCCTTTTCTATATTGTGCAAAATTATGAATCTAAAAATTTTCCCTGTGAACGTGGGGAAAGCAGGCATTTTCCTTAGACCATGGCAGAGTGGAAGCAAATGGATTTCTTCTGGAAATACTCCACTTACGATTTTCCATGTTTTCTTGATTGTTATTAATCTGAATTAACATCTAGCTAGGGTGAAAAGTCTGTTCTTCCTATATTTGTGTGTAGGACACACTAACTTCCTACCTTCCACAGGCTGAGTGCAGTGATCTGCATTTTCTTTGCATGACGCGGTTATGAATGAAAACAAGGAGTGGAACTTCTAATGTTGTTTTGGATCTTCTTAGTATCCCTAGTCCTTCCAGGAAAGGAAAAGTTCTTGTAACACTAGGAGTGAAACAGGAAAGGAAAATATCCCCAACTAATTTTTTAAAGCTCTTAAGTTCTTGTTTACACATGGATTCTGCTTATACCTGAAACAACTTCACAAATTGATTTAAATCTCAGCATTTATCCTTTCACCAAGTACAACCTAGGCCGTTTCTATTTAGACCTCTATGGATAGTTTCACAGTTGCCCACTGATTTATGAATTATGCACTCTATATGATAAATTATGAGTTCACAAATGTTTCCTAAAAATGCGGCACGACGGAATGTCAAGCACAAATGTTGCCTTTGGACATGGCTAACTATGTGCAGACACAGAAATGTTAAACGATTAAAATAATTTTTTAAAATCCTTTAAAATACATTGGTTTGCGATCATGTTCTTGGCAATAAGATCAAAAACACACAAAACTAGCCACAGCTGTTTGTATTCTCCCTACTGATCAGAAAGCTATAACTTCAGAGTTCACCTTGAGGCTTGCAATTATTATTCATCAGTTAAATGACAGTCACTGTACTAGAATATTAACTGCAAATTTGTTATTGGCATCCAGGAGATAAGTATTTGTGCCCCACACTGTGCAGAAAATACTTTCATTGAATCTCTATGACTTTCTTCTTCTCTTTTTCCTTCAAAATCACCTCAAAAATCTCTTTTAGAATGAAGTTGCATCAGAACGGTTATTCTGGTTTAAATAATCTCTAAACTACAGTCACACAGAACATTCATTACCTTGCAAGTCACTCTGATATTTTTCGCTACACAAAGCTCAATTCTAATGTATGGAAATGCATAGTGAGTTACCCAATACACAATTTCTAAAAAATATTAAAATGTTAAAAATATTTCCCTATCCCTTAATTATTACTATGAATATATCTTCTATTAAAATATAGATCTATCTGACAGGAGAAAACAATTCAAATGAGACAGATGCAAAAGAATCCTGTAGAATTTTTGAACTTGTATACCAGGCTTGAAAGAAACTGAAGGATCATTGGAAGAAATTTACTAGTAGAGGTATTTATAATAAATTAGTACCCATATATTTGGTTAACATGTAGAATATTATTAACAGCTTGAATTTTGTAGAGGTAACCAAATAAAGATTTGCAACACTCAAAGGCAGAAGTGACAGAGAAACGATGTGCCAAAAATCTGAGAAAGAATGAAGACCAGAACCAGAAGGCTTGGCTTTACACAAAAAAGTCAGTGCTTTTTTAAGGCCATAATCAGAAAAGGTGCTGTACACGATGAAAGAAAAGCATCTTGCCTGTGGCAGACTAAATCAGAATAATTATATAAGTTTCAGCTCTCTAAACCAAGCCACAAGCATACGTAGGTATGTTTAATTATTATCATCATAGGTTTTTCTCCAATAGCTCTGCAGTTTTAAACCCTTTGGGTTGCCTCCAGGAAAGATACCACTCGACTCTATTTTGAATAAAGGAGATCAGAAAGAGAACTATTTTTGCCAGGAGTCAAACAAATACAAGGAAATCAACCAAGAAAAAAAAAAAAAGAATTCTGTCATATGACATTTTATCAAAAATATTTTCATGTAACAGGACAGATGTCAGAAAAGAATGAACAAGATATGTAGCTACAGTGACTGATTACTCCCAGCTAAGCAAAGTCTTGCTGTTGCCATAGGAATTAAATGTGATCTGTCCATACACGCATTAGTTATGTGGTTACCTTGATGCTCTCAAGTTCTTGCTCACATTCTGTTACATGACAAAAAATTATCGAACACCTGCTACTGGGACATGGCTCACCCAGACTGACACCCTAAATCTTACCAGAGATCCTGGTGGAAAAAAACAACATTACGTCCTCAGATTGTCAGAGCCCATATTAGGATACAGAATATTGTGGAAATTGACTTTTACCCCACGTATAGATTACCATTCCCTTTGGAAGAGAGTAACAAGGTTTCAGAAGGATGAAGTCACTCAATACAAAGTAAGCATTAACGAAGCAATAAATTGGCATTACTCCAAGCAAGAAGTACCAAACAGTTAATTGGTTTAGAGGCAGACGTATAAAATTAGAAAAAAGACTATATTTCATAGGTACTTTTTGTTCAATTTCAAGAAAGCCCATTTCATCCCACCAAAGATGATTTAGGATGCTTACATAACTCTTTTCTCTGAAATAAAATCCTTTGTCAAGACACTTACTCTGACTTCTGCTTTCCCAAGTAAGGGACAAGCATGTTGTCATGTCCCTCTTTCAGGAAGCACCCATTTACCTTTAAGCATCCCTGTAATGGTTTCTTGTTTTTCATAAGCACAAGGAAGACAACAGCTTCTTTAATTTCTCCGAAAGTACTAAAAGTACTGTCAGCTTTTACCTGATCTTAAAAATACTGAAAGTCAGACAGACACGACTGTACAGGGTTTTATCTTAGCCAGGCAATGAACAAGTATCTTGTCTCTTATGAGATCCCACTGGGAGCCCTGCAACCGCACTGGACTCTATCTATTGTTCCACGCCTTATGTGGTTTTGTTATTTCACATTATGCTAGTTTCTACAGTTGCACAATATGTGCACTCGACGCGAATCATCTTCTAGTCTATTACAGTATCACACAATTAATGTGCAGGACATGCTAAAAACATTGACTCTTTCAAAACAGAGAATACAAAAAAAAGTTTGCATAGCCTTTGCTTTTAATCTTCATTTCATAAGTAGCAGCACTTAATCTCATATGGAGACCATCAGCTGATTCTGTCTTTCTTGAGAAAAATTACAAGACTCCTGTAGATGGGCACTTACTGTACTGATTTCCAGGCAAGAACATCATCATGTTAGTCTGACTGTTAGGAAAACATACAAATTTTTGGTACTATTATACACCTCAAAAATACCAAAACAAAGTTGGTTTGATTTGCAAAATATTTAAATTTAGCTGAGAAGTGAAAACAGCACAGTCCTTTGAAAACAGTAACTGCTGCATAAATAAACAGAAATATATAGACTGAACATCTTGTATTAAAACAAGCGTCCAGCAAACATGCACAAACACACTTCTGAATTTCTGTTGAGAGGATTTTCTCGAGGCAATATTCTCTAGCAAAAGGATTTAAAGTGATGCCCTACTTCACATCAACACCTTTGATTTAGAAGAGTAATTTCTGCACTCTGCTTTCAAGGTTATTTCATATTTTATCTGTTAGAACCCCTCCCGAAGCCAAGAATTAGTCAGCATAGAAGACTAATATATAAATTCTCTACTAATAATCAAAAGCTTCAAGACAATGCTTTCAGCTGTCATTTTGTAACAGGAGTCTAATTTGTGTGCATTTTTTATTAGGGAAGCAAACACCAGCTTGACATACGAGTGCTATTTCACTGATCATAAACCGAACACATCAAATTTGTGGAGAACTTAGGGCAAGATTATCTTCATGATGGATAAAACCTAAACACATTTTCACTGAGGTCTGTGTTTATTTTTTTCCTCTAGCAGTTAGTTCTCTGTAGTTAACAGATTTAAAGTGTTCTGAAATTCTGTCACTGCATCAACTATTTCCACAGCATTTATTCCTTATATCTTAGAAGCAAATCTTCAATTCTTACCTCAAACCTTGCCTAAGCTGTATTCAACATTTACCACCTTCGTTTTACAACATTTGCCTACAAAATAACACATCAGTTACATTTCTCCCACATCTGTGTTTTCTGTCAATCAATTTAATCAATAGCATTGCGAGATGCCTCAAGTATGTGTGAAGACACTAAACAAAGAAACACACAAACATTTTTGTTCATCTCAGTAGTCTGTACTTTTATGTTGCTGTTGAAGATATAAAACACGAACTAGCAGCATAAAGCTACTACATGCTTAGAACTCTCTACCTTCCTGACATCCTTTTACCTTTCTTGGTAAAGTTCATAATTCAATACAAGATAGATATTTCTGATTCTTGTCACCATTTCTATATGGCAGATTTCCTCCAGTACTCTGCTTCATCTCAGTTACCAGCCAAACTCACTAAAAACAGCCGCCAGCACTGAAACGTTCCATTTTAAACACATACTTTGTTTGAAGTCCTTCATTCAACATTTCAGTCCCTATGGGAAATCTCAGATTCATGCCATTTTGGATTAGTTTCTCCCAATGATTACATGACAGTTGATAGGTCGCAGCTGGATCTATCAAAAAACTTTCCTGATAAATGCATTTCCACAACTCTCCAAAGTTCTTTACAACTCTCTGCTGCTGTAAAGCAAGTAACAAATTCCCACAAATTCATGCAAATTTCACAATGATTTCATTTTTTATTTTTTAAATAAAAGCTATGTTTCTGGAAGTTTACTGCATTCTAATCAACCATACACCTCATTATTTTCCATATGACAAATGTGGCAGGTGTATTATTTTTTCTTCAATAAAAACATATGTGTGTACACAAAACATACATGAATGTCTTTCCAGTGACGGGTTCACCATATATGATATTTCTGCGTTTGCTTTTTCAGCAGTTCACCATGTTCTTGACTTTTAATAGAAAATATTTCTTGCAAAACTTATTTTAAAACCCTTACTTTGGCTTTCATGTAATCACTTTTGATACTAGATATTATATAGGTTGATATGAATTATGATGTAGAGATCAGTATATTAAGTTTGTGTGTGGTTTTTGCCCCCCTCAGATTGCAGGGGATATTTTTGGAATATATATATACACATATTTATGTTTTAAAGAACATCCACTTTTAAGTTTCCTGTGCGTGTCTGAAACAAGCAAGTCTGGCATCGGTGAAAGTAATTTGCTTACTATTGGGCACGGCAGGGCGTCCGGGCGCAGTGAGGGTGCGAGCCCTGTGGGCAGGGCAGCGGCCTCGCCAGGCAGTGCCCACGCTCCATGCCCAAGCGAGGTGAGCAGGGCAGCCCCACCACCCTGCCTCAACAGCTCTCCCACCTGCCACCAGCCATGGGGCCTGGGCCCCCAGCAGGGCGATGTGCTTGAGGAGGTTCTGACACAGAGGGAGAAATATGACCTTTGTCGACTTACTTAGCGCTCTCCTACTCTTGTTGATCTGTTGCCAATTCGTTGTTCTTGTGTTTGTCAGCATATCACAAGGAAATAGGGCCTACTGGGTTCTTTCCTGTCTCCAGTGTCCTCGAGCTCAAGCCCAAGCTGTCAGCAGCATTTGTAAACTGACAGCAAAAGCAGTAAAGTCAGTTACTTCAGGTAAAAAGTAAAAGTGATACTTCAGCCCCACTCTAGGTAAGAATTGATCATGCTATTCAAGGGTAAAACCTCATGTTTAATTTCTATTAGTTATCATCTTTTAATAAGGCCCTGTTAAAAAAGATAGACACAATAGTAACATCACAGCTATTTATGGTCAGTGCCCATGTAGAGCCTTTCTACTTCCAAGTTTGAAAGTATCCCTCTTCACAGCAATTCACAAACATCTGCCTAAAACTCACTAACAATAAAAAGCAGAGTTCAGCAGGAGACAAGTAGCTTCAGATTCCAAAAATCGAGCACACGCGTGTATCTACTAACTCTCACATACACGCAAAATAAGATAGTCCTTGCTATTAAGTAAAACCAAAAAAAAGACAGTTTATGATAATGCTATAAGACCTCACAATTTCTGTTTAGTTTTCATGTGCTTGGATTTTGCCCTAGAAACAATAATTTCATATGTTACAAGCTGAATGTAAGTTTTACAAAAACTAGAAATAATGCAACTTTTATACAAGTCTTCAATTTTCTATTTTTTTTTTAGACAATCTCAGTTTTCTGTCCAAATTAAATGCTGCCATTGGTCCTCATATCTGAAAATATTCAGATTATTTTTAATAACATGTTTATGCTTTATGCTTGCGACTCTTCAAAGTTATATCTGCTAGTTGGAATATGACAGCAAAGTGTCATGTGGTTTGCCGCGAACATAATGAATGTCTGTTAGTCCAACATGAAGTATCAGAAGATAATATGAATCCTGCCACTAGTCTCCTGTGTGTCCTTATAACAATTTCTTATGGAAAAGATATGGAATGTCCTTAATTTAGAAGCGACATTCCTGAATATGTCATTAATTCGAGCATGTCATTACTATAGGTTTAATGTTTAGCTCTACAATCAATAACCTCATGCTTCAGTACAAACTGATATTTTTATACTAAGTGCAGCTGCAAATCTCCAGTCTGCGTTCTCACCCTTCTTTGCACAAAAAAGAAAAATAAAATCTGTAAAAGCACATTACAGCTATCGTTGTTATACTTTCAGCAGCCACTATAGAGATACCATGCTAGGAGAGTGCATACTGGGAGGCAGATAGAGCCTGGGACTTGCTGTTACAGAACTGCAGGCCTCCCTCCTATCTGATATATTCCTACATATAGCACTGTCTCACTCATTGAAGTCAAATTTACAAAGTGCTCTCCAATTTTAGAAAGTCTCAGTATTCAGGTGTCAGAGAAACATATTGCAATTGCTAAAACTTTGGGGGTTTTTTGAAGAGATAAGCATAACCAACTGTGCTTCTGCCAAAGCAGTGGTGAAACTGAGGCAGCGATAACACAGTCCCGAATAGGTCTACATATCAGTTGTCTCATGTAAAGCAATTACTCTGTTTTCTGTGGACAGGTATAGGTGAAATGATTTACAGTGCTATTACATCTGCTTTTGTGCACTTGTTAAGATGACTGTTCAGTATTGCAGTATACCCAATGTTTACATGAGCTCATTACTTTCAAAAAATTCTCCTCCAGCAGCCAATATTTCCATGCCTGATCTGAACTCAAAGGTTAATTTGTTTGGAAAGCTGCTGTGCAATACTGTTTCATTATTTCTCAGAAGCAAGACTTTTGATGGGCTTCAGGAAAGAAAGAATAAAAAAAAGTTTACAAGCAATTTGAACATCATCTCTGCATGCTCAGAAGCATCTGCTAAGATTTTAGCAGGTTTAATGAATCCCCCACTGTTTAGGACATTGCAATGGTGTGTTCCAGCCTGTCTTGGCAAACCCATGGGACAAAATGCAGGCGTAAAATAAATAGGTAGATATGCCTTACCATAAATTAAAAAAAAAAAAATCACTATTTTAAAAATGTAGATTAAAAACCAAATGGTGCAAACTAACACTCATTACTGAGGTCTGGATAAAATTCTCAGCTGGTGTCTTCCGTTTTAGGTAGCTGAGGATCTGGCCTGTAGTGCTTACTGCTGGGAGTAGTCACATTAATTTCTGTTATTTCACAGAAATCAATTGGACTACTCCCAGCAATAAGTGCTGCTCTGAGCTGTAAGCACTTACAGTCTCAGTTCTTCAGAGTCTATGTTTCTATATTATTTTTGTGCCACTGTTCTCACCTATAATACCTTCAGCCTTGGAAGTTACGTCTCTAGGTAAATAACAAAAGCAGAAATGTGTAAAACTCGCACTCATGCTGTACCATCCACCTGAATGGATTGTCATTCCCCTGAAAGACTATAAATCTCAATGTGATGTCAACTTCAAACCCATACATAATCACAGAAATTATTTCAATTGAGCAACCATGACTAGTGCTATCCCAAGGTACTAGACTACATTAGGAAAATGAGCAGTATTTTAAAACTCATTTGTCTATGCTGATCGCAGCCTGGAATAAGTTACATTACATCTTTCTTCATGCAAGTACTGCCATAAAATTATTCCAGGGTTTTCAAAACCTGAGAGGTGTCTGCCTTATCGACATGGGAATGAAACTGTACTGCACAGAAGGAATAAAATTTTAGCCCCGACAAAAGTCTTCTTCATAGTGAGATACTTTCAAGACTGCCTTGTTGCCTAGTGCTATTAAAGCCCATTGCTGTTATTTGTACCTACAATATCTACCTTTAAAGTTAACATTGGTATATCAGCTTGACGTACATTCACATGTTATTTTTTAATACATGCACATCCTGCGATCACAAGGTCATAGGATGGCTCAGGTTGGAAGGAACCTCAGAGGTTGCTAGTTCATACTCTTGCACAAAGTGAGGTCAGACCATGTTGCTTAGGGCTTTATCCAGCTGAGTTTGGAAAACCTCCAAGGATAGAGACTGTGCAGCCTCTCTTGGCAGCCTGTTCAAATGCTTGACTTGCCTCATGAAGCAGGTTTTCCCTTACATCCAGCCTGAACTTTTCTTGTTTCAAATTATGCCCCTTGTGTCTGAACCTCCTACCATAGTCCACTGTAGAGCACCAGGCTCCATCTTTTTTATAACCTACTGATAGGTATTGCAGGGCTGCTACATGCTATGGGTCCTATATACCACAGACACAGCAAGCAAGAGGTGTTAAAATACTTGTCTAAAAATCTCTCCTATTTTCATCTCCATCCGGCTGATTAAGGGGATCAGGACTTGCAGCACTGAAGGCCTAATCTTAGGATCCACAAAGCAATCCAACATAGCATGCTGGGTAACAAATTTTTGCAGTAACATAATTCAGACTGGCTGCATAAGTATAAACCATATACACAGAGAAAGTGCACCAAGACACTTGCCTCTTTACAGAGGGATTTGCGTAAAACGCACATCCTGTTCAGTGTGTTGTCTTGTGGACTCAAGCTATTTCTAAGTCTATAAATCCTGAAGATAAAAATTCTTCATTGAGCTTTTCATTGCTCTTAGTGAAATCCACTGCTGTCCAGGAGGGAGCCATGACAAAGTCTATACGTGAATTAATGGCTTAGAGAATAGGAGCACACCTACAAGGCTTAATCTGGGGATATGTTTAAGATACCTGACATAGCTTCGTACTCTCTGGTACATCAGTGCGGCACAGCGTAGCATTCTGTATGCTGTAACTGCACAGTTGCTAGGTCAGGTCTCAGGAACAGCGTACCTACAGTTCAGGCTAGTTTGGATATCTCTGCACCATGCGTTATGGAGACATACTTTGTACTCTGAAGCTCTTACATTAGCTGTAAAAATCCAAATAAACCAGAAGAAAATCAAATCCTAATGGATTCTTCCTATGAAAGCTACATGCAACCAGCAGCGTTTCTAGAAACGCTGTGTAGAGGAGCTGGAACATCCAGCTTCAAAGTATTTTAGCTAACCTGTACCAACCAGAACTATTTAGCTAGTTTAGGTAACCCTACAGCAAGCTAGTGAACAAATGACTGACTAGTGGCTATAGCAAACAATACTTCAGGTCAGGGGCTAATTTCATTGATGCCTTTGCCAATGTATCAACAATTACTCTTTGGTAATGATAATAAAAGGAGAGAGAAGGAATTGCTCTGCGATTAGCTAACCTAGCCACATCTTAGGAAGCGTGCCTTAATTTCCCATATTTTGTCACTAGCTAAGTACAATTGCAAGCAGGTCATTTAATCTTTTATCCCAACTTTTCACTGCTTTGTTTCTGACTGTTCAGTTTTGAGATCTTGCCCTCATTCAGAATCTTGCAAGTTGTTTTACATAATTAAATTAATCAAGGTTTGCTAAAGCATAAAATTGTAATAAGCATTTGAGAGCTCTAGAATGAGCTAGTATACCAACTTGTAGCTAGAGAACAGGGAAAATGCATTCTTCCTTGACTTTAAATCTAAGGATCAGTACTTCATTTTGGATAACTTAACTTTCCCTGCTGCAAATAAATCAATGCATAGACAGAAGGTCTAGCAGGTGAATCAAAATAAGAACCTTCCTCGTGACTCAGTCAGAAAGAGCTGTGATAAACTTGTCTAGTGTGGGTCATTTCTTGTAATTCTTACATCCACACACTGTCAGCATAGATCAAGAGCTCTGGTTTAGGAAGGGGAACAAGAAAAAGATAAATGAGAGAACTGTGCAGATGAAATGTAGTGGCACAGAATGCAGGCAGAGATGGCATACGCATGGAGAGATATATTCAAAGAAACTGCCAGAGTTATGCAGCTAAACAAGTTCCAATGGATACAAGCAAAATGTTTTACTGTGTGACTTTTATGTCACATTTTTTCCATTTATAGTCAAAATAAGCTTACTGCTATTCCTAGCCCACAGGCAAGAGTAAATCAAGCTGTCTGCCAGCTTTAAATCAGTAACTTCCACATTACAGCAGGATTTGTATCATTTCCATCATTCCAAGTTAAAGCAGCCATTCCATGCCTTTTCAAGATCTCATACAACCAATACCTCGTTAATCAAGAGCTATTTATAGTTTACTTTTTTCCCATAAGTAATGTTTTTAAACAGCAAAAAAGTTATTTCATGGAATATCCTTGAATTTAGGTTAGCATGATGACCCATCAGACATCTATCTAATCCAGTGGTTTAAAAGCAGAATAACTCTTCTCCATTATTAAAGTGAAAGCAAAAAAACAGTAATAGCTGACAGTATATGTATATACTTATATACAAGGAATAATATATTTGCATATATGCATAGATACATACATTATTTAGGTATGTTTATACAAAAGACCAGAAAGTGGTGACACAATAACAAATATGTTTTGCAATACACACAGCATGTTAGAAGACAAAAGTATCTTCTAGTTCAAATATCACCTTGCAATATGGAACACTCTCCTTTTGTGGAAGAAAGCAGTTTCTCTCCATTCTTGCCATATATAAAGTTGCAAAAATGGTTTTTCTCTAGGTAGCAACTATGATGGATAGAAGGCTGTTGACTAGTTAATCAGCTACAAAAGGCATATAAATATGACTGTCTTAAAATTTCAGCTATGAAAGCTGCCAGGGAAAACAGAGCAGAAGGACCCAGCAGCAAGCTTCTGTGTAGAGGATTATGTATCCAAGCAGTAAGTTTTCTTCATCTACTTCCATGGTTATGATTGACAGACTGTACACTCCACCTCTTTTCTATCTCCGTATTACAAGGAGTTTCACATTTGTTAGAATTACCCTAAGAGCTGCCGTTAAGTATCCAGGCTGACTTGCATTAATTCTCTGTCAAAGTTAGAGCAATGGCCCAATTATTTGTTCCATTCTAATTACAAAAAAATATTTCTGATTGTGCCCAGAAGTGATAACATTTAGCATCCCAGACCTCCATAACTTTACAAGTTGTAATTATATTCTCATGGAATACTACTGTAAGCCTCCCATATGATAAATATTTTCTTGTTCTGGTAAATTTCATGTTTTCTTACTGTGGTTTTCAGTCCAATTAACATACACAAAGTAGTCATAAAAGGAAAATCAAATGGCATTACCAAAGCAAAGTTGGACATAATAAAATAAAAATGTTACCACCAGCTTTATAATGATCAAGATTTTGCATTATTTCTAGTGAAACCTAAAATCTTCAGAGATCACGTAAAAACTGATTATCAGGAAAACTAGGACTATGACTTCAAATTGAGATCAAATAGCCATAAATTTAAGCTAGCTTTATAGATCAAAGGTTCAAACAAATGCTAGTTAGGTTCCAACACGTGGCTTATTTCTCAAAGTGAAAAGAAATACTGCTGTATGCTAAGTGTTATAAGCTAACCAGATGGCCACTTGATAGTTGTCTTTATTAGAGGAACCGCACTGTGCCCTTTCATATGAAAAAAATAGAATGTGTGTTTCATTTGGACTCCAATCAATTTTAATTCATTTTTACCAGACAATACAGGCAACTAACGACTAATGAATTACCCTTAGAGCACCATTGTAACCAGTGAATCCCTAAGAAATAATGACATAAATGCATTCTGAACCAACCAAATAACATGGATCAAACAAACTGCATTAAAATAAAATGAAAGCAAGAACAGAAAATTCCCTACGCTTTGTATCTTCCCAGCTTCTTTCAACAATAATTAGCAAAAAAGTGGAAGCACAAAGAGTGCAATTTTGTGCTAGGGTCCACCTAGTAACAAAGAACGCAGTTGCCTTAAACAGCCTTAACTTTTTCCAGTGTATAAAATGTATGTAAAGAAGATTTAAGATGCACCCAGATATATGTATTCTATGAAGCTAAAGAAAGCAAGACCCAATTATATTAGCAAAATGTCTGCTGAAGAGACTGACAAGTAGATGTAGAACCCACCAGACCACAAAAGAAACTATCCTCAGGAAAAGGCTGGAGTGACAGATACTCAGTGCCAATTAAAAAAAACCAAACAGACAGACAAACAGTAGAGATAATCTAAGAGAACTGAAGACTCTCCACTAAGGACATAGGGTTCTGTGAGCTGGTTGTTAATACAGAAAGCAATAACAGCAAAAGCTTTAATTTCTTTCGTCACGTAGAAAAACGTGCTAAGCAAGAGTGAAAAACATTCTCATCTGGTATCACTGAACACATCATAAAGAAAAGATATTTTAAGTCAATATTCTGGGAATGTTCCTCCATTAACATATAATAGCAGTGTTATGAAACACTAGAACTCAGGATGTACAATAACAGCTTATCACTAAGGGGTTCATAATGTAAACAGTTTTATGCTACATGAAAATTTCCATCCCTTATTGTTTCTTGCAGATTTTGAAAAAAATCACTGGGTAGCATATCATATGGTATGTTCCATGACCAGAATACATTATATTATTTTATGTTTTTCCTTGCCATCCTCTGCTATTTATTATATATAATCGTTTTGAATATTTTATCAGAAAGCACAAAATGACTGGGAATTTTTTTTTTAATTATTAAATCGTTAACTACTTCTGAATAGCTTACCCATCAGGCTGTCGTGCACTATTCCATTTCTGTGATGAACTTTCAAATTTATTATTATACTGAGAAACAGTTGCATAACCAAGATTGCTTTTGCTAGTGCTTCCTCCACCCTTAATCTTCAAAAATTCCTCTAATGGCAAGACAGACACATGGCAGAGGGATGCTAAATTTCAAATGATTTGCAGACAATTTCACACTGGAACAGTGAATGTAACGCAGCCAAAGGCATGGCCAAAGCATTTACCAGCTGGAGTACAAAATGTGTTCTTGTTTTGTAATTCCTGAGTTATATGAGGCAGTACAACATTCATACATGTCTATTGTAACGGTACAATTAAAATCAATATGACTAGAATAAATAAATCAACCACGGAAAATCCATTTTGAGTTTTTTAAATTAATTTCCGGGGGGGCGATATAAAGGGTTTGTTTCCACACAGAATGCAGCTGGGACAATTTGGAAACACAGTCATAGGAGGGGGAAAAAAAAAAAAATCAATCCAGGGAGACCAATTCCAAGTGAGATGACTGAAGAAGCAAAGTTGCTTTGTGGAGTTCAGGACTCACAAGAAAGCTCCATGGACTTGAAAAGAGCGCTGTGATTTTTTCACTATATGGAGAAAGGGCTAAAGATTCAGTTGGAGTTAGAGCCCTTAGGTATACAAATTGACACTCAAATAGGCTGAAATCAGAGAGGGGAACATGTTCTCAAAAGATGACAGTATCTCTGGGCCTGAACATCTTCAAATACAGTGATTATAAGGAGATCATACAAGGTAAAAAAAAAATATACATGTATATCACAAAGTTTGTTCCCCTGCTCATTTCTATCACCATTAGGACTTCGAAACTTAAACAACCAAATTTAAGATAACAATTTAGTTATTTTCCCTGAAAATAAAAACTTAAATTTCACCCTTTATCAAATGTTTATCTTCCTCATTTGTTTCCAAAACTTTGACAACGTGACAGCTTTCCAGCATGTGTGTCTCTTACCGGCTACACAGCACTACAACACTAACTGCATTCTTCAAATACACTTCAGAAAAAGACACCACACATAAAAATGTTCTTACCTCACAGCTCTAGCAGCTTTCACAATGGCATTCTTCAGAGTAACATTGTCTAGTGGGTTAGGAAAATTAAAAAGTTCACACAAAATTACATACCTTTTGAAGCCTTCCAGACGCAGCAAACATCTGTGTTTTGTACCTTTCATTTTGGCAGTTATCAGATGTCCATCCAACTCCCTTAGAAAAAATATGAAAGTATTTTTTAAAAACCAAAATATTTAATAATAAACTTTAAAGTCTTTTTATTTCAGGCCTCAAAAGAAGGTTCTGTCAGAGTTACAGAGCAGCATCCAACAAAGACAAGTATCTCTTCTAGTATTTGTGAACATTGGTAACAGGGCTGAAATTCTCTACTTAGGCTCCTCCAGTATCACTGTAGGATTTAGGTCTAGAATTCAAAAAAGATTTATTAAATATTCATATTTTCTTCAGTTCTGGCAATCAATCTGCAATCATCTGTTGACTTTACCCTACAAAAAGAGTTCCAAACCTGCAGTCACACTCAGAAAGGCTGAACATATTACTCTTCTCTCTAGGTCTAGGAGAGACCCAGATAGTCCTTCCTGCTCTCCCCTCTCAACTCAATACTGTCCTTTCAGAAGGCTGTAGCAGTGAAGTAGGAGATTCAACGTACTTTACCTATAGTCAAACTGTTGGTTCCTGCATAGACAGCTGGGAACTCATAAGCAAACATCTGAAAATACACAAGAAGCTCATGTTTGAATGCGTGTGGGCCCACAAAGGGGTAGTGAGATGTGCTGGGACAAAGTTGCCCAGCAAGTTCTGTACCTCCCTAAGCAGCTTTTAAACATTCCAGACTTGCGCTATCTCACTGGGACGTGGAGTTGCTGATGCAGGACTCAGAAAACACCTCTTTTTCTGCAGTACTTCATGAATTTTGTAATTTGTTAGAAATCATGAAGACAAAGAACATTTTTAAATGTCACTTGGCTATAGGAAATTACAGCAACAGCTGTGAGGAGTGATAAGTGGATGGAATTCAAGAGGACTTTTTTTCCTTACTATCTGCCATACACTAAGCTCCTACCTACCACTCTGTAGTGCTTTTATCTGAAGACAGCTTGTTCAGGAATTTGTAGCTTATTTTTTTTAAGCCATGCAGTTTCACCTTTTTACAACAGAACAACTTACAGGTTTTCCGCTAACACATTTCAACTAACCTATCTTTAAAATCTTAGGTAAAAAGTGATAAAAACAGATCTCACTCCACCATAACGCTAAACCATGAGACTCATTTAGCGTATCTCCCATTCTAACTACTTCAGAGACTGTTTTGAAGAAGTCACTATACAAAATTATCAGCCTATTCCCTAACCTTATCCCCTAGAAATACACGTTTGAGACTAAATTTGAATCTCACACTAACTTGATAAAAATTTATTTCAGGATCAGAATCTCAGCCATAATGAGTCTATATCATACTATACCTGTTGAGCAAGTAGGAGAGGGAGCTGATGCCGTAACTCAATCCTCTCCAGCATAGACAGCCAAACACCATAAAGATACTTTGCATAATTAAAATAAATCCCTGAAGCCTGCTCTAAATTACTGTAGGAATGCAGAGAAACTGCTGTATCAGGTAAAGCATGCCACTGGCCCAACAGCAGTTTGCCTTCTCCAACCCCACAGTGTACACAGATAGCCAGAGGTGTTAAATCGGGTACAGAGGATCTGGCCACTCACACCAAGCTACCGCCCAGCTTTGCAACATCCATGCTTCTGGGACACCGAGCAGCACACAACCTTCAATCTTGTGCTGCATCTAGGCAGTGTTTGAACACTGAAAATCGTACACTGCAAGTCACACTTGATGCCGTCCTTTTGCATCACTTACATCAGGCAGAGATCAGCTGGAGAAACCTCTCCCACTGATGTCCACAAGGGGAGCCCCAGCTCGGCCGGAACAAGGCTGCACTGCTGAGTGCAGCTCCGCTGCTGTTTGCAGCCTCCCCAGAGTCTGGCTCATCAAAACAAAAAAGCTGCCTTTATCTAGGACGAACATTAAACAAAGCCGCTCACCCAAGTCTAATTTAATACATGCACCTTACTTTATGCTACCAAATGAGAGCACAGAGGATTAATTTACTTCTTTATTCGGTGTTGAAAGCATTTACTTAGAACTATAATTTTTACTCAGGTCACCCTACTGCATTAATTTCCACAGCATTGCCTTAAAACATTTGACACATCAGTTCCTTGCATGACCCAAAGGAATGTGATAAAACCTGACTTCACTGAAAATAGGAGAAGGCAAAAGTCTTTCTTCTTTTGTGAGATTCCCTAAAGAGAAAGCTGAAGGAACCTTCTTTGTACATTAGCTATTTGTTAATCAAGAGGACATTGCAACTCATAACTGATACTTGCTGATACACTGTCAGTTTTTAGTTCAACAAAGTCACTGAAAATGCTACGCTACTGCGTGGTATCTTCACAAAATTACCAGTCCAACAACTTCTTGAAGAATAGCACTCTCCTAGAACTTTGTGGGTTTGGGAAGGGATGGAAAGGGAAAATTCATTTTTAGTAGCAATGGGCACTCGAATCTGTGCGGGTATATTCACAGTTTCAACGTATGCGAGCTTAAACATGTCTTGAGGAAAAAAACAAACAGTAGTATGTTAGAATTTTAGTATGACTGACTGGACAGCCTTCCTTGTGACCAGCTGATGCACGCAGGTGGAAATGATTCTGCTAAAACACTGTCCCTGATTTACAGGAGGCAGTGAAGCATTCAGTAAATGGGCAAGAAATGCAGCAAGCCAACCAAGAGACCAACAGTGTGATCCTCAATAGACTTGAATGCATGTTTTGAGTCATCTAAAAAATCCTGATGGGCTGAGACAATCTGAAATTAAATACTCCTTTTTCAGTTTGACAAGGAACAAAATTAAATTTTGAAAACAACAAAACTGAAAGTTTTTTTTTTTCATTTTTAGGGCAGCTGAGGTTTTTCTTATTCCCTCTGCTACTCTCTACATGTCTTTTGTCTCTAGGTCTCCTGCATCGTTAAGATGAGGGTCCCAAATTTTTCTTGGATGCCAATAGGCATAAAAGCAGCCTTCCTTGTAAATCTTCACATCTCTTACTAGTTTCACCTCAAAGTGAGCTTTGACTTCTGCAGCTCCATCTCTGTACACTCAGGCAATGTCTCCGTATTGCTCCCAAGCAGCCTGTCACTGCTGCCTCCTCCTGTGCGCTTCCTTTTCGCACTGGAGCTGAGTTGGGAGTACCCTGCTCATCCCTGCTGCCTTCCTGCTACACTCCATCGACCTTCTGCACATTGCAATGGACCATTCTCCTACTCCGAGGCAGCTGTCCTTGAAGATTACACAGCTGTCCTGGTCCCCCTTAAACCCTCCAGTCCTGTTCACCACGAGATCCTGCTTAGAAGATCCTCAAATAAGGCAGCAGTGTGCTCTCCCGAGGTCCAGCACTATAATTCAGCTCTGTCAGGCACTCCCATTGCCTGACTAGCATCCTGTCACAGGCAGGTTTCTTAAATGTGCATCTGTAATAAAGAGACCTGGCTAATGTGAGCTGGTAGATTACAGAAAGCAAGAAATATTGAAGGAAAAACATCTTGCTTTTTCATTTGCTTTTTCCACTCTAAGAATCTCAGACATAATTCAGTCTAAAAGTGTGATTTATGGGCTTTACATCTCTCATATTTCTTCCTCGTACTATGAAACCTTACAAAGCAATAGAAAATGCTTCAAAAAAAAGTCTTTAAAATCAAGTCCCAGAAGCTACGGAGGAGTTAAATTTTTCCAATAAGTGTGTTAGAGATGCGTCTATTGGTGAGTAAACCACAATTCTGCTTTGTACTACTAAGGAGATTCCCAGCTGAAGATCAGGTTTCCTATGGAAGATGCTACTATTTGTTTAACATCTTAGTGTGCAGGTTTAATAATATCAGGGCTTTATATTACGACTATCATATGAATAATTAAAACCCCTCTATTACTAGTGCAGAAAAAATGAATTTGTTGAATATATTTAATTATCCATAACTAAAAAGAGTGTGATATCTACTTCACGGTAGCAGTGGCTCTAGTTTCAAGACAAGACTCCATAAAATATGCATTGACATGCTCATAGAAGGGAGATCAGACTGCATTACAAATGCCACCCAAGAGGAACTATATCTTAAAATTCAATTTCTATCTAAACTAAAAACCCCCGTCATCCTGGGATTAGAGAAGGCTACTTGGCAAACAAAAGCTTTTTTTACTGTTACTCAGAAATAAGATGGTAGTTGCAATTAAACTACCAAATGCCTCAGCAATTGATAACCAAAACACAAGGTAGGTTATATATTAATCTTAATTTTTTTCTACATATAGAAGCATAGAATATTATCCCACTGCATATGTCACTAAAAAAGAAACTTTAAACATATGACAACCTACTCTGTCTTAGTCCTTTCAAAGAAGGATGAAGATCAGCAGTCATTGTGCTTTACTTCATGAATACAACTAAACCAAAGTCATTCAAAACCAAAGTTTAATTGATCTAGAAATGAAAACCATAACAGGGTAGAGAGAAGAGTTGTAAGGCAAAATAGGGAACCTGCAGGGCTCAAAGACAGGCCAACATGCTAGGTTCACAGCTGGTTCCTTAGCTGGTTAGTTTGCTTTTTAAAACAGACAGACTTCACTGGACCTTCTGCCTCTTCAGAGCTATGCTGCCCATGCTTGACTCATGAAGTAGCAGAGCTCCTGTCCTCTGTGTGTTTGGAATAGAGGCAGTGGAGGCTGCTACACCCACATCACCTCTGGGACCCCAAGTGATCTAACCAGAGATCCAGATTTTGAATTTCTGAAAAGTCTAATGGCAAAAACATTCACAACAGAGATACTGTATCTTTAAATATGAAAGCATACATAAACACATGAAGAAAATTAAGTGAGATAATTTGGGGGAGAGGTAGGGGAGAAGGTTCGTCCCCTTTTTAAACACTACAGAGTTTCAGATTTTGTCATAAAATACAAGCCATGAATTAATTTCTTACATGATTTCCTGAATGGAATTCAACAAAGTACATGTGGAGATGTTTTCCTGAAACAATGCCTAAACTGATGGTTACCATACTGTGGTCCATAGAATCCTGGTGATTCCCGAGGCTGTGGTAAGTGGCAGTCACCAAGTTATCTTTGCAATAGATTTGTTGTTGCTTAAGCGTGATTCATGCTGAAAAGTTGGTAAATATTGGTGTCCAAAAGTGGATGTTACCCAGTGGGCAATAAGCCAAATATACACAAGGGCAGAGATACAGATTTTCTTACAAAGTTGCACAAGTTTGAGTGCGAGCTGGCTTTTCCAAGAAGCTAGCACACTAAGCTTCCAAATTAACAGTTAATTATACACCAAGCATTAATGTAGCTAAGTTCTTAATACATATGCATTGTTATTCTATTAAATTATTGGTTAAAGTCTCTTTGTCCAGCATGTAAATTAGTACGCATGCTTAGTTGTTGTTCTTCAACTTCATCATCTGATTCAGTGGTATAAGTGGGGTAGGTGGTCCGTGGTCACATTCTCCCCGGCCAGAATTACCTTTCCCCTAGTTATCTGTTTCTTTTGGCAAGACTAAGCAGTTCTTCATGGTTTACTAACTGGGCTAGTAACACATCAGTTAAAATTCTGCTCTCTACAGCCATCTCCTGCTTATCAGTTACAGGCACATTGGTTTTCCCCCTCAGCTATTAAGTTTCATTAATGTTAGTTCACAATGGTTGTTTTAGGTTAAGCTTATCAACTACATCTTCATCAATCATTTCAAATATTTTTTAGCACACACACAGCCCTAAGAGGGAGATACTGAAAATGAACCTTTGTGGGAGCAACCTTTCCTCCACGAAAAAAAAAACCAAAACATCCTGCAGTACTTCTCATTGAAAGCATCAACACGACTCCCTGGGAGTCCATCACTTAGACGCAGCTCTTCTCTACATGAATGGAATTGTAAGGATCAGTAAGCATTTTTACTGACATTAGAGGAAAATTAGAGTTATATTAGAAATTTGCCTTAGGATGCCAACACAGCAAAAGAGGGATTTTGTGCTTACTGACACCATGTTTACATGACAGTGAGAAACGTAGAAATATCAATGAATCATAAAAGCCAATTACAAGATAAGCTATTGAGCGATGAATTTTTCTGTTTGCAGTCGCATGTGCTTGTAAAGAAATAGTTTGGAAAGTCCTGGGGTATTTTTCTTCTCACATCTACGGTTGCACAGTAATTTTTCCCATAGTTTTCCTTGAGAAGAGTCTTTTAAAAGAGTCATCCAAAATCAGCACATGAAATAATTAGCCTTTTGCAGAGCTAGGCAGAGATCAGACCTACTACATTTAACACTTCAGAATATTAAGCATGTTACAGACTGTTTTCTCATCTTCTGAGCTCTGGAAATTTCCTTTTCTCATCTACTAAGAGACATCTGGGACAGCATCTAAAAATAAGATACCTCAGATAAGACTACTTAGGGAATAAAAGAACAGTAACCTTATTTTCATCATGTTCACTAACTCAGTTCATACTACCACACCTGAAAGACTCGCTTATTTTAACCTAACTAATCCAGCTGGCTGTCTCTATTTTCTAATACAAAAGAGCTTCTTTACTGGTCTCAAACCTAGGCTGCCGTGGCAAATATTGAGAACTGAGAGTTTTCCTACTAAACATTAGCAAGTCACATTTATTTCTGCTTAGGATCTACTACTACCAGAGAGAGCGCATGGAGAATAATCTTGTAGTTCTAGCAAACGTGATTTTATATTCCTCATCAAAAAAAAAAAAAAAAATTAAATAAGCCCATTCCTGTTCAGTCTCTTTTCAGGCTTCACACAGACCATCAGCCATCTTGCAGGGGGCTGAGTGAGAAAGAAACATTTATGTCTCCCTGCTGCAATTAATTAATAGCATAAATGTTTAAAGAGAGAGCTTCCCGTTTCATAACACCCGGTAACTGAATACCGACCAGCCACACAAGTCCTGCCACCGACACCGAGTCCGATCGATGAGCAGAGCCTGACTACACCAGCTATACACTGCAGCTGCGGCCTGAGGTGAGCCCCACGCTCCCCCAAGGGCACACGCACCCCGCTGCTGTGGCCCCAGCTCACCCCTTCCCCTCTCACCGCAACACCTCCTTGCCCCACCCTTAACAAGACAACCCGCTCCTAAACAACAACGACCCTGCGCGGGCTCCAACTCTGTGTTTCGCGTTGTTACCTGGTCAACACATCACGCCGGAGCCTCCCTTTCCTCTTACGGAGACACCTCAGAAACAGGGAGCCCTCAAGCTTCTCGCCTCTGCCCCACCTGGGCCAAAGCAGGCGGGCTCGCTCGGAAGACACGGCAGAGCTCGGCGGGACGCCGCGAACCCCAGGGCCGCGGGGCGGGGGGCACTCGCCGGCGGGCCCAGCCCGGGAGCCCCGACCCAACCCGACCCGGCCTGGCCCGCGTAGCAGGGACGCCGCAGAAGCCCCGGTCCTCGGGCCGAGGCAGCACCACGGAGCAGGACTGCGAAAGGGCAGGGGGATGGGACGGCGCGGCCTAGGGAGGGGAGGGTGGGGTGGGCAACCTCACACCTGGGCGGCCATGGAGGGGCGGGCACGGAGCTGCTCCCCGGGGGGGGCAGGTGGGGCCGCTCAGGGCAATCAGGGCCCATTAACGCCTTCCCAGGGCAATCAGGGCCCATCAACGCCCCCAGGGCTGAGGGTTTTCCACAGCCGAGTAGGAGCGTTCAAGTGCCAGAGCAGGGGCTTGCAATTATCCCATTTGCTGAATATTAACTAATTTTGAAATTATCTATTTGGGACTAAAAAAAAGGAAAGAATTAGTCCATGATGGAGGAACCACTGAATGACAGTTATCTGTTCTCCATCAAGAGAGGTGAAACTTGTTAATTTGTCTTATTTTAATCAGGATCAAGTACATATGACAAACTGTTTCAAATCATTGCTACTCAGGGGGCTGATGACAGTCTCCCAGATACATCTGTTCTTTAGTTCATTAGTAAGCTTCCAAAAAAAGTAAAATAGATCGTCTTTCATTTGCTTAAAAGAAGTTCCGCTATTAAGATATATACATGCAGAACTGGCCCCTTCATTCCTTCATTTGATCATATTTCCCCGACATGAGAACTGAATTTGCCCAAGAGTGATACTCAGCATGAATAATTACCCTGCAAAAAGCAGAATATGTCTCCTGGCCCTGCCCGGGTCTGAATCTGCAGTGTGTAAAAACAGAAATGTGTGAACAGAGTTAAAAAAGCCTTCATGATACCAAAAAAATAAAATTCAGGATCCTTTCCAAGAAATGCAGGTACAGGTCATGCAGCTTCCTTACCTTCCTGTGAAAGAAGCCTAAGCAGCCTCTCAGACATACCTATCTGTTTCTAATAGAACTTCTTGTTCTTATTACCACTTCCCTTGCTCTTCATTCTTCATGCCTGTTCTGAAGTCTCAGCTTAACTTGACTAAATCCACAGTCATTTTATTTTACCATTTGGTCACTTCTTTTATATTGAGGTATAATTCAATCTGCGCCCAACTTCAGCGCACGAGGATTTCTGCACATCTCCTCACAGCACCTGGCTTCTGGAGTAGGGGCTGAAAGGAGAGGCAGGACGCTTTGTGCTTCCGTTGCTGTTTCTGAACCTGAGAAGTGCTGCTGTATGTAACTCATGGAGTCAGGGAAACAAACCATGCAGACAGAATATTTTCTGCAAAAGATTGACTTGCATTTGCTATATTTGTGCTCAGAATTAGAATCTAGGAGACACGCACACAGCTTTTCTTTCATTATTAGACTACCTGTCTCAAAATATGACTACTACTAATGCTGCCCACAATCTCTTACTTTCCTGACACCACATTTTTTGTTGTGAATTTACGAAAGTGACTACTATGGGATGGAAGCTAGCCTGGTTCTAAAATGAAGAATGTTTCTTTTGAAATTACTGCAAGTTGTAAACTGATAGAGTACCTCAGAGAAACAAGAATCTTCTGGTCAAAGCAAAGAGTTGGGTCTCAGAAGGTGGCTCAGTTTCTCCATGCATTTAGGGTTTTTTCCTGGCATTTTAAATTCGTCTTTCTGTCACTGTTCCTGTTAGAGGACTAACACTTCCTCTCTCCAGTCTGTAGAATTTTCTGTTTTAGTTGGTAAGCTCTCTAAGGCAAGGACTGTTCATACAATGTCTAGTACAAAAGGCTCTTGATTTCCCTTCGGGCTTCTGAGGTACTATTGTAATACAAATGATGATGCTAATCATATTGGGTGAGTCTCCAGAAACAGGGCATTTTAGAGGTCTGATATAAATCAAAGGAGGGGAAAAAAACAACCTTATAAACATGGTAGTCTTAAACAAAAAGCTGTTAACTTTTTATTCTTCTTTAGGTGCCCCCTTTAGTTGGTAATGACTGGCAAACTAACAGATCTCTTGCAAAGGAAATCTTTGCATCACTGAATTCTTTGTAAATCTTTAGTCAGATGAGAGGATTTTTGCCGCCTTTTTTCTTTTTCCTTAAAACGTTAAAAATATTTCTTTTCCGTTTTGCTCTCCCACTGCTTTAGACATTGAGATGGTTATATCACAACCACAGATAAATTAAAATGACTGGTGTGAGGTTGTAGACACACAGAAGAACAAAAGGACTGATGACTGAAAAGAGAGAACTGCTCTAAATTATTCAGAGAGCTTCTTTTTCTTTCCTTGGGTTTTTGAGAGCAATTGAAAAAAGTGATGAATGAATATGAACCCTGCATGAGCGATCTGACGGTGTCAGACCCAGCGTTAGTGCCATGTGCGTTTTCCTCTTTTGATCACTCAGTTCAAAATTTGTTCAGTTCTTTTTAAATGGTTTCTCTCTTTCTGTTTAAATGCAGAACTTAAAGATTGTCCTCTAACTCCACTTCAGCAATTCCTGCAGCAGTACACTGGAGTACCTACACGATACATACCCATAAGAATCACAATGTTTCCCAAACTTTTTTGTAACCTTGAAAATATTGTAAAGGAGAATCTGGTATCTTCAAAGTACTGCAAAACCCAGGAGTAAAATCAGAAGTTTTCAGTTCCTCCCTTCCACTTCTTGAATTAAAAAACAAACAGTGAAAATATTTTTTTCCTTAGATGTGCTATCAAAGCAATGAAGCAATCAAAAAGATACAAAACAACAACAAAAAAAGTGAATAATGCCCTTAAAGATCCTTGCTTTTTTGAACAAGAAAAAAAAATAACGTCTAAAGATGTGGGGGTTGTGTGCATACGTGCTTACTCAGGTAGAGTTAGATCATACATTATGTAAATGATCTGTATGAGTGTAAGTAATGAGCTCTGTTCCTTGCTATATGCTCACTTACACAAGCAGAACATTGTGCTTATTTCCCTTCTTTTTTGTTGGAGGCTGAAAAACAATGTCACCACATTTTTTTCCCATAAATCTTAGGACTTTTAAGAAAGTTCATTGTGATCACATGTACATCTCACCTTTTAATTAGCCATGCCCTCAGAACAGAGGGGAAATGATGGGGCAGTATCAGTTGCCAAAGCCAACCTGCAGAAATGGAGAAAGCCTTGCCCATATCTGCCTGGCAACTGGGCACAGTCCAAGGAGAATGGGAACAACATATGAAACTGGCAGAAATGAGTAAATTAACAAACAGATACACTTTAGAGGAAATTTGCCAAAGATTAAAGCTTGCTAAGGCACTTAATTCACCCTGATAGTTGGAATCATAAGCTGTTCTAAATTATTTCAGATAGGTTAGAAAGAAACATACCTGTTTAAAGAAGCAGGATTATAGTATATCGTTCCTCCCAGCCATAAATAAATGCCATTATTTTCTACATTAAGAATAAAGAAGAAAGACCAAAAAAAAAAAGAATGACAAATCTTAACTATTACCGCTAGGTCGCAGCAGCGAGTAGAGTGCAAGCGATGAAAACTGGAGGAATAATGGTTATATATATGAATGAATATATATATAAAACTGAGTAGATATAACCAGAAACAATATATATGAAAGCATTAAAAAGTTAACTTGTTTTTACTGATGTGGCCAAGGCCACACAGGTTTAAAGAAAACTGCTTGATTTATATTCCAGGTACTCTTCCCTGGAGGTTTAAGGTTTCAGCTGTATTCCCAGCAATGCTCCAGCTCAGCAACGGGGGACAAGCAGGGCAGTTCTCTATCGTCCTTCCACGATTTTGATAATATTGAGAGCTCCAGGGGTTCAAGTTTCTTCTTAACTCAGTTTAGAGTAGGCACACAAGTTGATTATGATTAAATTGTCTTGATAATCAATTTGTTTAGTTTTGTAGTACAGTTTGATTAATTAATTTAGTGAAATTGTTTCCTTCCTTTTTCAGGATGTTTTTTTAATACTTTTGGATTTGACTTTCTCTTACTTTATGTTTTTTAATTGATTCTCATGAAACATTGTAAGTCAGACTGATGGCCTTTGACAACCATTTTCTACCTAGTTTCCACAAATAAATTTTCCACTTAAGTTGCAAACAGGTGCAAAGTCAGTGCTTCAGTGACTCTTGTGATTCCTCCAAAGGTATACATTGATGGTCATTTCTTAGTCCTTTAAGAGTTTTGATCTCCTCCCTGTTTCTACTTCGGCTTTGCAGTTTACTCTCTCCAGTAACTACAACTCTGCTGTGAACAAGGTCAGTGGAGTGTCCCTAGCCTAGGAAAAAACTCTGTCAGCAATGAAGAGTAGGTTAGAATCCCAGAAGGAATTTCCTTCCACTGCCAGCATGTATATATAAAGTTTATTAAATTAAAGCATAATGCAAAAGATATCATCCAGGTGTAATAGACAGCCTCAGGACTGCATGTTACCAAGAATACTGTATGCAAAGAAACAGTGTCCATAAATAAACTGTTGGCCTCTGCCTTTTCCTTGTCACACAAGACCACACAGTGGTCTGTTTTTCCCATTATTAGTCCCCGGTAGTCATCACTAACAGAAACTTCTATTCATCTTATTTAATGTGACTTTAGATCTAGTGCTCAGTGGAAACAAAGAAAAGAATTATCTATACTTCCATGGTTTTGGATAAGACCCTCTCAGCTGGAAAATAAGATATATCACATAATGTAGGAAGTACCAGAAGCTTATCCTGCAGCAATATTCTGCCTGTATTTGTTGAACTGGTTTCTTTTTGACTCTGGTTTAACTCTGATGCTAGTATTTTTTTCCTTCTGGCAAAAAAATGTGAATCAAATCCCATTGCAATAAATGAATGAAAAAACTGTTGGCTAAAATAACTATAGTTTTATAACATTTCTCATTGATAAATCAGTGTAATTATCTTTACTTTTCAGGGCAAAAAGAGAGGCATAGTGAAGAGTTTCTAGCATAGATTTCATTCATGTTTTCTATTATTACTGAAACTATTGCAGTAGAAATGAGCAGAACAGTAGTCTCTTTTTCCCGGATACAAGTTTTCCTGAAAAATCCTGCCAGAAGACCGATTTTCTGCAAAGCATGTCAAATGCTACCACATTAGGAAGCTGTGAAGGCAAAGCTATTCTGGAGCCCAGGCTAGGATTATTCAGTCCAAAATCGTCAGAGTACAAATGAATCCTTCTATTCACATTTTTTTCCACTTGCTGTCTTGGCTTATTTTTACTTCACAAAGTGAAAGTGTACAGTAAAGGAGTTAGTAAAGGGATAGTTGCTCATTTTACTACTGCATGTAGGATACATAGGTATGTTTGTGAAACATAATTTCTATGCAGATCACTGACACCTAATGCTGAACTCATATTTTTATAGAGTACATGTATACAGAAACATCTCATACTGTCTACATTTCTCAAGATCTATAATTTAATTAAAACAGTGGCTCTCCATACAATTATTTAATCATAAAGCAATTTAACTGACTAGTATAGTTAAGCTGGCTCATCCCAGCAACCAAGGATTCCCATTACTGTAACTCACTTTGCAAAAATTGTCTGATTTCACAGAGGGTCATTTCAATTCAATGTATATCTAACTGTGATGGCTCCAGTTTCTCTCCTTTAAAAGATTTACTTGATTTTAGGAATTGCATTATTCTTTTTTATTTAATGTTTACTTTTAGTATATATTATTTTCCTTTTTGCAACAACTCAAAATCATGCTTCATTTACCTTTCTCCTGGCTTTTTAAATGATTGCCTGGTGCATACATGTCAGATTCAGGGCGCTGGAGAAGGTCCAAGAAAAGAGAGCCTTGAGGGCTTTGCCAGTGACTGGTAAATGGCCTACTCATCGCTCATCGCTACCACACACTCATCCAGAAAACACAGCCATAGCATAATGGAAGCAGTGCTTGAACAAGCTTCACACCTTCTTTTCATCACTCACAGCTTTCCAAAGTTTACAGTGAAGGCCTGATTTTCCCAACAGTAAGCATCCTCTCCTCACACTGACTTTCAGAGAAATTGCTATTAGAGAATATAATTCCTATAATTCCTACTTCTCCCCCTGTAACCAAGGTGATGGAATTAGTTAATCATAAAGCACGAACAATGCTGCTATGTCCCTTGCACAGCCCTGCCCATCTGGACATTAGGTCTGGGAACAGAGGGTTTAGTCCCTAGGTAATCATTAATGTTAAACAATAATGGTGAAGGGGGATTTTTAATAGAAATAGCGTTACCAAATGATTGCAGGTGTA
>Ga0065711_1029908_pt1 | contig 34369 bp, 16 predicted proteins | sample Hoacrofraction12_FD_59098 | JGI IMG/M metagenome (GOLD analysis project Ga0065711, IMG submission 59098) | Hoatzin crop microbial communities from Cojedes, Venezuela - Epithelial fraction 12 v2 (version 2) | ecosystem: Host-associated > Birds > Digestive system > Esophagus > Crop | place... | reverse complement strand
CAGTGGTGCCCAGTGACAGGACAAGGGGCAACAGGCACAAACTGAAGCAGAGGAAGTTCCAGCTGAAGATGAGGAAGAACTTCTTCCCTCTGAGGGTGACGGAGCCCTGGCCCAGGATGCCCAGGGAGGTTGAGGAGTCTCCTTCTCTGGAGATATTCCAGACCCGCCCGGACGCGGTGCTGTGCAGCCTGCTCTGGGTGACCCTGCTTCAGCAGGGATTTGGACTAGATGACCCACAGAGGTCCCTTCCAACACCTAACTTTCTGTGATTCTGTGCTTCTGTGAAAAGAGCAAAACAGCTCTTTAGCTGGGAGTGCAGAACACTTGTACCATTAGAGATCAAACATCTTTTTTGTGTGTCTTCTTCAAAACTTTGGAGACAACAGTCAAGATGCTCAAAGGAAAAAAAAGAAGTGAAGTTTTCAGGACTGTCTGTTGCTTTCACTTTTTTTTTCCCCTACTTTTTTTCCACTTCTTTAAAAAAGTATTTGCTAACCTATAGAAATATGCTCAGAGCTTTAACAAAATGGATGAGAAGAGTGCATTTCAGTTTTCATTTGATCCTGGCAAAGGTGCAGTTCAATTCAGAGCAATGGTTTAGCAGCTACCCTCAGGAACACAGTTGTAAGGAATAGATACCAATGAGGAGGGCCATGCTAAGGCCAGGAGTTACCTTCAACATGGCTTTACAAGATCTACAAAATACAGCTGGAAAAATTCACCTTTGCATGCTGACACCAATTCTTTGTATTTGATAATGGAGAGTTTAGTCTTGAAATACTCATTACAGGTACAATCCATCACAACACATCATGGTTTTTTCCAATCGTTCAACACTTAGCACTCGACTGTCTGGAGTTGGGTTTGAGGCAGACAGAAAACTAGAATCTTCCTCACTGCAGGAGCAAATGTATGTTAAATCACTTGGTATTGCCAAAATTAGAATTCAAATTGGGAAAGGGTGGGCTTTACAGATTCTACAGCCTGAAAAACTATATATTAAACTGAATTTTTCTAACTTTAATGAGTCCGTTGCTCCAATTTGTAGGTTCTTTTTCAGGTCCTTGACCTTTTGCAATAGGTTTCACCATGCAAGGTACAACTGTAGACTCAGCGCAGCTGTGGAGAAGTGCATTATCTGATACATAGTTAAGGAAAGAGAACAGAAGAGGACCAGGAAGGAAAAGAATATAGCGCTTCTGGAAAACAGCTCCTGAGAGGCAATGATCCCTGAGAGATTACTGGAGATAAGTCCTCAGCCACCTTGCCACAAAAATCAGTTGGTCATTTCAAAATTAAATATTTCCATCATACTGACTTGAAATAAGCAGTTTTAACATTCGGTTTGGAACTGGGAAATTTTGGTTAAAAAAGTGAAAATTTTCAACATAATTAGATTTTTCATTACCTGCCATTGAGGGGGAAAACCCCCAGGGAGAATCCCTCATCAAGTCTTCTCTTTCTAACTTTAGAATTGAGCAGATTTCACCTTCCAGTATTCGTTCTTGTCAAAAGTTTCCCCTGTCAAAACAGGACATAATAGAGCTGCATGCACTCTCCCTAAGGCTTCTCAGCAACGTCTGCCCTGTTTTCTTTTACTAGGTGGAACAGGAAGAGAAATGACAACTCACGTTAGGGGACATTTTTTATACATTTCGTCTCTCACTTGTGAAATAAGAGTGGTTAGAATCTAAGCAGCTGCTTATACCTTGCCTGTTAGCTTGCTTGTTAGGCTTTGCAAGTTTTTTTATTTCCTTTTTTTCTGGGTTTGCTTTGGGATTTGTTTGGTTTTATTTTTCATGAGGGAATAGTTCATGAAGGGCAAAAAAAGATTCAAAGTATATTATTCTCCGAATATTCGGTTCTTGGGTCTATAATATTTTCCTTGCTGAGGGCTATAAAGGCCTTTCTAACATATTTGAAGGGTCTCATAAACACATACTTTAGTGTTATTTATAATAAAGAGAAAAACTTCACATGGCTGCAGGCTAGAAGAAATGAGATCTGAGATTTATCCAGACTCCTCTTACATGTTGATTTATAGCTGAAGTCTCCAAAGGGTACTATGATAACTGCTTCTCCACACTAAAGGGTTATTTATTTATAAAGGGGATTTTATTGCTTTCTTTTTAATTGTATAAGACATTTCTATATAAGATAAATACCTAAGTTGAAAAATATTCCCTTTAGTTTTAGAATAGATTTTGGTTTCAGCTCAAGTTTTTAAGATTTTGGGATGGAGACTATAGTGGTATTGGAGAGTATTACTGACAGAATTTCCCACCTTTCAAATCTAGTAAGTGTTTTTAGAGCAAATAATGCAGAAATTAAATAGAAAGGGTTCCAAAATAAGATTGATGCATATTATTATGCGACCTTGTTATTTACGGTAAGGACGTTTATAAACTAATTAAGCTGAAAAGCTTTGATAGTCTGTGCCTGCATCTTTCCAACACCAGCTAGTCAGCTATGGATGTAGTAGACATGAGGGTCATGTGGACTGACTTACTGGAATAAACTTCTTTTATCCTTTCTGTCTTCTGTGTTTGTTTAATGGCATATTGTAGGGCTCACCCAAGAAAAAGAAATTATATGAGAAATGTTAACTTTCATGAAACAGGACTTATAAGCAGAGAAACGGCTATTGCCCAAAGATTAACACTGAACTGGAAGAGACAAATGGACAAAGAAATAAGGTATACAGGGGAACGTATGTCCTGTGGCTTCATTTAACCAAAGCGTCATTTATATTCCACCCTACAGGATGGATTACAAAAGAAGAGAAGCAACTGTAGTGTGTAACATGTTCCATAGGGATGTTTATCGAGAGTGTATAGTACTTGCCAATTTATAACAGTCTATGGTAAACCAGCTGCAATATTAATAAAGTCAAAGAAAACCATCTGATATTCAGAGTAGAAAAATGGCAGACCGGTTTTCCAGTTTGCAAAACTTACTTTCAGGAGGTCATGTGAGGTAATTAATCATTTTTAGGAGTATTTTTCCTCAAAGAAAGGAAAAAGAGTTTTCACCAGTTGCCTTTAAAGTATTGCCAGAAGTGTTCTGAAATAACTGAGATGCAATTACACAGCTTTATTATTATTTATACCTTTCTTATGCTCTTTAATTTCAGCTCAAACGTCTCTCACATTTTTATCTTCAGAAGTCTGAGTCATTTCTGTAGCTGCCTCCAAGATTTATACCTTTCCTGACACTAACAGCCTAATTTTGCTTCCATGAGTAATAAGACTTACATAGAAACTGATCTCCAAAAGCATACCTCATCTCAGGTTTTAGATACATTGGGCTTTTAGAATCTTTTCTCACCCTGCCTTCAAGACAGGATTATCGTAGAATCATAGAATCACACAATCATAGAATGGTTTGGGTTGGAAGGGACCTTAAGGATCATCTCTTTCCAACGTCCCTGCCATGGGCAGGGACACCTTCCACTAGACCATGTTTCTCAAAGCCCTGTCCAACCTGGCCTTGAACACTGCCAGGAAGAGGGCAGCCACAACTTCTCTGGGCAGCCTGTGCCAGGGCCAAACAACCATCATAGTAAAGAATTTCTTATGTCTCATCGAAATCTACTCTCTTTCACTTTGAAGCCATCATCCCTTGTCCTATCACTCCTTGCCCTTGTCAAAAGTTCCACTCCAACTTTCTTATAGGCCCCTTCAGGTAATGGAAGGCTGCTAGAAGGTGTCCCTGGAGCCTTCTCTTCCTCAGGCTGACCAGCCCCAGCTCTCCCAGCCTTTCCTCCCAGCAGAGGGGTTCCAGCCCTCGCATCATTGCTAGGGCCTCCTCTGGCCCCGCTCCCACAGCTTCAGGTCTGTCCTGTGCTGAGGGCTCCAGAGCTGGATGCAGGACTCCTGGGGGGGTCTCAGCTGAGCGGGTCAGAGGGGCAGAACCCCCTCCCTCGCCCTGCTGACTACATTGCTTTTGATGCACCAAGGATACAGTTGGCTTTTTGGTCTGTGAGTGCAAATTGCCAGGTCATGATGAGCTTCTCGACAACCAACCATTTTGTAGAGACATTTGAAAAATCTGAGTCCATGAAAACTGTCCTTAAAAACGCGTGGTTCATAGGAGAGGGGAGACAAGTCAAGAGAATGGAAAATATATCAGTATGATTTTAAAAATGAATCAGAAGTACTTTTCTCAAAATTCCTATGCTTTAATTTCTGGAAATAGTGGAATTAAATTATTAATTATTTCATAAAAACTTACATCGTGGTAAGGTGATAAAAATATAGCCAATGTGGAACAGTCAAGAAGAAGTTATGCTAAAGGAACCTAATTTCCCTCTCTAACTGATAATTTAGCCTACACAAATGGAGAGAAAGAAGGGGCAACAGGTCCTAAAAGGTTTTCATACTGCTCTGGTATGAAGTTCTCAAACAAATTGGTGAAAGTGGCCTATACACAAGCATCAGAAAATCACTGCCTAATAAATTGGAGGAGAAGAAAACACCATACTTACCGTTTTCTGTAAATGGAAGGATGTATCCAGTGGAGGTCCTACAGAATCTGTTCTGAACCTGGTTTTATTTAATATTTTCATTGGTGAGTTGACCATGGAGATACAAAATAATATGAGACCATTTGCATATAATGAGTTAGAAAAAATGAAAACACCAGAGAACAGAACCAGAATTTTAAACTACCTTTGTAAATTTGACAGAAGTCCAGAAATCCTCGTGGTGACATGCAGTTAAAGAAACACAAAATGGTATAAGATCGAAGCAAGCGGAGTCGTGCAAAAAAAAGTTCCATTTTAGGGGTGTCCCCTCCCCTGCAGATTCACGGTGAACACAGAATAAATAGAACCAGCATGGACGCTGCTGGAAAAATTTGAATTCCAGTACGGACTATATTAGTACATGGTAATTATTATTCTCTGCTTGTACTGTGATGGCCTCAGCTGGAATATTGCGTTCAGATTTGGGCACTGCAACTGCAAATTTAGTCATATTGGATAGATTTCAGAGAACTGTCTTAAAAATGGGAAGAGGTTTAAAAACATGACTTATGGAGCAAGGTTTGGAGGACTGGAGTTTTTCTAGTCTGGAAAGGAGATGTTTAAGAGGAAAGTTTCAGTCTTTTGATACAAGAGGTATCGTTATACAGATGGGAATCCTCAGCATTCTCAAGGAGACAGGTGGGGAGAACAAATCAGTTTAATCAGCTGAGGTGGTAAGAACAGTGAAAAAACAAATTAAAACTATAACAAAGTCACTGCAACAGTCTGAGAAGGGTTGAAGCACCTGCTTTACTGGAGAGTTTAAAACAGACTTGAGGATAAACATGTAAGAAGTAGATCCAGCTCTTCTTGCTTCTGCCTTGGAGGTGACAGCAGGCCTAAATGACCACCCAATGTTCCTTGAAACTTTATGTGTGTTTTGAAAAAAAGAGGCATGCAAGCACTAAATAATAGATACTGAAAGTCCTAATCCATCATGTCAAGTGTTTGTTAACACGGAGGAATCAGAGAGCTGAGCTGGCATCTGAGAGAACAGTACAAGCAATAATGCTTTTGAAGTAGTAAGAGCTCAAATGCCTAAGATGAAAAGGGGCCATATCTATTTCTGTTGTTACAAAGTCAGGCACATTAACACTTCCAGAAAGTATGTTCTTTTTTTTCCCCCTGAGACTGACGTGCTTGAAAAAGAGTCAAATATTCAATGTGAGTCAAATGTGAGTCAAAGCATTCGCTCAGCAATTTCAGCTCTGGAATCATGATCCTGTCTTGCTGAGTCTTCAACATGAGCCCATGCTTTTTCTTTTCCTAAGAAGATTTTTTAGGACACCCAATATATGGTCAATTTAATTGTGTAATAACACACAATTCATCAGTGCTTCAATAACCCTAAAAGGTATTCGTAAAAGCTTGATCTTATGTTGTTTAGTGTAGTGCTTACTTCTGTAAGAAACCCTAAATTGAAGAAAGGGGAAGCAACAGGAACACAAGACAAGTATTCAATGGAGGTTTTATTGGGAAGTTTCTTCTGTAACAAAACCTTTGCTCAGATATCTGTAAAGGCAAAGTTCACTGTTTGACTGAGACAGCAAGAACAAAGGCATTTCAAAATCCTGAAATCACTGTCTGTGTACTCAGGGCATAGCCAACGTGCTTTTACTTGATATCTTAACAAACTGCCACCTGCACATTCTTCTATTGAAGATGTCGAGTAGAGAAACAGAAAAAGAAAGTGATCCAGACAGGAGCTAGCTCATGTTCGGGATGACACAAGAATCTAGTTTCTCCTCATGATTCAAATCTACGTAAAAATACTGATACTTTCCCACATCGAGTTTATCTCCTAAACCCGCTGCTCTAGAGCTCTGCTGGGACTGTTCCCAACCTCTTCACCTTTCTGGCCATGGGACAAATGGCAACATTTTAGGGTTCAGCGCCATAGAGAAGCTGCTGCCCCTGGATGCTCTGAAGAGCCTTCTCACATTTACTCTTGCCAGCTCAGTCCCTGCCCTAAGCAGAAAGTCGCCATCACTTTAGCAGTGCCTTCGCTAGTTGTTCTTTTTCTTTTAGGTTGTGGCTTTTCTCTGAAAGAGAAATCTGTTGCTGGATAGCAAATCAAGGGCTTCTGCATTTGCAGACGTCTCATGTAGACTGTTACCAATCCATAATGTAGGGGTCAGAAAAGTACAACAGACATCGATGAAGGTGAGTTGTGCAGGGTGGGAGCTGAGACATCTGTTTAAGATTCAGCAGGAGCAAGGAGGAGTTGCTGCGCCTAAACACAATGTCAAAGATAAGCTGATGAGAAGTGAGAAGCATCTAAACTCTGAAATGCAATATCTCCTGACCCTATTGAATTTCTACCAGCAAAATTCTAATTTAGAAAGAAAACTATCATGTGATACATGTGTTTGAAAGGCTGTCAAATCCTTTAGTGTCCGTGACACTCCAGCATCCTGTCAATCACAATGACCTTGAGTTTTGAGTTTCTTGGAGTTTCTTTTTCAAGAACAAGAACATTTTCTCTGATTTTGCCAGTTCAACATATGCAGAGGAGTCTTTTATGAAGAAATATGTGTTCTTCTTGCCAAAGAACAGTTATGTAGTCACATTTTGCCAGGGGCTCAGGAGAAGGGGATGGAAAGCAGCAGTATATTTGTTTGTACAGATCAGACTGCATAAACGCAATTATTAGGATGTGTTTTGCCATAATTCTTCTGTCCCATAGAAGTATGTCATGGCATAGTCAGATTTCTTCAAAAGTTCTTCAGAGCTCTGGAGATTCATCCCATTTTTTTCCAGTTCAGGCTCAGCAATTGTGCGTACTCTTTTTACTGCTTGTTCTTAATAAGCAAAAGTCCACTGTTTTACACCAGGAGTAATTTGGCAAAAAACGACTTGAGGGTCCAGGTGGGCAAAAAGTTGAGCATAAGTCCTGTACGTGTGACCTTCTGGCCACAAATGCCCAACTGCATCCTTGGCTGCATTAGCAAAAGTGTAGCCAGCAGGTCCAGGCGTCTGATCCTTATCCTCTTGGCCTGCACTTTTGATACTGTGTCCAGTCTGGGACTTCCAGGTAGAAGAGAGATGTTAACAAACTGGACTGTTTCTGCATAAATTGTCTTCTGCATACAGATAAGATTGTGTTTTGCAGAAATTAAGGAACTTTCAGACCTCATTTCCCCTGGCACAGAAAAAGATTTCAAGCCAACCTGAAAACTCCAGGTTTTTTGAGCTCATCTCTTGAGTAATTGCCTGCTTTGATACCACAAAATGCATCAGTACAAATCCTCCAGTCTCACAGGTCCCTTGTTTAGAGGCAGGTGCTTTTACTCATTTAGAGCAGGGCATAGCTAGATCAAGCCCTGCTGACATGTCTGCTAGTGGGACATCACTAAACTGTTTCCCTTAAATGTCTGTAGTTCCTCCAAAGGGCAAATGTTTCCACATTTTGCAGTGGCATAATCTCCTGTTTGTTTGAACTGAAAAGCATCTGCTGACGCTTCTTCATGCGGCTTGGAAAAGGGTAATGCTTCACGGCTTTCAAACACAGCTGTTCCTTGAATATATGTAGGCATTTCAGGAGATTAAAAGCTGTTGATGTTCCCATCACCTCTTCAGTTGTGCATGCACAGCTGAAAAATTCCAGAAGAGTATGCAAGAACTATACAGGCTACAAAGAAAATCCATATTCAAACGTTTCAGATCCCCAGGAATGGGGGATAAGCAACTCTATTCACCAAGCTAGGATGTTCTTGTGGTTGATCCAAAAACCCTGAGATTCTAGTTGCAATATGTTTCGCAGAAGAACAGCACCTCAGAGAAAGTCTTGAGCCATTCAAACATGCCACAAGAAGAATAAGAAAGAATTTCATGAACAAAGTTCAGCAAAGCATGTTTTCTCCAAAGACTGGAGCCACATTTGAGATACAAGCTAGACTGTGCTCTGGGCAGAAAAATCTCTTATTAAGCAACTATGCAATTTCTAAACAAAGGTTTGCAAGGGTTTATCTAAGTGATCTTTTGAGGGATCTGTCTGGCAGTGCTCCAACCAACTAGCAGTTGTGCAAACAGTCTTCAATCTAGACTAAGATCCTTTGCCTCTTGATAAGAGTTATTAATGGAGGGTCTACAATGTATGTGGAGCTATATGACTTCCAGCTACCAGACTAATTCCGACTTCTCATTCCATATCTGCTTGTGGAATATTATTTAGTCCAAGACCCAAACTATTCCTTTTTTTTTTTGTACAGACTTGAATACCTGCAATTAGTCTCATGAAATTTCATCGCAATCCAAAATTTCTCAAGGAAGACAGAAAAAACCTTTTGCAAAGGAGCTAATGAAAAATAAACAGTTTTCAGTATTTTTTTTCATGGAATCAACTTATTTTTTGAATATAAAGTCTTATTATTCCCTTTCCACTTATTTTTAGACCATAAATGAAGAGCTTTTGCCAACATTCATTTAAACTCTGGTTCAAAATGATGATAACAGAATGGCTGAGATTGGAAGGGACATCTGGAGATCATCTGGTCCAACCACCCTGCTTAGACTGGGCCACCTAAAGCCAGTTACCCAGGACTGTGTTCGGACAGATTTTTAATATCTCCACAGATGGAGACTCCACATACTTCCTGGGCAACTTGTGCTGGTGCTCTGCCACCCTCACAATCAAAAAGTGTTCCCTGATGTTCAGAGGGACTCTCCTACATTTCAGTTTATGCCCATAGCCCCTGTCCTGTCGGTGGGCACCACTGAAAAGAGACTCTGTCCTAAAGTAATCCTTCATACTTCAATGTAACCAAAGGTCAATCCCAAAGAGAGATGAGATAAAACTAATACAATCTGCAATAATTTCCTTTTTTCCACTTTTCTTACTGCATTGCTCTGCTCTTTCTATTGCTCCGATGTCAACGTCTCGCTTATTGTACACACCATAATAAAATTTTTTTAGCTTTGCAGGGAATGACATACTTCCTGCACTTTTATTTTCTTTACGTTTGAAAGTTCTTCAAGTTTTACAAGTCACACAAACTACTTGTCAAGAATTCTCCATTTGTTTTTAAATGAAACCGGAATTTTTACTTTAAAATCCCTCCCATCACCCAAAGTCTTCCATTTTTTACTACTTTTCACCGGTTCTTGATTCTTTTGTATAAATAATTGAGTGATTTCCAGACATGTTCTCTTTCCCTTTAAATAATTTCTACTATGACAGATTATAAATTATTTCCTAGTATAACTGTCTTCCCAACACCCCAGCAATCTATCTGAATTTCTAATGCACTCAGCAGAAGATCCAAATGCCAACCAGGCATTTAACCTTGTCATTTGACCTGAAATTAGGCATTCAAACATTTTCTCTTTGTTTTTTATTATTTTTGTTTTTTAGTGAAACCTTCCAGTTGCAAGTTGCCATTTTCAGGACTGGCTATGAATGTGTTCTAAAAGCACAGGAGATGGAAAGGCGAATTTTCTGCCCTAGTAAGAGTTTGCGGTGGTTATCCGTGTGCCAGATGAATTGGTATTTGGGCCAGACCTGATTTAAAAGGCTCACTTCATTATTTCTGAGTTGCATTTAAAAAGCCTCTCATTCATCTAATTTATTTTATTGCATTAGAAGAAAGATACATTACAGGTTATCTAACCCTTTGGCTAGACCCATAAAGATTTCTGAATATTGGCACCCACTCCAACAGTAAATATATCCCAATCAGAGTTTTTGCCAGGCTGGGTAGAACAGGCTGATCTGCATCTTTCTATCCATCTGCACTTGTGCCAGCACAAATTAGGACTTTGGTTAGGTCTCTGATAGCCTTCACAATAATCTCTTTCTGCTTATTCCCTGTGTGTGCAAACGAACCTGTAGCACAGAGAAACCTTACACTGAGAGCTGCAGTTAATGTGCCTGTCCCCAGCGCGTTACATCTCCTGTCAGAATGAGAAGCTTCCTGAGCCTTCATCGTTTGTTTTCATGCTGCAGCAGTGGCATCAGATTTTCATCTAAAGAATTCCTTGCTGAATAAATCAGCAAGCTTCTCTGACAACTATCAAGAGGAAGATTTTGCAAGAGGGTCAGAGCTGAGCTAAGGGCTCTGAGCACCTTTACACTACAGGAGATGTTATGCAGTTTCACCTTCCCAGTTCTTCCCTACTGTCAGCACATCCCCACACACCATGGCTGTTCTAAGCCTCTGTAATTAAAATACTGACTAAACACTCTTCATCAACCAGGCATTTCTTGTGCTAAGTGAGGCCACTCAGCTTCATTCCTGTTTTACTCTTGTTCTGCCCAGTTACTATGTGCTTACTTTCATTCAGAGTTTGTATGTCTGGAACAGGGAATAGAAAGGGAGGATTTCATTTTGATATGGGCATTTTTGCATCCAGCTAATGTTTTCAGTAATCTACAGACACACTCCTCCTCAAAAGCATATGCATTCATGTTATAGATGTCATTTACATGGAGTATTTCCTTCTGCTATCATTTGCAAAAGTCAAAGACCCTTGGTCAAAAAACATCTGTAGGCAAAGGCTCCGCCATGGAGAGACAAGAACATCGGGGAGCTTAGACTACAGGAGGACAAAGTTAGTGAATCTAAAAAGCATTTGAAAGCAATGGCAGAATGTATGTGTGAACAAAAGAACAATACATACAGCTAACAGCATGTTCAGGAGGTTAGTTCTTGGTCACTTATATCTACAGCAGCATTTGCAAAAAAAAAAAAAAAATATACATATAATTTTCCAAACTTTTCCTTCCTCTTCAAACCCCAGTCACATGCACTGTTGCTGTGCACCAAGACTCATTATTCACTGCGTTGTCATTACCTGTTGTTTTCTGAATTCTGACCTTTTCTTTTAATTCAAGGAAATTCCCGCAGCAGACTAGAAAAAAAGTCCCTGTTCTAGCAGATGACTCATTTTACTGCCACATCAGCTTCCATAGCATATTTAACTTTGAAGTGTTACTGGAACAGTGGATGAGAAAAGAAAGAGGTGGATCAAAAGGTCATTAGTAACTAGTGTTCTAGGAAGGAACAGGTGAATGGCGTGAGACTAAAGATAAAAAAAGGAACATGAAAAGGTTGACTGATGAAAATTGAAAGGGTTACCATTAAGAAATAACTGGTCATCTTTAGGGGAGATCGTAAAGCTTAAAAAACAACATGAATGTGTTTAATGGAGAGAACTAGTGAAATGACCTATAGTAAAAATGTTCTAAATCCAAAGAGACCAATGCCTTGCTCAAAAGCTTTGTGCAGCAAATCTAAGTGATACTTAGGAGGAAGATCATGAAACTCAACCAGAAGCTAACATGAAATGTACCAAGGGCAATGAAAAGATGTAGATCAATACTAAAATCTCATTATGCAAAGGCTTTCCCATATGTCAGGAACAAATCTTTCCTCCTGCCCTTTTCAGGTCTTGACTAGCTGACCACTATCTGGAAATTCATGAAAGATGATGAGCTTCTGGAAGCAAGGAAATGATACTGAATGTTGATCAGAATTATACCTTACTCACACTGGAAAGAGAAAGAAGACACTTTGGTTCCTGGTACTAGAATTACATTTCTTTCTTGTTTCCAAGAATCTGTATGCGGAGAAAGAAGAAGATTGCTTGTTGGATGTAGGCTCTATCCTACCAAACTCACAAAAACATAAAACCATAGAATCATTTAGGTTGCAAAAGACCCTGAAGATCATGCACTCCAACCATAAACCTAACACTGCCAAGTCCACCACTAAACCATGTCCCTAAGCACCACATCTACATGTCTTTTAAATACCTCCAGGGATGGTACCTTGACCACTTCCCTGGGTAGTCTGTTCTAATTCTTGACAACTCTTTCAGAGAAGACTTTTTTCCTAATATACAATCTAAACCTCCCATGGTGCAACTTTAGGCCATTTCCAGTTGTCCTATTGCCTGTTACCTGGGAGAAGAGACCAAGACCCACCTCGCTACAACCTCCTTTCAAGCAGTTATAAACAGCGAAGAGGTCTCCCCTGAGCCTTCTTTTCTCCAGACTGAACAACCCCAGTTCCCTTGACTGGTCCTCATAGGACTTGTGCTGTAGACCCTTCACCAGCCTCTTTGCCCTTCTTTGCACACACTCCAGCACCTCAGATCACTTATGATCCCAGTGAGAAGTTTAGGACCATGGTCATGTTGGGAAGTGTCAAGATGAATTAGCCACACCATTGTCTGGAGCGTTCAAATGAAAAAACCTGATATTTTATAGTCACTTCTCCCACTTGATGACAAAGGGACAGTATGTATCAGGGGGAAAGAGGGAATACAGAGGAGATTTTAAACTTGTCCACTGTACATACCAAAAAGCAAAAAAGGGTGTGAAAACATCAGTGAGAAAAGATGATAGAGTTTTAGAACTAAAATATGAACTATAAATTGGATTGAATCAGAGATGAAAGTCATTCCCCTGATAAATATATAGGGGAGTGACCTTGCAATGACATCTGCCAGCAGTTGTAGGCACTTGTGGATGAATCCTATAAGGGCCCATGGTTTTATGTATGTCACCTTTGCATATGTATTCCCTTACCTGACCCTCTACCAGCAACAGTATGTCTGCCTTGCTCCTGCCTTTCCCAATATATATATAACATAAATATATAACATATTTAATATTAATATATAATATTAAAAATAGATATGTTCTTTCAAAATTACTTACTCTTGTAACAAGATGAGGTCTGTCTTCAGACATCACATGCTAGAGACTGATCTCATATAAATACTTCTTCCCCCCCATTATCTTTTAGACCTTTAATCATGCAGAAGAAAGTTTAATAAAACTCTGATACTCCCTCAAAACTCCTGTTCAAACTTACTTCCAAACTGCAGTCCACATGATCTCATCTTCCTCTGTTATCTGTTAGCACAATTTCAGTTCTTCCACTGAACACATTCACAGATTTAAAATGTTTCTTCTAACACCAAGAAGTTCTCTCTACTGGTGGCTGTTCAGTGACCATATTTTATTCATTAAAACAACAGAAATCGCTTACATCAGGCCTCCTGAAACTGGCATTGGAGGTCCATTATAGCTCAATCTCCAAACAGAACCAGCATTTGATAGAGAATAAAAAAAATTTTCATGTTAAAAATCTACTTTACAATGTTTTAAAGTGCTTGCATATTGAGATTTATGCACGTCACTTGCCTTTCTTTACATGAATAGGTATAATCCATGCATTACTATCTGGATTTACTACACAATATTCCAAAACAGAAAGTTAAAGGTCATTAACTGCACAGACAAATGAGGTGGGTCCCAACAGCTCTGGCTTGAAAAAAGTCTGCTGTCAACATAGAGCCTTGCTTCTTCAGGAAGTAGTTTGTCTAATACAAAAATAAAGTCAAGATAACGACATTACTCTTGAAAAGCTCAGTCTGGACAATTAACACCACACACACAATATGACAAGCAGCAAGACAATCTCTACACACCCTCTTAAAATACTTCAAATTTGTGACACTAGACAAAGAGGGTGAGCACATCCATAACTGCTAAGGCCTATCAAAGTCTGTGCAAAAAAGCAAAGGGACCAAAGTGTTTTTCCAGCTGAACAAAACATAACCAGCTGAAGCAGAAAGCATCATCGGGGCAATATCTACTATGACAGAAATCAGACCGGCTCTGTCTGTGGACTACTGTGTTTTTGGGAACAGGACAAGACAGCTTTGAGATTTGGACAGGTCAAAACCACAATACCAGGTGGTATTTTCAGAGTTTAACTTGCCTCCATTTGATTCTTCTCTTTCTCTTCATCTCTTCTGCTTCCATCATTGCCTTGTAGACTTTCCACTTTCTGTTGTGTTGAAAAAGTTCTGTCTAATTAACACGTGTTTACTAAGGACAGTATGTGGTAAGTGCTATTATAACTCTTTGGCAAAAATGCCTGATTAAGATTCAAAGCACAGCCAGAACAGCTGTCAGAAAAACCTCTTGTACTGTCGACGTCTTAACAATGCACATGAAGACACCGGATACAAATTCATCAACAATTAGTTCTTCCTTTATCTCGCAAAATAAATTCTAAAAAATGTCTCAATAAAATTATTTTCTGCGTCTATTTTCTGTCACAAGATCCATTCAGTAAAGACTAGTATACTGCTTCTTTGTATAGTTTTCATCTGTTCAGGGCAAGCAGTTAGCAGAAGTAAGTCTAATCAGATAGATAATTAATTTATTTTAACAGCTACTTGCTGCTGTAAACACTTTCCTGTTAGAACAATCATTCTGGGGCAGGATTTTTCATTAGTATATGAAGAATTAGCTGGGCCAATACCTCAAGTTGATGTAAAATCATTGTCTCCCGCTGAGTTCAGACTCATACTCACCGACACCAGCAGAAGAACGGGTCCACTTTATTTTCAGTACCAATTAAGAAACAGAAAAACTTGCATCATTTGTCAGATCACAAAAATCTCATTTTTTTTCCTTTTTTTTTTCCCCTCTATTATTTAAAAATTTATTGATTCAGTACATTATTAATGCCACTCCAAATTAGGGGTTTTTTCTGCAGCTGAACCATGCTGAAACCCCAAAGCTAATCTGCTCAGAAGTTTTGACTGACAAAGTTCTACCTTGATTTCTTTTTTAAATTGCTGCAAATAGAACAGGAGAATACATCCTGAAGAATCTGAACAGATACATGACCAATGACATAGTAACAATTATTCCAAACCTTATAGGTCTTTTCATGAGGAAAGTTAATCTATACAGGATGCAACCATTCCCTATGACCTTGAATTAAATTATCCCTCTTTCCACCAGCAGCTTATTCTTCAGGCTCAGTCATTCCTGACTGCCTTTACATTTATTTGTAATAGCACCTGGAGTCTTCATTCAAGTTCCCATTATGTATCAGTGCTGTAACACTATATAGTAAAGAATAGAAGTACTTGAGATGTTACAGAATAATTTCAGGATAACATGTTTAAGAATAATCAGTGAATGTCTATATTAAACGCAAACGGCTTTTATAATGGCTGTGCACAGACACATACCTAAACACCTAACCAACATTACTGGTGGTGTTCCCCTTTGTCTTCAAAATTGTTTTCTGATACTGTAATTGCAGTATTTTTCTTACCCCCTGCCATGCATGCATTAATCAACTTTTTTCTCTCTTCATTGGATTCTGCTGAGCAGAAGTATATTTAACCCTGCTGATAATTCAGGAGCAGTCTTCTCCAAGATAGAGAGTTGGAGTCTTTTTTTTCATACAGGAAGATCTGAGTGCCATGGATCCAAAAGAAGTTCTGGTCCTGGGGTTTCTACAGTTGCTTTCCGTATTACCATATTTCTGCCGCCACTGTTGCCTGAATGACTACTTTTCCAGCTAACTGCCTCTGGGACATCATTGTCTTTAGTCGCATTTTAAATGCTGTAGAAACTCCTGTCTGGTCTTGTCCCAAGTATGTCAGAGGGAGTTAGCATGTTTATATTCAAGCAAGAATACATCCATCTGTTAAGGTAAAGAAAACTAAATAATTGGTTTCCAGAGAGAACAATAACAAATATCTGCACAGAAGCAACATTTCTTTTAAACAGCCCTCAAACCTGAACTTTCTCAATTGAACCCCAGTGAAGACAAGGACATTTTTCATATTAGATGAAGGAAGGATCTGGAAATGCTACAGCCTGGTACAAGAGCAAAAACTATTTTTTTTCCTTAGAGAAGGTGGAAATATCTTCTCAGTGGAATTTCCTCCAATACTGAGTGAAGAGATCATTGGGGTTTTTAAAATTGGCGTTGGAAATAGCGACATTCTCCCCAAACTTGGTTCTAACCTTCCCCAGCTCGAGGACTGACCAGAGCAATACAGAGATAACATTTAAATCTTATGGTAAATTGTGTTAAATTCTTCTGTACGTATTTTTAATATCATTTTTTATACTATGTAATTTTCATTAAACCATTGGTACAAATATTGAGATTAACAAAACTGGAGATTTGAGACAGGTCTATTTGTTAAAGATTTGAGTGAGTTTTCACTCACACTATAGTTAGGAGCACATCATAATAGAGCAAGTCAGTCTCTTGAACAGCCAAGAGATTTGGCATATGTCAAGTGTATTTTATTCAAGTCATGTAGGATTTGGAAAAGCATAGGAAGAATTGTCAGGTCCCTACCTGCCAAAGAAAAAATGAGTTGTAATTTAACTCATTCAGTCCTAAAAGAAAAGGGACAAAAATTAAGGGTAGAAAGATTAAAATAATCCTACAAGACAATAAAAAAAAAAAAAAATGTTCAGTGATAATCCTTCTAGATTGAAGGAAAATGCATCAGAGATGCAAGCAGTTCACACAGACATCAATGAAAAGCAGTAAAACCCTGAAAGAAACTAAAATCTGCCCTTGGACAAGGTTAATGCCTTTTTGATGCAATAGAAACCAATGTAATTTATTCTGGGATCTGTTATTCCCTTCCAGTTCTCAGTCACACTTTCATATTTTTCACCCTTCTGAAATATTGTTTGGAGGTTTAGCTCTCCTCACTTGCGGTAGCAAAAGGACAAGTCAGCCTGAAGATACTTTCCCATGTGATTCCAGCAGCCAGGCTTTTGCTCTTTCATTTTTGCCAACAGAGTTCTTTTTAGGAAGCAAGAAACTTTGCTCAAGATCATATTGAAGAACTGATTGATATGATTTCGGAGAGTATCAGATGAAGGGCCGGTTGAGCTAGAAACTACTTATAAGGATGAAGTCCTGCAACAGAAGGATTAAGTGATGGAAAGCACCAAAATAGATTTTCTGTGAGTCTTTATGGCTGAAAAAGGCATATGCTGATCCTAGTGAAATCCTGGGCTCTCTACAATCATTTTTGTGATCACAGAATCATAGAATGGTTTGGGTTGGAAGGGACCTTAAGGATCACCTCTTTACAACCTCCCTGCCATGGGCAGGGACAACTTCCACCAGACCAGGATACTCCCAGCCCCATCCAACTTTGCCTTGAACACTTCCAGGGAGGGAACAGGCACAATTTCTCTGGGCAACCTGGGCCAGGGCCTCACAACCTTCATAATAAAGAATTACATTCTTATACATATTCTCAATTTACCCTCTTTCAATTTGAAGCCATTACCCTTTGTCCTATCACTCCATACCCTTGTCAAAAGTCCCTCTCCAGCTCTCTCGCAGGCCCCTTCAGGTACTGGCAGGCTGCTAGGAGGTCTCCCTGGAGACTTTGCTTCTCCAGGCTGAACAGCCCCAGCTCTCCCAGCCTTTCCTCCCAGCAGAAGGGTTCCAGCCTTCGGATCATTGCTGGTGTCTCCTCTGGACCCAATGCAACTGGTCCACATCTTTCCTGTTCTGAGGGCTCCAGAGCTGGACACAGGACTCCCAGGGGGGGCCTCACCTGAGTGGAGCAGAAGAGCAGAATACCCTCCCCTGACCTTTGACTTCTCTTGATGCAGCCCAGGATACAGCTGGCCTTCTGGGTTATGAGCACACATTGCCAACTCATGTTGAGCTTGTCATCCCCCAGCACCCCTAAGTCCTCCTCTGGGCTGCTCTCAATCCGTTCTCCACCCAGCCTGTGCTTGTTCTTGGGCTTGCCCCAACCCACTGATGAAAAGACTTGGGAAGTTCCTCAGTCTTGCTTACATCATATTGTCTTTATGCTCTAGAAAGTTGGCAGATTCAAAAGGGACAGTTCACTGAAGGTGAAATCTTTGAGGTTTTGTCAGATTTGCCTGTATGATCTGGAGATTGTTTAGAAATGTGACATAAAATCTAATTCTTTGTGAGAGAGACAAATGACACTATATTGGGTGAATTACTTTCATCTTGGCCAGTTTTTGCACAAATAAAAGAGCAATAACTATCTTTCCTACTTTGTGTTTGACCATCGAGCTCTGCAGAGGAAAAACATAAAGTCACCAAGTATTAGTGTTACACTGAAGTTGACTGCAGGCATCAAAGACAATTACAATTCCATACTTTCAGATTGTTGCATTATTTATCTTTCAGTTATACAAATTCACTCTAAACTGCATAGTTCACACTGAACTGGTAATACAGTCAGTATGGCTGCTCTGTGCTGCCTCACCACGGTTTCTTTATTATAAATTTGAAATGTACATCAACATGTTCCTCCCCATGGTCTTAAACTAGTTTTTGAACTTTCAGCATCTAGAATCTGCCTGATCATACATTATGAGACCTGAAAGCAGTTAGATTTTTAAAGGTATGCAATTAAAATTGCATATACAGGATCAAGTGAACATAGTCAACTTTTCACACACCTACCACCACCAAAGGGATACAAAGTCAGATACAACTGAGAAGAGAAAGAACAGGCCATGGAAAACCTGGCCACATCTGATGTTTTCAGATATTCTGTATGCGAAGAAAATCATTCTAAATTTTCAGGTTTACCAGAACAATCACAGTGGTTTTGTTGGCTCTCTTGGGAGCACAGAGCAGATTGGGGAGATTTCTGAAGGCAGGGAGAGAATCCAACATTTGCCTACCTTAAAAAAAGGGAAAAGAAGGAAACAGACTCACAGACCGAGCTTTTTTAAGTTCCACTCCCAGTAACACACTAAAAAAAATTAACCAAATTGTTTCTAAATATTTAGAAGACAAACGTAAGAAAAGGCTGAATTGTATTTTACGAAGGGAAAGTCAAGGCTCATTTCTTTCTGTAATGGGTTAACATGAAGATGACAGAAACAGCTATGCAATATTTATCTTCAAATTATGAAAGATTGCTGCCAGGACAGAACCTGTTGTAGCTATTGAGGACATCACAAGAGATAATACTGAAAAAATGGAGAATGGGAGATTAGGTCACACAACAGGTAAAAACTTTCAAGTGAAAATAGTCAAGCAGCTAAATGGGACAAGTTGTGTGTTTATCACTGAAAGATTTTAATAGCGAACTTGTAGAAAGTCATCTGCTAGAAAGTGACGTAAATAGAGGTGATCATGTCTTGGAGTAAGAAAGAGGATAGATGGTCGCTTATGGGTGCTTTTGACCACAGGCTCTGGGTTGCAATACTTGAAAGTAAATTCAAGAAGCCTTCAGAATGCTAACATTACATCAGGCTATATCCAATATCTCAAATGGTTTTCTCCTGCTCCTACCTGTCAACAGCTAGACACTAACTGCTCCTATTATCCATTCCACTTTCCCAATAATACGTGCACTAAATATTTTTCATCTTGAGGTAAGCAGCTTAGGCAACTCCAGAAGGCAAATCTATATATCCTGCTCTGACTATAATAGCAACTTAGCTAGAGAAGTCTAAGATATCAGCAATAACTGACACAAATCCTATCTTCTGTTTAGAAATACGAAAGAGTACGTGTAGGACAAAACAGGAGTAAAATCTCATGAATAGGTAGTGAAGATTGAAATACTTTGAGGCTGGAAGGCAGATTAAATATCAACAACAGTTAAAGACATTGTTATTCTGCTTCTCATAAAAAATACAAAAGAACTTGCTGAAGTATATTACAGAATCACAAGGGGTTCAGAAATTGGTTATGAAAATGATCAGGGTCCTCGAATAAAAATTTCATAAAATCAGACTGAAAGACTGTAGGATTGTTTACAGAAGAGATTAATACAAAGGGTTATGATGAAAATATATTAAATTTTGAGAAGTTAGAGGAAAAGCTTCTTATCCTTCATTTTGCCATGTCCAAAACCTCAAAAAGAAATTTCTGTAAAATTCTCCAGATTATAAATGTCATTAATGGAAGTGCTGCTTCATGAAATATGTAAACCAGTTATGCAACTCACTGCAAAGCATTTGCAAGTATACTAGTGATAATTACAGTAATTGTTGCTCTGGTTTACATCTGAAAAGTATTGTTTTTTCAAAGAGATAAGCCTCATTTTGCATCTCTGTCTAAGAATACATGAAATACAGCAAATACCTATCCCAGTTATAGTGGATTTCACAGGTGTCACATCCTTGCATAGAAACCATGATGACTGTGTGCAGATGAGCATAATGGACAAATTAAAATGTAGCTTGGTTTTTGCTTTTCCCCTCTGGTATTAACCACGATGTGAAACAATCCTGGCCAAGTTCAGCATCGATTTGACCTGCATGCTAATCTGCCTGCACTCAAAGAAATATCTTACACATTCAAGAAATAATTAACACATTTATGCCTACAGGACTCCCATAGGGTAGGAAAATGATATTAATTTCATATTCTTCCTCTGGTCAGACTCAAAGAATAAGTAACCAGACAAAATATGTTCAGGTACCTAAAATGAAAATGAATGAAAAAAGTCAGCTCCGTGGGGCAGATCCTTCCTTTTTACTTCAGAAAACCATCTTTCATGGGATGAAGACCCTTCCCAAGCTGACTGTTTCTCCCGTTATCAAAAGGTCCTAGTGCCTTGCCTGGTCTACTTGCCTCATGTTTAGATTGATGAGTTTAGGTAAGTAAAAACTTGAATCAAATTAACTAATAATAGCAGTATCAGTAGCCATTTAATTTTAAAAGTGTGTACTTTCATATCAGCAAATATAACAGTGATGCACTGATTTGCTTCCTGACACTGTGACACTCAAACTATGGGTATTCCTGTCACCACTGGCTTGTTCCTGGCCTCAGGTAAATTTACTTATTTTGTGAACTTCATTCAGTCATCAGGATGAGATATCAGGCAATGAAAAGGAATCATTTTTCATTTTCTTCAACTGCAACCAGTTTCCCTTGGAAGGTTGTGATGCAGTGCTCAGTAGGGGTACGGGTGCTTTCACCCCCGGGTACCGCTACTGCAAAAATTATGAGCATCAGCACAAGCATCCTCAGTTCCAGCCAGTTATGAAGGTATGACAGGGATTCTGATGAGACGGAGGTCCTGTTGTTATCAAAAACTTTGAGCACATAAGCAAAAAGGAAGAATTTCCACGGTGATGCAAATAAACACAGATGCGTCTCTAGCACCCAATAGACGGAATGGTTGTGGGAAATGAACAGCACCAATATTTCTAAAACCTGAAATCTTCCATAAAAGAAGAACACTGCTTTTGTATCTGAACACCAACATGCAAGCAGACTGCCACCCAAATGAATTCCTGGAGTGCCAGGTGAAACCTTGGCATCCTTGTTTGAATAAGCCATGCATTAGGCAAGATCAAGAAGTGATATAATTACACATTGATCATGGAATCAAGCCCTACAGCTTTCTGTAGCAATTTGTATTACACTGATGAAATTACATTCATCTACAAGATTATGGAATAATTAATAACATTATTCAATAAGTGAAAATTTAATACTTGGGAAGGCTTGTAGATGAATGCCTAGAAAGATTAATTCGGGTAATTAATGAAAAACAAGATGATCATTACACAGAAGCTATTTAAACTGAAAACACTTGAGTGTTTAGAATAATTTTAGTAAAAGATCTAGCTAGGAAGCCATCAGAATTGGACTACAGCTCCTACTGAACTCTTAAGAGCATCAACCCAGTTTGAAAATAGTGTTCTATTTAAGAGTCAAATTGCTGAGATTGGCACTGGTTTTCATTTTGATTTAGGATTTTTAACCTTTGCTATGGAAGGATTTTGCTAAATCTCTAAAAAAGAACAAGAACTACTTCAGAACAAGAAATACTTCAGTAGTCCAGTTGCCATTTCAGCTTGAGAATCTTCTTCATCACAGGAAATCTGCAATTCTTCAAATGTATATGAGATGGATCGTTAGAGAAGGTCATCCTTTACGAACTGGTAGAACATAAGTACAGAATTAGAACAGCTGGACTGTGTGCAAATAACATCTAATGCAACAGCAGAAAAAGATACAGGCCCTGAAGATTTTAATCTGTGCTAAAACAAGCCTCCTGAATGGCAATTTTAGTTAACATACTTCAGGTCATCATTGTCCCCGTTCTCAGTGTTATTGCAAGGCTCATGGCTTGCTGTTTTGCTTTGAACTTCAGCCCCTGCAGTAATACATACATGAAGAAGTATTTCTGACTGTGAATAAAAAAAGTAAAATGATAAAGACGCTCCTGACAAAAGCTTGATGAATTTTTGATAATATACCAGGCATCTGAAAGCTAGAGCTCAACATTCTGCATTGCGCTAAATTTACCCCAGGGTTTTAATAAAAGTAAGTGTAACAGTAACATTTATAAAAATACCAAAATAGAGAAGACCTTTCACTCTGATCTCTGGCATTACAGAGATCCTGCTGCTGCTTTTGTACCAGGACCATTCCTGGACTAATTATTGTTATTTTTTGTAAATACAACCTGAGATTAGCCAGATTCTTACCGCGTCTCTTACTACAAGCTTGTAGGCAAACCTCTGGAGGGCAGATACAGTAGTGAGGGGTGGGATGATCTGAGCTCCTCCAGCTGCAAAGCTTATTGAGGTCCTCCTGCTGTGTTGCTCCATGGGTTTGCTTTGGTCAGTCCTGCACACCTACATTTTACTCTCTGAGAAAAGCACCCTCCTGTGACCGACAATTATAACATGCTCACTATGGCAGAGCATCAACCATTAGAGACTATTAATGTCTTTGAAACCAAGGAGGACTGAAAATTTCACAAGACCTAGCACATCAGCACCCTTAGAATAGCAGTCATGTAACAGTAAAATAAAAACAAAGACAAACAGTTGGAGTGTGAGAAAAAATACAGATTTGCAATGTACATTATGCATAATTACTCTAATTACACTATGCAAATCTAATTAGGGAAATACAAGGATAAATAATAAAACTTTTTTCCAACAAGGTAGCAATTATTTGTATGCTTTTGCCTGTAGTTTCAAGGGACTGGTTTCTAGGAATAAACAAACCTATTAGGGTTTTCTTTTTCTTTTAACGATGCAGCTTTTTGCAATAGTCTCTGGTCCCAGCTTGATGGAGAAACCACCTAGCATATCTGAAACTAAGCTTTGGATTTCATTGAATATTCTACTATACTGATGATCTTCAACAGAATATTTACTTTAAAGTATGCAAAAAATTAGTTTCCCTTCTCCCCCCTTGTTATTTCTGTACCTGGGATGTGAAACCTCTTGTAGTGGGACCTACAGCCAAGATGCTATAGTAATAGAACTCAAGCATCTGCTCTTCCTTGATCTCTGGTCAGATGAAATAAGTCCGGTCTGAAACAATTCCAGGCATGCTGTAGCTAATACTTCAACCCATTTGTAGCCTACCCTGAATACATGCAAAGAACTAAAAATATAGCAGGATTACTGGTACAGAAGAATCCATTTATAAAATAAAGCCCCACTGGGAGGAGGAGGAGCTCCACTAATTGACAATTAAGTCAGGTCATTATATATAGAGAGATACCTACAGCTGGTTTTGGGTTGGGGTTTTTTTTTCTTTTTGTTTGGTTTTCTTTTTTTTTTTTTTTTGTGAAGGATCTTTCAGCTGCCTGTGAAAAGGGTTCTTTGGGGGTAAGCAGAAAAACAATAGCTTTGTTCAAGGCTTTCTTAGAACTAAAATAATGTTCCTAAAAAATCAGGTATTTGGAATTATTAGATAATCGTAGCTTTTTAGTATTTTTCACAACTAGGTGTCTCACTCTTTAATTCTTCATTTTTACCTGTTGAGGAAAGGACAAATGAGAGGATACCTGATTCATATAACTTGTTAGGATGGTTAATAACTACTAGTTTTCTGTTAATAGGGTACTCCTAATTTTGTTGGCTAACTGCATCTTTTTTTTATCACACAAGTGTTCTGTAGGTTATCTGGATTTATACTAATCTCCACTTTATCTTGCAGTAACCTCTGCAGAATAAAATGGCTTGTAATTTAGTAGCTTCTTTTGTAAATAACATCCCTTAGCTGAGTGCCACACTATTTGGGTGTTCAGTTTCTCAGTCCTGAATCTTGGAGCATGACAGGCTTTTTCTGGTTACCTGAAATCTATGAAAGGGTACCATGCTTGTGTAAGACTTTTCCAGCTGGTGTTAAAATTAGTTAGAGACTTCTAGGTTTTACACTTTACAAAAAGACCTTAGGAGATAAAATAAGAAGAAAATAGGTCAATCTTCAAAACCTTTGAGTCATTAGCTTTTTTCTGACCTTTATAGCTTGTGTTGGTGATAATGTAATTTTCTACTTACTGTAGCAGAGAAATGAGTATCTGTTAGTGTTGTGGGATCCTAGTCTAGAAATAATGCTTTTAAGCTGGGAAGGAAATACCTTGCTGTACCTTTTTTCCTCTCCTATTAGTAAGGTGAAAGACAAGCTGTAAAATAACTTTGCCTTATAGGCATAAAGGAAAATACTGAACTTCAAGTTGTTTCAACTAAAGCTAAACCAAAAAGGTTGTTTTTCATCCAGCTGACTTGCTGCAGGTCACTCCAGCAACCACTTTGTTAGGTGTGCTTCTTCATGAATGCCTTACCTCAGGTTGCATCGAAGTGAAGTTACAGACAGATACATTTTGCAAGTCTGAATTTTAAAAATACTTTGAAGCTGCGGTCTTCCTCCAGCATTGATATTCTCTCCTCCTTCAGGTAATAAAAATGCTGTTCAGACTAACAAATTCTGGTTTACTTCTTGGAAATACCACTGGATTCTATAGCTAAACTTCTATTCAAGCTATCTCCCAATAAAGTTTAAGATTCCTGTGTGAATTTGCGTATACATTGCGCTGACTACCTTTTCTTCAAGATTCTGAGGAAGTTGCCCCAAGCGTGAGACTGGGGAACTAATTGGGGAACAAATTGAGCAGACTTTGGAGAAATGCAGAAACTTTTTTCTTGCAAGGTACAGTTGAACAGTACTAAACACGCAGGTGGTAGCAATTAAACTAATCGTTATCCTAAAATTTAACTTGGTACTTCATATTCCACCTTTAGCTGACCATAAAACATAAACAACAAGGTCAAGGGAGGTGGTTCTGCCACTCTGCTCTGCTGAGAACCCCCGGGAGTCCTGCGTCCAGCTCTGGAGCCTTCAGCCCAGGACAAACCTGGAGCTGTAGGAGCAGGGCCAAAGGAGACCTCAGCAATGATGCGAGGGCTGGAACCCCTCTGCTGGGAGGAAAGGCTGGGAGAGCTGGGGCTGCTCAGCCTGGGGAAGAGAAGGCTGCGGGGAGACCTTATTGTGGCCTTTCAGTATTTAAAGGGGGCTTATAAGAAAGATGGGGACAAAATTTTTAGCAGGACCTGTTGCGATAGGACAAGGGATAATGGTTTTAAACTAAGAGGGGAGGAAGAAATTTTTTGCAATGGTGGTTGTGAGGCACTGGGACAGGCTGAGCAGAGAGGTGGTCGATGCTCCCTCCCTGGAAATGTTCAAGGCCCGGCTGGACAGGGCTCTGAACAACCTGATCCGGTTGAAGATGTCCCTGCTCTCTGCAGGGGGGTTGGACACGGTGGCCTTTAAAAGTCCATTCCAGCCCAAACTATTTTATGATTCTACAACTTGTAAAGGACTTGGTTAGTAACAAAGTCTTCATCATATACAGGTTTTCTTTGATATTAAAGAGAGTGAGGGAAAAGGAAAAAAATTTTCCTGTTTGCTGGTTCTACTTCGTGAACTTGGTAGTGTCCTGCCTCTTAAATAAGATTAACTATGAATATGTGTTGGAGTAGCCTGAACCTGTAGAATTAAGCAAGATATGGGATCTGAAAATAGTTTCCCAAGTTTGTCTGGAGATTTGAGAAAAATACCACTTTGCTGATTTGGTGTTTGGTGGTGTATAGTTCTGTCCTAGTGACACTGAAATAGCTCTTACTGGGTGTGCAGAGGGGAATTCAACTTTAGGGTTTTGGGCACAGCCTGGACTCCCCAGAGTCAGTCAAATGGGTAGGAAACAGGGGACTCCAAGTTTCAATTTTATTTGAAATTCAGATGCCTGAGTCCCACTTCAGCCGTTGTTTCCGAGTCCTTCACAGGAATGTGTTTCCACTAGTAGCTGGGAAAAGAGTTGACTCATCTTCGGCTTAAACAGGTATTTTATATTCCAGGGTGTATTTTTTGTTCATATTTATATTCAGTTTAAAATTGTCTTGGGAATTGAATACAGAGGTTAGACAAGGTTATTTCTTATTAAGGTTTTAATTGGTCACTGATTCATCCGAACACACAAAGCAACCTATTCCCTGTGGTTTACTGAATTGTTGAACTGCAAGCATAAGAACTAGGTTTTTCAAAGCACCTGAAGTCCTTCAAGGAAATGTGCATGCGGTGTTACTGATCGGATCGTCGAAGCAACTGGCCACGTTGTGCTCTGCAATCTTGCTAACTGCTGCCCCTTTGTGATTGTTAGAAACCTTGTTTGTTTGTCTGTCAACACATCTCGCAAAACAAGATTCGGTTGGCTACATGTTTTCAGACGAGGGCTGACAGACAATGGGGAAACAGATGGTTTGTAGAGAGAAGTTGTCACCATATGGGATTAGATAGTAGACCTGAAGTATTCCTTGGCTAGACAGTCCCTGAGATTTGTTAGCAGTTCATGTCCGAATTCCCTTCCTCTGCAGCTCTGCTGTAGGAGAAACAGGCAGGATTCACGCTAGCAATGTTTTCCTCTATAAATAAAATATTTGCCTAAAATGCTAAGAATTGCTGCATATCTTTGTCTTGAGTTGTGGGGAGGCATTTCTTCTTCATTACTTCTTTTGTTTTGATACCTTCCTCTCATTCTGCATTTCACTACTTCTAATGTAAGCACCTATCCCACAACACTGCCTATCCAGCCGTGGGCTTGTCTAAAAAAGCTGCCATAACTCGCTGCCATGTGCAAGTCTACAGTGGCACGAGTACTGTGGATGGGCTGAAAGGCAAAAAGAAGCTTTTGCACCCTGCACCACTTCTTGTTCATGTAGATTACATCAGGGAGTCAGGCTTTTTTCAGAGCTAACACTTCATTCCAGTTAATACCTACCACATTGTAGTCTTATACTTCATACATGCATTGGAACTGACGAGGGCAATACATAGATTTTTAAACCCTGTACAAGATGTTCCATCTCTCCACAAATTCACTGGGGATTATTTGAACCAAAAGCCAGTATTCATCCATATAGGCTGCTGCTTTTAATAGTGTTCGTGGGCGATGTTATTTTCTATCACTGTGCAACTAATAATAGCTTTATCAACTTGCTGAAAACAACAGTTGAGTGTAAAACTCCATCGTTGTTGATAGGAGGACATTGAGCCAAACAGTTACATTTCTTTGTGGTAACAGCAGTTTTAACCAAGTGTTGGAAGTTTAACTGCCTTTCCTATGCACCTGATTTTTTAAACCTATCCTCTTAAACCTGTCACATCTGAGACCCGCCTTGTTCCATAGGTTTATAAAGGCAGTTTGTGTTTTCCTAGTAATTGGGCTAATGCCTTCTGTCACCATCCCATCTACACTCGAGACATTAATGCTTATAGTTCCATATCAAGTTGTTACTGTATTTCATAATAGCTGATTTTTTTATGAAATCATTTATTGTTCCTGACAAAAAAATAACCTGATATTTTTACTGGCTTTAAATAATTTTTATTCCAACCCAAATTCCAGTACTATAGCCTGCACATCCCTGCTTGCAAATCAGTCCTGCTTGATTCTGTCCCTGTGCTTTATTTTTGGAGTCAGGCTCAAAGGCCTTCTGTTTGGGCTTCTACACTGATAATTTCTAAAATATGTAATGTACCTGATAGGTCTGTTATTTTGCGTACAATCCCTTCCACCATTTCCTGAGATGGTCTGTCTGTGATCTTATGACATCTGATAAAATATCATTACTCATTATGTCTTTAAGCTTCATTTGAAGAACATACTCACCTGGAGGGTCTCTATCTCTCTCTTTTTCCTCCTAACACTGGCTGGTGTTTCACATCAGTCTTATTAACATCTGTTCAGGAACACAACATACTCCCATTTAAATTAGATCCATGTTTTGATGCATTACCCCAGTATTGCCCTACCAAGCTTACTACTTAAATCTAAATGACCAGTGTTATTAAACTGGTTTTCCCTAAGTATATTTCCATTTTTACAGTGTTAATTTTCTCCTCTGTAGTTACAAATTATTCTTGATTAGCTGAAGTGTCTAATTCTGGCTCTTCTACTGAAGAAAATGTTGCAAAAAACAACTTGCATGCAGGTGGTTTGGCTTTTCACAGTGCAAGTGAAAAGATGCAAGCGTATGGGAAGGCTTCATAGTTAAGAGCCTTTTGGTAGCCACTCACTCGGTGACTTCCTAGTGACTCAGCCCACACAGAAATCTGGGACCTATTTGTCCCATAACAAAACATGATTGAGTTGCAGGTCCTTGTTTCACTTAATTCAGAAGGATTCTTGTTCCAAAGCCAGGTCAAAGCAACTGCATCAGTAGGGGATTTGCAACAGAGTTTAAATTTTCTATTTCGTTGATTGCAACCGACGTAGACCAGAGTTAAACTTCATTGTCAGTGACACAAAGCTGGAACAGAGATGATGTGAAGAGATAAATATAAATAGACACTCCAAGATGGTGCTGATCTTTGTAATTTAAAACTTTTGGAGAAAATTTAAAAAAAAACCCAAAACACAACGGTCCTCTATCCTATGAGAATCTGTCTTCCAAAAACAGCCGTTCCTAGCTATTCATCCTTGAATTACTGTGTAGTGGCATAAATACTTTCTCTCTTGGGAAATAGTGTTAGTGATACCTTCTGGACACATTTTAAATCTCCAAGCAATTAATTATAAATCAGTCTTGTAAGCCCTTGCATTTTCTTAAAGTGCTGAAACCCTTGACGTAGGCAGTGTGCTGACCAAAGTACATCAGCCACAGGCGTTAGGCTGATTTCTGTAATAGCCATAGGCTTGCAGAAGAACTTAGGTTAGAAAAGATCTGTGGATGTCATCTGATATCCACCCCACCCCCACCCCCAATAAAAAAAAACAACCACAACTTCAAAATTGCATTGAGTTTTGACAGCCTCCAAGGATGTAAACTCCACAGTGGCTAGATAAGCACTTCTTTGTGACAATCCCCATTCCAAAGAACTTTTGCCTTTTAACAAATGAGGTTTTCCCTTACTGATACCAGTTCTTGTCACCTCATGTCTCCAGACTGTGAAAGGACCCTTTGAATTTCAGCCACATGGTAATCTGGGGATAGCTGACATTTGAAAAGATGAAAAAAATCAGTTGACACTTCTGTCACGGACAAACTATCCCACAGTTCTGAGGTGCTGCCTGAACAGTGCCCAGGGGGTGCTTCTAGTGCACATACGTGACCAAGAACTGTCACTGAGACTGTTAAAACTTTCAGTCAGTACCTTTTATCACAGACAAACTTCTGTATCTCCTCAAGAGACTGTTTCCATCGACCCCTTGTTGATCCTGAAGATGGAGCATTGCTCTACCATGACCTTCTTAAGAATGCCACCACATCTGGAGTTACACCATAAAATAACACGAGGTCTGTCAATGCTTAAGTATTGATGCTTTTTCTTTTGCAGCCATTTTGCAAGGCATTTAATTGACTTAAATGACTATGAATCACTGTCAGGAAGCTAGGGATGATCCAGCACAGATGGAGGAGCAACCCCAGGGACCATCTGATCAGGGATGGGCTGGAGTCTGAGCTTGCATAGGGCTCCTGAACCCATGGGCAGAGGATGTGATGGGGGCCTCAGGGGAGACTGGTCGAGGAATTCAAACCAATAGATGTGTTTGGGGCCCTGCCAAGCTGTACACATGCATATGCTATGGTTAAGCAGGCGATGGAAATATTATTGCACAAATCCTTCAGCGTGCTTCCATCGAACTAGCTCAACTTTTCTACTTCTGGTGGAGGTGAAGGTCTTTATTTGGAAAAAAGATGTTCTTGGTAGTAAAATAACAAACCACTGTTATTTCAGAGACGCTACAGCTCTGTGTATACCTTGTTCAGTTCTGGGGTGCCCCAGGTATCCATAAGGGATCTTTCTTCACTGTTATAGATAGAGCATGGCTATATGGGTGACACACGGGATGCATCAACTTGCAATTTACCCTCATGGGAACAGTGGGGAAAGTCTCCTATGGTGGGAATGGTTTCATTTTGCCCAGCCCTATACAGATCAGCAGCGTGCCTGAGTTCTCAAAAATAACTTTAAGGTGCCTAGTGGGCAGAGTATTGTTTTCTGACAAAGATCCTCATGGTCATAATATCATCTGAGCATCAACTCTTGTAAGAGGCGAAGAGCGAGATACTTTCTCACGAGCCGGTGATTTGCTGATGGAGGCAAAAGCCTAGTCACGGTATGTGAGGCTTTATAAATGTCAGAGGTGTTAATGTCTCGAAAAAGAAGTCTCTTCTCATAAGCAGGGGTCTGCTTTCACACCATCTGCCGATCTTTGTCTCCATTCCTCCTCATGTAGAAACCACAGAGGACAGATGTCAAAAAGAAAGTAACTGCCACTGCAATGTAAACTCGTGTCAAAGAGTATGGAGAAGTGAAATACAGTCGAGGGTTTTGTGCTCTGATTATTTACTCTGAGGCAACATGCCAAGCAGTTCAATAACACTGAGGAACCCAAACCATCAGCTGTATAAACCCAGCATGATCTATTGAAAGAAACCTTGCTGGGCTTGCTCTTCCATATGTAGAAAACAGCTGAACTCCTGAATGTTGTAAGCAAGTTTTCATTAATTTTAACTATTTTTTTCCCATGAGCCAAGTGGATTTTCTTTGATTTAAAAAGAATCTAGGAACAGCACCTGAAATCATTGATTTTTTTTTTTTTAAAGAAAAATTAACTCAGTTATTAAATCAGACTGGTGATGAAATGTCCGAATTCTGTGAATGAAGTGAAACTTTCCTATAAACAGTCAAAACTGCACTGTTTGTCAGACTTCCAGCTACAATCTGTCAAATAACAGGATTTCGAGGGAACCACACTTTCTCAAATAGAACAAGATGATCTTAGAGTAGTTAATTCCGGGGTGAAAAAACCATGAGGTTTTCTCTCTTTGCCCTGCAAAACTTTAAGCAAGTGTCAAATCCAGGCATGTTATTAAATAATCCTTTCCTCTCCTCTTGTCTGGGTTCCAGATAATTCTAGAAAAGTGGATGTGTTTACGTTTTTGTGAGTCTCGTGACATCTAGGATGCAGGTTTTGGCTCCCAGTGTGACGTGGCTTCAGTTCTAATGTCGGGTTGTTCCAATAAGTAGTCTACCATTAAATTCTTGAGAAATAAGAAAAGATAAAATGAGGGCCTTAGGGTCAGAAGACCTTAATATCCTGTCACTAAAAGTGAGACACTTCTAAAAAACAAGCAATATTTTTGATAGGAAAGGCTGGCAATAGCTTATCGTTCTCTTTGTCCTGAGTGTTCCATTACGTGTATATTGAGTATCTTTCCGTAAATGAGAAGATCCGACTGATTTTTTTCCTTGCACCCTCTGGTGGCATTAAGAAAAACTATACAATGGTCATCTGTTATGGCTGATATTATCAGATCGGTGCCTTCCTACCTATAGCTTTACACACCCCAGGGAGCTTTTGAACTAAAGCTAGGATCAAGGAGAGATAAATGCAAGACTGCATCCGTAGGCTTACATTCACTATGGCTCTGTCACCTTTAGAAACAGATTTGGGAAGCCTGTGAATCACAAACAAGGTCTTAAAATACAAGATGTATCTTCACCTCTCCAGTTGCAGATAGATGCTATGGAAAAGACTGGGAAGTGAAGCTGCTTCAAATTCAGAGTTTGGTTGTACAGCCTTTGCTGAACAGGAATTTTTTTCTGACTCCAGTGGGATATTGTTTTTCTTTACTTTTAGAAAGGAATGTAATTCATTTGCAGTTTTAAACAAACACTGCAAATACATGCCAAGTGTAATTTGCTGGATGTGGATCTAATCTGTCAGTTGCTCTGCCAATACCTTAACAATGAATAAGTATGTACACCTTGTATGTAACCTTTCGGTGAAATATCTTTGTTATGGAAGTGGTAGTCTGTAGTGATTCTGCATATAATGCAGCACTTAACAGATTTTCTCTATGATCAGCTGCAAGTAATGATAGAAAATATTATGCTAGAGCTGAGTAAAACTCTTGGGTGTTAAAAGTCGGTTCAGAAGGCCTTAATTTAATCAGTTATTCAGAAAGATTTTGTAACCCAGACTGGACTCCACTGCAGCCAAGCAGTCTGAGTGCCTTAGCTATTTTTTCTGTAGTCGGCAGTTGCTGCCAGTATTGCTGATTGCTCTCAGGGACTCTGCATGCAGGTTTCCATCTGTGCGCACACCAGACCAGCATCACTCTGGCCTTGGGTTCTGCTCACCAGTTATGAAATCTTTTCAGACAACACCTAGACTGATGACAAATGGGAAGGGTGTATTGGGTTTGTGGTGGATTGCTTAATTGGTTGTCCTCATTAAAGTGACCTAGAGCAGCTTTGAATTCCTTCATTAAACTGTTTGACTTCGTTTTCAAAGGAAGGTTACACTTCTGCTTTTATTGTTCGCGCTTTTGGTCTATTCCTAGTTTCCTAACAGAACTTCTAGCAGGCAGAGCAAACATCAATCCTCCCTTCACTAGACTTCAGAGAAGCTTCATTTGCTCCTGTATGAACATCTCAGAAATAGCAGGGTTTATTGACCTCATTAAGGGAACAGGCAAACTCGAAAGTTAAAACCATATGGAGTTTCTGTGTTATTGCAATAAAAATGCAGAGACCTGTGAATTTCTTTTCACATACGTGGGGGGATTTCTACTGTTCAGTTTTCAGTTTTATTTTGCCACAATAAAATATTGAAAATTGTCTTCCCCCAAGGAAAGATGGACAATGTTAGAAAGAGAAATTTGGCCATTTTCCTCCTTTCAGAAAAGCAGCTATACAACAGAAGTGAAAAAAGTATGATGTAGTATATTTCTGGTTATTTAGATAATGAAACATAGACTTTAACTTTTGGTTTTGTCTCTGTAGGATTGTGGAACAAAAAATTTAAATGATGTGATGAAATGTCCCTACTTATCTGTTCAAAAAAAGAAATCCATACCTGCAAAATTATTGAGAGGATTAGTAAAACCTGCAGTTCTTCTTCACTCCAGAATTAGAAATTACAGTAGTATAGCTTATATTTAACAGAGTCCAGTACTTCTAGTCAGAAGACCCACATTTGAATTGTCTTTTGTTGGGCAAGCTTAAAACACTTGGGCTGGAATCTTCTGTGATCACGGGCTGTCCTGTGTTGGGTTTGTGTGAAACTCCCAGAGTTTCCTGTAACAAAACCATACCTTGTGTTGGTGCTCCCAGCACAGACTCCCTCCTTCTTTACAGGCTGCTGCAGCTGCTGCCTTCACAGAAGGTGTATATGAACTAGGGCATCCAAGGAGAAGAAGGAACTGTTATGATCCAGTACTGTTTAACATCCTCACTGATGATAGAAACAGTGGGATCAAGTGTGCTCTCAGCAACTCTGCAGATGACACCAAGCTGTGTGGTGCAGTTCACATGCCTGAGGGATGGGATGCCATCCAGAGGGACCTGGACAAGGTTGAGAAGCGGGCCTGTGTGAAGCTCATGAGCTTCAACCAGGCTAAGTGCAAGGTCCTGCACATGGGTCAGGGCAGCCACCGGTATCAATGCAGGCTGGAGGATGAAGGGATGGAGAGCAGCCCTGAGGAGAAGAACTTGGAGGTGCGAGGGGATGAGAAGTTGGACATGACCTGGCATTATGTGCACTTGCAGCCCAGAAGGCAAACCGTATCCTGGGCTGCATCCCCAGCAGCGTGGGCACAGGGCGAGGGAGGGGATTCTGCCCCTCTGTTCTGCTCGGGTGAGACCCCCAGGGAGTCCTGCGTCCAGCTCTGGAGCCCTCAGCACAGGACAGAGCTGGAGCTGTGGGAGCGGGGCCAGAGGAGGCCCCAGCAATGATGGGAGGGCTGGAACCCCTCTGCTGGGAGGAAAG
>Ga0065711_1029907_pt1 | contig 34376 bp, 16 predicted proteins | sample Hoacrofraction12_FD_59098 | JGI IMG/M metagenome (GOLD analysis project Ga0065711, IMG submission 59098) | Hoatzin crop microbial communities from Cojedes, Venezuela - Epithelial fraction 12 v2 (version 2) | ecosystem: Host-associated > Birds > Digestive system > Esophagus > Crop | place... | reverse complement strand
CTTAAAGGGAGCCTATAGGAAAGATGGGGACAATCTTTTTAGTAGAGACAGCAGTGACAGGATGAGGGGTAATGGTTTTAAACTAAAACAGGGTAGGTTTAGGCTGGATATAAGGAAGAAATTCTTTACACTGAGGGTGGTGAAACACTGGAGCAGATTGCCCAGAGAGGTAGTGGAGGCCCCATCCCTGGAAACATTCAAGACCAGGTTGGACAGGGCTCTGAGCAACCTGATCTCGTTAGTGGTGTCCCTGCTCGCTGCAGGGGGGTTGGACTAGATGACCCCTATGGGTCCCTTCCAACCCAAAGCATTCTATGATTCTATGATTAGTGGCACGCCATCCTATATCTCCATTTCTTCTCATTCTTTTGTCTACCTGCCCACTTCAACTGTAGACTCTCTGGGACAGAGCTTTTCCTAAACTGTACAGTGAGGCTCTTCAGCACTTTTATAATGCAAAATAGCTGTTAAGGACTTGAATTAGCTTAAGAAATTGTTCAAGCTTTACTCAGATGGTAAATTATTCAGATTGTAAATTCGTTCTCTTCAAGTCTACCCTTACACTAAAGCAATTTTCTCTGGCAAGAACTATATCAGTTTTACTGCACTTCATAGAAGCCTAGTCATATCATACTAATAACATTGCTATGCCCACAGTATTGCCCACCATATTAACTTCCTGCCTAGTTTATGAGGAATCACAGAACGGTAGGGATTGGAAGGGACCTCTGTGGGTCATCTAGTCCAACCCCCTGCTGAAGCAGGGTCACCTACAGCAGGCTGCACAGGACCTTGTCCAGGCGGGGCTTGAATTATCTCCAGAGAAGGAGACTCCACAACCTCCCTGGGCAGCCTGTGCCATGGCTCCGTCACCCTCAGAGGGAAGAAGTTCTTCCTCATGTTCAGACGGAACTTCCTCTGCTTCAGTTTGTGCCCGTTGCCCCTTGTCCTGTTGCTGGGCACCACCGAAAAGAGTCTGGCCCCGTCCTCCTGACACCCACCCTTCAGATATTTAGAGGCATTTCTAAGGTCCCCTTCTCAGCCTTCTCTTCTTCTGAGCCCAGCTCCCTCAGCCTCTCCTCGTAGGAGAGATGCTTCAGTCCCCTCATCATCCTCGTAGCCCTCTGCTGGACTCTCTCCAGTAGCTCCTCATCTGTCTTGAACTGGGGAGCCCAGAACTGGACACAGTACTCCAGATGGGGCCTCACTAGGGCAGAGCAGAGGGGGAGGAGAACCTCGCTCAACCTGCTGGCCACACTCCTCTTGATGCACCCCAGGATCCCATTGGCCTTCTTGGCAGCCAGGGCACACTGCTGGCTCATGGTCAACTTGTCGTCCACTAGCAGCCAGACAACAGGACTAAAGCAGGAGGACACAAGACCAAAGATTGTTTGAGCACATTCTCTGCTGACGAAACAATGCAAACTCAACATTATAACCTAGAGCTAAGTTTTATAGATTAATAAAAGGTGTTTAGGAAGGATCAACTATGAAAGCTAAGTAAAAATACACACAGCTCCTGGGACATAATTTTTAATGAGGAATCAAATTTCCATTAAAAAAATAGATTAAATGACCCTTCATTCAGACCACGTCCACATAACTTGCCATCCAGGATTTCTAAAGATAAAGCGGCCTACTTCCATAACCTAGTTTAGACTGATTGTTCCAGACTCTATCATAGATTCACATGTCTGACTTTACATGACAGTATATAAAAAAAAAAAAATAAAAAAAAAAATCAGTAAGTAGTCTACAGGGATGACCTTTGTAGTTCATGCTATGATAAGAGTTCTGACAAGACTAGACAACAAAAATGTAAATAACCTGATCTGGTATAAGTGGCACACCTCCAGATACCTACTGCCACAATTTCACAGTGCTGTGTGAACACTCTCAATTTCAATTCCAGTAAACTGACGTTTGAAAAATCTTTTTTCATCCTGAATCAGAGCAAAGAGCTGAGATTTCCCAATACGAAATGCCGTCCCTCAAAAAGCTGTGCCGGTTGATTACTTTGTCTCGATAAGATCAAAGGGAATTACTTCAACTTCAGCATTTTAAATTTTACAGGGCACTGCCATTTGTACGACAAGACATTCTGTTGTAGCTTATGAAAATCAAGATGACAGAGTCAAAGGAGAATGCTTTGACCTTTTCCAAGCCCAATTTTTCATTCAAATATAATAGGAAATTTTGACAAAAATCAATACATTTCTATGAAGAATTTTGACTTCAGCAAATCAGTATTTTCTACTCTAAAATTTACAGGTAGTATTTCACAATGTGCTGGACAAAAGGGTACTCCATCTACCAACACATAAGCTGACAGAGGTCACCGGGACCACCTCCAGTATGAGCTCCTGTTTACCACAAAATTAAAGCATAGTAAAAGCTACATCATCACTTGAATATTTTGACACAGATATTTTTCCACAAGAGTTTTGAGTTCAGCAACCTTCTTCTAAATAAATTTGCCAGTTCGGTTTATGATGTCTTTATGTTGGCTTTAGGAGTAAATGGCTGCTAAAGAGGCAGTCGTCCGCTTTCTGTCCCTGACCCCTTAGACCCCCCAGTCTCATGCTCTTGCCATTTTCCTCATGCTGGATCTAGTGGCTGTGAAGCTACAAACAAACCAGTTCAACTGATGGGAAAAAAAAAAAAAGATAACTTCTACCAAATTAGCTAGACAAAATGACTCGCCCTACAACCACCTGATCTCACACAAGGAGTGGTGGGTTAAAGGTGGGTTCAGCAGGACTGATGCTTTTGGTACCAACTCAGTGTTAGAGCAGCTTAGCTGATCTGCCAAACCATGCTTTTGGGCTGACGTGCTTTGCTTTGGCTTGCTCTGTAGAAAAGGGATACTGTTCATCACCGTGGATAAAATGGCAATGACCGCAGCCTAATATTCTGCGGTTAAAAATAGAATTGGGAACCCTGTTTCCTCATCTGGCTTTCCAGTCTTTGCAAGTGTGCAGTGTCCTCAGAAGAGAAAGAGCCCCTGCTCACTGAGGCAGAGGCAGCCTGCCTCACAGGGAACACATGAACTCAGTATGGTCTCCCAGATGAAGACCTCCCATTTGATTGCTCTTGATCCGTTACCACCTTAATAGCGAACAAAAAAAATTTCAGCATAGCAAACATTCCTTGCATATGAAACAAAACACACACACATTGCCCCCTGAAGTGAAAGAGAAATGGGAATTCAAGGACTAGGAGTTCAGGAACTATGTAATCACATGTACATGATTTAACTTGCTGTGCACATTTCGCCAGTTCAGCTAGGTTTCTTCTCCTATGTGCCCCAGCATGGTCGAATGACAGAACAAGTGTTACCACGTTTTTAAAGCCCTTAAGTATCTCCATACCTCACTATTCTTCAAGCTGCAGTCAGCACGGCTTCAAAAGCAATGCAGATAAACCTGGATAACTTAATTTGCCATGTCAAGCAGCCATAGATATTCAGTCAAACAAAACCACCAGTCAGCTCAACTTCCTAGTTCAAAGTAGTTGTAACTCTAGTTGTAACAGAGGAATGGAGCTTTCCTCTGCTCCAGCCATGACTGATGTTCTGCAAAAAATTGCATTAAGACAGACTTCTAAAATAAGTCATTAAGAAATTTTTCCCTTCGTTATCACTCCAGTGAGAGATGAATCTTTCCTACAAATACACATTTGCACAATAAACTTGTCACTGGTGTAAAATTAGTGCTCAATCTAAATTTAATTAAACATATTTGTAAAAAAATTATTAGCTTTAGCCCTATTCTTTATGAGGTCACTATCAAGCAAAACCAAGTTTGTTCGGTTGTCTTTTTCCCAAATGTGCGTGTCTCATGTTTGGCTTGTGTTTTACCCTTAACTCTGAAATTCCAGAGTTTCTAGTGTTCATGCTGCAAACAGCAGCAATGTCTCAAATGTTTCTGTTGATATATATTCTCAATTTTAACTCCACCTCAGCACACTTTAATTTGGGAATATTCTTCCTGTAGAAGAATTCCTTAAAAAAACTTGAAGATACATAGGCTCCAACTTTCAGAACTATTTCTGGGTGTTTTACTGTTAGGTCTAGGTTCACCACATTCTCTTAGCTTTTTCTGCCATTCTCCTTTCCCCCACCATGCCTTCCAACATCCCTGTAGTCTCTGCTGAGCTTCTGGGATTGGTGTTACCATCATATGGAAGATCATCTGTATGCAGAAGCAGAATAACAACATTTGTCTTCATGAAGGAGCAATGTCCAGGTGCTATCAACTGAGATGATGATTCCCTGTGTTCTCATGAACCATTATTTTGGCTGACAACAGCTTAACTTCAGTCCATTTGACAGCAATGGGAAAAAAAACCTGTTTTCAAGAAGGGCATCTACTATAATACCACTGCATCCTCTATGCCGCTGGGTGAAAAAAAAAAAAAAAAAGGCAACCATTTTGAAATATGACAGCCCTCTTCTTTTCTCTTTAGATCTCTCTGGAAAAAACATTAGTTCTCAAACCTTGATGAAAAAGAAACAGCAAAGTAGGACTACTTTGAACACATTGCTTCAAGTGTCATCTGCACACAAAATTTCAGCAATTCTTAAGTATGCATGGAACTTGCACTCATCGCTACTTAAACAAGTGGAACTAAAGCTCCCAGCACCTCCACATGTTTTTATGTTACTAATAGGATACCCATACCCCAGGGCTTTCCTTTCTCATGTGAGCATCTGCTAATGTGCATCTCTTTTCAACTGAATACTCAGTTCCCAATTTCAAAAGTCTGGCAAACACTCTAGCAGAAGAGAAATATTCTTCAGTGTAAAAATTAGCATAGCTTTTAGGAAAGTATGTTACAGAAGCCAAACCATTCAAATGGAAAAGAAATGCATTTAACTAGACAGGAAATATTTCATCACATGTAGAACATGTATTAGTGTATTAACACGCATGTCAATTCTAGAAAGTGTAGTATATCACTAGGCACTTATAAACACTTACTGCCCATGAAAGTAAGTGGACAGCACTACTGAATAATGCCAAAAATATGCAGAATATAATGCAACAAATCCATTGCAAAGTCACATTCGCTGATTACAAATACCTCTCACAGGCCACCTCACTGTCTATTTATCTAGCACATACTCCATCAGTTTGTCTACAAGGATGTTATGGAAGATAGTGTCAAAAGCCTTGCAAAAGTCAACACAACAACCATTGCTCTTCCATCATGTACCAAGCCATTCATCTCATTATAGAAGGTTATTAGGTTGGTCAGGCATGACTACTCTCAATCACTTTCTTCTCCTTAATATTTCTGGAAATTGCTTCCACAAGGATTTGCTCCATCACCTTCCCAGGAATCAAGGTGAGGCTGATCAGTGAGTAGTTCCCTGGATCCTCCTCCTTGCCCTTCTTGAAGACAGGATTGACTTTTGCTTTGTTGCAGTCTGCAGGAACCTCCCCTGATCATCATGACCTTCCAAAGACAACAGACTGGCCTTGCAATGATATCAGCACGCATCTCATCAGGTCCCATGGACTTCTGTATGTTCAGTCTGTTTAAATGTTCCTTAGCCTGATCATCCTCTACAACTAGTAAGCCTTCCTCGCTGCAGCCATTGGTGTCAGGGGCCTGGGACTCCTGAAGGCAGGTCTTACCAGTAAAAATGGAGGTGAAAGGCACTGAACACATCGATTTTTCCATGTCCTTTGTCACCAAGTCCCCTGCCCCTTTCAGCGGTAGTCTGACAAACATCAACATTTCTAGTGTTCCTACTGCTGCTGATATGCCTACAGAAACTATCCTTTTTGCCCTTCATGCTCCTGTCAGATTCCACTCCATATTGGCTCTGGCTTTCCTTACCCCATCCCCATGAAACTGGGTTGTTCCCTTTAGAATCCTCCTGGCTGCCCTGACCCTGCTTCTACCTGTTGTACTGCGGGAAGATGCGTTTGGTTTGGGGTTTTTTGGGTGGTGAGGGTACGTGTTTTGGTTTGTTGGTTTGTTTTTTTTAAAAAATATTGGAGTTTTTTCTGGAGCTCCTTACGCATCCATGCAGGCCTCCTGAAGGTTTTGCTTGACTTACTGCTTGCGAGAATGGACTGTTCTCAAGCATTGAGGAGGTGATCTTTGAACATCAGCTGGTTTTCCTGGAGCGCTTTTCTCTTCAGAGTCAAATCACATGTTATTTTAACCTGCTAAAGGAACTGTTCAGAAAAGTCTGCTCTCTAAGTCCAGGGCTCTGATCCTGCTGTTTGCCTTGTTCCCTCTTTTCATGATCCAGAACTCCACCATCTCATCACTACTGCAGCAAGACTGCCCTGACCTTTGCACTCCCCACTAAGTCTTCCTTACTTGCAAGTACAAGATCCAGCAGAGCACCTCCCCTCATCAGTTCCTCAATCACTTGTGTCAGTAAGTTCTCATCAATGCCTTCCAGAAGCCTCCTGGATTGCTTGTGCCCTGTTGTTCCTTCAGCAGATACCAGGATGGCTCACGCTGTCCACATGAGTACCAGGGCCTGCAAACATGAAGCTGCTTTCAGTTGTCTGAAGAAGGCCTCATCTTCTACCTCTTCCTGAACAAGGCATCTGTAGCAGACACCCACACTGTTGCTTATGCTGGTTTGCCCTCTAATCTTGATCCATAAGCTCTTCACAGGCTCATCATCCATTCCACAGCAGAGCTTCAAGCATTCCACTTCTCTCACATATGAAGGACAACTCCCTCTCTCCACCATCCTGGCCTTGTCCTTCCTAAAAAATCCGTATCTATCCACTGTGCCGCTGCAGTCACGTGTGCTATTACACTATGTCTCTGTGATCCCAGTGAGATCAGCCCCGTAATCTTCTGATACTTAGTAGAAAGTATAAAGGACAACTTTTTCCTGCAGGTTTAAAATATCCTATGAAACTGCATAGGCCTCCTCCAACAACTAATTTTATAGAAGCAGATAAAAGTAAAACCTACAAAACTGGTATCACATATTGCCAAATGCCAGTTTTCACCTTCTACTCAAATGCATACTTTTCTATTCTTGTTAAGATCTCCAAGATTTTCTGTGTCTTTAATACATATAATTTAGAGCACAAGGTTATAATATTTTTCCTCTGAAGAACATTCATCTTGCACCCAGAGAACTCTGCGCAGTCACAGAACAAAGCACAGACCAGCCTCAAGTTTTTGCATTGAGCTCCAAGAACGGAAGCTGCATGTCTTCAAATGCCTCTTAATAGGCATAACTGGAGTTCTAAGGCTGGTAGTCATGGGCTATAAATGCCTACTAATGAGAAGGCAAGAAACTGCCATGAGACAAATGCACGATAGACAAACAAAATAATGAGACAATTTTGGCCAGTGGGAAGCTCAACACACTAATATATAAGGTGGCTGTCAAGATTTTTGTAGGCTGCAAAGAAAGCAAGGGCTAGAAGGCAGTACTTAAAAAGAAATTACAGGATGACTCTGCACAAAAGCTTACGGTTATTTTCCTTGGGAGCAAAAGGCAGCATGAAAATAGACAAAGACCTAGATCCACAACGGTACACAGGCACTGTACGAGGTGGCTCAGTCCATACTTACTTGAAAATCTGGGCTAGAATTGCTTGCTTTATCACTTAACTGTGGGAGTGATGCCTAAAAAGGGGGAGGGTGGGAGAAGAGGCCATGCATAAAGATATCACAGGGACAGGCAGTGAAGTAGTTCCATTTTCGCAAGGTGTATTCTGCATTGCCCTTTGGCTATAACATCACCTACTCCAGAGAACGTATTCTGTATGGCCCTGCTGTGAAAACATAGCATTAAATTAGACAAAGCTACAAGTTAACTTGTATTAGATGTAGGAAATGTGATGAAACTGGGCATTTGGAAGTATGTGAGAGAAAAGAAACCTCAGGGATGACAGAAAGTAACAACAGCAACAATAAAGCAATACTGTTCTTATGTAAAGGGTCATCAGAATCATCAGGTCCATTTAACAGCTGGAGAGGATATGTACTGAGTGGCAAAACAACCGAGCTTGCTCACAAGGTAAGTGGCAGAGTATGGAATGAGAATCCCAGTCCCTGAATCCATATCCTGTTCACAAGATTATCTGATAAAGGCAAATCACCTGCAAGGAGTTATCAAAAATGGAGACTATAGCCAGGGAATTCTCTCCAGTTATTATTGTGAAGATAACAGCCAGGAAACATTTTTCTACTGCAAAGTCAAGTGACAACTGCTGTTCACGTCACTTAGACTTTGCGAAGATCTCCCATCATGAGTCCTTAGAGAATCATCCTCAAATACTAAAGAGCTGGATGATATAGGTGGGGATGCAACATGCACTGATCAATGCTGCCTTCCAGCAATTAAAGGCAAAGGCTTCCTGTCTGGCTCCAACACATCTTAATCCAAATATCTTTAATAAGGTATTTATTAATATGACCCCACCAAATACACCTCTGGAATTCAACATCAGTATTTAAAACAATTTTTTTTTAATCGACATTCACTACTCATTACAAACATTGGTCCACTTCAGGTTCTTCACACCTCCAAGTCTCCTCCCTGTTATCTCTTACTTGTACTGTGCCTTAGGTTTGAGAAACGTCTTTCTCCCCAACATTCCCCAGTTACTACAGCTGGTCAGTTCAAGCTTCTCCCAGCCGCAGCTGTCTTCCACTCACTGTTCTGCCCCTTCCCCACGTGCCACAGGGTTGCCTCCCTTCTCCAGTCAAAATGCGAAGTTAAGCAGCAGCAAAGATAGGAGAGGCTGGAACAGCTGAGAAATCAAACTGATCAAAAATCTAAACCATAAGCCAGGAAGTGCAAAAACACACCACACACCCCACACACACAATTAAAACCCACAACGCTTCATCGATATTCACCAATCTGTAACAAGTCCTGCAGCATTTATGTATCAGGATCACATGAAGAACCACATGGTAAAATGAGTAGCAGACAAATGACTTCAAAGAAACTGTGGTTGTTGGGTTTGGGTTTTAGGTTTTTTTGTTTTGGGGTTTTGTTGCTGCTGTTCTTGTTGTTTTCCAAGTAAAATTGTGAAAGGTGTTTAATTTAGCCTATGCCTAACCCCTCACATAGGCAAATGATCCTTTGGATTTCTACTAAACAGCACTGATGACTCAAGTCAGACATGTTTTAATACTTTGCTGAATCAGGACCTGAGTCTTCCTGGAGGGAAAGATCAAGATATTCTCCAAAACTCTTCCAAGAGGATTCTACGTAAGCTTTCAAACTCCTTTTAACACTCTGTGTTGAAGCGCAGTACTGAAGAAGATCGTAATGAATCTAATCCAGCTTCCTGCAGCGCAGCCTGTAAAATTTCATCTCCTTAAACTTTAAATGCAACAGCTGTGGCTGAAGCAAAGCACGCCATCTAGAAAGCCATTCAGCCTTGCTATAGAGAACAGAAATAAACATAAGCAATATTCATCAAAATATAAGTTATCTTTACCTAAAAGCCACTTGGGTGGCTGGTGTCTTGATGCTGCAATGTGCTGAGCTCTTTACTGACAGCCGAGCGAAAGATCTACCGTACGCTTCGCTTTCAATGGGACACGTGTGCGACCTGCCGGCTGAAGGCTCAACTTGTTAGCAGGTACCAGTGCATAACCACACGGAAGGTGCACGGGAATGGTCCAAACGTGTGTCAAGGGAAACATTTCTATACAGAGGGGGTGGGCAAACACTGGAATGGACTTCCTAGAGAGGTGGTCGATGCCCCATGCCTGTCAGTGTTCAAGAGGCATTCGGACAACACCCTTAACAACAGCTTTAACATTTGGTCAGCCCTGAAGTGTTCAGTTGGACTAGATGCGTTGTAGGTCCCTTCCAACTGAAATAGTCTAGTCTATTCTAGACAGTCCTAAACTGGCTCCTTCTGAACTAGCCCAGAAACATAAGATAAGAAAGATGGCAGGGATGGATACATCTGCTTTCTGTACCTATAACCCAAGTCGGGCCCAGAAGAGGTCTACCCATACCTACAAAGCATCACGACCAAAAATTTCTACTAGTTACTCTAGTGACACAGCCAACTCAACATGCGTATTCAGCCTTAAATTTTGGCCAATCAAACAGAGGTATAAAACCCTGCCGTGCTAAAATTATATCACCTTTGAATGGCAGACCTTGTCAAGAAGGTAGCGAGCAAATGTAGCCAGACAGTTCCCAGGCTGGAAAATCCAAACAGCTCTGTTCTGTGCTGCTCAAGTCTCCACAAGTTTATGTGCCTCTGCCTCATGCTTCATTTCATAATAGAAGCATGTTCCTAATGACCAGCACTAATTCTGATAGCAACGCAATGCCTTACATTGAGTTAAGGATGGAGAGAGCACTAGCCAGAGATACTGCTCAAATTAATTGCCAAAAAACCAAAACACATACAGTCCACTCTAAGGCCGCCCTTGGTTCCTTCACAGGTCCATTGGAGACTGCAATGTTGAGCGAATGCACAGGAGCCAAATGCTGGAGGCCCGACCTGGAGATCGCTTTCCTGCAAATTGAAAAGAAAAAAACACAAATAAGTGGAGTATATATCCAACATAATTACCCAATATAATTATCCACCCCACCCTTATCCAGAAATCAGAAGAGGCAGTACAGCATCTAATTTCAGCTTGGACAAAATGGTGCTTGAATGCCATCTCCTGCTAAAGCAGTTTAGGAAAAGAATAAAGTAATCTGATCACTGAAAATTACTGTTTAATGAAGATCAGTTATTCATCTGGCGCTAAGATGGCATATCAAACCCAGTGGGCTACATCTGGTTCTGTTTGCCAGTTTCAGTGAGGTCCTCATTTGTTACACCTATTCTTTACATACTAGCTGAACCTACTGAGTCAATTTATGCGTAATTCCAAATAGCCTTTACTAGAGAAAGGAAATACGAGTTTATACAAAGAGCACAACAACTCGTGCTTCTATTTACTTTATAGGCTGGGGAAAGTTATCCATTCAGCATCTGACTATGTAAAACAAGATTTAGGGACATCACTTCATCAGGAAGGGGAGTCATGCACCACTACCTTTTCTGATCATCTCAGCATCCCTCAAGGCATTGCAGCGTCTCTCCACGTACATTTCAATTCTGTCTTTTTGGTCCAAAGTCATTCTTATAGCTCATGAGGCATAGACATGGCCTCCTTCAAAAGTCACAGATGGTGACCAGAAGCACTTCTGGAGCTCCACAAGTGTTGACAGGGTACCCACTGCCTGTTTCCCCAGCAGCACCCAGCCCTGCCAGATTAGCCTCAAATAGTGAGCCATCAGGTAGAAGAAAGCAAAGTACGCTGCTGATACAAAGCTCCGTTGCACTTGGACAGCAGGTTTCATAAAGCTTCATAACATTATTGCATTGTATGTTTTAGCACCTGATGGTGGTGGACAATCTCACAGTTGCGTGATTCAGGAGAGGACAAAAACATCAAGAAGAGATCTCCTTTTGTAAGCCAGATACACTCCTCCTCCACAAAGCGAACTGACAGTCTGTTTGTGGAAGGTGCATTTTTGTGATACCACTCCCACAGTGCAACAGCTATTTATAGCACCTCCTAATCCTACCGCTGTCCCAAGGCAATAGAGGTCAACTGAGCCAGTGATGACAACACAGGTCAGCCATATGCTAAATAAATCTTTTCATTGTCCTGAAAGTACACAGCGCAATATATATCCACAGTGAAGGAGCTTAGAAGCCTCACTGCTCCCAGTGCATGCCTGGAAAAATTGAGTGGGCTGAATCAGAATCTCTGAAATTCCCTTTCCTGTGTGTAGCATGCACTACTCCGCACACTAACATCAGCCTCTGATCTTCAACGCCCCCTTTCCACTTCACAATGTGGACAAGCCATTGACATTAAAGTTTTTTTCCAAAATATTTTGCATTTGACTAAAACCCATTGGAGGGAAGGTGCCCAAGGAAAAGACTTTCATTGCCTGGCAGTCTATCAGGAGAGAACATTTTGGGTAGAAAGATTTTATGTCATTTATGTCAGTGCAACATAAACTACACGTCTTCTCAATGACTGGATTAAGACCTTAAAGAAATAAACCACAAAAAATGACAAAAATGCACTAATTTTTTTTTTTCCAGAAAACAATGCCCAATATTTGACAGTCTCCTTCCACGCTGTTTTGGGTATCAATTCAGTTATTAGTGCTTCCTAAACACAAGAGTACATTCTTGTCTCTATTCATAGTTTATAACCTGGTAGTTTGGTGGAAACAGGGCAGTATCACATTTTCCACCCTGCATCACCGACGGCGATAAAGCACACCTACTTAGTCCTGCCCTCAGAACAGAGGAAGGCAGCATCCACTCTGTGCAAGGCAGTACTTCGGCAAAGGTGACTGAGTAATAAAGCGCTAGCAATTAATTCTTATTTGATGAAAAATGCCAACATTTTCAGCCAACACAGCTTACAGCATATTACTTGTCAAGCAATACAGCCTGTGAAATCGCGTGCATCCACTCAGTGAATTAACTAAAGCAAAGTCTTCGATGAATATTCCTAGGAACAAATTTCTGACCAGTCAGAGGACAAGGCTTCCAGCTGGAAGGCAAATTCAGCAGAGGCTTAAAAGGTAAATATGCCTAATGAACAGCCACAGACATCCCGACATCAAGCCCTGGATATTGTTTCAAGCCAGAATTAGAGATGTGCAAGCCTCCTGCAGCACAACCTGGGACTTGGCCCACGTCCTTCTAAGAGCGAGCTGAGGCTGATGAGCCTTCTGGGGGAGACTTGGCACAGTTTTGTGCCAACAGCCTGCCCCTCCTCTGCATGCCAAGGTGGATTTATGGCTTTGGAAAGCACACAAAACACAGGCATGACAATAATGCATTTCTTTTTCAGGTTTGTTTCAACATAAAAGCCTTAAAATGATCTCGGGGATTGTAAGTTTACATGAACCAGCCAGAAATGACCCTTAGGCCCAGGGGCAAGCTAAAAATGCCTACTTTTACACAGCTTCTTATCAGAACTTTGTCTCAGAAGAGACAAAACCAGAGTGTCAAAACACACTGCATGCACCGCAGAAGCCTTCCCCATAAAAAACAGAAAAGGAGGTCAGGCTAAAGAGCAAACACATGGCCCTCTAAGAATAGTAAGGCAGATGAGAGGGGAAAATGGGGAGAAAGGGAAGGCAGCACAAACCTGATAACAGAGCAGATGCTAAGTATCCAGGTGATCGTATCTCGTATTACTTTAACTAGCAGATTACACCATCTGGCACTTTTCCAATAGTACGGTAACAGGAGTGGCTTTTACTTCTCTTTCCCAGCAATTTCATCTCCACTGTGCCGAGTGCATGAATGAAAACACAGGCTCGACAGGCAGCCTTTCCCATAAAGGCAAAAGTAATCACTATTCTCCTGATAAGAGACAGCCAGAGAAAGTGAATCTGTGTTTTCATAATGTATTCCGTTCTTCAGACTATGAACTTTGTTAAAATGGGCACAGCAGCCAGCTTGCTGATGTAGCAACCAACAGCAAAGTAATGTGGCATCATCGTAAGTAATGAGCTGTATTTTGATAATTACTTTTTCATACCCAGTTATCAGTAATTTCTAGTAGATGTTATTATCAACTTAGCTAACACAGCAACATTGTGAACAAGCATAGGTGCACATACACATGTATGTCATTAAAAATACAACAACAAAAAAAATCTAATACTAATTCCATAGTTGATACCATTAAGGAAAATTTTAACAGAGCAGTTGACTGTCTTGGAAACCAAAAGCAATCAGACATTCAAGCTATTCAGTATAATAACTGATTTTTTTTTTAAGAAGCGTTACATTCTCTTTTTCATTTTGCTGAAGCGTCACGCGAGACTCAACCTACTTATTAGATCAAAGGATACATATTTGATTAGGGGGGATTTGAGTTTATATCCCAGACTTTGGTTTTACTGAGCCTTTTCCTCTGCCTAAGGCATATAAAAATCCTCCAATGAGTTGTTTAGATGGAATAGTTATGCCTGAATCCTCAAAGGCCACAAAAGACAATTAGTCAATAAGCATGCAGCTCATTTCAGTATTAGAAAAATCTGTTTGGAAAAGGAAGAGTAAGTTAGTGCTGCACACGGTGAACAGATTTGAGTGTCATTTTCCTTGTCACTGGTGTTGGAGTTGCTGCCTTTCCAAGCTGGCATTATTACCCTCCTTTTCACAGGGGCATAAGTTACCACCGGAGTAGTCTCTCAGTTGCAAGGCTGAGAAATCATAAAAAGATGCAGAGATTGGCTTCCACAGATCCTGTGGCTACAACATCTGCCAGGAGGAAGATTTTTGGAGTCTTTTCTCAAAGTTAATCTAGATATTTACAGAGAAAAGGACAGTTGTGTGTATAGGAACGTTTAAGTTACAATAGCTCTGCTTTATTTTTTTTTAATATTTAATGTCCATAAACCCTATGCTCGCCAACTCTCAGCTTTGCCAACCACAACTTGAAAATCCCTGTACAAGGCCAGACAGTACCTGCACACTGTACGAACAGTTCATACGTGCCAGAGTTTGTTTGGAGGTGGTTTTCACTCCTGCAGTTTGGTGTTTATGAAAGTCATGAACAAAACATACTGGCTAAACTTTGCCATGATTTAAGTTTTCCCCAGGCATCTCCGCTGTCCGCACAGCGCTCCTGCAACCTGCTGTTCCCAGCTCGCCTTCCAGGCATGCAATGTTCTCCTTTCGAACTGACCACGGGGCCAACAACTATTTCACTGCAACATCAAGATTCCCAAATTTTTTGCATTCCATATAAGAGGAGCCAACTTCAGTCAAATCAGAAAAATCTGTCTGGTCCAGTATCCCATTTCCAACATCAGCCAGCAGCAGGTGCTTAGAGCAGCACTGGCACCAACTGGGTGATCCTTCCCCTGACATACTCCAGTCCCAGCTTCCAGTAATCAGCAGTTTAAGGACTTCCCGAGCTGGAGGCTGCTTCCAGACCTTTGTGCTTAATAGCCTGTAATGGCTCTTTACTCCAGGAATGTGTTGGTCCTTCCCTGAACCCACTTACACTCAAGGCCTCCACAGCAGCCTGTGTAATGACCTCTACAATTTAATTATGAGCAGTGTAAAGTACTTCCTTCTGTCTGTTTTAAAAATTCCGCTTGATAATTCAATTGGTGTATCATACTGTGAGGAACAGCGAGTAATCATTTGCCTCTCTACACCTTCTGTGATTTTATGAATCTCCATTCACACACCCCTTCATCCACCCTTCCCCCCACCATGCAGAAGCACCCTAGATGGTTTAGGCTCCTGCTGATACTGAAGCTGTTCTACCTTTGCCAATGTTGTCTAACTCAATTATACCTTTTTTTGAGGTAGGATTGCCAGAACTAGATCAAATATTCAAGATCTGTCTGCACCAGAGGCTTGTCAGTGGTGTCACTGTACTTTCTGCTTTGTTCTCTTTCACCCTTCCCTCCTCCCGAGCCCTTTACTTGCCTTTCTATCACTGTGAGCGCCGAATTCATCATTTCATAGGAGTACTCGCAATTATCCTAACATCCCTTTCCTGAGTGCTAAATGCTAAAGCCCAAATTTTAAAGCTTGTTTTCCCTATGTGCATTGTTTTGCCTTCATCAATCTCACATTTCAACTGCAATTTGCTGCAGCATCGTAAGATCCTTTCGCAAATTTGTCTGCCATCAGCCTGTGCCCCCCCCAACACCGACTAATTGTGTGGAACAGCAGCAAGATTTACCCCCCTTACACTTGGCTTCCATCACAGATCCCCCAGGTCCCCATCGGTAAACTCCTAGGTCAAACTCGGAAAACCACCCGCTGATTGCTAACCACCCCACTGGTTGCTACGGTTAAGCTGTTGTCTAACCATGTGAAGACGATCCCTTTTAGCACTAGTTTCTATGCCAAAAAGCTTTTCTCCTACCTCATTGGAAGCCTTCTGGAAGCCCGCGTGTGCCCCGCTCAGCCAGCCCAGCCCATGGGCCTTGTGCCTCAGGCAGGAATTTCCGCCAGACTCAGCTGCTGGATGCCTTGGGAGAAGCTCTGCTGGTTCTCCTCCAGCACATCACATTCAGCTGTGCGTTTACTAATCCTGCATCTTAGCAGCAGCTCTGCCAGTTCCTCTGATTGAAACTTGCTGCTAGATTACCTCACCGGCACTCTGGGAGCCCCTGTGTGACCACTCCTCCGGAGCTGGTTTAAAGGAAGCTGTTAGAAAGCCTCCTCAGCAATTCCTTATTTGAATTCAATCAGAATGCTTAGCTAAATCAAATCCTAGTGATTAGTTATTGGCCCTTTTGTCAATGTGGTCTTTAGCCTCTTCGATTAACCTTCCCATTTTCCTCAGGTTCATCCCCTCAAATAGCTGCTCAGCCTAGGACACTCCAAGGTACCCCCAGCAGCGAGCTTTATCCCCGTAATTCCCCAAGAAAGAGGCTAACGAAGGAGCCTAGCAAAGCAGGGAAAAAAATACAAATGCCTTCTTCATCTGAATTATTTGGCTTTATTTTTGCTACAGTCAAAACCAATTTGTTTTAGGAGAGGGGTTTTTTTTTGTTGCTTTTGTTTTGTTTTGTTTTTAAGCCTTTAGCTTCCAGAGATATGAATGCAAGGTCTGGAAAAGACCTTCCAGGTCATAAAATCTAGTCTTCTCTGTTTCAGGCAAGCTTATATGTTTGCACTCATAAAGTTCTCAAGACTCATCTCAAACCTAGTCCACCTGTTCCCTCTCTCCTATTCCTACTGAGATGCTACGTCAGATCTCTGCTCTTCTCATCATTAACATCTCTTTTGCAATTCCATCCAATACACAACCCCTGCACAATCTTCCTTAAAATCCTATTATTAGGATTTTTACCTTTCATCCAAAGAGTTAAAGTTGAACTTATAACCAATGATTTTCATGTGATCCTTCCACAGAATAGAAGGCACCTGAAAGCCTTGATCTAGAAATCTTTAAACCCTTGGGTCAAAACTCTTTGAGTGTGGTTACACTAGGATGGAGACTCACATAGGGAGTTGGAAGCTCACATCCCAAAGAGTTTAGAATCAATCGAGTAACTGGGATGATAAAATTTAATCACTGTCTTTCCAAGTAAACAGTAAGGAATGCTCCAGGGAACTCTGGACATAAATGATTTCCAACTGCATCACAGACGGGACATCAGCATCACAGAAGATAGAGATGTTTTTACTATTTCAGAAAGCAAAGGAAGCCCAAATGTGAAATATTTTCATGACAATACATTTGATCCAGACAAAATAATAGGATATGCGGAACCTATGTTCTGTAGTTCAAATGTAGACAAAAAAGGATGACAGCAAATTGGATAGACATGTTCACGGTATGATCACGCGCTTTTTTATCATATGCTAAAATAATATATACTGATTTTCAAAAGAAAGGGGTGCTGGTATTCTGTGGTATCACTCTGCCAGCCAGAGAATAAGAGAAGATTAAGGTCTTTATGCAGGATACTTCTTGGTGGCATCAAATAATTTTCATTTGATCTGGAAGATGAAGAGAGGGAAAGCAAAACAATGGGGGGGTGGGGAGGACTAAATCTTCAGCAGTTTAGAATAGCAAAAAGTAATTTTTATTTTTTACTGTTAGTCCTGAAATTTTTTTCTCGCCTCTCAGACACTAGCACATTGCTTTCAAAAATAGCCTAATTTAAGGTAGTTTCTCTATCAGAGCAGGATCCTCCACTGGCATAAGCTGTTTACACAAGCTGAAATGTCATTATGACTCAAGAACTAGATAGCCTCACACAAACTAGATGAAGTATTCTGATTTTCTTCTTTTCTACAAATCAAATACGCGCCTTTCAGTTTTGCACTCTAAGCTTCAGAGTTGTTTCAAGTGTGGATTTTTGGAACCTATTTCCACACCCCTGAATTGCCAAGTGTCTTTGTTGGTTTCGTCTCTCCGCCTTGAAAATGGAAACGGTTCAGAAATTCTCACATTTTATTCCCCCATTACAATCCTCCATTTAGCAAATACGGGTCTCAGAGGTTAAAAATAAAAGTCTTCCATTTCTGAGTGTACAAACAAAAATTGAAAAGGTAATGAAGATCCATAGTCACTAGTCAAGTGAAAAATACTTCAAGATGCTTTTTTAAACTGATTTTTTTTTTTAAAGAAGGATATTACATTATATACCAGAAGAATTTTTCTACCAGGTATTGATACAAGAATTCTGTTCTCTTCTCCAAGATGCAAAATACCTAGAACTCAAGGAATGACCCAGGACAAAAGCAAGCTTTAAAACAATCCAAAATAACCATTTTTTCTAACAAAAGATTTTGAAAGCACACAAGACAGACAGAAAAATACTCTCTTCTGAAAAGAAAGTCAGACTTTTGAATTTCAAACACAATTTTTACAGAAAGAAGCAGGTCCGGACAACAGAGCAGGGAAAAGAGTTCAGGCTTTGCCTGCATAGTTCTTGGGCCAAAGAAAAAAAAAAAAAAAGCAGAAAAAAAGAGAAAAGCCTACATTTACTTTTCATTAGAGTGACACTTGAGAAAGGCAGATAAAAAGTAAAACTGCCATTCAATAACCAAATAAATTCTATTTTCTCTCAAAAGAAGCAGCCCAGCAACTGAGATCAGACAAAGCTTTCGTACCCCACCTTCCCTCCCCAGGACTGTCTGAGATACAAAACCAGACAAAAAGATTCAACAAGCACCTTTTTCTTCTCATTCCTCACCACAAAGACTATATAGTTCAATGGTGCACACTGCTGGGCTTAGAAAAGTCTGGTTTGGAGCACCTGGAGCCTCACGGGGTTGGTGGATGCTGGGCTGGAGACGCACCGCTGTGCTCCAACACCCCCACCTTTGTCCCCTCCACACCATTCCTGACTTTCTGCCATTTCTTCTGGCACGGTGTGTACGTACCAGACTGAGACCCAAGGGAGCAGACGCGTGTCCACCGCTTCCAGTTCCTCTGTTTGAAACAAACTGAATGAGTTCAGCAGAGGGTGGAGCAAGACAATATACGGCCCTAAGTGAAGAGTGGGTGAAGAAAACAGAAAGCAAGCAACGATTCCTTGGGCAAGTCTGTGCAAGGCCTGTTCCTGCAAGGCCCCATCCCAAAGCTCAAATTCAATCAAAACCTCCTGACTACTTTTAAGAAGTTTTAGATCAAAGACTGGAGGCTTAGGGATACATTTTCAGATCTTTACACAAGCCAAAAAAACATAAACAAGCAATGAGGGATCTTGGTAGAAAATACAAAGCATAATAAATCACCACTTTCCCCTCTCCTCATCACCAACAACTGTCTGGCAATTCAGAAATAAGGAAAAAAGTACACCTGGTGTGACAATATTGCCTCTTCCTTCAAGGCACAGAAAGCAGAAAGCTTAAGAAACAGCTTATAATAAACTTCCAGAACTGGAGGAGAAACAGCAGGGCTTGAGTCAGAGGCATTAACCTCAGAATACCCAGTATGTTTATAAAACATTAATTCATACTCATTTAGCCCTGAATAAAACATGAGTTGTCTACCAAAAATACTTCTGTTCAAAGCTTATTCTTGATAATCAACTTTGGAGTTACGCGTAACCATTCAAAAAAATCAGTCTCTCTGCGCTGAACCTTAACATTTCTGCCTGGCAGAGCGTTTCACATCAGATTCAGAAGACAACATCGCCTGTGTCATGCAACACTACAAACCTCCCTGGCATCACGCCGAGGGCCGGCTGCCTTCAGCACACAGCAGCCACTAAAACGGTGCTGCAGGGAAGGTCCAAGGCACCCTCAGTCAGGAGGGAGATCACTGCATTCCCTCCCGACCCCCTGGCACAGCTATCACAGGGTCATGCCTAGGTCTGACTCGTGGAATAGGAAAGCTTTCCGGGGGACACCGAGGCAGAAGAGTGGACGTGGTACATCAGCCAGAGCAGTGGTCTTCATGGCTGAGAAGAAAGTGGAGGTCTTCAGCGCTCGTTAGCAGCTCTGCTGGATCTAATTAAAGAAATGCTATAACTGGAGTCTTCTTTCTTTCTTTCGGAACTAATTTCAAAAATTATCATTTTTCTCATGATCTGCCCTTTAAACAGTTTCTCTCTTTTTCTTCTAAATTCTGTTAAAATACACATACAGGGCTTTTCTTCCTCCCAGTTGACTCACCAGTTGTAGACAGGCAGACTAAAAAAAAAGAAACCCACAATACAAAGCACTGTCAAACACAATAACAAGCAAGCAGCAGGGAGGAAGAAAATTTATTTTTCCTCTAATTGCTTTTTGGCTACAGTAATACAGGGTGTTGCTTCTGTAGCGCCTATACAGCTTCAGGAAACGACATGGGGAGTTGCTGGTGCTGCTTCAGGGTCAGACAAATCCTCAGACACCATGACCTGACAGCAGCCTTCCCGCTTCAGCCCACCTACAGCTGGAAGAGATCTGGACATGTATCTCATGACAGGACGTGTCACACTACTTGGACTTTATTTTAATCTGAAAGACGTTTTGAAAGTACGAAAGGGACTTGTAATGCCATGCTCTTAGCTCTTGTGTTGGTGTATTTCTCTCCGAATGGCTCCAGCAAATAACTCATTTCAACAAGACCACCATGGGATCGAAGGCAAACATTATCTATTTGTGCACTGTTTCAATTATGAAAGAAGACGACCAGCTTCTGAGGCTTCTTTCTATCAGTGAGCATTAAGATGTGAAGACAATTCACACCACGGGAGTTACCAGAGCAGAAGGTATCAACCATACAAACTTCCTCCCCACTTTTACCGTGAAGCACCTCAACCCTCTGCCCAGAAGTAACACTTCTAGCAGCGAGAAAGTAGGTCAATCACCAAATTCAGTCCAACTTTGACCTCATCTTTTCTTCAGGCTTTCAACAAAGGGGCCAAGGTCTTTTTCTTCCCGCACGCAATAAAAATACATGTCCCCTAAGATTTGACCTGTGTGGGGATGCTGCCTCATTTTACAGGTGTTTTCAGACAGAACTCACTCTTGCTGGATTAAAATCAGTGAGAGAAAGCGGACTGCTCATCACCCCTTGAACTGTCACTCTCCAGATACAGCATTATTAAAAGAAAAAATACAACTCTTCCAAATTAAAACTAAGTAGTACCTTTCTCGAAAGCTCGTTTCATTACATCAGCCACACCAAAAGCACAGTAAGGTACAGAAATCAACTTACTGTATTTTTCTCCCCACTTACTTGAATCACCTGTTCAAAAAGATACACACACAGAGAAACCATTTCTTTAGACAGTAACCTCCTGATGGATGAAATCACACCTTGACAACAAAATGACCATTGCTATAATGAAGAAGAGTAAAAATAGCAGCAAAAAGCACTTTGGATGACAGACACAGAAGATGTCAGGCCAGGCTACCCTCTGTGAGCTCGCTGCATCCGTGTAACTCAGGAGAGATAAAACCTGACCTTTGCTTAGCATGGAAATCCAAACTACTTTAGAACTTCTGATCCGATGAGACAGTAATATGTATGTGAAAAACATCGAAGCACAGTACCACTAGGTTACTTGTGGTTACTTCTTATGTGACTTTCGCAGCACTCAAAAACGCAATGGATCATTAGGTGTTACGCCAATTTCGGTATTAACTCCACTTTCAAACGAGAAATAAATTCTCCCCTCAAACTCCATCCTGTATCTCCCTTGAACAGATAAAGCCTTCAGAAAATACTAACGGATGGCAAACAGAGGTGGAAGAAGAAATGTTTTGAAGAAGGTGCTGCCGAAATAGTATCATTGCTCTCGTTCTAGTGATGTTCCTCAGCAGAGGTAACAGCACAGCTTGACCAAACCAACCTGCGTGCCTGGGGACTGGGCCCACAGTGTGCGAGTCACCAAGGAGGACATGAACAAGGAGGCTACGTGCACACCCCAGGCAGCGTGCTACTGCATCGAGCCATTCCAGCTTCGTTCTTGCAGCTGCCTTTACTGGAGCAGGACAAAGTGAACACAGGGAAGACGATAAGAGAACAGGAAAAAATGCCACACCGCGAAAGACAGATAAATCATGACATTTTAAGGGGACCATACCCAATTTCTGCTCTAGCTAGGACTAAAACATACTTTTTAATAGTGATTTTTGCTGCCCTTAAGGTGAACATACTCAGTCACTGCTGGTGATAGGGGAGGTACCCACAGAGGAACTGGACTGCCAGAATGGACTGGGGAACTGCAGACCAGACCCATCAAGAGCAGAAGTGCGGTGCTGTGTGTGCAGCTGGCAAAGAGTTCACGTACTGACACATCTACACCAGCAGTGGGAAATGAGCAGGGTAATCCAGCGCTTCCAAATTTCGTGAAGAGTACCTAACCGGCAAAGTTTATCGAACAAGACCCATCCTTGCTGGCTGCCCTCAGAGCAGGTTTTTATGACAACTCTGCAGACGACGCTTTTTCCCAACAGCCGTGTTCAAGCTTTCAAGCCATGAAGTGATACTGAGAGGTTAAGAAAAGACCCTACAGAGAAAAATCCACCAGGGAGGCAACTGCAACTACCCAGCAGGATCCTTGCAATTACAGGCTGGTAACTTCTGTAAAGCGAATACCACGCTCAACCTCTTGCACAGGTAAAGCACTGGACAGCAAAAGAGAAAATAAAAACCTCTGATGTGGGAAAGCAAAACAATCAGACAGAAAGAAAAAAAATAAAGTGAAATACTCTTGCCATCCTTTCACCCCAGATTTTCTTCAGTAGCTTCCCTGTTCCCTGAAATGAGTTGGGATGCCCGCTCCTCCCCAGCACGTGGAGATGGGCAGCAGCCTTGCCAGGAACAAGAGCCCAGATCCTCAACTGGCAAATGCTGGGTAACTCTGGGCTCCAGTGAAGCAGTACCTCTGTGTATCACTTGAGGCATTATCCACAAATGAGTTGTTCTCAACTGGCTAATAGTAAGATACTAAATAAATTATTTAAATGTAATACCAAGTGAGAACCAGGTAAAAAAAATTTAAGCACTTTCAGGAAAGATTAAAGAGAACAAGAAGCCTCTCCCAATTCCCATTGCTATTGGGAAGCACAGAAACAGACAACTTCCATAGACGGTGAGAGCTAATAAAACATTATAACCCACACCAAAAAAAAGCACCGAACACAAACAGTTTGTTTACCTGAGAAAATGGCACTGCTTCAACTTCAGTGAATGTTTAAACTACTTTCGCCTTACTAGTGCAAACCAGGATGTGGAAATTACTCCCTCTTAATAACGCCTTACTGTGACTGAGGTCACATCTGTGCCCCTGGGACTTCAGGTAACCTTAAAAAAACTGCTCAGGGAGAGCCTACAGAAGAAGCTGCAGGTGCTCCGAGGCCATTCTGTTCACACCAACATGCGAATCAAGTGTAAACTTACCACTTCGTAAAGCTCCAAGAAAAACGTAACAGTAAATTGTGTACCATAATAAAGATCGCACCAGTCACCGTGCAATGAATACTCAATCAGGTTGTCACAGGTCCTCCAGAACCTCCACCTCTTTTGTTATTCTGATTGCCTCAGTGTATAAGGCATCTGGTTGCGAAGAGCAGTACCGAAACCGCAGCCCGTCCACAATGCAGCAAAGCCTGCCTGAATTTGCAGAGAAACCGATGTAACAATCTCGGTTACAAAAGGGTCATGATTCAAATGCCAATGACATCACTTCAACGCTGCTCATGATGCACTGCTGACCAAAGCCGACGAGAGAGATGAGGACGAAGACCTACGCAGCCTATGGGAGTGACTGCTCCTTTTGGGTCGGCTTTTAAAGCAACGTTGCTGGTAGCAGCAATACTATAAGCTTCATCTTCTTGACAGGTCAGGATTCAGCTTTCCAAAGCTGAGCAATGCTGCATTAACGGATGAAGACTGTAATTCTATCTAGGGGAGCTCAATAAACTGGAGTTTTGTTCTTGTGGTCTAGCACGTCACCAGAAACCTTTGCTGGAGTTACAGAAATGCTACATGCAGAGGGGAGTGCATTACCTTGCCAATAAAATGTTTCAGTTTTTCCTAAAGCAGCAGCAGAAAAAAAACAAAGAACAACTGAACCTTGAGAGAAAATATTTGTTCTACCCTATGAATTAATTTGTAATGCCAAAATATACTATTACCTAAGTTGGTTTGTAACTTAAACTGATCAGTAACAAAAATATCTTTACAGCACTATAGATTGTGACATTTTATTTCTATAGAGTTTTTCATATTGTAGATTCTGAAACACATTATAAAGCAAGGACTAAGCCAGCACTGTAGATATGAATCAAACAAGATATCTTCTTTGTTCCCATAGAGCTCTGCATTTTAGAATCAGCTTTGGTCAGAGCAGCTCATATTTTCATCAGATGCTGAGGATTAGGATTATATTTTTTTTTTTAATAACAGAACTGGAAGGAATTGGCCATTAAATCTCTTCCAAATGACTGCATCCTAAGTTTAGAGCAGAATCTTAACCTTCGAATCTATATACGACCTTGTTCTGGGCTCATGTTCAATTTAGTGTATCCATCTTCACTGGCTTGAAATTCAAATGAGAGAGGAAAGCACTAACAATAGTTTGCTGATACATACTTCTAGAGAGTATTTGTGGGGAGAAGGGAGGATATTTTTATTTGACACTATCATATACATGATCTGCCTCACTAGCATTACCTTCTTCCAAAAGCCACCTGAAAATGTATTTACTATTGAGCTAATCACCCTTAATTGTAGAGCTCACCAATCTGATCTCTCCCCGTAATTTCATCTGACAGAGACACTCTCAAGAAAATGAGGCCAGAGCCTACACAGAGGGAACCAGATTAACTAGAAACTTGCAGAAAAAGTAGGCTGCCCAGAAGTCAGACTTCTGCCGCAGGTACCCTGAGCCCCTCCCTGCAATCCCCACATTGAGGAATTTCCTCTCTCACACTGAAGATCAAGCGGCAAGTCCCCCCAGATGGAATATCTCCCCCCAGACACCCACACACCCCTATCTTCCCATCATTTAAGGGCTGCCTGACGCTGAACTAAATGCAAATGTGCCTGCCGTCTTTGGTTCAGTTCCATATGCGACGTCCTACATTCAGGGAGCTCAAAGTGAAATGGCGTTACCTTCCTTCCCTGGCAAGGTTCAGAGGGGCAAAACGTGACTTCGTCAACTTTGCAGTGTAAGAGGAGAGATCAGATGGAAACAAAACTATAGCCACTGCTGAATCCTAAGCCACCTCTGTGCTCTCATTTTACTATTTACAGGTGACCTATCACGCAGGTATCTTTATTTATTGGGCAATGTTTTCTCTGCTGTTTAAGCATTTAAAACAAATGGGTTTTAGGTTTAATTATCTGCACTGCTCCTTTGACACTCTGGCAAGGGACATTTATATATGTAGTTTTCATTATTCCAAAGAGGTTTTAATATTTGCAATTGGAGGGTTTTCTGAAGGTTGTGACAGAAATGAACAAAGTTCAGATGCAGAATAAATAGGAACAGCTTCTATTCAAGTGGAGCAAGAGAAAGAGAGGACACTTTTAAAATCAGAACAGGGACTTGACTCAGTCGTGGAAATGATTTGATGATTTGTAAGGTCAAGCAAGGGGATTTATAATGTTAAAAATCTTTGGTTGAATCAGGTTTCACTTCAGACAACAGGAACATTACCATAGATGTTGTTGGGATCAGTATTTTATCTCTTGACTTTAGTAACTGGGTTAAAAACTATAGTTTCCTGTGCCACTACTTAAGCCTTTCTAACCATATTCTTTACTTTGCCTTTTGTGCATTCCATCTTTCCATGCACTGTTCATGGCACCAAGCAGGTTATACAGTATTTTAGTAGTCTTTTGCAGTAAATATACTATAAATAGTTCAAATACAAAAATATATAAAGATTGAGCATTCACAGTATTAGAGTTATATTTAAATATTCATTTATAATACCATGTGTCCCATATTAAACGTCTATCAATATTAACCTACAGAGAATAAAAATGTCTGCACAGTTACTGGCTTCCTTTGACACTAAACAACGCAAAAACAATTTAGTCATTTAGATAGAGATAAATCTTGCATCAGGAAATCCATGAGCATAATAATGAATTAGAAAAATGTTTTAGATGACCTTGTTTGTCTAGCAGCTGAAGTAGAACTAATACTTCCAATACCTGTTCAGGGATTTATCTTGTCTAGCTATGACTTTCGAGTGACGAGAGTCCCATCACTGCTCTTGCGAGTCCAACTCACAGACTACCAGACCTCTGGGACAATTTCTTGGCTGTTGTAAACTGGTCTAGTTCCACTGGCTTCAGGGTAACTAGGCTGACATATTGTCACAGCACTACAGAGCAGAGCAAAGTTAAGTGTCATTTTTATAACTGTCCACCTCATTTAACACAATATCTCTTAAAAAATTTTAGCACCATAGGTTTCTTTGTTTTAAATGCTTAAACAGCAGAGAAAACATTAACTGATAAATAAAGGACCTTTAAGATGCCAAAGCCAGTTCCCCATGTTTCCATGGAAATGGGGACCTCGCTCCTTAACCAAGATGACATTAATGATCAGGTGCCTGGAGCCACACAAAAGAGAGAAAGAGGACAGAAATTACCAGCTACTCAACAGTGTGCCAATCTGGAGCACAACCTCCCCAGTCCAGGGTAAGACTCGACACCCCTTTTGTTCACAAAGCTTCAGCAGAAACAGCTCTCTGTGTCAGAACAGAGGAGCGCTGCTGCTTTATTTTTAATCTGGCTTGCTAACTAAGTTTGCTAACTATAGAAGTAAAACAAATAAAACAATGTCATCATCATCCGAGGGAGGAAGAGGAGGAGGAGGAGAAACAAAGGGCAGCTTTAATAAAAGCAACACCATAAATGTGTTGCCACGCTCCAGCCCCCTCTCAATGTGTCTGCATCTCGGTTTTATCCAGCCCTGCTACCCATGGCTAAACGCTGAGGGCTGGAAAGGATCACTACAGATTGCTGTGTTTGAGGTTATCACCATTACAGCATGAGCTGAAACCAAAAAAAAAAAAATAAAGATTTTACTGAGCTAGGAAAGTATACTGTAACTGAAAGCCCCTGGTGTGAAGAGCTGTTGGTCTAACAGCGAGTGGAAAGCAAGCAGAGGTGTGAAATGACTTGTCCAGGGTCAGTCTTTGCCCTGGCCAAGCCAACAGAAGCCAGGTTTCCCCGAGACCCCCATTCGCATCCCCCAGACCCTGGGTACCACTGCTCTGTGCTGTGCTGAGAAGACTTTCCACCTAGCAGATCCGAACTGCAGATGATTTAAGTCATCTCCCTTTCTTCATTCATTTGTGTCAGCGTCCTGACACAGTACTTTCTGATTATTCCTACATAATTATTTCTAGTTTGGATCCTCCTATCTGATGCTGCTCAGAACATGGGGTGTCACTGGGACCAACCTCTCAGGAACTGCTGCTAAACTTTGGCATTTTTAACACAGAATTGATGCCAATAAAGTGAAAATAAGATTGGATCTGTAAGCAGGTTTGCCAAACAGAAGTCACACTGTGGAAATAAAACTCAGACCTAATTTATTAGTATGCTCTTCTAGGCTTGCAAAGCCTTAGAGAGGCTGCATAAAGGAAAAAAAAAAAGGTTCCGTTTGTCCTCCCAAACTCAGATCCGTGAAAGAGTGGCTCCAAGTTATTCCACAAAGCGGAATAGCCTGAGGCCCTTTGCACCATGACAACCCATGAAGTCAACCACTGAAGGTCTGGAGCAGTAGATACACAAGTCTGGAAATTTTTTTTAATCAATTCTGTACAAAAGCGTGGGCCGCCCCCTCAGATGAGCTCAGGGCACCACAGGGTAGAAGGAATGCCAAAGGTGATTCTTTCGCATGGATTAGAATATAAGCCCAGCAATCACTCAGAAGTTTTTAGGTTTGTTTGAACATGAAACTCTCAGTAGTTTTCACTATGAGCCAGAAACAGAAAATCTATGCAGAAATAATCTTATATACAGAATTTCCCAAATGCTGCAGTGATTCTACACATTCATCTGGAAACAATTATCACTTTTCAGAAAACATATTTATGGCATGTGGTATACATGGTAGATTTAGATTAGATGTAAGGAAAAAATTCTTTACTATGAGGGTGGTGAGGCACTGCAATAGGCTGCCCAGAAAAGCTGTGGCTGCCCCCTCGCTGGCTCAAGGCCAGGTTGCATGGAGCTCTGAGCACCCTGGTCTAGTGGAAGGGGTCCCTGCCCACGACAGGGGGGGTTGGAACCACATGATCTTTAAGGTCCCTTCCAACCCAAACCATTCTATGATTCTATGGCATGTTGTATAAAGAGCTGGAATTCAGACAAGAAGAATAATTTTCAGAGTAATATGCATTACATATGTATACAGCACTACCTGCAACAAAAATATTCTGGTGAATAAGTAAACTTGGATGACTCATTTTACAGTTGTGGTGGTTTTCTTCTTTTAATTCAAAATATGGTTGAGTCAAAAACCTCCACGGAGGTCCAACTACCAACTTCATTCTGGACTGACCATCATGCGAGCGATCAGCTTGAAGCATAGTTAGTTCACTGTCATTGCAACTAGATGACACTGAAATAAGACTCTCAAGACACTGTGATGAAATGGAGTACTTAACGCAGAAGAAAAGACCAGTTGATTTGTTTTGGTTTAGACAGTACTAATCAAAAGCAGCAGTGCCTTGCCAACTCGGACTCCAAAACTCATCTTTACATAAAGACCAGGACTAGAAATAACTTCATGTTTTGGGTAAACTCAATGATGATACAAAATGTAAACACTAAACACAATCTGTGATATTGATTACAGTAAACGTATGAATCACTGTGCTGTATCTGCACGTCAATATGTTTTATACTGGGATTGCCTTTGAAGCTCATACACCTGTAAATCAATTAAAATGTAACCAGCTGAGAATAACAGCAATCAATTTATTTGGCTTTTGCCACATTTAGTATTTCAACATCCTCCAGCATTTATTGATTTTTCCAATAGTGCCACTATGATATAGAAACACTACTATTTTGACTTTTAGAAATTAAAATGGCAACAGTATTACACTGGTGACTTCTTCAACCCCCTACAAGAACTCAAGAGCACTGAAGGAAATCCAAGCTGGATTCTCAGACCATTCCCTGAAGCCAGAAGATGCGCACATTCTTTTCCACGTCTGTTACTGCTTATTGGTCACAGAGCACTGTGCTAACCTACCAACTTAAAGAAAGCTGACATACGGTGTTCGCATCTTCTCTAAGCAGTACTCAAAGGGAACAAATGAAGACATTTCACTGAAGCAGGCAAGACCAAGCATAAAAGATGAAGAGTGGATGTAAAAACAACTTTGCCTTTCCTGTTCTTAAATTTTTCTCTCCCCTGTGGTTCTCTAAGCATTAATTTCAGTAGAGGCTTGGGACTCTATTCCACTACAGGATATCTCCAGAGAGGTTTTTAAAACCACATACAGGTAACAAACAACAACGAAAAATCCCATATCAATTTACTTTAAAAAAAAAACAAGTAAAAGCAAAATGAGCATTATTGTAGAATAGCGTACAGTCTTTGGGGTAAAAATTAGAAACACCCCATAATTGGATAGCACAATTATGAATGTTGAGGGATAAAGCAATAAAACAGACCAAGCTGCTAATGATATTCTTGTCCAATGTGTTTGGAAGACAGGATTTGAGCTACCAGAGCAAGAGTCCAAACTGCAAAGCAGTAAAGATATTTTTCAAAATAAGTTACTCTTCTTTGCATCCAAACTTAGACTAGCCCACTGTTTTTGAAAGCCACTGTACAAACACCTCTCGAGGACTCAGTTGAAGTCTACACCGCGACAACGCCGTTCACCACTGAGATGCCAGAGCTTGCGCTGGCGGACGGACAGACACGTTAGCAGGGTGCTCTGGCTGGCGTAACCCAGCCTGCCCAGCAGCCCAGAGCCCCTCTCTGGGGACACAGACGTGCTGCTGCACCCTGTGCCAGCTGCTCACGCCTCTGCATCGCACCGTGCCACGTGGCGTACACCCACCACCCGCGCTGCATCTAGCCGCTGAGTGATCGCAGCACGGCCAGCAGAAATGGCAACTCCGTTTACTGCCCTGTTCCCCAGAGACAAATCCTTGCTGTGAAGGCAGCTGTCTCGAAAGGGTGAGGAAAGCATCTCCTTCCCCCGCCCAAGCTCCCTCCAGTGCATCTAGCTCGAGAGCAGGGATGGCAGCGAGAAACAGAAATAGGATGTTACAGCATTGGGTAGACCCAGAAGTGACCTCTTCTGCTTGATGCTATCTGCGCCACCATTATAAAACAGCTGGAAATAATAATTTCAAAATATTTGAACTTTAATGACGCTACTGTGATGTAAAAAAGACGAAAAAAAAATCAGGACCTATCAAAAAAGCTATACTGAGAAAAACTACAGCATTTGCTGTATCAAACTCAACTATTCCTAAGGCCAGCCAAAACTTCCCAGTCTAAGGTCCTGTTTTTAACTATATATGGGCCGCGCTATCCCTTAAACACCCAGGCTGAGTTTTTCTACAGTGGGTTGCTGCCTCAGGATGATGATGTTTTTTCAGTTTTACCAAAAATACTGCAGCAGTAGTCAAAAGCAAACCCAAAAGAAAACACAGTTTATTCAGTGTTTAAAACATTCAGGAACCTTTTGTTTGATCTGTTTTTCTCAGCAGTAACTTAAATTCGGGAGAGCACAGGTGACTGACAGCCAAGAACCTGCTGCCCTTATGAAAATCCACTTCCACCTGCCCAAGGCATAAACCTTCGAAACTTCACATGTCTCAGCTGCTTTCTAGAGTTTGCACTTCATTAAATAGCCAAGCTGTCCAAAGATCTGCACTGAGGTTGAACAGGCTTTTCCCTACAGTTGCCAGTCTGGGCTTCTAAAACCAGGTTCAGGTGAAATTAAATTCGGGAGCCTGTCTCTGCCTTGCTGCCCACAATCCTCGTGACATCCAGCTGACATGAATGACAACGACGTTTTATGAAGACGTGGTCGAGAAAAGAGACAAGCTTCACACGGGGAAACAGCTTGTGGATACCAAGAACAGGAGGGGAGGAAAAACCTAGGAGTGGAATTTGAAGTGGGACACTGGGAACGAAGATTATAGCAAATGGAGATAAGAAAATCAGAAACACTTAGCAATGCTGCTTGTCCAAGGCAGACACTTAATGTTCTTGTATGCCCAGTTCATGAATAGGGCCAGCACAGCGTCCAGGATCAGACAGGGCCACTGCAGAAACCATTCATGAAACGCTGTCCGATTGTGCTGTGGTGAAGACCGGGAAGAAAACAAAACAAGAAGGCCATCAGTAATTCCTCCCTCACTGCACGGCCTGAATAATGTCATGAGAAACAACAAGGAGAAAACAAAGCATGGAGCGGCTTCTCATTCAAGCAGCAGCGGGTGTCGCGTGCACAGGGGGAAGCAGCACTTCTGTGGAAAAAACAGCGCGCAACCGTGTAATTAAAGACTAAATCATAATGCGTGTGTGCAAGCGGGTGGGAAAATTAACGACCTGGCTTTTCCTAACTTCTGTGTGTTTGATTTTACAGTCCTGATGGCACTCTTTTCCCATAGGGCATGTGCCCAGTACATAAACAATGCTGCAATTCAGCTTTGCTCCCCAAACTGAGCAGTGGCACTCTGCTGAACCACAGCCAGGACAGCAGTCCCCTGGAGAACCACTACTGGGGAGAGAGCCCAAGCCCAAACCAGTCTTCTCCTTACTCTGTAGGAATACCCTGAAATAAAATTATAGGAACAGGTCCATTTCTACAAGTGAAGGATTGACTGGAATGGTAATAAATACAGGGCAATCAGTAGGTACAGCAAAAATAGCCTTTAAAAGAAGACCGTAGCTAGTGCACAAAGACTAGTGCTCACACGGACTTGCAGTAACTCAGCAAAAGGGAACCCAGAGGAGAAGTCAGTCGCTAAGAGAATAGGTTCCAACATCAAGCTGTCAAAGGCTTGTTGCAGCATCAGGGAGGGGGTGGAGGAAGAAAAAAGGAAAAGTCTCAACAATGTCTCCTTTTAAGGGACTGAAACTGGCTACAGCCACTGAACCCAGCTCACAGGCCACACTCCAGTTCAGGCAAGTTCTTCACCTTCCTCCCATTAACTCCTGCCTGCTGATAAAACACGTGATAATGAATAACTGAATTCTGATAGTCTGTTTTTTGCCACTTGAAGCACAACGTGGGCAGTTCAGAGGCTGGTGGTATGCATTGTTTCCTCCTCTTGCAGAGATATGCTTTTGGTTTAAATTATACCACCTCAAAGGCACCGCAGTGACTCAAGGACTCCAGGGGCTGACTGTACAGTATTCATTGCCAGAAGAAAGAATGGAGGAAAGTCAGATTTTACATTTGGATTATCTACAGAAAAGCTTGCTATTCTTCCAGTTGTTTGATACTAAGTGTTATTAAATAACAAGTAAACAATTATTTTATTATTATATAGAAGTTTTGTAATTTTCACCTCCTCTGCTTGGGTACTGAATGCGTGCGGAGGAGCAGAGGGAACAGAAAATAGACATCAAGAAATGGAACACCAGCATGCCCTAGGAATAGCTGCATTTCTGCTCCCACTCCCTGCTTCTCTTCTCTCTGACCGATCTTCCTCAGGTAGCGTGTCTCATCCCCTTCTCTCTCAATGACACCCCATCCTCAAACCAAGTCTTGGGGTACAGCACATCACTCAACCACCCCTATCTTGCCAACTCAACTGGGATTAGCTAGCAGTCTCTCCTTTGGGGAAGCTGAACTGTGGACCACATCAAAACAGAGCATCAGTTAAGACCAGTACTAGGAACAGAGCAGAGCAAAAAGTACTGGGAGAGGGGAAGGGAAATGGCACACAACACAAAATATCTTGCTAGCACTCTCTCTCTACATTGTCATAGGTGGACATAGTATCTAGATAATACAGGTGTCTGTCCTCCCTCCTCCCTGCGCTTTAAAGCCTGTCTTAAATGCACTCATAATGCTGTCAAAACCACCCTGCAAAATTCGGCAGGTCAAACCAGATCACCAGAATAGCTGCACCTCTAGGGCTTTAGGTGTACCATGGATCCACCTCCTCCTTCCAACATGCACTTTATGACAATCATCTTATTGCCTTAACACATACACACAGCACTACGTGCAGTAGCCCAACCAAGACTCCATTTTAATAGATCAGTCTGTTCTAAATCAATTAATTACACATATTCTGCTCAGAACATTCCCACCTAGGTTTTTCCATATCTCATAATCTGCTGTATGAAGTTAAGAGTTTGCAGCTTTGCTGCCAAAGCTAATAAACCCTCCATACTATAGTAACAAATGCAGTGACCAACAGACTAAGGAATGACAAAATGTTCAGCAAGAATAGGAGTGTCTGTGCTACAAGTCAATTTTGTTGGAGATTATCTTAAGAAAAATGTGTTTTTTCCTTTGCCGCAGGAGCTATCAAGTCACACTGGGGCCTCAATTCTGATGCGGCAGTTTGGCTTGGTCTCCCCAAGAAAACGTGCCTTCTTTGCTGGTCCATGTAGACTGCTTCAGAGGAAACACACAACAGCAGGAACAGTGGATCTGATTCTTTGGGACAGCTCTGTTACAGGTAGAAAAATCCCAGCACAACAAGAAAGTTCCCATCCCAGTTCCATGCGCTAGCCACTGTATGTTCTCATTGCTGAGATTTCCTTTCCTTCAACATTAATTCAACCTGCTGCAGTTAACTGCTGTTGGGCTAGTGACCTCAGTTTTATTTATTTATACAATCACAGCCTACCCCTAACAATTCATACTAACAGTTGAACTCAATATACAGGCGAATCTGGCAGTCTATGTTACAAGATGCTTTCAAGCAATACTCGATCTACTACCAGTTGGTTTCAGTGAGGGAAGTGTGGTTCTACTAGTCCAGCGCCCTGGGGAACAATTTGGTTCATTTTAAAATAAAAGGCACTGTTTTGAAAGGCACTCACAGTACAGTTCTCAAAAATGCCTAATGACCTGAAACCTAAAAACAGCTTTAGGAATTCAGTGCAACCACCACGACTGGGCAGTCAAGCCTAGAGTCAGACCTTCAGACTGACGGCAGAGGGAAGAGTCAAAGAGGGCACAAGCCAAGACACAGCGAGTTAACAGGGACACGCAGGGTGGGAGGAAGACAGGCTGTGCCGCAGGCTGGAGCTCGGCGGTGCCCAGACAGCAGTCTGACCTCAGCCACTATATGTCCATGGCCCGGAGATCTCACTCTGGGGACAGCCCAGGACAGCTCGCAGCACCTCCATGAACTGCTGCGGAGTGCACGTAGTATGGCCAATAAACAGGAGGAGCTGGAAGCCATTATACAGCAGGACGGCTACGACTTGGTCGCCATCACAGAAACGTGGTGGGACAACTCGCATGACTGGC
>Ga0065711_1004267_pt1 | contig 34376 bp, 14 predicted proteins | sample Hoacrofraction12_FD_59098 | JGI IMG/M metagenome (GOLD analysis project Ga0065711, IMG submission 59098) | Hoatzin crop microbial communities from Cojedes, Venezuela - Epithelial fraction 12 v2 (version 2) | ecosystem: Host-associated > Birds > Digestive system > Esophagus > Crop | place... | reverse complement strand
AAATTAGATTGGCATATTTCACATAAAGTAGAAAGGAAAATTTTGGTTACAGGAAATGCCTTTTTTCAGTGTGGTGATGTTACTCTTTTCTTTTTTTTTTTTTAAAATTTCTAGGCCCAAGTAAAATTAGATCTCGCATGAATACTAATGAGAAAACACTAGCTTTCTTTATTATGATATATGTCTTCAGCATGCTGTATTAACTCAATTTAATTTTCTGAAATATGAGCTGCATTTTTGTTTTATTTGTATTTGTTACCTGAGGTTGTCACATTAGTCACTCTAATCACAATCTGAAAGTCTGCAATTCCAAGCTACACCAGCACTGCTTTCTTGGTTGAGTAGCATCCCAGTTTTTGTGAAAGATGTGGGCACCTGAAAGGCACAGATCTGGCCTGCAGCTGAGCTTGGGCAGGAGGGAGATGTGGAAGTTGTCTGGTCCTGGGAGCTCCTGGCCTGCACCAAATGTGCCAGACTGGTGTGGAAGGAGGTGTTGCGGGAGGGGATGGGCATTCTGCCTTGAACCAGACAACTGGGGTCTAGTTCAAAATACTTTATTTATTAATTTAGACCAGCATACATTCTTGCAGCAAGTGAAAAAGGACAGACTTCTTTTGGTAACCGATCGGGGAGAGAGCTTGCTTTGTATCTGTCCATTCAGAAATACCTTGCTCTGAATTGTGTCCTAGAGCATCGTGGCTTGTATCATGGCTTGTGTTTTGTTGTTGTTTCTCCTCCCTACCTTGTGAAATAATCCAAAATAAATTTAAAAAGCTTAGGCATGAAGCTTGTGATCTTATGGTGGTTTTTATTTGTGCCTCATAAAATCATCTAGTGATAATTATTTCTCTTCTGCACTTCTGGATTTGTTACATTCAAGTTTTGTTGGTGGTTCCTTGTTTGTCCTCTACAAATGCATGAATGGGAATAACCAGTTAGATTTTATTCCTCCCTATGCCTTATCTTGTAAGGCATGGGGTTACAAAAATAACTGTTTTTTATACCTTTACTGTGACCCCTCTCTTTGCTCCTTCCAGAGGAGGAAAAATTCTTGTCTTGTTGAGGAAGACTTTCAGCCATGTTCCACTTTCATCACTCATTGCTGAGGGAAATTCCTTTCTGAACTATGTCATAGACACACTCCATATATGAAACAAACCCACTGATTAGGTGGTTGCTATAGTGTTACCTTACACAAATGCAGATACGATTCTTCTTGAAATTAACAGCATATCTTTTGTGGTTTCATTTCGTCTTTGAGGTTCTTTTGGCTTTACAGTATATTCTCTTGATGTATAGGTCTCTCCCTGTCCTACAGCATCTATGTGGATGGTACACGTGCTTGTAGTGAGGCTGGAAGTGTTGGTGCTCAGGCTCTTCAGTGATGTGTGCCACAGAAAGCCTGGTTGCTTGGATGTGCGAAGCCAGGGACAGGTACATCTGCATAAATTACTGGCAGCTGAGGGGAGGGTGAAATCCATGCCTCTCGTGATCCAAAGGGAAAATTCCATAGTGAAAGCACAGAAAACTGGGTTCGGAGAGTTTGGCACCACTGTTTAAAAGCTGCCAACCTCTTTAGGGCATGAAGAAATAACAGAATGGCTGGTGAATGTCCGCCTGTCTCCGTCTCTCCCTCCAGTAACTTGCAGAAAAAAACTTTCTGCGTGTATGTTGAGGCCAACTGAGAGCACTTCGTACAGATAAAACCAGTTTTGGCTCCTTTCTTTTTCTGCACCCTCCCCCCCCCCCACCGCTTTCCTGCCCCATGATTTCCTATACTTTTGCTTCTAGCTGCTGAAAACTGGAGTCTGGGTGTTGGTTCAGAGCACACTGATGAGATGAAACTCTAGGCTGGAAATGAATAGTCTCTGAGCCAGGAATAGAAGGATCTTGGTTCTCTGTTGAAGCCTAAGAGGGCTTTTGTCTTCAGACAGAAATATTGGATGACAAATAGATTAGCGGGGACCCTGGGTGAGCCAAAGGCCTAAGGGTCAAAACAATTGGTTTATGGTTACCTTAATAATGTCAGATGCCTCAGACTTTTTAATTCTTTTCCTTTCTACACCAAATAATCTTATTTATTTTGACTTGCTATTTTGTGAGACAGTGATCATTTCTCTAATCGCCTTTGCTGACCTCGCCTGGCCCATAGCTCTCCAGCTGAATAAACTGAGATGGAGCAATAAAAAAACAAATCTACACCACTAATTAGCTTCTGAAACATCAGTGTTTACCATTCACTGCATGAACTGACTATCAAACATTATACCACCATGGAAACAATCAACTACTGCATGTCGTGAATGTAAAATAGCACGAGGCACAAAATATAGTGCTGAATTGCACATGAATGAGAAGTTACTGGGAATGCTGCATGACCTTCATCAAGATTCAGCGTTTATGTCAGTGGGAAAGATAAGCCAAATTACTCATGAGCTGAAAGGGGGAGAAAAGACATGTGATCTTGGAGCAGTTAGAATTATGTTATTCTTGTGGGAAAAAGTCAGGATGATCACGTTAATATTACCATTTCTGTTACACTCTCACCGGAGGCAGAATTTTGGGAATGTGTCAAGCTTTGTGTGTGTTATCCAACTTATACCACACATTAATATGTTAAAAACAAAAAGAGTGACAATGAACTATAAAGGATTTTATAAAACAAAAACAAACTCCAAAACTGTTTTCAGTGACATAGTCCGAAGCTATGTTCTCTAGTGACACTCTCGGCTTGTCAGAGGATGTTGAGATTATTACTGCAGGAAATAATAGGAAATGTGGTTTTGAAGATACTGTTTATCAGTAGGAATGAGAATTCTGTTTTTGTGCATGGTCCACAGTCAGGTAGTGCTGCTGAGCAGGACTGGTGCAATAAATGCAGAATTTGTCTTGACACTGAAGGTGTGCCAGACTGGGCCTTGTTACTTTTCAGAAGCCCTGTGTGTCATCACTCCATGCATTTTCTTAAGAGATCCTCACAAAAGAAAGCAGGTAACCTCTTTTTACAAAAAAATATAATAGTTCCACTAATCCTCTAGTTCCACAGTACAATAGCGAAATGAAATACATGAGTAATTTCAGTGAGGCAAGCCAAATCTGGCACAGACCAAATAAGAAGCAGAAGTATTGGGTGTCTGATGTCTGAATCTTTATTGCTGAATAAAGTTGTTTAAAATGTGGACTGGTATTTTTTCCTGCAGCCATTTCAGTTTACCTGCAATGTACAGAGGTTAGTGGCTGTCCGCAAAAATGTTTTTAGAAAGCGTTGACACAACCAGAATGACCACATTTATGTCCACCTCATCGAAGTGCAGCTATCCGTCAGGGAGATGCCCGTGCCACCTCGGAACACTTAGGGACACAAGGGAATTCACTTACTAGAGTTATTATAAATGTTTGGTATACAGTGGGGCGCTGCTTACTGCTATGGCTGGAAAAGGAGATTCAGAGAGTTGTAGTTTTAAGAAGCTGAAGCCTTAAGTTGTACTGGGCTGAGCGGTTCAGTTCCCAGCATGTAATAAAACAGTGCTGAGATCCTCAGGGTGCATCAGGCTTTCCTCCCGGCTGTTTCTGAGGGGGGTCCCAACCCAGGAAGGTGTTCTTTACCTGCTGAGGACGTGATTTCTCATATTGACAAAAATGGTACAGAATTCCCTTTTTGGGGTGCTCTTCTTTTGCTCAGTCCCTGGAAAGAGGCAAACACTACGCCGTCCAGCTGAACTGATTTTAGTCCTGTAAGCGACTTTTGCTGATCACTTTCAGTAACAGTTGCGAGGGTTTTTTGCTTTTCCCATGACTATTCTACAGCTGGCAACTCCAGTGGATTCTCACATTAAAATGCTGTGTTTTCTGTCTTGTCAGTTTTGTGATAGAAACAGTTGTCTAAATGAAGCTTATTTTTAACAAAGCTAATTTTTAATACTGTATTGAGGGTAAAGATTTTTCACTGCCTTAAAATTTAACTTCTACATTTCCCAGCTTGCATTAGATCAGTCGAACCAGCATGTGTTTATGCCTTTTCAGATATTAATTCATTCTGCTAATTAAATATACTTAATCAGTACTTGAACCTTTATCCAGCAGCCCTTGCAACTTGAGACTTCCAGCTCCATCACAAGGTAACCCTGCCATCTACTGGGAAGTCTTCAGTAATGGTTTTTGGTCTGTAAAATTGGGGTGGGGATGTCTGCAGTTTTTACCTACCAAAAAGGCCACCTCTGTTCTAAAAAGGACAGGCTGGTTTCCCATTGTTCAGGGAAAACGTGCATCTGACATGCACGGATAATGAGTTACCTGCGAAGAGATCAAATATATAGTAGACAAGGGCTTTTCCTTTCCCTCTTGGACTGTCGACCTTTTCTCCATCAAAGGTTTTCAAATCTCTCATCCTCCCCTCTAGCAACGTTTTGGGTGGTGTCCCAGGACTGGGGAGGATGGCTGGGGAGTCTCCTGGCCTCCCAGTTCTCTGCGTGGTTGGAAAGGTTGGGACCTCGGTGGGCAGCCAGGAATGCACAGCGCCTTCAGCAGCTCAGAGATTTTGCGCGTGTGGGTCTGAGTTCCAGCTGAGTGTGCATCTGGACCCTGGGGATCACGAGGTGTTCATCTGGAGAGACAGAAGAAGCAAGCATCCGGACAGACCAGCTGTGGGATAGACCACTTGCGCTGGGGGAGCTGTGCATGCTTCTGTGATGCCGGTCTCCAACTTGCAGGTCATGCTGTGGAAGAGGCCTTGGGACTACCTGGTCCAATTTGAGGCTAGTTCATCCTCTTCTCTGTAGGTTACTTTGCAGCTGGTAGACTGCTGGCATCTGGCAATACTGGGTCTAGTAAAAGGTTAAGATTCTTCTTGGCTTTCTGGGCTCATGTTTTCCTTTCCCTGTGTATCCATGTAGCTGAGCAGTGCAAAGCTGTTCTTGTAACACAGTCAGACATACACTGCTATGTCTGTGCTTCTGGGAGCATCTTGCCTTGAAGACATCAGAGCCAATATCTCTACTGACCACAGACCCACTCTGTGTCATGCTGTTCCTACACCAACTGTTTGTGGGTGAGTTTTGCTTCAGTTATTCCACAAGACTGGTTTTCTGACTAGATTTAAGCCTATAACTTTGTATAAAAGTCAATCTAAAGAGCAAGAGGAATTATCTCCTGTGAAAGAGAGGGAGACAAAAGCCAACTCAAAAAAAGTAAAGCAAAGCTTGTCCCAGAAAAGTGTTGAAGGAATTTATAAATCATCTGGCATTGGTTTGCAAGGGCTGGAACCTACGTCCCTGTTTAATCAATGGCCACGCAGAGATTCCCAGCTCAGTCTGTCTGTAGGGGGTCTGTACCCCTTAGCACAATGCAGGCAACTTCACCAGCTCAGATACGGCCGTATGTGTTGCACAGTGTTCAGGGCCAGCAAATTGACTCGACAGCAACTTTGGCTGTGCTTAGCAGGACATAGTACTCGATCGGACTCACCTCCAGACATCCTGGGCAGTGTCTCTGCGTGGGTCTCCCTGCAGAAGGAGCTAGGTTAGATGCGCCAGCGCCTGGCAGTGCAGATATGCCTAACTAGGGCTGGCTTAGCAATCGCGATAGCTTCCCATTAGCAAGCAGAAGTTTCTCCAGAACGATTTTTAAGTATAAACAGCTTTACAAATGAAGTATATTAAGCATCTGCTTCAGTTTTTTTTGTAAGACTAGATTAAAAAGCAAGATACAATAGGTGAGTAATTTTATGGATTATCATGTAATGGCAGAGATATAATCAAAGTCTCATTAGTGCTCTCTTTCCTCCACATACTGTTTTTCAAAAGAGAAGATACTTCTTGGTAGGAGAAACTTCTGTTATGTAGGAAATGATGTAACTTTCTCTTTGCTAGCACAAAAGACCAAAATTGTTATCTACTCTCCATTAAAATTGTCATTTTGCAGCTCGCCTCCTCACAGAAACAGCTTGGATAGGGTTGGTATTACTTTCAGATGTCAAAAGAAAAAAGTAATTGGTACCAGAACATTGTCTGGATGTTAATAATATTTTCAGTTTTACCTTTGTTGAGAAAATAATTAATTTCCACCGTATATTAGAAGACAGGAGGCTTGGCACAATCATAGGCTTACTTAAATTTAAGCTCAAAACCATTTTAGGTTATTCAGTCTTACAAAGGATTGAGTCCTACAACATAATAGATGGCAGTTTTAGATGGCAAGGTTTTAAAGCCCCAGATACAGGATATCATTTATCTAGGACTGAAATGGGATGAACTGGAGAAGGCACTGGGTCAGGGATGGGGCTGGTGGGGTCCGCCTGTGGGCTTTGCAGCAGAATCTTTGCATTAGGCATAAACGGGTAGTTTTGCAGGGAGAGGGCACAGGAACTCCTTGAGCTGCTCATGACCAGAAGACAAAAAAGAAGGATTTTTTTAGTAATTGCCATCAAAATTGGTCCTAATGTTCTGTTTCAGCACTGAACTAGCACTGCTTGTGCTTAGGCTGAGAGAGGGGTGGGATGAGGTGGGACCAGGTACTATGAAGTTGCTGTGCCCCCCTGAGAATACCACATCACGTTCATGCGGTCAGCCAACTGAAGTGGGCTGGGTTCTCTTTATCCTTCAGCTGCCATACATCTCTGCATGTTGCATTGAAGCATTTATTGAACAAAAGCAGGACAATCTCAGTCATGGCTAGATGCTAAAGGGAACCAAAAATATTCTGATTTGACTTCTCCTGTCACAGCATGGCAACGTATGGGACAGTAATAGGAAAAGTCTCTTCCACCTGCCTTGCATTTCACCTCCTGAAAGACAAGCTATTGTTCACCTTGTGCAGAATATAGGGTATTTTTTTTCCCCACATACCTCCTTTTTTTCTTCTGATAGTTTTTAAAAGCTCGTTAAAACTGTTTCTTCCTTTTCACAATCCATTTCACAGGGCTCTGATATTTATGCATTATAAAACTTTCCTTTTGTCTACAACACAGGTTGATTTTACTGCCTACTCTCATTATTCCCATTGCATTAACAAGATGCCTACATTAACAAGACACTGTAGGAGAAATCCTAGCAGAGACTGGCAGATTGCCTAAGAGGGAGAAAGTGGTACCATCTACTAGAATAAATAAAATTGCAAGAAATTCCAAGACTCATAGACTGCCAAAATATTCGTTGTTGTAGAGTTAAATAGGGTAATTCTTGTCTGCAGAAAGCTACCTATGTACTTTTCAGAACAGACAGATGCACTAAACTTACTTTTCTGAAAACCAGGAAGAACAGAGCAGAGTATCCGTCTGCCCAGCCTCCCACTAGTAACCCTTCCTGCTCCAAAGGTGAGAATGGCTGCTGTGAATAAACTGAGCGTGGTCAGGAAACAATAACGCCAACTGGCAGAACAGATGGAGCNTATCTGGTGTTTCTTCTGTGTTCTGTAGGATTATATTATTTTATTTTCATTTGTGCCAAATACCCGTCGCCTTTAGCACTTGCACTGAGCAGTAGAGAATTGTTCCTCCACTCTGAAGAGCAGGATGGTGTCTGTTCTCCTGTACAGTGGAAATGCACTGGAGGGGAGCAATGCAGTGGCACTACACCCCGAGATGCTCTGTCTCTCTCTCTTCATGCACTTGTAAGCCAGGAGTCATCTGAGATAAACCCAGCTGGTCTGAGCCATGTCCAGGTGCCTCACAGGTGCGGTGGGGCAGGCATATTCAAGCTATCCACATCAGGTGTTTGGTGGGAGATGTGGCTGAGCATTTCAAGCAAAAAGGTAATTAAAGATAATTGATTCCTCACAGCAACAGGAGCACACGGCTTGAGCTCTTCACCGCACAATGAGCTGGTATGTAGGTAATTTCTCTTTGCCTGATATATATAGCCCGTGTATTGATGACAAGTAGTTGTTGAAAGTATTTGCAGCTCTGGAAAAATAAAGCACTTCCATGCCTGGTGTTCATTGTTCCATGAAAGACACGTAATTTTGCTGGCGGAGTTTATTTCTGGAGACCAGAAAACAGCTTAATCACTTTAGAAGGCTAATTTATGAAACTGCTGGAAAATATCACCGTCCATGGAGTAACTTAACACGTGTACAGTGTGGCTCATAAAATCAAACAGTACTTAAGCATAAAAAGTGAGAAAATTATTTGATAGTATATCTATTATTTAAAATAATTTAGATAGGAAATCAAGATGTATTAGAAAAAATGAGTACTCTTTCTTATTTTATTTGGAAAATATAAATTGGTGGTAAAATGAATTAGCTGTAATATCTATTGATTTTAAAGTCAATTGAGACTTTTAAAATGTAAAAATTAGACAGTTATTCGCTCAAATGTCATTCATTCTCACAAAGATAAAGCAAACTGTCAGTTCATCTGAATGGGGATTTCCTAGTATTTGTTTCTTTGGAAATAGTTTATGAAGACATTTTCAAGACTAAACTTTTCCTTTTGAAACAACATTATTATTATAAATTACCAAGATGTTAAGGAAAAGGGACTCTGTGCTGCAAAAGAGATTAAACTTTGGTGACATTTCTTTATTGAATGTAAGGCCAAGCACATCAGACTTGCTTAGGTTCCGTGTGGCGGTGTGCAGAGGTGCTGCTGGGTGGTTGCAGGCTGCTCTCATGGTTCTCCTCTCCCTCATGTGCTGTGCAAGGAGGACTGCAGATGCTCATATTTTACATGGGGAATACAGAATAGTAGTGTTATTTCACCTGTTAAAAACCTCAGGCAAACATTCCATCTTGCTCCCCTCCATGCCATTCCACTTAATGGCACTTTGAGCCTTCGTTCTCTCAAGTCACGATTGACTTGACTTGCTTGTTTAAGATGGCGTATAGCCTGATGTCTTACGCTTCAGAATTTATATTTTAATGCAGCAATGTGTCAGTGTCTGAAATGACCCTGCTCAGAAATGAACTGAATAATCAGCCTGAGGGGGCGGGGGAGAAATGGGGAGCACTTCTGCTTGCCTGGGATAGTCTCCAACATCTGGAATCAGCAAATACAACAACGGTGTCTCTGAAAGCTGTCTGGTGAGATGCAGAGATTGTATATGAACTAGAGATAGATGGTTCAGCTCTGGAGAAAAGCATATGGACGCAGTGGATTATATCAGGAAAACTGCACTGATTTGTCGTGTTGCATTTGCTCCCTTCCCTTGGGCAGATGGGTGATCTTGCTCTGCACCTTCTGAGCAATGGAGCTTGGCACTGGAGACACCCAGTGCAGACTCTTCCCTGCTCATCTCACATGCACCGTATGCCTTGCATCAAAACAGCTCAGAGAACTTTGCAATAATAATCTCTCTATAGCTAAAAGTTGCCAAGCATTAACAATTACGAATTTGCTGGTATTGTAAAAATGAATTTGACTGCTTACAGATAATGAAAATAACCACACACTGGTGAGGGGTTAAAGATGGGTGGCCTTTTGGATGGGGCCGTTAGGTAAAGAGAAAGCTAACCATGTGCCATTATTGGGCTTTTTGGTACTCAAGCTGGTGTTGGTCAGTGTAGACAAATCTGTTGTCTGGATATACACTGATGCAGGTTCAAAGTGAACAGAACTGGCTATAATCTCGTCACCACGTCAAATGTGATTATAGGCTACAGCTAACTAACTAAAGGGTTATCACAGACCCTCTAGGCTGATGGACAGAAGAGTTAATGGTTAACAGGAGCTTGGAAAGAATATAATTTCTTCATTTAAATGAGTAACATCCAAGAACAGCTTTAGAGTCAATGAATGCATTTTCAATGGATGTACGAGCCAATTCCACTGGGGATGTAAAACTGAAGTTGTTAATTGCATTTCAGTTGCCGGATGATTGGAAAATGGATGTAAATATTTCACAGTGATGCAGAGCAACCACTGTTAAGTGCCAGTTTATATGACTTGGGCACTCATCAGTGGTTTAAAACAAATCATTTGCATGTGAAGGCAAACAAAAGTGAGAAGGATTTAACAGGATGCAGCAGAATGAAAAATAAGCATCTCAGTGATCAGCTTTCATTTTTCTCACAACATTCTCATGTTTTTTTTCAACAAGCTTAGGTGAAAGTGCTATCCCTTCTCTGCCACCTGTGGAGATTACACCTATTTGTGTCAGAAGCTTAATCTGAACCTTACAGAGCTTCAGATAAGTAACCACAAGTATTTTGGGCTAGATTCTGACAAATAACCCATACAACTATTTGCAGAAATAACTGAGTTTTTTTCTCATTTGTGGAAGTATCATTCCTGTTCAGCAGTGGAGGAAGAGTTAGGTGCTGCTTTGGTTATTGTATGAATGTCTCCTGCCAATACAATAGTGAAGGAGGATGTATAGCAGATCTAGAAAACTCCTGTAAAGTCCCTCCTGCTAATTGAAAAGTGATCCACAGCATCTGTAGGATTAGGAAAGTGTGTCTAGTTTTGTCCTGGAAGAAAGTAAGTCAACGGCTTGATTACAAATGTAATTGATGTTAGAACAAAACTGAAGATGGAAAGAAAACTAAGACTATTGCAAGGAGATTTCTTATACTTCAGAACAGCTGGGTTTTTTTTGTCCTCTCTAAAGGGTTTTTTTTCTAGTTTCATTTTGGTTTTGGCATAATGTTTGTATATTGCATAATGTTCCCAAGTATTTAGAAAGAAAAACTAAACAATAAATTAATTTTTGGGCTTCAGAGAACCAACAAGCTCACACCATTTAAAGTCCTCTATAGTCTGTGTAAATACATTTTTCATGTTTACATCCAAGGTGCAGGCCAGGTTTCACCAGGGCTGAAAAAAGCCAGTGGAAATGCTGTTACTGAGGAACGCATTTTTGAATATGCGAGTGTGGTCACTTGGAAGACCTTCCAGGGGTCTTTATATTATATTCATACTTCTTCTAGTGTTTTACATTCTTTAGTGTAAAAACTGTGAACCTGCTAAAAGTTGACACCCTAGTCTCGCTAGTCTTTTTATCCCTGCAGTGATACTTCTTGCTACTTGCTAATCACGTTACCTCTGCGAAGAATCAGGTAAAATAGTTGGTAGAACCTTTTTTGTCAGTAGGTGAGAGAGATTAGTACAAAGATTCACTCATTCTGGTTTTTATACATGCCTGGGAAAGCAAGTATTTTTCTGTGCAGACATTTTCTGTGTCCATCTGATTTAATGGAATTTTATTGTATTGCTTTCCCAGAGGAAACGACAAGCAAATAATGGTTCAGATCCAAATCATTACAATAACCATGTGATTCCCACCCCTTTAAATTTTATTGTGTTTTGAAAGAAAACATCATTTGACTCACAGCATATTCAGAACAACAAAAATTCACAATACAGGCAAAATGACTTGTAGAATACTTTTTCTTTTTTTTTTTCCCCTGAGGGGATAGTTTTTACTTACCCCTCTCTCCAGGGCTCTTCCATGATCAGCTGCTGTGTTTTGGAGGTGTCCTTAATTGTAATCCGCAAAACCATTCCAGTGGAAAGACAGTTCTACTCTCTCAAGCCTGGCAAAAGAAAAGATGTAAAATGAATGTCTTATTGATCCCGCAACTCTCCAACACTGTCATACTGAAAGCAGCTTCAAGATGGGCAAGATTTAATCTACAATACTGTGGGTAATTTGCTACACAATTTTTTTACAGCCGTGTTTCATGCAATGACCAAGCAATTCTCTCTTTTTCTGGAGCCTGGGCTAGGTTTCCCTTTGTCAGTCCATGATCATTCCAAATCAGTGATGTATGCAGTTCAGCATAACTTAATCAATGCTTGTTTTAAATTAAAAGTTAAAAAAAAAAAAATTTAAAAAGCGTAATTATCCTCCGTTACTACCAGATGTATACTGGCACAAAAGGTACAGAAATGCAGGAATGCTGTCTTCATTTGCACTGGTAACAGTCACGCTGTTTTGATCCTTTTCTGTGCAGCACATGTGTGTGTATGCAAGGGTGCACATGTAGACCCTCTGGACACATGTTCAGAGCCTGGCAGCTTGGTACATCACCTCCTTCCATCATTTCATTATGTGACCTGTGCCTGCTGCTAAATCATTATATTTGCAGCAAATCATGGTACCAGTTTGCCTTGTATTTCACTGTCAGAGCTGTAACTTTAAGATTATGGATCTTCTTGAAAAAATAGTCTTTCCAGACAGCCTGCTTGCAGCTGGCACCTTTCAGTGAGAGGCTTGCTAACTTCATTTGCTACTATCTGCTTTTTCACCAGTGAGTGGTGGGCTGTAGGCTCATTGACAGAGTCCATTTTAGGGAGAATATTAGGCCTCTGGTTGTTTGGGTTTTTTTTTCCTAGCAAGTTTATGTAGGCAATGCCTTCTGATTATCAGCTTGTGCAGCTGTTTAAATAATAATTATCCCTTCTGGGGTTTTATTTAATTCTTGTCCATTTTCTGCTCATTGTCAAAGGAGCTAAACAGTGTTTCGTGGAAGGTCCAGCTCACCAGGTCAATTTTGTGTGTCAATTAATTTTTAAATAGAACAGACAGCATCACAAAACAACTTCCTGGGAACATGCACATCTCATATAATTACCTCTGAGCAAACCTATGTTGTGAACGTAAATTTGAGCTGCAGGGTTGTTTGATGCAGTTAGAAATCTTTCTAAGTAGTTTTAATATTTATAGCAGATCTTAACAAGGAGTTATAGTGAGACATACCTTGCATAGCTTATTTACCCCACAGACAGCAACTACCACTACAGTTTTTCAGGTGAAAAAATATTTACCAGAAGGCAATGAACGCACTGTACTCCCTGCTACGCAGCTTGTATACAAGCTCATAATCTGGGAAGCAGCGTTCCATTGCCTCGGCAGCCCATTCTGCTCATCACACAGACCAACTCGGAGGCAAGCAGCTCATGGCTCCAAGGCAGGAGGATAGGCACAAAACTTTCCTTTCCTGTCCTGAGCACAAGCTGCAGGAGTTTGTGAGTTACTGACCATTTCCTCTGCCAGAAGCAGTAACTTGGATTTTTTCTTTTTAAAAAAGATCTAATTAGCTTATGTTTTATGCTTTGTCTGGAAGTCATGCCTTACCTAGGGAGAGATGAATGTAGCTGGGTGCAGTCACTTCCCATCACCAGAGTGACTCCGAAGCCAGGTCCCTCCAGGCGCTTCCCTCTCTGCGAGGCTCAGGCTCTCAGCAGAGCTCAGAATATCTTTTGTATCTTCACTAGGCACAAGACTTCACTGGAACTGCCTCCAGTCGCTGGCCTTTGACAGACAATGGGACAAACCTTGGCAGAGTCGAGGGTGATTTGCCTTCGGATCCCCATGACGTTCCTTCAGCAGATGAGTCACCTGCTTTGTGAGTGCTGCAGTCTGATGGGCTTACATCCCTAGCTCCTGCCTGAGCGTTGCTCTCCGATAGCTTCTGGTAAAACTGCAGGTATTGCTTATAATCTGTGATGACCTGGGTGAATTAGGCTTTCGGCTCTTTGCCCCTGTCTGTACCATTTTTTGTGTGCGAGGAGCTCACTGAAGATGCATGGCAGGGTGTCCCTTTCAGGATGGGCTCCCAGCTGAAATCTCCCTAGCTCTCATGTTCAGAAAGCTATGAAAATTTTCCTGGAGTTCATCGGCGTGTAGTCCTTAGTGTCTGCCTGCTCCTTAGTGTCTGCCTGCACTTCTATGCCCAGGTGACTTTGTGCTCCAGGTAAAGAGGGGCTTCTCTGTCGGGCTCATTTCTGGTAGCCTGGCGAGACGTTACAGCAAGTGTGACCTGTAAATTTAAAGCCAGAGATGATTATGCTAATTTAAACCCTTTCTGCGTGGTTTGGCTGTACATGTGTGTAAGTGTACATATGCAGACCCTCACTTCCAAAGGCAGGCGGAGGCTGCATCGCCTCTTTCCCTCATTTGGTGATGTGGCTCACCACTGCTGCTAACAGATCACATCTGCAGCTATTCCCAGGTGCTCTTCGATAATTTAGTCTTATTAGATGCTTGCTATCAGCAGAAAACAAAACAAAAAAAGACAATTGTTATCAGATCATAAGACTGATAAAACCTTTCCCATTACGACCTTTAACTTAGTCAATAATATGTTCTGATGCTATAAGGTAAGGGAAATGTGGCATCCAGAGTAATAGGAGACAGTACGCGTGCACAGCAGACATTGTCTGATCTCTAAAACATCACTGTATCCCCACTGCAAGAAAAATGAGTTAATTTTCATACAGACTCAAAGAAACTCTCTGATTCTTGTCAGGCTTTGAGCATTTTAATGTATTGAAGTTCTTTTGGCACTGCTTCTGCCTTAACACAAGACACAGTTTTCTGCAAGATAGGCAGATCTGAAAGGCTGGCACTCCTGACTGTATATTTCTTTCCAAATTAAGGTTACATGTCCTGGTGAGAGTAAACAGATTTTGCATAGAATTAGAAGTTGTTTATGTAAATACATAAAGTCGTGTAATAATTAACAGTAATTAACAAGGCCTACTAAACCAAACTGAGAGGCAGTGCAATCCAGTGTCATTGTGAAATGAGCTCTGAGACAGGAGGTTGGGTCACTGGGTAACGTAGTGGGGTAAGGTAGGGTTTGACCTCCAAAGATAAAAGAAAAAAGGTGAAGCCCGAGTTCATAGCAGGTTACCAGGGAAGCTTTTGAGAGTTCAGGTATAAAGCACTAAGCTGTGTTGATGTTGGGATCCTGAAGCAGTTTTTAGGCTATGATTAGCTTAGGCTGGGATGAGGGTGAGGATTCAGAGTAAAACCATGATTTATGCAAAACTGGAAAGTATTCCTAAACTCCACCGTAATCCTAGTTGTAGTTTCTAGCTGGCCTAGAAGAGGTATGGGTCAAAACCACATCTGGGGAAAAGAAGTGGGGTGCAAAGGCTGGAGCCAGAGTTAGGGCTTGAGTTCATGGAGCTCCGGGGTAGAGGAGAGTGCAAGGGCAAACAGAGCTGCTGTCCTGTGTTTCGGCTGGCGGGTCAGAGGCAGGCTAGGAAATTCCACTGCAAAAGGATGGAGGTGAGATTGGGATATATGTTGAGTCAAGGTCCAGGTAAACCAAAGGGCTAAGATGATGACTTGTTTCAGACTGACTTAAGAAATGATGCCACATTCGGTTTCTGAGCCACCTTTTGCTCTGGGGCTTAAATGCAAGGTTGGCGAAAAGGTTAGTATTAGGGCTGGGGTACAAGCTGTGGCAGGCTTCTGATAGCGCCAGCAAGTGTTGCTCACAAGTTGGTTACACAGAGGTGGCCAGATTGTGCTGGGTGTCAGTGCCACTTTGTGTCACTGTGATGTTCATATGTGTGGGACTGGACGGTGTCTCTAGGTTAGGGGAAATGCTAGGCTTGTACTTGGAATTAGAGTGAGTCTGCAAAAGAAAGGGTGGAAAAACTCAGAAGCCTGTTTACACTGGTGTGGACTGTCCACACAAATGTATAAATAAAAGTGAGCAATGATGGGTATTTTTCAGGAGGCTGAGCTAGAACTGCAGGTAAACACTCTTTAAATGTAATTTTCTTCTTTGAATTTGCTTGGATCTTGGCAAATATAGCAGCAGCACAGATGCTACCAAAACGCACACTGACCTTTCAGGAATTTGCCTGTGTGTCAAGCATTGTGTCCTTCTGGGCCCTGGGGAATCCCAGGATGCTGGAAGCAAACCCAAGTAAAAGTATAAAAAAATCAATGCTCTTGATTTCAAAGACCAGCAAAGAGGAGTCAGTCACAGAGACGTCATTCCTTACTATCCTCCCTGTCACGTTCAGCCATAATTTCATTGGAAATCAATTTTAAGTGCTATCTTAGATGGAGCTGCTTCTGACTATATTTTTCTCGAGTCCTTTGATTTTTTTTTCATACAATCTTTAGAAAAAAGAACAAAGTTGGTGGATGACTCATGGCAGCTGATGGGTTAATTGAATGCTTGGCTTTGGGAAGAAGCAACCAGGCAAAAAAATGCAGCTGAGATAATTATTGCCTGATCAGTGGCTAAACTGTCCAGCCTGCCTGCATCTGGCAATGGAGCAGCACAACCCTTAGGGAGTAGCTGTTTCTCACATTATCTAAAACTAAAACAAAGGGCAGTGTCAAATTCTGTTGTCCATTACATGTGTTCTATAAGTGTAAGTTACGGTAGGCTTTGGTCTGTAATGCACCACTCTGATTACATGGTGAGGAAGGTCTTCTGCCTGAATCAGAGAATTGGAAGTCAAAAGGTCTAGGTTTCCATCTCCACCACAGGCTTCCTCAGGAACTTTGGACAAGTCATTATTTTTGTGTCTCAGTGCTCCAAACTACAGAATACAAATATTTAAACTATGAGGTATATGTACCCTTTTTTGTAAAGAGCATCTTAGAAACAACATGCTTTTTCTCAGTCTGCCAACATGTTGCATACCTACATCTGGGCTTGTGAGCCCATGCATGAGATGATAGTTCACTTTCTTACCTGAAAACAGGTACTTTTTCCTACTTTTGCTCTGATGTTTGTCACAGAGAAAAAGAAAAAGCATCAAAACAAATGCATATAATCTACAGCAGTTTATATTAGACAGGTTTTGTTTCATTACAATCTGTCAGGTAGATGTCATCATGTTTTGGGAAGCTAATGAGTCATTGCACGTGTGATGAGTGGATCTTTGTGGGTTAAATTATTGTCTCCTATGATGTCACATGCACATTGCACATTACGTGAAGTAGCTCTGCCTTAATGTGCTTTATCACCAATGATTACAAGCAAAAATTAAATATAGAAGGAGTTATCATGCACATAGAGGGTAAGGTTTTGTTGATAGGCTGAGGGTGACGCCTACTTTGCCTTTGTTAAGTAATATAAAGCCTGCTTGCCAAGGATGAGCCCCAAAGAAATCACAAATCTACAGAGTTGCTTTTTTTTAAAATAGAATCAGTAAGGGGCCACTGTGGTCACTCATAGGTGAATCGAGAAAGAACAGTACTTGATTCCTCAGGGACTTGTCAGGGAGAAGGACTGTCAAAATCAGCCATGCTACTTTGAAGCCCTGCAGAGAGCATGCTGCTCAGGACTCTGGCATCAGGGAGAGAAGGAAAATGTTCTTAGACCTGTGTGATGAAGTACTGCTCCTCCACTGATCTCAACTATGTAACTAGAGGTTGGCTTTATACAGCACATGACATTCCAGCTTCAAAACAAAATTTTCAGCAAAGACTGTTAAAGACTGGAGGCTCTTTGTTCATTTGAATAGTACAGAAATCATGAACATGTTCTGGAAGTAGGTAATATGAGAAAACATTCTGAAGTTGTGCTTGCCCAGCAGACATGATTTTGGAAAAAAATTAAGCCTGACCACTTTACCGTCGATGTTCATGGAAAGAAAACATAGTGTCTTAGGTTTTTAATATTAATTAAAAATTAGCCTAGATGGCACAAAAATAGCCTGGATGGCTTTTCTGGGATAGAGTAAGGAGGCAACCTCTTTGACTTTGTATCTCTGTGGCGGGCTGGGTGAAGCTTAGAAGAACCTTACAGTGCTGAGCTAACATCTGTGGGAGCAGAGCTCCAGAAAAGCTGAATTTTAAGGCAAGTTCAGTGACAAGTCTATGGAAATTCTCCTTCTCCAGCTCTCGGCCAACTTCACCTGCTGGGATCTTTGAGGAAGGGAGCAGGGCATTCAGCATCCTTACAGAGTTACTGACCTCCCACTGTCAAGTGCACTGCCAGGGCTGCAGGGAGCCCTCGAGGTGAGTCGAGGCAAGGCAGCCTGATAGGATCACCTACTTTTCTCTGTACAGGTCCATGCAACAGTTGTACTTTCCAAACATGAGCACCAGTGAGTTTAAGCAGCTCTTGAGTTTGCATATATACAATTGTATACGCTTCACTCTCGCATATATAACAGTATAAGGTGGTTTTGTGGGCTCAAATTTGACCACTGGTGAATGACAGCTTGGGTGGCCTCTAACTGCCAAAACATATTTAAAACAAAGGATTCTTTCAGTATGTTTGACTATTGGCAAGTTTTAACTGGGGCAGATGGAAATACATTGCTTCTTGTGAAAGAAAAATTGTTCATGACAGGAATACTAAAACCCATAAGCAAGTATTTACCTGTTCCTGCTGAAGAATATAATATGGATCACCCTCTGTCATAAGGAAGTCACAGTCTTGTGAGCAAAAAGGAAACTGTATTTAAAAAGGAGCTGTAGTCTATATTTTCTTCATATCAGCGAAGCATACTGACAAGAAGAGGTAGTGCGATCAGTGACAGTGCAATAAGAACCAGTGGAATTAAATTCTATTACTCCCGGAGCTGTTTTATTCCGCTCACCATGCAGTCACTAGGGAAACTGAGGAATGGTTACAGGCCGGGTGGGCTGGAGGGTTTCCCACACCTGCACATGCACAACCAAGATTTTTATCTCTGAGTTATATTCTGGTTATATTCACCCCTAGGAGGGACAGAAAAGAAACTTCAGTCTGGCCAAAGTTACATTAGAAATCTGTCATTGACAAAAGGTGCCTTTCATTTACACAGAGTTATAGCTGCAAGTTTTCTGTGACTCAGCAAACTGAAGGGTTTGGCTGTCAGAATAAAATAGTCTCTAGTGGCACGACGCCAGAGTTCAGTGTGCTTTCACTTAGTGTTATCAGAAACTGAATGTCAATAAAATTTATAGCAGCAAAATTTTCCAGCATGTCCATGACCTTGCTGCAGAAAGTTGTGCATTCAGCAGCGCCAGCAACCATCTCTCATTGTTCAGAGGTGGAGGCCTCGCTGTGGTTTGTATCTAGACTACTTTTTGTACAGGAGGAAATGGATGGTGTTTCATGACACTTTAAATTCTAGTCCTATGACGCGGTGCAATTTAAGCTAGGTTATACATTATAAAAATGCTGTGTACTGAATTGGCCTCTCCATCTTGCTTTATCAAGAAGTGCAAGGCAACAGGTCCCCATAAGAACTTTGAAAAGGGATAATTTTCATTTCTGCTGGGCAAAGTAAGAAAAACCTTCAGGGGACAGAAATCTGGCTGATTTTTCAGGACATCCTGTGTATGGCTTTCTAGCTGGAGTAAGTTCCATTACTTAATTATGCGCCCAGTCTTTAGATTTATAAAGGCATTTGCTAAATTTTCTGAAAATATCCTGGAGAATTAAAACCAGAATGTAAATTCAGTAAATCCTCTTCCCAGGTTGCACAGTCGAGGGAATGCATACCTGTTCAACAGTCTGATGAAACCGACCCTGCATCGCCTTGCTGCGGGCTTCAGGACATTGGCTGTGGCTCACTGATGGGGTTTCTAAAGCTCCCTGTCATCTGGATGCTCTGTTCTCTCAGTATTCTGCTCTTTTTCCCTCTCTTCTTAATAGGATGATTCCCCTCTCATGTTAATAGGATGATGATTCCTTTGTTTTCAATAAATCTAATACATTGCTCACAAATCAGTTGGTGGAAAACGTCATCCCCGTTTCTGCTGTAGAAATACTGCAATGGATGCTAATGTTCTGCTCTGTGTTTTTGGAATCTTTCCCATAAAGCATTTAATTATGTTTTCTCTTTCCCTGATTATCTTCACCCTTATCTCGATTGGCTTTTTTGGCTGTTTCATCTGTCTGTGTAAACTAGATAGCAAAGCAGCATAATTCTTGGGCTGGCAACAGTGTTGTATGTTGTTAAGGGACCACTTGTTTTGTAAATGTTGAACCTGGGTCCTGAAACGCATTCTGATTAAAACCAATGCTGTTAGATATTAACAGATGATACTTGCCAGAGCTTGGCATCAAAAAGCAGACAAAGACAAGAATTAAAAAAGCAGCACCTGCTTGTAAATTCAGTTGAAAAGCCCCTGGAATAATGTGGTCCCTCAAGTAGGTGAGCACGTAATTTCACTGAATAGTAAAGGCAATTAATACAGAAGTGCAAAACCACCTTCCTTAAGTTATAGCTGTTGCAGCAATTGACTTATTTACCACCACAAACCTAAGCAAATCAGACCTGGTTTCATACTGTCTGGTGGAGAAGATAAAATTTTATTTTTCAGATAAGATGGAGTGGAAAAATAGGGCCTCAGAACACAGTAAAAATATAAACACCTTCTCCTGAACGACATTATCAGATGCATCTGTTCACCCAGGGCTGTTCATACTCAGCAGCATTATGCCCGCTTGGTCCATCTGGTCCAGAGATGCACTCTGAGGGAAGGTTATACAGAATAAATGGGATCTGTGCTACCACTTAAACACATGACCAGAGAACAACAGTACTTCAGAATTAGGATACTGCGATAGTTTTCTTAAGATGTACCTTAATCTGAGATAATTTGCTCTATAAAATGAGTTGTAAAAATAACTTGTGAGCTATAAAAATAAATTTAGAGGAATTAAATTATATTGTTCTTTGACAGCATAAATACATGGAGTTATTTTTTCTTATCTGCTGTTCTTTCCAAAACCTCTTCAGATCAGACGCTTTCTGAAAACTTGAGTTTTCTTCTTACACAGCCGGGAACAAACTATGTGAGAACTGAATTCTGTATCTGTGGCTGTGGCGGGATTGGGCAGGCTCCAGACACGGGAAATTTTGAGCCTGTAACTAAAAGGTGACACAAAAAATTAAGACAGTTTCTTAGAAAGAGGGTCAAGCAATCCCCGTTATAATTTTCATTTTTAAATGACAAGTAATGTTCCAAGCAGCAGATGTTTGGAGACCTACCTGTTGGAAAGTTTGCATCTAAATCCACATTTATGGTTACTTTGTCTTTTATGTAACTAATGCTGGTTACAGCAATGGAAAAGGAAAATGCTATACAGCAATACAAACACATGGCTCGCCTACACGCTCCAGGACGCCTCATTTTCGTGTCTGCAGAAGCTGGCAGCCAGGAAATAGGTATCATTATTAGTGCTCAATAATTTGAGTGCTGCTTTGTCAGTTAGTGATCTTGTCTACATTTTGAGTGGTGGGACAGCAGTTCTGTGGGCTAAGCTCTATCTTCATACTATCACCTGGAAACTTGCTAAAATGTTTTCTCTTGCTGCTTCTTCACTGGCGTGGTGAATGACACTTTAGTTTGAAACCACTCACTGCTTTCCAGCCCATTTTATCACCCCAGGGCTCTACATATTCATACTCATCTAACATAGGTGCTGTGGACCATATTCTTCATACTGTAAGACTTAACACAAAAAGCTTTGCTCCTGTAAAATTTTCCGTTACTGGCACAATATTGTTTCCACGTGTCCTGTCCTTTTGGCAGCTCTGTAACCCTGCTCCTGTTTAATCTCATGCAAGAAAGTGGAGCTGGCATGCATGAAAAGGAAAGGCATTTCTTTCTTATTTGCACGTTGGTACCCATCTATGTGAAAGTGCCAGGATATGCTCTGACATCTGCTTTTGTAGAACTGTGCTGATAGTAAGAGCATTGGGATCAGTTAAAAGGCACAATTTTATTTTTAATAAATCTGAGCTAAGTAGAAAAGCGAACTCTTAAGGCCTGCTATAAAAAAGTACCTTTAATTGCAGAGATGACTGGTTGAGTGTATGGACTTAAAAATGTGACTGGAGAGAAGAAATTGTACCTGTGAGAGGAATAATATAGAGTGCTGGGAACCATGGCTGTCTGCACATTGTAGAGGTAGTTCCTGGACACTGTTCTGGAGCAGTGCCTATCCAGGAGGAAAAACAGCGGACGTATCAGGCCCTCAGCTTCCACTAACGGAAATACTGGTGCCTAAGAAATGAAGGGAAAAATGAAGTTATAAATGAGCTGGTTGTATTAACACCAAACCCACCATTTTTATCTTCTTTCATTAACCACGAAAACAAAAAATTTTGCAGTAATTTCCAAAAACTTCCGTCAGGCTGCCACGAATACACATCTCTAACAGGAGATCCAGTGTGACACAAAACAGTAAAAATATAATGTCATGCGAAGAACTATGGAAGATGAGATTCTTCTCACAGAGCTTTGATAGCTAAAATATAGTCCTCTATAATGAAGCAAGTCGTTGTAAGCTCCCCTTAGGTTCTGCAGAAACAAAAAAGGAACCTTAGGAATATGATTCATCTGGCTGATTTTAAACCTCAGCTATAGAGAAGATGAATTGCATTGACTGGCGTGAATTCAGATGCAGATATGTACATTGTGGCTTTCATAAATTGACATTTGCGTAGATAGGTTCCCAGAGCAGCATCAGTAAATAAGCCAGCTTACAAAGCTTTGTAAATATTAATAACTTAATTTTCCCTCATAATTACTGTTAATGTATTGATGATTTTTTTCTCCATTTCCTGCCCTACGCTTCAAATAGGATTGAAATGAAAATGCTACAGGACCAGTTCTTGCAACGGCTCTAATTAGGGAGATGTTTCTAGGAGGTGCATATGAGGAGATCTCCCAAAGACAGGCACTGTGATTCAGCGGCAGCACTGATACTCTGCCACGGTGAGGCTTCTACAGCAACAAAATGCCGCTTTAAAATCCGTCTGCTTCAGAACGTGAGAACCCCTGTGGCAAGTTAAAAGGCACGTATACGACCCTGTGCTATCCAGCTGCCGCATTTAACACAGGAATGCCTCCGACACACCGCACTTTCTGCGCTCAGCACCGTGTGTCGTGGGATGCCAAGTGAGGAGACTATCTTCCTGGGCCCCCTGTGCGTGGTGAAGAGGAGGGTAAATGCCTTCGGTGCAGCTGGAGCGACTCAGAGCAACGGAGCCTCCTGATCTGGACACGCCTTGCTCTCTCCCTTGCCTTCAGAGTGACCGGAGAGATGGCCCTCCCAGCAGGGAAGTGATACAATAGCCACTCGTTTAGATGCTTAAAGACAGGCTGTATACTCTTATCTTCCCACTTTTTTCTTCCTCTCCCCGATCACTAGTAAATTCAGAAAAGAATTTTTACCTCTTTGAATAGCAAAAGATGATCAGGACCATCCTCTTCTACATGAAAATAATAATATTTTGCAGATATGAAAAAAAAAGAATCTCAAATAAATTTGCATTGTTTGTCAGGTTCTACTAAGTAAGTAGGTGATGTTAATACCTGGGAATGTCAATAGCATCATTGGATATCAAAGTTCATTAAAAAGGACAGTAGCTGTCATTATCTCCATCGGGATACAGAGAACGAAGTGACTCATTCGAAGTTACTCCCAAAGGAGCAGGAAATCCAGCCTAAACCCTTCTCCTCAACAACGCCGTGAGGATTCTTTTCCCTTCGGTACATAGCCAACATGTTGTCCCAATGCAGCCATTCACGCCATCCACGTTCAGCTGCCGCTAGTAAGGGGAAATGAGATACTGTCTCCGAATGATAATGTACCCACTGGCCAAAGCTGAGCATGCAGAAGCCAGGCCTAGACTGGAAAATAAATTTGAATGAAAGAAAAGCTTGAACTTCCTTAGCAGTAAACTGACTTGGTGCCTGTGCACGAGTTGAGGATTACTTCTAAACCTTGCCCTAGCCTTTCATTCTCACTGTCGCTAACTTCCTACGCAATAACCTGTCTTGCCTGAATTGTGCTCGCTAAAAGCAGAGAGACACCTGTATTGCCAAGCCAGTTTAGACCAGTTGTTTTTAGGCCAGTATAAATTCTCCGACAATGGCCAAAGCAAGAGCGTAAGAAATGGGGAAATATTTACTGACCCTTTGAGCTCCTTTCTCATTCAGGCAGCCACTGGGTTAGGAACTCCTGATCTGGACCATGCAGATCATTGTGTTTAATAGTCTTCTATGGATCTGTTCCCAACCGTTATGTTTAATCCCTTTTTCAGACTTTGTATATTTGGCCTGCACAAGGTCCTGTGTAATGTTATGGTTCATGTAACACTTTCCCTGTTTAATCAGCATTCACTGATTAAATCCCCCCTACTACTTATTTTCTTTGCCTGTGCTGTTGCTGGTTTTATAAGTCTGTCTTGCACACCTTCTATCCCTTTCCAAACTGCATTTTATGCATCCTTTAGGGAAGCTGTTTCATGTCCCTCTATACTTTCTAACGCTGTGATGCTGGCTGCATGTAGAAAACAGTTCTGATTTTCTGAATGAAGAGTGCTGCATAAGAAGGGAAGAAGGGAAATGTTGTGCCCATTTTTAAAAAGGGTAGAAAGGAGGACCCTGGGAACTTCTGAACTGTCAGCCTCACCTCTGTGCCTGGGAAGATCATGGAGCAAATCCTCCTAGAAGCTATGGTAAGGCACATGGAGGACAGGGAGGTGACTGGAGAAAGCCAGCATGGCCTCACCAAGGACAAGTCCTGCCTGACCAACCTTGTGGCTTTCTGTGGCATGACTAGATCAGTGGACAAGTGAAGAGCTATGGATGTCATCTATCTGGGCTTCTGTAAAGCCTTCAACATGGTGCCTCACAACATCCTTCTCTCTAATTGGAGAAATATAGATTTGATGGGTGGACTGTTCGGTGACTAAGGAATAGGTTGGAAGGTTGCAGCCAGAGGGTACTGGTCAACAGCTCAGTGTCCAAGTGGACCCCAGTGACGAGTGGTGTCCCTCAGGGATCCGTACTGGGACCAGTGCTGTTTAATATTTTCATCAGTGACACAGACAGTGAGGTCAAGTGCACCCTCAGCAAGTTTGCAGATGACACCAAGCTGAGTGGTGCAGTTGACACACCAGAAGGATGGGATGCCACCCACAGGGACCTGGACAAGCTGGAGAAATGGGCTGTGTGAACCTCATGAGGACTTGGGGGTGCTGGTGGATGAGAGAAGCTCAGCATGACCCAGCAATGTGTGCTTGCAGCCCAGAAGGCCAACCTCATCCTGGGCTGCATTAAAAGCAACGTGGGCGAGGGAGGGGATTCTGCCCCTCTACTCCGCTCTGGTGAGAGCCCATCTGGAGTCCTGCCTCCAGCTCTGGAGCCCCCAACATAAGAAGGACATGGAGCTGTTGGAGCGGGTCCAGATGAAGCCACTAAAATGATCCGAGGGCTGGAGCACCTCTCCTATGAGGAAAGGCTGAGAGAGTTAGGGCTGTTCAGCCTGGAGAAGAGAAGGCTGTGGGGAGACCTTATTGTGGCCTTTTAGTAGCTGAAGTGGGCCTATAGGAAAGATGGGGACAATCTTTTTAGCAAGGCGTGTTGTGACAGGACAAGGGGCAATGGCTTTAAACTAAGAAAGGGTAGATTTAAACTGGATATAAGGAAGAAATTTTTTATGATAAGGGTGGTGAAACACTGGCACAGGTTGCCCAGAGAAGTAGTGGAGGTCCCATCCGTGGAAACCTTCAAGGCCAGGTTGGACGGGGCTCTGAGCAAGCTGGTCTAGTTGAAGATGTCCCTGCTCACTGCAGGGGGGTTGGGCTAGATGGCCTCTAAAGGTCCCTTCCAACCCAAAGCACTCTGTGATACTATGATTCTATGATTCTATAAGAGCAAAAGAACAGGTTTTGTTGCAATTTTGGATTTTGGCAGGGGCAAAACATTTGTGTAGCTCATTCATCACAGCATATTGTATTGTCTGTGCTCTGTGAATCTGTTACTGGCAGCAGGCTGTGGCAGCTATTAAATTTCTAGTTTGGAGATAAAGATGTTAGCAAAACTATTAGAAGAATTCTATGACAGACTGGGGAAAAAACAGAGTAAGCAGTGTTTTCCATGAGATTCTTCAAAGCGTCAGTAGTTACACAGTCACATATGATTGTTTTGGCCTGATGCTTATCATCCTTAATATATCAAAAAAATTCAGAGAAATAAAATGTTTTTGTCCCTGGAGAAAGGCCATTTCACAATCGACAAGTGTGGTTAGCACTGTGAATGAGTAGTAGGAACATCTCTAACAGAGTAAGTCTCCACAATTTGTGTGTGGCTTTGGGGAAGATTTCTTCTTGTCTGCTGTCAATGGACTTTTCTCCTGTGCTCTGTCCTACTCTCCTTTCCTCCGCTGCTGTTGGACTTTTCTCCAGTGTTGTCCTTCTTGCTTCATTTGTCCTGAGCATCACCAATACTTCGTTTTGAACAGTGAGAGAAAGGTCAGAGCATACTACTTAGTTGTTTGCAAAGATCTTTTCCGCTGTTATTAGACCTCAAAGGCAACGCGTGGGTGTACATGTGGTCATGGCGTTGCAACATTTCATTCAGGAGGCTCACAAGAACATGGTGAAGATTTCCTTTTGCCCTTAGAATTCTGAGTCATGAAACTTTTATATGGCATTTTATTGAAGAGGACATCAAAGCCATATAATTGTCTTAAGAATTTTCGTTCCATTTTAAAAATTAACTTGGTCATTCAGGAATCTACAGAAATAATCAGTAGGACTTCACCTTCCTAAATACTTTACTCTGAAAATCCATTTTACTTTTAAAAGTAGTTAGGGGATTGTAGGAACTTTCTACCCCAGCTCATCTTCATGGCTTTGGTACCACAGCTAAGGAATTGCAAATAATTTTCCTGAAGGCCAGTTTTACAAAATAGCCCAAGGCTTAAACTGTCAGGACTCAAAAAGAGGCATACCCAGTGGCCTTTTAAAATAAAACACTACTGACATCAGATGTCTGTGTTGTTTCTGATAATACAACAATCATAAAAGGCTCAAATGTGACTTCCTTATTTCTGACACCAGACAGCAAAGGGTGATCTGCTACTACAAAATTGTTTCTGTTGGTGTATTCCCCACCCACTCTCTTATGTACTTCACAAAACCTTCCTGCCTAAAAAGGAGGTTTCCCTGCTGAGGATAGGTGTTGAGAGGACTATGGAGACTCTTTTGAGAACTCATTAATTAGGAAAGCAGCTCCAAACTTCTGAAATATATCCTTTTTTATCCTTTATGTTTTGCTTTAGGGAATTAGCTGAATTCATACAAGTGACATGAGCAGAGAGAATGCCAGGTAATGAAGGGCTCTTTAATCCAATAGATTATTCTGGTGGGTTTCCCATCATTTTAGGCCTTAAAACCAAGACAGGATATCTTTCTCAGAGATAATGAAAATGTGTGGCCTTCATTACAAAGCTGATGATGATTTCCTTCAGCTTCAAAACTCATGAGTCACTGGGATTCTTGTTCACAACAGACACCACTGGCAAACATGCCAGATACCCACAGAGTGCGATCCCCGAGTCGTCTGTGCATGTTGCTTTCCAAAAGTCCTCTCTGGACATCTATTATGTGGGAACTAATTTAACATCTAAAGGTTATTGCAGAATTGCTAGGAAGCGAATTAAACGTCGCCATAGAAGATTGCCATTGTAATAGGCTTCATAAAAATACTATTGCTGAGTAACCCAATTCATCTTGAGAGTAAAAATAAGGAGTTCTAAAGGTATCTGATAAAAAAGTTTAAACAGAATGACACAAAGTAGTCAGTTTCCTGATAAACATGACTAATTTATATGACTGGTAATAAGTAACAATAAATAAAAAGGAATAAAAAAGATAAAAAATGGGAAACATTTTATTATGCCAGTTAGGAAGCAGAAACACATAACGCTCTTCTTCATTTGGCATAACTGCTGTTACTTGAACATATAGGCAATGTTATATTTCTGATAGTTACCCTTCTGAGGTACATGTCCCCAAAGTCAGTGCTGGTCTCCTATAGTGATGCTGGCTGCTTTAAATGAAAAAGTGTTCGGGTCACACTTGGCACCAGTCAGAGATTAATTATGGATGAGATTATGTATGATGTGACCTACAACAAATGCAGAGAATAAGGTGGTAGCATACTCAGTCATCAAATCAACAAAAGATAAACAAAATGGTTGCAATTGTAACAAAATAATTGGCCTTGATGATTGAAAAAATATGTTACCTGGTGGACATGTGGAGGGACTGATTAGAGAGATCCATGAAAAGAGCTGAACAAAGAAGTCCGGCTGAAAAAAAAATGCACTGAGATGCAGAAGTGTGGGTTAATACTTGAAGTGGAAAAGGTATGGGAAAACTGGATACTGAGCAATGTATCTGTAAGAATCAAGGCTGTTGTCTTTTGGTTTACATTTGTGATAAAACTATTTCCTTTCTCAGGTATTTCTAAAGGGCTTTTTGCTGTTTTCTTTCTTGTTTGTGGGATGCCTAAAAGGTCTGCGGTTTAACTGGCTATGCCCGTGCTAAGACAGTAATTCTTCTCAGTCTTCCTCAGAGATGCAGGAAGCAGCTTATTTGCTTATTAAATAGTGTCTTCCAAGTTCTTGGAGCTGTGTTGAAAATAGCGTTTTACGTAGATCACCGAGAAACTGAACTGGTGTTTCCATCCTTTCTCTTTATTGTTTTGGGGGAGATACAGACAGTGAGAGAGTGTATTAAATTATACATTATCTAATTGAAAGAGGATTCCATATACAACAATAAAAATAATTTGATCTTGTCAGAAAAATTTCTTTATCCCAGAAAAATGGAAACAGAAGTCATCAATATAGATGTAACTCCAAAAACTTCTCCTGGAATAACTAGGCTAGCACGAGTGCAACTTCACAAACATACCTAGCAGCAGTATAGGGATTAGTTTGCCCAGTTAAATTTTGTAAAAATGTAAAATAAAATAAAAAAAAAAAAGAAATTCAGTGTTTCAAATTGTTCCTGCATTCTGGTGGCTGCAAAATGGAGGTGAACAAGCCATGTTCGTGATTGCTAAAACCAAACTTTGCTATCAGTTTCATAGCAAGAGGTGTTCTACCTTCTGTTAAATTTTCATGCCTAAATAGCAACAGAAAAGTTAATGTTCTATCAGTTAAGCTGGGTATTCTCTTCGGAGCCAAACTGGGTAGGTTTTTCCTGAAGTGTTTTTATATGCAGATAAACTGGTGATAATTTGTGCTGATGACACAAATCAGCATATTTCTGGATTCAAATGATGTAGCAAGCTGAAAAAGGAACAGAAAAGACTTCTCATTTCTTCAAGAACAATAGTTTTAACTATAACAATAGTTAAGCTCTGGGTTTACACAGGCCGTAATATTCTCCTTCCTGAAAGAGACACTGCGGCAGTTGCTCCTGCAGGGTTCTGCTGTTCCGGCGTGCATTTACACACGGAAATGCGCAGTGTCCAGAAGCTGTGACATTGCCCTTTCTCTGGTGCTGCTGCCCACCACTCGTTCAGGATGTGACCGCGTCATCTTCTGGTACTTACTCCCATGCTGGGGAGCCACTCAGATGCTCCAGCGTGCCCTTAGTGGCTTCAGGCTGGTGGTGACCTGCGCTGACAAGACTGAGTTTCCTACCTGCTGATGCACCTGGACACCAGGAGGGTTTTAGGGCTGGCGTCTCAAGCTGGATCTGGTTAGAAATTCCAGCACGCAGTAAGCAGGAGCCAAAATTCTGGTCTAGGCCAATGGTATTCTACCTCTGTTAATGCCTGACTTTGAGGAAAGGGCAGGAAAATACTTTTAATCTTTGGAACCTTTTAGGTTCAAAGTTCATTATTAGCCAAACGCAGAGAAAGTTCAAAGTTCTGTGTAAATCAAGGAACAGAAACAACTTCATGTTAATTTTTTCCAGGTCACATCACAGCATATTCACTTGCTATATCAATCCAGATCTGATTTAATATAAGTTGAAAATAAAAAGAAAATCTAATTTTGAAGGTATTCTCCAAATTCTGTTCAGCTAGCAGGGAATCTTCTAGCAGTAGTCAGATTTGTTAACGCATTTCTGGGATATTCATTCTAGAAAAGAATCAGCAAGACCCTTATCCTTCTCCCCTGGTGATGTCTGAGCTTTGCAGGGTTACACAATAGCTTCCACAGCTGTTCTGAGTGAAGCGAGGTACTGGTACTCCTGGTAGCAATGTTAGAAGAATGAAAATGTATCTTCCTTTGTATTCGCAGAGTCCTTTTAATTCGGAATGATTACAGCCCAAACACTGCAATCGTTCTGTTCCCTTCTAAGACACAGTCTGCAGTGGGCCGCGCAGAAACTGTTACTAAATAATAAAGAAAACAAGACAGATTAGGGCATGCACCAGTGCAGCTCAGTGGAGTTCTTTTAAATATTTGCCCCAGTGTGTCACAATCCAGACTGCAAAGGCAGAACAGAAAGTACTGCAGGTCTGTAGGACACAAGGTTTTAAAATATGAGGTTCTACATAGAGCAAGCCATTTTTAAAGGATGAAGTTTAAAATGAAGCTTGCATTCAGAATTTAGGGGAAAACCCCTGATGCCGTGAAAAGCCAGAATTGAAGACTCAACAGTCGTCAGACTATTAAGCAGGTACTCTTTATTGCGGCGCTGGGCACACGGGGGATCTCTCCTCCAAACGTGCACGCCAAACACCCTGTCATTTCAGGTTAAATACAATCACAATATACATATTCATTATATTTCTGAGAAATGCTTATTCATGACTTTTCCAGGAACAGATTAGCATATGTTAATATCTGTCACGCATGTCTGTTAGCGTCCTCGCTAACAGACTTTGGGGGTCTCAGGATGAAGGCTTATACTCCTCATCACAGTGTCCGCTGGTTGACCTTTGTTTCTGCGCAGACTCAGTTCTAAGATCATGTATACTGTGTCCTCCCAGGTTGGTTTGCTCCGGTCTTGTTGCCCTCTTGGTGCCTCTTTATCTCTGCAGCTTGGTGCATCAGCCCTCCCAAGGCTGAGCTGTCCAAGTAACATTATTTAGGAGTCTCTCTATCTTCGAGCTTTCCTATCCCCCCCAAAACAGCAAGTCAAGTTTGTCTAAGTAGTGTTATTTAGGAGCCTCTTTATCTTAGAGCTTTCCTGTCTTCTCAAAACAGCAAGGATCTACTTTAGCTTAATTACAATCACTCTAGTAAGTGGAAATTTTACTTTATGGGTATCACCCCCCTAAACTAATCAAAGTGTTTTCCATAGAAACTCCATATTGGATGCAACCACTGATGCTCAGGGACTGACATTCCATTAGACGAAATAATTCTCTGCGTGCTCACAGTTTAACATAAGAACTGTCATATTCTATACACACACACATTCTCTCCTCTAATGAACTCCCCATAAAAATCTTTTTTTCTCAATTATTCATTAATCACAGCTGTGCCGAAGGGCTCTCGTTTGAAAGTAAAGGAGGGTATTTTCCTTCAGATCAATGACCTGTGTGAACCTAAAATTTGTCAATGTGTTTATGCAGAAGTTCAGGAATCGTGTTGAAGTTGTTATAGTTCGTATTTCTGTTCTCCCAGGGAAGAACTGCTCCCCCTTGCTCATCTGTGAAACTCGCACAGCAGAAGTGGGATGCGTTGAATGAGTCTGAACGTGTGGCACAACACGTGCACACTCAATGTGCGTAGCACAGGTTGATATTTGTGTCCCTTGCACAGCAGAATTGTTTGGGTCATGTCCAGTGGCTATTTGTCCAGAATTTCTATGTGTTCTTCATCTGCCACAAGCCTGAAAATCCAGTGGAACCAAAGGGCAGGTAGAAGAGAACGGGCAGGCAATTGCCCACTCAGACGTTAGCCTGGAGCCCCAGCTGGGCCGGGGGTCAGGCAGGTCCCTCCAGCACCGCTGCCAGCCCTCCCACAGCTGCCCGCAGCCAGGCAGCAGCAGAGCCTGCGCGTGCCACACGGAGCCCTTTCCTTCCGCTGCCTCCTCTCCTCCCCGACGGCAGACCGTGGCACCTGCATCCGGCGGCTCAAACCCAGCTATGGACGAGAGAACTATTTGCTCTTGGATGGAAGAGACAGAAAGGGAAAAACAAAGCTTTCGTTTGCCACATCGTTTCCTTCTGTGTCAACCTGTTGCCCAGCCTTTTCCTTTCGGCTCCAAGTGGCTTCCTCCAGGAACAATCAACCACAGCCAGCGCTCTCTCCCAGGAGAGAAGAAACTGCTTTAAGAGGTTCAGGGAAACAGTACGTGCGTATAAGATTGCACTGCCATTGTTCAGTCTGCATTGTCCAGGATATTAATTTAATTTTGGATGCTTCACCACAGTCAGGGAGAAAAACAAGCTCCCTCTAAATTAGATTAGCTGATAGCAAAAGCATCTAATGTGCAGCAAATGGAATTGCATTTTGCTTACATTCAACTAAATTAACACTTGAATCTCTGAAAATTAAGAGGTGTATTATTTAACACATCACTGATATGAAGCTTGCTTAATAATGGTATTTTGATTATGTTTTTCTAATTCAGATCTGGCTGAATGACAATGTGACAACAGTATTTGACAATGACAATAGCATTTACCTGAGAACTAAAATCAGTCTTAAATGACGTTTACATTTATTCCTCTGTAAAAATATATCATTTTAATTAAACAGACACGTCAATTCATTGTGTTGCATAAAATGATTTTCTAAATTGAACCCAAGATAAAAATTGCCTTACTGATAGCAAAGTCAAAATTAAAAATTTGAAATTTCCGCACGTGGCTAAGAAACTGAGTTGAAATGTGAAAACTGGGCGTAGGCAGCACCGCACAGAGGACACCGCTCGTTTAGACCCCCCGTCAGCCCCATCAAACAGTGTAAAATGGGACGGGCTCATCTCCACCGACAGTGCTGGCGCCCAGGGAGCAGCTTCGGGGCTGGGGGCTCTGCCCGCACGGTGTCCCCTGCGGGTCCTGGCTGCTCTGCGGTGGGGCTGGCCTCACACGGCACCGGCCTGCCCGCCTGCCCCAGCCCCGCTCCCGCGGCGGGCAGGGAGGATCGCAGCTGGCCCAGGCAGCGCGGGCTGGGCTGCGGTGAGGGGTGGTGGGACAACAGACCCAGCCCCAAGTTCGCAGGAGGAGGGCAGTAGCGACAGAGAAGTTGGCACCACACCAAGTACTCTGAACGGGTCTGAGAGGAAAGGCGTCCCATACTGATACAAAATTGGAGAAACTTAAGTCTGAAAATCATGCTGACTGAAAAGTCACAGTAATCTGGGAAGAGGGGAAAGGACTGAGCTTGGATATGCTGCTCAAGAAGCTACAAACTGCTGACATGGCTTGGATGTGTGACTAAATTAAAAGGCTGGAGACAGAGATAAAAGGTGATGCTGGGCTGAAGGCACTGGAATGATCCTGAGGATGGGAGAGATGCTGAGAAAGGCACACGTCTGCGCTAGCTTGTAATGACACATGCTGTGTGTAACTAGGGGGAAAAGACAGAATGAAAACTATCGTTACTACTAAAACCGTGACTCTCGTGAAACTTCCAGTTAAGCAAGGTTGTGCCTGAGCCGTATTTGGCTGGGTTACCTGAGCTGCTGAAGGACTGGCTGCATCCGTGAACACATATTTTTACTTTGAAATGCTCAACTCTCACACATAAAGAAACAACCATCTGCTATTGGTAGAAAACTACAGTGCTTTCAGCCAAACAGTAAATAAAACCTAAGTCACTACACAAAACGGAAAGGCCTGGAGAATCTGTACAGTGAAAACTTTCTGAAAGCTTTGTACATGTTGCCAAGTGTTTGGGATGACAATGACCAAGGGATTAGAGATCAAAACATTTCTTTATTTTCTCATTTTGCTTGCTTTGTACATCTGGCAGTGTCAGGGTACTGTCCGTTCCACTACGTCCCCTGCTCAGTTACTTACGCCCTCCGTCCAAAAACACGGCTGATTAACAAGGAGCACAGAGCAGTTCTATTAGCACATGAACATGCCTTTGCGTACCTGAGATTTTCTAACACAGGTACAGAGTAACTATTCACAGACTGAAGTGGAAGCCAGCAATCAGAAAACCTTTTACAAACTAGAGAACAAGCTGCAAAACCCACGCAAACTGCAAGGGACCTCAGGCCAAAGAGTTTTCTTTGTAATCATAGCTCAATTTTGCTGGATTAATTTCAATTTTTTTAACATCCTTACACCAGTTTTATCTGACATAGCTTTAGTAAAATTACATACTGATCTTCACATCTTCAAAACCAGATGCCATACAGCAGGACAAGAAGGAAAGTGACACACAAAACCAACATAAGGTGTTGGAAGAATGGATCCGTTGGGATTAAGTAATAATGGCTAAGACCACCTCAGGCATAACTTCCTAAGTAACTGATTTCCCTGTTTCCCAACCCAAATGGAAAACAAAATCCAGAACAAAAATCAATTCAAATCTAACAAAACCATGGATTTGATGGGAAACAGAACATTTTGAGTTTGAGTATTCTAAATTTTTCTGAATTGGAATACATTTAGTAATACAATGTCCTGTCAAAAACATTAAGCAAATATTGTTTTTCAATCTTTCATCTTTTGCTTTTTTAGCTGAAACGCTCTAAGGAAGCATCCCCTGTATTATGCTTGCTTTTAAAGTGGTCTGACGAAATCCAAATGTTAACAAATATTTTCTGGAGACTATTTTGATTGCTGCAAGAGCTCTATTTAGCTTTTTAACAAAGCTTCTTTTATAAGGTCAGCCAGTCTCTTGAAGGCCTGCAATGACACAAATATGATTCATGTTTATATTCCAGCATTACTTAAAGACACCAAACCTGTAAAGCTACTAAAACTACCCTAAGCATATACAAACTCAGTATTTTATATGGCAAAATTGGGCTCATATTCTCTGTTTTCATTTTATTAACAACA
>Ga0065711_1002367_pt1 | contig 34379 bp, 21 predicted proteins | sample Hoacrofraction12_FD_59098 | JGI IMG/M metagenome (GOLD analysis project Ga0065711, IMG submission 59098) | Hoatzin crop microbial communities from Cojedes, Venezuela - Epithelial fraction 12 v2 (version 2) | ecosystem: Host-associated > Birds > Digestive system > Esophagus > Crop | place... | reverse complement strand
CTGAGGGTACACTCGATGTCGCTGTCCATGTCATTGATAAATATATTGAACAGCACCGGTCCCAGTACGGACCCCTGAGGGACTCCACTCGTCACTGGTCTCCATCTGGACATTGAGCCGTTGACCACTAGCCTTTGGCTGCAACCATCCAACCAATTCCTTATCCACCGAACGGTCCACCCATCAAATCCATGGCTCTCCAATTTAGAGAGAAGGATGTTGTGGTGGACCATGTCAAAGGCTTACAAAAATCCAAATAGATGACATCCATAGGTTTTCCCTTGTCCACCCTTGTTGTTGCACCATCATAGAAAGTCACTAGGTTGGTGAGGCAGGACTTGCCCTTGGTGAAGCCATGCTGGGTGTCTCGAATCTCCTCCCTGGCCTCCACGTGCCTTAGCATATCTTCTAGGAGGATCTGTTCCATGATCTTCCCAGGCACAGAGGTGAGGCTGACAGGTCATATTTGCTTAAATTGATTTGTGCTTGTGGCTGTGACTCTCTCTACACGAACTATCTCTGCTGAACTCTGCAAAAATACTACTAAGTAGCACTAATAGCAGAAGACACTCTTGTAGAGAGATAATTATATCACAGAAGGGGTTCAAGAAACAGACAAAAACCTTCTCATCTTCCAAAGGTTATGCCCGTCTCTTGATGGCCACACATGCCCTGAGGCTGGCTAATTGGTATTACTGAAACCACAGATTGCAGGACAAATTGTATTTCTGACGTGTTAGACAAAAATGAAATTAGAAACTCAAAATGTCAAAAAGCCGTTTCAGATCACACACAATTTTCTCTCAGTCCTATATCAGCATATTCAGTAGCTAATCATTTTATTCTCTTCCCTTCATCTAGACAGTTTGATAAGGTCAATGAATGCACATGAAAAGTCCTCATATTTAACATTCAAAGAAAGGCCTAATCTTAGAAAAGGAGGCAGCTATCAACTGGAGTTTTCTTTTTTTTTCCCCCCCTTAAAGCTCATCTTTTATTGTGATTAGTTCTTGTGACTGCTGAGATTAATAAAGTAAGACAGCAGTATTGTTTAACGAATGGTGCCCACACGTTTCATCAGTTGTATTTATTGCATTTCTGTGTGAGATTGCTGCTCAAATCCTGACCTATACTTCTCTGGTTTTGAGGTCATAGTTCTCGCAGTTGCTTTGTGTTTGATTAAGGGAGGGTTTTGCTTGGTCTCTTTCACCACACTTCCTTCCTTACACTAGTGAATTTAGTCCTCCCTAAAAGATAGAGTGCTATTAATCCCATCTGCAGGTGAGAACCATGGTTCAAAAAGATGAAGACCAACTTTTCCAGGGTGTCGAGAGGCAAGATATCCAAGTGGTCAGGTTCTGGCACATAGAATTACTTGAAGGTTACTTGAAGGATGCGCAGATACATTGTGTACTTCAGAGAGTGGAGCACACATGATAGCTGGCCTCCTGATTTGTTAGACACCCACAACAGCAAGCGGTTGCAAGCATGTGTGTCTTGAAATCTTCTTTCTGCAGGACACTTAGCTGTTTCCATATTTCTAAAGGCATAACCTATCACCTTCTCTTGAAGTTATCTCCAAGGCCTGCAGTTGGACGATACACTGGAACAAAGGTTGAATCACAAGTCCCATGTGAGAATTAGTGACCTCTCAGTGCTTTTCCTTGCTCCTCACAAACAAATCCTGGCACATGAGGGTGCTTTGCTAGGTGACAAGTATCTGAAACACCTCTTATCATGGAGGGAAGTGAACCTATATGGTCCAGATGTTTTAGCTAGGAAGGAAGAATTACCTCTGGGAAGAATGAAAACTGAACCTGATAGCTATGATTATAATGAGATACAAACTGAATTTACTGGGTGGAAATTCACTTAGGATTTCTGGTGCCAATATAAATGCCCCTGAGGCTCTAAGGGTCCAATGGCTTGTTCTTCTGTTCTCATAACACCTTCCAAATGCTGCAATGCTAATCCAGCTGGGCAAGAGGTGCACAAGCTGCTGAGTGACTCCCTGGCTTTTACCAGTACCTGTTTTTGCACGAGGTCTTCCAAGGACAGGCCTTACCTTGTTAGAGAGTATTGGAACTAGAGAAATGGCAGCTGGGTGCATCCAGTGGGAGGTGATACTGTTTGAATCATTACCTAAGGAAAGGAAATTTCTGGAGTACATCGGACACTGCTAACCTGTTGAGAGTTTCTTCATGAACATGCAGTGAAGCTGTAGGAGGTGGTGTGGGATCTTTCCTGTCCCCCCAGAAAATTCTCCCACTTTCCATATATAATCTCACTGAAGGGCTGGTTGGTGGACAGTCCACTTGTGGTCTTCATTGCATCTTCTCTTCGTTCGTGCAACGTCTTGCAAGAGGAGATAATCTGTATTGTCATAACTTCTCTGTACTAGAAGATCGAAGCTTGTTCATAAGCAGAGGTGTGAGGAAGCCTGATTAGCTGGCAGATATAAATCAAAATGCTTGTAATCTCTGAAGCAATGACCCTAGATACCAAAGAACTCATAGAATTTAGCAAGAGGTATATCCTTCCCCTTCTTCGATTCAAAAGTTATTTCTTTCATCTGGGGTCTGCTGCTGGCCATTTTTCATAGTTTTGAAGAGTTTAATAAAAAATCTGAGGCTCTGTCTCTCCACTGATTCAGATGGATATCACAAGTCACTGCCCTTGAAAAGAACAGCCTGCTGAGCTGATATTAGTCCTTCATTTCAGACCTTCAGCTATTTGACTCCAGAACATCTCAAGCAGTAGCCTGTGCTACAAAGCTACCGAGTGTGATCCTGCCTTCATTATGGCATACTTGCTTTCCCAGGCTTTTTCCTTGCCTCCAGTACCATACTTTTCAGTCTCTCCAGGGACACCACCAGCTCCTTGTCTATAATTTCCTGTGCCTGTTGAAAATTAAGACTTAAAAGTACTGTCACTAGAAATGCAGATGTCTTCGTGCTGAATGCTCATAATACAAGTATCAGGATTTAGCACTGGGAAGAAGAGCTATTCCCCTGCATAAGACCTGTAGATTTTATAACCTGTCTCCCAAAGCAGGGAAAGGGTCAGGTCTGTAATCTAACAGCGATGAAAAGCTGGAAGTTGTTGATCCCCTTTCTTGCTGCACAGGAAGAGAAAGTGCATATGTTTCTGACAAACACATTTAATATTGTAGATTTTGTAAGTGAAATTGAAGGCACATTTCATTTAGTGCTTTTTTGCCCTTTCCCTTTTCTCCCTCCCAGTGTCACTATAAGGCAGAGTTAAGACTTTTTGAGTGCTTTAATTGCATTTACATATATTAAGCTTTAATTTTAAGTGCAACACTATCTTTCCTGTGTTTCTGATGCTTATTTCTGGGGAATTACACCATCTGTGCAATTTAATTGACCCATATGTACTCTGCCCTTTAACTCCATCTTAATACCACTCACGTGGGAATCCATAATGTACTCCAACACCACAAAACACCTGATGGCATAAAGTTGAGTTTTTTTCTTCTGCTGTGTTATAAATGAGCAATTAAGTTACTTAACAGCTGTTCCCAGAGTTGACTTCACTCCAAGTTTGCCTGCTAGGGGAATTTATTTGCACTTAATTTCTAGAATAGCCCTTTCCCATAAACTGCGTTCTTTTAGAGCTGTGCTAGCCATTAGACTGATTCTGGTCAGCTTGTCAGCATTGTGGAGTAAGTTGGTGATGCTTTTAAATTGTCCCGATACAATGTTAAGTGTGAGCTGCTCTGACCTCAGTAACACCTGTTGTCTCACCCATCACCTAAATGGGCTGCAAGGTTTTTTCTTAGAATTAAATTTGACCTATGGCTTGAAGGACAAATGCTTCCAGTAACGAAGGCAGTCTCAGGATGTTCTGACAAGAAAACATCAAGGGCAAGAGAGTATTTATTACTGCAGTGGCAGCTGGAGAGAGCAGTGAGCAGTATGTTTCTGTATGAATCCCTCCATACTAATAGCCCTAACTCGTGAAGTCTCTCTCTGTTGGGCTGAGATTTTAATGAGCTTGATATTTGCTCATACAGACATAGCAACGTATATATTTATATGTACTGATAAAGGCTACGAGGAAAGTAAAATAAATAATTTTTTCCTTGTTTATAATAAATAAAGTCTGTGTTTTAAATGTATTTGCACACTAGGGGGAAGAGCTTTAGCCTTCACTGTTTGACATTTCTCAGAAACAAAATAAGGCTTTCTTCCTGCAGGCAATCTTTTAGCTACATAGTGGATTCTGATTCAGGATTTGAGAACGCCCTGTTGTCCTGGGTGCGGCTGGGATAGGGCTGAGTTTCACCGTAAGCCAGGAGGGGACACAACCAGGATGGCTGACCCAAACAAACGGGGTATTTCAATGCCATGTGGCATCATGCTTGGTTGGGGGGAGGGGGGAGAGTAATCGCTGCGGGGGTTGCGCTGCGCATCGGTGGTGAGAGACAGTTGCCCTGAGTATTCTGTTGGTTTTGTATATTCTTCTTATCAGTATTATTGTTGTTACTATTTGCTTCCTTTGCTTTTCAGTTAAACTGTCCTTATCCTGACACAGGTGTTTTGCCTTTTCCTTCCCATTCTCCTCCCCACCCCAGCAGGGGCAGGAGGGATAGAGTGACTGCATGGTCCTTTGCTGCCAGCTGGGGCCAAACCACAACACCTATCTATCTCATGTTTTAGTAATCCCAGACAAAGAAGCCAGTGGAAAGTAAGCATATACAATCCTTAGAAACACTTCCTTGAATCACTCTTTACTCCATTCTCCTCAGCTAGCTGTATTATTTTAGCTGTTCTCAGCCGCTGCTTTCTTGGAACTTGGGCCTTTGAGATGATTTAGAGACCAAGGCATCTCACTTTTCTCATCTCTAGACAAAATGTTCTAGAAAAAATGTAGCTGTCTCTGTGTCTGTTTAGTCCTTTGCATCTTTCCCTGGCATTCCTCACTTGATTGATTTTGAGATGATTAGAGAGTCAGCAGAGTAATCTACAAACACTGCCTCCTGCCTCACCTTTTCACTCTGGAGGTGACAGACTGTGAAACTCCAGAACATGGTCTTTTGCTGCCAAGAATTTACTCTCCCGTGTTCCCATCGTAAGCTCATCTGCTCACCTGCAGACAGAGAGATGCATGCATGTGCTCAATCCCACTTAGCTGTTTTCCCCAATCTCAGCCACCTACTCGGAACAGATTCACCACATCATGTATTCTATGGTTTGAAAGCTGTTTAAGAAAATCTAAAGTGGCACTCAGGAGTTTTAAACACCTCTGCCATCTCTTCTAGACACCTCTCAATTCAAACACCTCTGCCATCTCATTTGGACAGCTCTCTGTTGTCCAAATCGAGACCAGGAAAAAATGGTGTCCCGCAGTGTTCTGTATTGGGACCAGTACAGTTCAACAACTTTAGTAATGATATAGACAGTGGGACTGGGTGTATCCTTAGCAAGTTTGTGGATGATACCAAGTTGAGTGGTGTAGTTGATATGATTGAGGGAAGGGATGCCGATCAGAGGGACCTTCACAGGCTTACCAAGTGGGCCCATGTGAATCTCCTGAAGTTCAACATGGACAAGTGCAAGGTCCTGCACATGGGTGAGGGCAATTCGCCCATATCAATACAGACTGGGGGATGAACAGACTGAGAGCAGCCCCGCAGAGAATGACCTGGGGATATCAGTAGATGATAAGTTAGTTATGAGCTGACAATATGTGCTTGCAGCCCAGAAAGCCAATGCCATCCTGGGCTGCAGTCAAGATTCTGCCCCTCTGCTCTGCTCTTGTGAGAATCCACCTGGAGTACTGCATCCAGCTCTGTGCCCCTTAGTACAAGAAAGAAATGGACCTGTTAGAGTGAGTCCAGAGGAGGACCACAAAGATGATCAGAGGGCTGGAAGACCTCTGCTACAGAGGAAGGCTGAAAGAGTTGGAGTTGTTCAGCCTGGAGAAGAGAAGGCTCTGGGGAGACCTTGTTGCGGTCTTTCAGTATATAAAAGGAGCTTATAAGAAAGCTGAAGTCAGACTTACTACCGAGGCCTGAAGTGATAGGACAAGGGGCAATCTTTTTAAACTAAAAGAGGGCAGAATTAAATTAGAATTAAATTAGATATAAAGAAGAAATTCTTGCTATGAGACTGGTGAGACACTGGAACATGCTGCCCCATAATAGGAAGTGTTCAGGATCAGGTAGGAAAGTGCTTTGAGCAACCTGGTCTGGTGAAATATGTTCCCATCCATGGCAAGGGGTTTGGACTAAACGAGCTTTAAAGATCCCTTACGGCCCAACTATTCTATGATTCTATGATTCTATGATCTCTGCCATGGAGCAAATGCCTCTTGTGCCAGCTCAAACCAATATGCTCAAATGGGCCCTTTTCTTCCATTCTTTGCTTAACTGGCATATGTTCTTTTTCTGCCTGCTGTCAGTTTAACAGGAAGAGTATTTCACCAAGGCCTGTGTTCAATTCTCCATTATCAGTAGTCTTTCCTTGGAACTTATCTTGGGTACACATGCATAAGCCTAACCAGACACAGCCAGGGTAAAAGCAAGAAACATCTGGCATGGTATCGTGTCAAGTGAAAGGATGTCTCCTAGCCTGTGTTAGCACAGAACTGGGACCCGGAAAAGGACTGTCCTGCTGGGGAAATACACCTTTGCTAGCTCAGATAAAGCAGCCAGTTAGGATGGTTTGGAGACAGATCTCAGAAATGTTTTCACGGACACCTCTGTGAACATAGATACATGCCAGCAAATGCTGTCTCAAGCAAAGAGGAGGTAGGTGAAGAGGCTCCAGAAACTGCTTTCCCCTGGTTTCCATGAAGAGTTATAGAAGAAACACTTTGGATAGAACAGGACATCTTCTCCTGGGACTGGGAGACAATGGGGGCCATATTGTGCTGCAGGTTGGATGCTGGTCCCGCAGATTCTCCTCACACAAGAAACTGAATTACTCAGCCCACTGAGGTCTGAGATCCAGATTCACAGGGCAATGGTACTGTTGTGAAGTGCAGCAGTAACTGAGCACCAGATTAGGCCTTTACCCACCAGACTTATGACATCTGCCCTGGTGAAACCTGAGGGACCACGTGGGCTGGAAGGTGGGAAAGTCTGATGACGTATTTCTCATATGGGTCCTACAGAAATGTAACCAGCTGACAATGGGGGAAACGGTCTTTCACCTAAGTTATTACAGAACCATAGAATATCTTGAGTTGTAAGGGACCTACAAGGATCATTAAGACTCCACACAGAGCAACTGAAAATTTAAACCATGTATCTAAGAGCATTGTCCAAACACTTCTTGAATGCTGACAGGCTTGAGGACTTGACCACTTTCCTAGGGTCTTGTTCCAGTGCTTGACCACCCTCTCAGTAGAGAATCTTTTTCTAACAGCCAATACGAGCTTCCCCTGCTGCATCTTTAAGCCATTCCCTCACATCTTATTGCTGGACACCAGAGTGAAGAGATCATCACCTCCCTCTCTGCTCCCCCCTCATGAAGAATTTGTAGACAACAATGAGGTCACTGCACAGTCTCCTCTTATTTAAGCTGAAAAAAGCCTAGTAGCCTCAGCTGCTCTGCAAAAGCATGCCCTCTAGTTCTTTCACCATGATTCTTGCTCTCCTTTGGACAGACTGTTATTTTTATATCCTCCTTCTATTCTGGAGCCCAAAACTGCACACAGCACTTGAGATGAGGCTGCAACAATCTGAGTATCATGGGACAATCACTACTTTTGACCACCTAGCTATGGTGTGCGTAATGTACCCCTTAATGCCCTTTTGGCCTCCACAGCACATTGTTGACTCACACTGAGGTAACCATTGTCATGGTTTAACCTGGCTGGATGCCAGGTGCCCACAAAAACCTCTCTATCACTTCTCTTCCTCAAATAGACAGTGAAGAATAAAAAATATGGTGAAAGGTTTGTGGGTCGAGATAAGGACAGAAGGAGATCAGTTGGTAATTACTGTCACGGGCAAAACAGACTTAATTTGGGGAAATTAATTTAATATATGACCAATCAAATCAGAGCAGGACAATCAGAAATAAAACCAAATCTTAAAATATTTTTCCCCCACCCCTCCCTTTTTTCTGGGCTTAACTTCACTCCTGTATTCTCTGCCTCCTCCCCTGAAGTGGCACAGTGGGACGGGGAATGGGGGTTGCAGTCAATTCATCACTTGTTTTCTCTGCTGCTCCTTCCTCCTCACACTCCTCCCCTGCTCCAGTGTGTGGCTCCTCCCACAACAGACCTTCACCACAAACTTCTCCAGTGTGAGTCCTTCCCACAGGCTGCAGTTCTCCATGAACTGCTCCAGCATGGGTCCCTTCCATGGCGTGCAGTTTTTCAGGAACAGACTGCTCCAGCGTGGGTCCCCCATGGGATCACAAGTCCTGCCAGCAAACCTGCTGCAGTGTGGGCTCCATGGGTCCACAGGTCCTTCCAGAAACCAGCTGTAGTGTGGGCTCACCATGGGGTCACACCCTCCTTCAGACATCCACCTGCTCTGGTGTGGGGTATTCTGCAGGCTGCAGGTGGATATCTGCTACACCATGGACCTCCATGGGCTGCAGGGGGACAGCCTGCTTCACCATAGTCTTCACCACAAGCTGCTGGGGAACCTCTGCTCCAGTGCCTGGAGCACCTCCTCCCCCTCCTTCTTCACTGACCTTGGTGTCTGCAGAGGTGTTTCTCTCACATATTCTCACGCCTCTCTCTTGCTGCAAAATGCCATTACACAGGGTTTTTCCTTCTCCTCTTTAACAAGTTATTACAGAAACCACTGTCACTGATTGGCTCAGCCTTGAGAACTGGCGGGTCCATCTTGGAGCCGACTGGCACTGGCTCTCTTGGACACAAGGGAAGCTTCAACCAGTTTCTCACACAAGCCACCTCCGTAGCAATCTTGCTACCAAAACCTTCCCATGCAAACCCAGTACAACCATCAACAAGACCAGCTAGATCCCTTTCTGCAGGGCTGCATCCCAGCCTCAAATCCGCAGATTTATACATACATCCAGGATTACACCATCACAGGAGCAGGAATAGATGTAACAAGAACCTTGTTTAATTACATAGGGTTTGTGATTCCCAGTGCTCTAATCTATCAAGATCTCCTTGTAAGGCCTCTCTACACTTGAGGTAAACAACAGGTTCTCCTAATTATGTATTGTTGGCAAACTTGCTTAATGTTCACTCAACTCCTGTTTCCAGGTGATTGATAAAAACATTGAAGAGAACTGGCCCTAAAATTGAGCCCTGGGGAACACTAGTAGTGACTGGTCACCAGTCAGATATTACCCTGTTTACTACAACTCTTTGAGCCCAACACTTAAGCCAGTGGTTCACGAATCATACTGCGTACATGTCCAGCTGTATGATGGGCATTTTGTCTAGAAGAATACTGTGAGAGACAGTATCAAAAGTTTTGCTAAAATAAAACCCCCCACACATCCACTGCTTTCCATTTGTCCACTAAATGGGTAACCTTGTCATAAAAGGATATTAAGTTAGTATGGCATGACTTTCCCTTCATGAACCCATGTTGGCTTTGACCAATGACTGCATTTTCTTTGAAGTGTTTTTCAAGAACTCCCAGAATAATCTTCTCCATAATTTTACCAGACACTGAAGAGAGACTGACAGACTGGTAATTACCAGCATCTTCTTTCTTGCCCTTCTTGAAAACGGGAGTAAGATTTGCTATCTTCCAGTCACCTGGGACCTCTTCACATTCCCAAGACCTTTGATAAACAACTGAGTGAGTTCTTGCAACAACATTGGCCAACCTTTTCAGTAGTCTGGGATGAATCCCATTGGGCCACATGGACTTAGGTAGGTTTGGTTGCAGCAGCAAATCCTGTAGAATTTCGAAGTTGACTGGGAGCATATAACTCCCACAGTTGTAGTCCTCCACCCAGGGTTCTGGGGGTCGCATAGCCTATCATTGATGTTAGAGACAGAGGTGAAAATGGCATTAAATGTCTCTGTTTTATTTCCATCTCTATTTGTGATGTGACCAGCCTCATCATGTAATGGACCAATGTTTCCTTTAGTCCTATTTTTGCTGTTAACATACTTTTAAAAGCTTTTTTTCGTTATCCACCATGGTAGAGTCTGTCTTCAGCTCCAGCGGAGCTTTGGAAGTATGATTTTTCTCTCTACAGCATCTCAGTAGTGCTCCAGTGTAGCCTGACTTTGCTTCCAAAATCCACACACTTTTCCCTCCTAAGTTGCAGAATGAGATCCTTGTTCAGACAAACTGGCCTTCTGTGCTGTTTGCTTGATTCTTTATATATGGGAATTGCCTGCTCTTGTGTTCTTAAAAGATGACTCTTAAAAAGCAACCGGCATTAAGGAAACCCAATAACCTTGAAAACAAATTCCCAGGGGGCCTTAATAACTAGTTTCTTAAGCAGTATAAATTCTCCTCTTTCAAAATCGAGGGTACTGCTGACAGTTTTTCTCATGCCACCGAAGGCTTTAAGCTTAACTATTTAATGATCCCTGTGGCCAAGACAGCGATCTATCATTACATCACCCACAAGACAATCTCTATTTAGAAACAATAGATTTAGGAGATCACCTTTCCTAGTCAGCTCTTTTAGTACCTGTATCAAAAGCCTATCTTCAACATTATTCAGTAAATTCCTGGACCCGTTTGCGTCTGCTGTATGTTAGTCCCAGTTAACATCTTGGAAGTTGAAGTTGCCCGTAAGGACAAGGACAACTGATCTAGAGATTTTCTTTAATCCTTTATAGAATAATCATACCTCATTTTCACCTGCCTGGCTGGGTGATCTATAGTAGAGCCCCACAATAACATCTATTTTATTAGTTTTTCCCCTGTTCTTTACCCCAAGGCTCTCAACCATTTAGTCCCCAACCGCAAATGTTGTACAGTTGAACCTCTCTTTTACATATAGTGCTACTACCCCTCTGCCTCACCTGCCCTGCCTGTCTCTCCTGAAGTGCTTGTAACAGTCTGTCACAGCAGTACAATTGCAGGACTCTTCCCACTAAGTCTTACTTATACCAATGATGCTGTAGCTTTGTAACTGAGCCAAAACGTCTAGTTCCTCTTGTTTATTCCTTATACAGCATGCATTAGTCCACAAACATTTCAAAGGTGCTCCAGTGTACTCAGTACATTGTGGAGCACGGTGAAAGCCTTCACTAGAACACCATCCCTCAAATATTATCATGGCATCCCATTGCTTATTACTAGTAAGCCTGATTTTATCAGTTTCCCCCTTTTAACCTAATCTAAAGGTCTTTCAATCAGCCCTGCTAACCTGTGAGATAAATATTTTTCACCCATTGAGAAATGTGAATCCTGTCAGGCCCAGCAGGCCTGGTGTTGTACAGGTGATCTCATGATCAAAGCCCCCAGATTTCTGGTTGTGACACCAGCCTCAGAGCCAGGTATTGATAAGCTGGATCTGTCTTTTGGTGTCAATCCCTAGAACAGGGAGGACAGAGGAGAATACTACCTGTATTCCTGACGCCTTTAGCAGTCTTGCCAAGGCTTTGAACTCTCTTTTGATCGCCCTTGGACTTCTCACTGTGACTTCATTGGCACCCACATGACAAAGCAATAGCAGATAAAAATGTGAGGAGTGTACCAGGTTAGGAGATTTCCTGTTACTATACTTAACTCAAGTCCCAAGGAGGCAGCAAACTTCACTGAAAGGGAGTTCTCGTTGACAGACTCTCTGTTTCTGTCCAAAGGGTGTCACTGAAGACAATAATCCACTATTTTTTCTTCACAGAAGTGGTCATGATGCAGGGAATAGGCTGACTTGGCCTTCGTGACTCTTCTAACACAGATGGATCATTATCCACCTCATCACGTCTGTCTCCGTTCAATTCCAGAGCTTCATACCTGTTGTGTAGATTATGAGCATTACAGGTCTACCCTCATTCCAGACTTCTCTTTTTACCTCTGAGCTGCAGTGCTTGGTCCTACGTTTTATTCAGCCATTTTCACCTTTACCTTTTTTACAGGTGGCTCAGATGAAGCACTTGGTCCCTTTCCCTTCCCCCACCCAATCTGCTTTTGAAGAAATATTCAGTCAAATCCCAGTGATAACCACTCTCCCCACATTTCCCCTCTCTAGTACACAGCTTGAAGGAGGGAGAAGAAAAAAACAAACAAGCCTGATTTTGGAGGCTTGCAACTGACCTCAAAGTAGAGAGTGTTTACACAAAGAGTCGCAGGGCCCTGAGCGCTGGGGGACAGTTCTGTTTATGGAGAGATGCCTCTCATCAAGGCTGTGGTGTGGGTCTCTGTGAGATTCCTGCCATAAGGCCTTGTGCAGGAAGGACTTGGCTGGGCACAGGAAGTCTGGTTTAATGCTGCAGAAGAATCCACTTTCCCTGAGCTTTCTCTCACTTGCTTCCAACATGACCTGGCCAATCAAATATAGATACTATGTATTTTTATTTTCAGGGTCATTTCACATAATGAGTCTATCTTTTTGCGTAGTACTTCTTTTTTCACATTATTCCCCTGATTCACTGAGAGATGCAGCTATCTAGGAGCAATTTGTTTTCCTTACCTGTGGCATAAGCAGTGAGAAAACATTGCATTTTCAGTGGCATAAACTCAGGTAAAATGCAGACATCCAAAACAGGCAAGTGACAATTTGGCACACTTAACTCTCCCTCCATTTTCAAAACATTTTGCTGGTATCTTGCTCTAAAATCAAGTTTGCAGTGGTGCACATTCTCTGGTTTTCATTCTTACAAACTCTCTCCTGATTTTCCTTTACATTAACACTTCTGCAGGAATCCAGCAAGTGTGGATAGGCTGTGTCCCAGGTAGTTCTTCAAAGCTGGGAACATGCTGCCATCTAAGCCAGAGACTGCTCATCTGCACACTATGGTGTAGAGATACGGCCATTATGGAAGACTGGTGTAATGAGTAAAGGAATCAGCTGTTCTCTGTCTTCAGTGGGGATAGAGAACTAGAAAGAAATTTTTAAAATCAGAAGGATAGTTCAAGAAGATATGAAGAGAAACTTTCTGATGGAAAACACAGTGCTGGCCCAAGTTCCATTATGCGACTTGTTTTTAGAATTCTCTCCCCCAAACCAAACGTGAGCAAAGTCCACATGAGTGCAGCAGAGGTCTGATCAGAGGTCTACTCTGATCTATCAGAGAAGCACTCAGACAATTGCATAAAACAAACAGTGTGATAGGGTTTATGAAGCAATCAGCTGTAAAAGAGGATGGAAAGCTATGTTGTGTTTATTCATGCCATGCAGTGCCTCAGCTTTGTGGGCTAATCAGGAGAATATTAGGAGTATCTATTTCATATTAATTATGATAGAGCAAGAGGAGAATTTGATTACTGTTAGCAGCTTAGACTTGCCAAGTAATGTCCTTAATGAGAAAATAAATAACCAGAACCCAATAGCCTTGGGCAGCTTTATTTCACTTGTGTAGAAAAATGGTTTAATCCTCCTTACTGGTAATCAGAACAATAATCAGGTTACATATAATGCACCATTGTGCTGTCAAAGCAAATGTGATCATAATTAAAGACTCTGTCCTTTCAGGGAATTTTATTTGGAATGATAAACATAATTCAACTTCTTGGGAATTTGGATACTTAAGCTAAGTTAGAATTAGCCTGAGACATCAAAAATGTTGCTGCTGAGATGTAAAAAGAAGCTCAGGGTCTGTGATAGCTGGATGCATGGGAGACTTGTAGAAGAAACTACTTTTCCCTGGCAGTCTTCCCATCCCTCTTCTCTGACCACAGCACAAAACATTCATTCTTATGGGTACCTTCCCATCAAGGGAACTATCTACAGTGGGGGAAAATCTAAACATTGAGATTGTCAGCTAACTACCAAATAATTCGAGCTTCAACCAGTTCTTCACTGGAATGCCCCTTCAAATGAAAATTTTATTTGGCTTCATCTCTGTAAGATTTCCAGGTGTTGGAAGATAGACCTAAAAGGGACCCTAAGAGAAGATTTCCATCGCTCGGCATGAAGGAGAATCAGATGGTCGATCCCTTGCCTCTTCTGATGAAAGCACAGCAAATATTTTGAAGGGTGATTACCTTTCCTCTCTGTGCTGTCACAAAAGCTGGACAAATGTTTCCTACAGAAAATGTCACCAGCCAGCTTCTGGTCCTCGCTGAACAGAAACCAGAAACAGACTGCTAGCTGCAAGTCCAGCTAAGACTAACTTATTGTCCCAAGAATGAAAGGGTTGTCAGAAAAAAACGAATGAAGGAATGGCTTGTCTGGGGAGCAAGTATGAGCCACTTTAAAATAACAACACTAGATAAGTTTTTTTTTAAAGGCTTTAAAAGGCTGAAGTTCAATGGAATTTTCTTTGGTCTTTTTGAATAAACAGGTATGAGACAATCATTCTTTAGAAGAAAAGAGTATTGCCTCTGCAGAAGAACAAACCAAGCCCCCAGAAGAGACTGGCTGTCAGAGCAGTCTTGCTGTACAGCAGATACTCACAGCCCAGACCTATGGAAAGCTGGCTTTCCATTACAAACAGTCATGCACATCTGCTGCTTTCAAAGAACTGCCTGCGGTCCCCAAGCCAGTGTGCTCTGTGGATTTCTCCTCACCACCTTTCACAGACCATGAGCAAAAGCGAGTGATGGTAACTGAGGATAACCCTGTCCAGACCAGAGCTTCTTTGTCTTGCCTTTACTCTGCAGTGGCTGAGCAAGGCTGAAAATCCATCGCTCTCTTATTGCAGGCCTTTTAAAAGGTTGTGGCCTTGTTTCTCATATGCTGCCTTTCCAGTTCAAAACTAAAGTAACTTCTTTGCATCTAGAAGGACTTGGGACATGATTGCTTGTGACTGTATCTATATCTGAAACATGGTATTTAAGAGTGTCTGGTTTTTGTTGTGTTTCAATGGTGAGGGAACTTGGTGTCACGCAGAGGACGTGGCACAAAAATTACATAGTGTACGTTTCTGCTTTTCCTCTACAAGACAGTGTCTAACTATGCTGTAACCTGGTTTTCGATAGTCCCAGTTGCTAGAGGTTTCACAAAACCAGAAAATTGACCTCATGGTGAAAATCTGTTTCTGTTGTCAATACAGTATGGTTTGTGATCCTAAGACACCTAAATCTAGGCTAAGATTTGCCTAGCCCCTCCAGTCTCTTAAAGGAAAACATTTAAGCTCCAGTGAATATTCCAGTCAAGTATGAAAGCAAAGTAGAATTAGTCTTGCAAATGTAATTAATATTCTAGTTTGGATTAATTAGTAGTGCATTACCAAAAAAGCATATTTAGTGTAATGGCACTGTAATTGGAGTTTGAATCTTGTAATCACATCCTGCCATCTGATGCATAGTGCTGACACTGGTCTTCAAAGCCCTTTTCAAACACATTGCTACAGATCTGGTGTTGCCTGGTCCCTCCTCACCCGTATTTGTCTATCTACGCCACTGTCTGCTTTGCATTCTGTATACCCTAGAGATTCCAACACATAAAATTATTAGATTATATTACAGTTCTGGTTTTCCAGAGCCTCCTTCTGAGTGAAGGTCAGGTGTTGAAAGCTGTAGTCCGCTGGTGTGAGATCTTTGGCACAGACAGGAGGTGAAGGACACCTCCCTCTTGGCACAGTCTTTACAGGAACATTCCTGGTGCACTGAGGTGGAGGAGTAGTAGGCTTGCGTGAGCTCCTTCTTATACTAGCTCTGGGTAGAAATGACTTTCAGAAATTCTGGGAATCAGCAACCCAGATCGGAAAACTGCTTTGTTCAGTAAAGGCTGAGGCCCATTACTGCCAGACAGCAACCTCCTTCTCCTAAAGGGTAACAAAGCAGTGGTTTGTGCATTGCAGGGCTGTTTTTGAACACGCTGCTGGCCTTCTGTTCAAAAGGAAATGGGAGTGCTAATAGTGGGAGACAAAGCACTTGCGCCAGTAGCTGTTGCTCCTGCCAAGGCCTGCTGAGTACAGTGTCTCTACAGACCTGCTAGAGAGACCAGGGTTCAGTTTTTGGTGTAGCTTCTAGTTAGCCTGGAAGAGCTGTAATTCTCAACATTTCCCCTACTCACTACCCTGTAGAATGTGGATACACTGATGTTGTGTTTAACTTTCTAAAGAAACTATTCAATGGACCAGACTAATCACTTGAATCCAATCTTATAAGTGTGGGCTTTTACGAGTGGATTCTAAGTCACTTTCTAAGTCAGAGCATGTAGGTAGGAAAGAAATCTTCTGAATCTAGTTTTGTAATTCACATTTGAACCAAGTCCAGGCAGAATAGTGTACACAAATCAGGCAAGTGAGTCCTTGTAAAATGGGACATCACCTTGGTGTTTCACATACTTAGTATCTTGGTCTTCTGCAAGACTTTCTCCAACCAGGAACTTGCCCTGAAGCGTGGGACTGTGTGCTCTCAGTCCATCTCACACACAAATGAGCTCCTTTGGGAGCCATTGAACATCTCTGTCTGTGGAAAAGAATGTGATTGTGAACTGGAGAATGATACTACTTAAAACACTGTTCATTCTATGACGTATGCTGGCCCACAGCCTTCATGCTGCAAATGCCTTCCAATCCATCCCGTTTCCCTTGTTCTTCAGACCTGAGTGTTTTTGCCTGTTGTTGACTGATCCTTGCTTCAGTCGTCTTTGCTGTGTCCTCGGCAAGGAAACGGCATTGTTGGTTACTGGTTTCAACAGCTGGAACCTCTGACCAAAGCCCAGTGTGGGCTGGGAGCACGCCAGCGACAGCAGGCTACTAAATATACTGCTGCTGAGGCTGGTTCTCACTCACATCTCCAGCTTAACACTTCTGTAATCCACTTCACTGTCTCACTCCTGTTCACTGTGAAGAATCTTCAATGTCATTCAGAATCTATATTGCTTTCCTCTACTACAGCCTCCTGACTCTGCTCTTTCTTCTGCTAATAGTATCATCTCTGGTTGCTGAATTGTTTGTTCCTTCCAATCCCAAATACTTTTCTCCTTTCATCTGTGAAAAGGAGGTTGCTAAGGTCTTCCAGCTGAAATTTACAAATCCTCTACCTTCTCTTCTCTGCCAACCTCCATCAGAGCAATGACTTCTTAAAGTGTGTTTGCAAGTTATAAGTTGTGATTACTGTTGCCTGTTAGCTGAGAAATTAGTGTAACAGCCAATATAAACCAAACATTTAAATGATGTTTAATCTTCTGTGTGCTCACCTCAGTTCTCTGAGGGAAGATTGTCCTTATCGCCTTGGTTTGTCATGCTATATTTGTCATGGAATGAACTCTCTGGCTCATCTGCTAGGGATCTATCAATATTAGGCTACTGGGTAGCTTCCCAGCATAGCCACGTATCTTCAGAAATGTTGACTGATCAAAACTGCAACTGCAATTCTGCAGATTTTTCCAGTGCTCAACTAAATTTTCTGGGTTCTCAGTTCTTAAATGAATCTGGTTTTGAAACCAGAGGCATGGATGTGACAATCAAGAAGTGACTAGCAGCTCGTGGGCCAGGTGGTGGGCAGTCATTGCAAGGGCTTAGTCTGGTTCCCTAATGCTAGGAGTAAAATTTCATCTTCATCAGTGCCCTAGTAAGTAGAATACATATACCATGGGGTGACTCCTACTTTTTTCTGTGGTTCCTTCACCTGGTATTACTGGACTTGCAAAAAAAGTCAGTATGAACACTGATGCTGTAATCTGTTGAGCTCACTGAAGGTGGGACAGACTGAATGGTAAAGTCCCATCTGGAAAGCACACATACTGCGTGCACTGTAATTGCTTATGAAGGGGGGAGAGGGGCGCTTCTGATTTAAAAAATAATGTTTTGAGTACTATTTTTTGTCTTTGTGTGACAGGACAAAGACTGAAGTGTCAAACACTGCCACATCCAGCCCTGTCTATCCAATAACACAATAGGGACATACACACATTCAAAACTGTCAATGACAAAACATGGCTTTTAGGAGTGTAGGATTTCTGCAGAGTGTTGCATAAAGAAGAGTTGTTCGTGGCAGGTTCCTTCTGATTGCAGTGGTGTTTACGCCACTATAAATTAGTTTGCTGCAAGTAGCAGATGCCTACCTAGTAAGTGCTAAACACTCATTCTCCACTTCAATATGATTAGAGCTCCTACAGTGCTTGGTGAGTTGGAAACGAGTGGAGAAGCAGAATTTTTTGCCGTTGTCAGGAGAAGCGGAGAGCGGCTTCAGGCTCTTTTCTTGCAGCTAGCTCTGTAATGGAGTAGCAGGCAAGTGGGGCCCTTCATTCTGCACCTATTAGGAGTACAGATCCTCCTCCACAGTGCCTACTGTGTTCCATTGTCCACAGGATAGTGTCGCTAGCTGCTCCAGTGCAGTTCAGCTGTCTTCCTAGTTGCTCACTATGGCATGCCAGTCAGCAGTGAAAATTGACGAAGTCCATCTTTGTCCCAGAAATAAGCTGTTGCATTTCCTGACAAAACCCCGTGGTGTGGGTTAACCCTGGTGGGCAGCGATGGTAGACACAGCTGCTTGCTTTCTCACTCCCCACCAGGTAGAACGGGGAAAAGAATGATAAAAGTGATAAAACTCCTGGGTTGAGATAAAGACGTATCATAAGACAAAGCACAACTTTCATGAACAAACAAAAGAAAAATAAGGAATTAATTCAGTACTTCCCATCAGCAGGCATTCAGCCATTTCCAGGAAAGCAGGTGTTCACCATTCACAATGGTTAATTAGGAAGACAAACTTCACAATTCTGAATCAAGCCCCTTCTTTGTTCTTTCACTCAGGTTTTTTTGCTGTACCTGACACCATTTGGTATGGGACATCCCTTTGGTCAGTTGAGGTCAGCTGTCCCAGCTGTATCCCCTCCCACCTTCTTGTGCACCCACAGCTTACTCGCTGGCAGGGCAGTGTGAGAAGCAGAAAATGTCTTGACGCTGTGCAAGCACTCCTCAGCCGCAACTAAAACACCTGATGTTATTGATACTTTTTTAGTCACAAATCCAAAACATGGCACCTTACAAGCTGCTGTGAGGAAAATTAAATCCATGCCACCCAAACTCAGCACCCTCTACTTTTCTTGCCCATCTCAGCTGGGGTTGTACCTGGGTAGTACCACAACTCACCACAGTGAGAGTGGCTTAAATGAATGAAGGGGCCCAGTGGTTGGGCTGCCTGGAAAGGAGATCTGACTCTGTGTTTTCCTAATCAACACTGATGGTAAATCTAACAGAGAGAGAGTCTGCCAGGTCTGGTTTCATTTGGAAAACACACTTGATACATATTTTCCTTTCCTGTACTTCTAGTTGATTTTTATGCTTTCAGTCATGGATGTAATACTATATTGTCCTTTTTCTTGAAGAATTATCCTGCTATTTGTGTTGCCAGGCCTTAATAGTGATGAAATTTGACTTGAAAACTAGCTACGTGTGTACATGAGTTTTGTGTTTGTATGCCTGTGTGCATAAAAGCATTTCCTTGTCTCTCAGTGATGTCTGCAAATCACTCAGTTTCTTTGGCCCATATTGCAACATCTCTGGTGTCATTCTCAAGGTCACATTTTCTGACTGTCTTGGGACTGTGTTTGGAGTATCTAGCTGAATCCCAACTGGTATGAAGCCTCCCCACATATTCTTATCTCTTCCTGTGTTTTACAGGGCATCCCCTGAAGGCACTGGAAGATCCACCCATGGGAATTCCACCAATCTCCAGTATTAAAATTAGAAGACAATAATTCCCTGCCTGTGCAAAAATGAAGTATGAGACGAACTCAGACAAAGTGCGTGTTTCTTTTGCTGAGTAGCCGCAGCTTTTACGAAAACAACAAGCGTCGCCGATAGGAAGAAGTGGAATTTGTCGCCTGGCTCATAGAATCATAGAATCACAGAATATCTCAAGTTGAAAGACACCCACAAGGATCATCAAGTCCAGCTCACTGCTGCTTGCAGGACTACCTAAAACTAAACCATATGACTATGAGCATCATCCAAATGCTCCATGAACTCTGACAGACTTGGTGCTGTGACCATTTCCCAGGGAGCCTTTTCCAGTGACTGACTACCTTCTCAGTGAAGAACCCTTTCCTAGCAGCAAGGTGTTTAGATATTGCAGCCTTGAAAAGCTGTAGCGAGAACAAACTCCCTTTTTGAATGTGAAGGGGGGAACCTGGTCTCATCCACATAAAAGAGCAAATCTCTCCCACTAGAAGTTACATGGAGACAGATGGAAGCTATTAAAATCCTTGCCTGTGGCCGGTTTCATACTGACTGACATAAACTGTTTGCAGAATATTATCTGCTTTGTCTGAGCCACATTCCTACAGCCTCAATGCTTTTCCATCCACTTTGCCATGTGACTGAAGCAGAAGCTGTACATGGTGATATCAGTATCCTTGAACAAGCCATCAACTGTACGAAGCCCTACTCCTAAAACCCCAGCCTCAAGAAGTAAAGAAACCCTGAGTTGGCTGCTAAATTTGAAACGTGGTGGAGAAAAAACTCATACAGAACACATATTTCCATGAGTAAGTTTAGCTAGAAAAGGTTTCATTATAGTTGCTTGTGTTTGTTTATGAAAGGGACGTGGACATAAATGGACACTGTCCTGATTTATTCTGCTAACTCATGCACTGTCTTGCTTTGAAAAGGCTGACTCATTAGTAGGAGAGCACACAATTTGGCATAAGACAGTTTGCCCCAGTGGATTTCAAGGCAGTGTTACAGAAAGGTGAAAGTGATAATGCCCCACCATGCTAATTTGGCAGCACACAGATGATGCTCCCAGGCAAGATACAGGGTACTTACAGTATGATCTTACTTCTAGGAAGAGCAAAGGACTTTAACTTGTGTTCAAGACACAAATCTGACTTATTTATACGTCTTCTGCCAAGTTTCAGCATCCGTGCAGGGACAGGAACGACTCTCACACACCGATGCAATGCACAGTCGGTTCACTTTATTGCTCCGCTTTTGTGGTTATATACATTTTTCATATCTGTACACGTGATTACTCTTATTCAGATAATGCTACAGACATAAATCACACGCTGTTCACACGTCCCACATTCCCTTATGATTGGTAACTATGCACTAACACCAATAGCAACAGACTGCCTCCACGTCCTTGAACACATCTTATTTTTGCTAACCCACATCATGTGCACTATCAGAACTTTCTCAATGGCTATTCTTAGCTGTCCTTTCCAGCGGCCTGTTCAGTTTGCTTAAGCAACCTAGTCATGCTAACTCTCAAGCTACATCAATCCCAACAGTCTTCTTTTGCCCTTCCATCTTTTTGGAAATGGTATATTAACCTACAGTTATGTTACATATCCCTGACTTGTGCAGACAGCAAACTGGAGCAGAATTGTTTGATAGCCTGGTGTGCTATATTGAGATCCCTCTTTAATATGTACTTCTGACTCGTTCTCTGCTATATACAAAAAGACAATGGTTTCAACAGAATCAATAATATCCAAAGTTTTTTAACAAAACATGTCTATGGAGTTATATTTTACTAACTTTTTTAGGACAACACATTTTTTTGAAGACCTCTGAAAGAAGGTGAGCTTCCTGCTGATATCTGCTCTTTCTGAGAGAAATAAATAACTTCTCCCTGGAAAGCAAACCAGACTGGAACCCCTACTTTATAAACATTTCTTTGCGTGGTTAAGAAGTGAGTCAGGAAAAGAAGAAATCTCTTCATAATTTTTTCTCCCTAAGAGGAAATAATTTTGTCTTTAGTCCCCCCCATTCTAACACTGCTATTTTCCGCAATGTTTTCATGGCCAGGGATTGAACAAAAGAAAGTGAGTTCTGACATTTCCTATGCTAGCTTTGTGTGAAAGGAGGAAGGCGTTAGAAATGTGTGTTGGGTTTAAATGTCCAGGTTTTGGTAGAGAGGGGATAGGAGGTCTGCAGGGGTGGCGCCTGTGAGGGGGGTCTGGGGCTGCCTTGTGCCGGACTCACTGCAGAGCACAGCTGAGCCCCACCGCTGGGCTCCTCAGCCAAGCCAGGGGAAGTTCTGGGTATGTAGTTAAGAAAGGGCAAAAAATGCTGCACAGCAGCTGTGAGAGTGAAGAGTGAGAAAAATACAAGAGAAACAGCATTGTAGACACCAAAGTGAGAGAATGAGGAGGGGAAGGAGGTTCTCCAGGCACACAAGCAGAGATTTCCCTGTAGCTGTGAAGGACCATGGTGGAGCAGATATCCACACTGCAGTTCGTGGAGAACCCCACACCACAGCAGGTGATGACGTCCTGAAAGAAGCGGCAGCCCATGAAGAGCCCACACCAGAGCAGATTCTTGGCAGGAGCTGCAGTCCATGGAGGGAAGTGCATGCATGAACAGGTGTTCCGGCACAAGCTGCAGCCTGTGGGGAACCCACTCAGGACCAGTTCAAGAAAGTCTGCATCTTCCGTGGAGGGACCCCATATTGAATAAGGGGGAAAGTGTGAGTTAGAAGAAGTATCAGATAGGAACCATTATGGACTGACCATAGCCGCCACTGCCCTGTGCCATTCACAAGGGAAGGAGGTTGAAATGTTGAGAGTGAAGGAGAGAAGCTGAACATGAGAAGAAGGGGTGGGATAGCGGGAAGGTGTTTTAGTTTTGTCTTTGTTTCTCACCATCCTACTCTATTTTTAATCAACAATAAATTGAATTGAATTCTCCAAGTCAAGTCTGTTTTGCCTGTTATGGTAATTGGTAAGTGATCTTCCACATCTTTATTTCAACTCAGGAACTTTTTCAACTTATTTTCTTCCCCTGTCCTGTTAAGGCGGCAAAGTGACAGAGTGGCTGGGTGGAGGTCTGGCAGCCCACCAATGTTAACCTGCCCCTAAAGGAAGTAAAAACTTCTGCTTAGAAACTTTCTATTATTGCTCTAGAGTTTATGTGCTTGATAAAACCGTCTTCCAAAGGTTTCTGGAGTGCCTGCACTTCCGAATTATTATCAGCATGTGTTCATAAACTTCTCTATTGGTACTTCCAATCAGACGTAGAAAAGTCTGCAGCTGCCAGGTGGAAAACAGAGGAGATAGCTTGACTTTCTGAAGAACTGCAGTTCTCAGCTGAGTACTATGGTATACTTCTGTCTTTCTTATGCATGTTGATGTCCAGACATCTTAACTTTCTACCAGCCTGGACTCCTCACCTGTTTAGCAGTTCTCTGCTGGTAGGCCATAAAGATGTGGGCTTGGTCTTCCTGTTGACTACTTCAGCAGGACCAACAAGAAGGAAGAGGAAAATTACAAAGAAACCAGATAATAAAAGGGTTTGTGAGTGAAAACAACTTAAAAAAATCTCACGGGGTTGTGCAGTAACTGCTTGCAACTGAGAAAGTTATCTGCACAGAGTCACAGTTGACACTGTGGGCTGGCACAAAAGGAAGGGTGAATGAAGTACTGAACAGAGACTTGGAGGGAGGGATTTTTCTCAGATAGAAACACCTCTGTTCCAAATTTCAGCAGTAAATGTGTCTCTATGAAGAGCACTCTGTAATGTACATGAGAAACAGCAAGTTTGGCTTAGGAGGAAGCTTGGGAAATATTTGTTTGGTATCTAGCAAAGTGTGCTAGAAGTACATATGGGACTTTGGGCCTTTCAGTCATTTACAGAATACAGGTAGACTGGTGTTCATTTTCACTTTTGCATCTGCAGACAAAATAGTCTCTAAGTTTTAAGAAGGAGCAGACAATATTACTGCGTTAAAGTGAATCAATACCACAAACTTCTGTCAGTATTTGAAAAGAAGTTCAAGGCATAGGGAAGCTCTCACTTGTTTATATATTTCACTTGGGATGAGATCACCACCAAAAATTAAATAAATAATCATTTCTGGATAAAATAAACTTGGATATTCCACATGGCTTATCAGTCTTAAGAACAAAAACTCTACAAACAACCTGTCATTACCATTTCAACTCATATGGTCACCACTATGACACTCATGGCCCATCCAGGCTCATAATTCCTCCCTCATATTCCAACAAACTCTGACAAGAATTGGCTCTGAGCAGGAGGAGTCAGCTTCTGAGGAGTTTGTGCTTTATTTGAATTGATGGCAGATTTTAGACAGATTGAACATGGAGCTTTTTTATGGAGAAGGGACCATAGCAGCTCTGAAGGGATATCTGGGATCCCAATTTTGTGCACATCTCTGATCTGGCTTTTCCTTGTGGAAGAATTTTGGAAACTAAATAGTCATAAAATTAAAAGTGTGGGCATATGGGTCTGATTCTCTTCCCACTTGCTGCTCTGGAGACATTAAGTCTATCAAAGGCTGCCTGATCTTGGCAGAAAGAGCAATACCTCAAGCTGAAGACTGCAGTTTTCCCAGGTCACAGAATTGTTGGGAGCGTCTTGTTTTCTACGAAAACCGTAACTTTCTGTTAATAGTGAGTGAACCACCACACACCACAGTGGGCAAAGAAACTCAGTGGACATTAAATCCAAAGGACATCTGCAATGCAAGGACATTTTCCATTTTGAACCTACTGACTGCTGGGTCAGTGCTGCTGGGGGGGGTGTGTGTATGTGTGTGTGTCTGTGTGTGTCTGTGTGTCTGTGTGTCTGTGTCTGTGTCTGTGTCTGTGTGTTTGTGTTTGTGTGTGTGTGTGTTTGTGTGTGTGTACATGTGTGTGTGTAAGAAGTGGGGCTGGAGTCCAGAAGTGCTGTAGAATTTTTATGAGTCTTGTTGCTACACATCGTACAGGTGCATTGAACTGTGCTAGGTAGCCTAAGAAGGAAGAGAATGCAATACGATATTAAAGATCCCCAAAGAGGACACAACCTCATTGTAGGAACTAGGGCAGTGACATAAAGGTTCAATGTCATGGACCAGGACTGGATCAGGACCATGACTTTCCCTTCCTCCCTGGAAGCAGCATTGACTGGTCTTGGTCCAAAGCCTGGTGTCCATAGATCTTGTCCTGGTGTCAACTGGTCTGTATGGTGTGATGATAGAGTCTCTCTACTATTCTTCTGCTATGGCAGGCATCCAGCTGAGTTTTAGGAATCTCATAACACGGCTGTGACATATGCCTGGGATAGAAAAACCTCACTGTGTATAATAAGCAGTGCCATCAGTGCAACGGAAAGAAGCCTTCTTTAAAAGAGAATCAGGTGTGGGAAAGGATTTTGGGGAACTCTTTTGCATCCTGGACTTTCACTCTGGTTGCCAAATCTATCCTATTTAGTTAGCAAGTTCTTGAGGGGCGGGACTGCTGTCCTGTGACACACTAGGCATAGCCATTATCCTCCAAATCCCAGAAACAATCCACACTACATTATTTTTCTTTCAATTCCCTCCCACACCATGGGAACAATAGAGTTCCTCTTCTTTTGCAGAAAAAAAACAAGATACAGCCTGTAAAGTTTATGGGAAATATGGCCTGTACAGGTCATAGAAAACAAGTACAATAAACTAGGGCCTTTCAAGGACTCCATCTAATGCAGAGACAGTCACGGGCAGTATCAGAAGTAATGTCGGTGATGTGGGTGCTGTTTTGCAGTGGTTACCATCAAGAAATACTCAGGCACCAACAGCAAATGCAGACTTTTTTACAATGGGTAAAGCTGTATCTCCTCCTGTCTTTGAAATGGAGCAGGGATGTAATTTATTCCTATGGTACCTATCCGTGCTGCTATAATTAAGGTCTTGTCAACTTTGCTATTATAAAACCCACTTATCAGATATTTAGCAAAAGCTAAGCAATAGTTATGAATAAACTCCAGTAGATATTTGATCCAGCAAATTTACCTTCTTCCTCATATCTCAGGATGCACATACTAGGCACAATTATTTTCCCTTAGTACACACATTTTCATGACTAGGTAACAACTCAGCCAGAGATTTTGTGATGCCTGCACATCTGGAATCCTCAATACCCCACTTGGTGCCTAGTTGCCTCTACTAATATTTCCCAAGCTTAAACTGGTCAGCTCAGCTGCTATTGAAGGCACCAAATTTCCAATAAGTGTGTGGGGTCAACATTAAGCTGCCATTTGAGTCGCAAGACAGAAGTAGGTAGACAAGGCTAGCTTAGAAGTGATGTTCTCACCTTCATCAAGCAAACTTGACTAGGCAAGATTTTTAGATTTGCTGAATCTTAGCTTGAATTGTTCAAGTTTCCTGTCTCTCTATTTCTTCTTCACACACACCTGTTCTCTGGAATTCAACCTTATTTTAAGAGTTAAGTTTAAAAAAAATAAATTGTTTGCTGAGACTGTCCAAATTTGAAGCCTTTCTGGAGACAGTATTTCTAAGCCAGCTTTGCCTAAAGATCTATTAACTTTGAAAATGTATACAAAAATGTTATGATCCTGTTGCTGCGTTGAACGTATAATAGCTAATCTTTTAGCACAGTCAAGAACCATGGGCATTTAGGTGTAGTGTAACCAATGTCTGATTCTTTTTTGTGTTTTCCTCGTCTCTTGTCCAAGCTTGGTTTGACATAAATAACACTTCTGGTGCACTTGAAGTCCTGATTACAGGGCAGCTGAGATCCTGGTATAGAATTTGTGATTAAATTAGTTGAAATATTTTGAATGAATTTTTAAAGAGAAGGATAGGTGTGGATTTTGTTTCTCCTTTATCTGAACTTCTTACGTGACCATAATTTGAGCGGGGAAAATGTTTTACATGAAAAATAATGGTTAAAATGAAACAGTACTTCATTAGCATTGCCTAAAGCTGAGGCTATGTAATATTCTATGGCATATAGATGTCTTCAGAGAGATAATATTACTTATGTGTGCTTTTCTTTCCTTTAATTTGTGCTTATGTGTGATGGAGGAAAGAGAAGTGAGATTCCATGCTGTGGCTAGAACTTTAGCTGTGCTTGAGTGTGTTGTAGTCAATATTGAAGTTTGTCTTTTTCTTTCTTCAATTCGAATAAATTTAGGCTGTGACAAATACATGTTTAAAGAAACTAGATGGTACGTATTTCATTTAAATATTTTAGGCATTTTCATTCTTTGATACCCTGTGCTGGTTTTGACTGGGATAGAGTTAGTTTTTGTCATAGTATCTAATAAAGGGGTATGTTCTGGGTTTTTTCTGAAAACAGCATTAATAACACATGGGTCTTTTTGTTATTGCTGAGCAGCGTTTACACAGAGTTAAGACCTTTTCTGTTTCTCACACCACCCCACCAGTGAGTAGGCTGGGAGTGCGAAAGAAGTTAGGAGGGAATACAGCAGGGGCAGCTGACCTGAACTGACCACAGGGATATACCATACCATATGATGTCATGTCAGCATATAAATCTGGGGGACGAAGAAGGGATGGATGTTCAAAGTGATGGCCTTTGTCTTCCCAAGTAACAGTTACATGTCATCGAGCCCTGCTTTCCTGGAAATGGTTGAACACTTGCCTGCCGATGAGTAGTTGTGAATGAATTCCTTATTTTGCCTTGCTTGTGCACATGGCTTTCACCTTACTGGATTAACTGCCTTTATCTCAACCCATGAGTTTTCTCACTTCTACTCTTCCAATTCTCTCTCCATCCCACCGGAAGGGAGTAAGCAAGAGGCTGTGTGGTGCTTAGTTGCCGGCTGCAGTTAAACTACAACATAGCCTTAATAGATGGACAAGCATATGCAAACTCACTTTCTTCCTGGCAGGCTGTCAGCTAGTGTCTCTTTCCAGCAGATATGAGAGTGGTTAAAGTTCACCATGAGGACCAGGCCCTGTGAATGAGAGGCTTCTTCCAGTTATTTGCTGCAAGCCTTACCTACTTCTTCTTGATTAGGACATCCACAGCAGACACCCACTGCAAACTCACGCATGTTATTCAGCCCATTAATCTAGGCCCATCAGGTCTTGACTTAATCCTGACCCATACCCAGGCAGGGCTCCACGCATTCTGGCTGCTCTCGCACATTGAGGGCAACTGCCCCTCCTTGCCTTCCTGGCCTGTCCTTGCTGAAAAACCTTTATCCATCCATCACAGCACTTCAGTCATCTGAATTATTGCAAAATATCCTCATAATCTCAGTGAGGTCATAGCCCTGTAACTGCACACAGACTTCTAATTCCTTCTGTCTGTTTCCCATGCTGCATGCATCAGTGTAGAGACATTTCAGAGAGATACCAAAGCATGCTGATTCCCCAGAACAGGCATGAGAGTTTTCCCCTTAAAGATGTTCTGCAGGCAGTTTCTTCTGTACATGCCTATTGTCAGGTTGGCAAGCCTGTTGGCAAAGATCCTTTTGCCCCACCTTGTCAGGTGGATTCTGCCTCTTCCAAGCGGCTGTTGACTTTCAAAGAGAGTCCTAAGGTCACAGACACTGAAATCCTGCTGCCAACACCACCTGAGCAATCATCTGTTGATCTGTAGGATCCATCCAGTCCTCCTCATGCCCTTGACCCTCACTAGCAAGATTTGGGAGAGCACCACCTGGCTCCCCATGCCCCTGATCACTGTCCCCAGAGCCCTGGTAGTTACTTCCTAGGTCACCCCCAGCAGTGCTTATGTAGAATAGCAGCCACAGTTAATAGCTGGATGACCATTAGTAGCTTTTACACATCTTCCTGAATTTGACCCTCCAGCAAACAGCAAGCCTTCCTTGGTGGCAAAGCAGGTTGAGGGCCTTCATCATGTGCAGTAGTCTCCTACCACTACGACTCACAGCTTCCTTCTGGTGTTCCTGACTAGCTCAGACTCAGCTGCAGGAAAAGATCTATTTGGCAGCACTCCCAGCTCCTCACCAGCAATGAGGACAGTGAATGTGGTCTGTAGCTGCAAGTCTTTGGGTGGGGCAGGACCTTCCTCTTAATGTCAGCAGTCAGCAGCTTCCAGCCTTCATCATGACCAGAGTTTTCACTTTTACTTCGTAGGCACAGGATCTTCCTGCCCTTCTGCTCCACTGATCGTTGAGGCTCTTGAAGTTGGAGTGTCTTAGACATGATCCAGCTCTTCTTTTTCTTACTCTTTCTGATGCAGTGTGGTACGGTGACCTCCTGCAACTCTTTCACTGAGTTTTAGAGCTAAGCACTCAGGCATTTTTGTGTAGCTGAATGGCGTCCCATTGCTGCAGAGAAAGGAACACTGCAGATGCCAACATATGCACTCCCTTTTCCGGACATAAGGCTGGGAAGAAGTGTTTATTTTCTAATGGTAAAATGAAGAAGTTAATATCTTCATGGTGACATTTGAAAGGCTTGTTAACCAAGGTGCTGAGCTACAGTTGGAACTGTTCTTATGTGTATGAAAATTATTTCTTCTCTTGTTGCTGTTACTATGTTTATGTCCTCCAGGCTGTTGGATTTTTCAAAACTAGTAATGTAGTTGTCTGTAAAGCTCAGTCTGTCTCTTTTTGAGTAGTGTTGTATGAAAGATATGGAGCAGGGCTCAGCTGCAGACATCTTCAGAACGAAAAGATTGCAAAACACGTCGGTGCTTTACCTGTCTGGATTGATTAGGAAAGAATAGTTGAAGCCCTGCAGCAATGCCAAAATTACTGGAGATAGTACCTGTTCACCTGAAAACATAGAAGAAATCAATCAAGGGAAAGAAAGTGCAGAATACAAGGGAGCTATTCAAGTGCTCATCTGCCATTAATGACATAATGGGAGTGGGTAATGTCCAGTGAAGGTTCTGATGTGCAGTTCACAAACCAGACGGGATTAATTTAAACACTGGCTGAAGGCTGAGCCCTTGCTCTCCAAAACAGACACAATAGCTTAATTTGCTCTGAGCATTTTGAAATACCTGTCATTTTTATTTAGATTTTTTTTGGTAGTTTAGGTTACGAGTGACACCATGGTACTGTAAGAAACAGTTTCCAGCTAGAACTAGCTACATCCTTCAAGATGGATGAATTACTGAGCGCTTTCTTTTGTGCTGTATATCAGTTGTAAAAAAATTCAATTTGTGTGCTGGTCTCCTTTCTCAGTGTATGACATTTTTATCAGTTTTTTTCTCGGGTCTTTACTGAATCCATAGTTCTGGGGTTAACTGCTTCACACTCCCCATGAAACAGTGAATCAAAAATATCATGGAAATGTGAGTGGATTTCTGATGTGCATCACTCAATTAAAAATGTGTGCAGCTTGTGGAGATTCAGAGCTGTTTTCACTAATAAAAGAACTGGTACCTCACTACTGGTGGGCAACAAGAAATACAACAAGGCTCAGAGAGGAAAATAACTTTCTGTACTGCTACTATCAAAGGCAGAGTTAAACAGCAGGGAACAGAGAAAAATAGTCCTTCCTGTAGAACTCGTCCTATCTCTTCTCTTCCTAATAACTCCTGTTACTTCATGCGAGTGAATCTGCTCTATAGTACTTCATTTTTATCCTCCTGATAGAGGTGAAGATACTCTTTGATGTTATTGTCTTGTTAGTGGATAAGCAAAGGGTTTTTCCCAAGCTCACACAAATTAAGGCAAAGCAGGGCATGCAGCCCACATTTGCAGAGGTAAGAAAAAGACACAGTATCCTCAGAGTACTCTTTCCACCCACCTTGATGCAACCACAACAACCATACTTAGGAAACTAGAACGAGAAGTAGGCAACAGTCTGAGTGGATAGGCTGATATTTTGCTTTCCTGAAATCCATAAGTGAATTTTTGCTATGCTGTAAAGGGGACAGGTTCTTTTTGACACTCCTTGTTACCAGGAATCACATCTAAAGAAATAATCACAATGCTTCACCGGGAATCCTTTCTTCAGATAAGTTCCTTTGCATATCTATGAATCATAGCTAAAGCTGTAGGTAAAGAGGACATCAGTAAAGAGTCTGACACATTGCAACCAGATAAGATGAAGAGGAACGTAAAACTCACAAGTTGAAAGCAAGTGTGCTCATGGTCAGATTTACACTGAACTGCCTGCAAGAAAAGCATTCTGTGCTAGTAGAACACATCGTTTATGCCACTGCAGTACTTCTGGCAGTTATGGCAGCAACACAGAAATGCCTCTTCTTACATTGTTCTCTGAGAGGTGAAACTAGACATTTCAACTACTCTGAGTTAGAAATACTTTTGTGGCCAGTGTCAATTTGTATTAAGCCGTTCTCCCTTTTCAGCTGGGTTTACCTGAAAGTTGGTTGACATATTTGACCTCCTTTAAGGATGCTTTCTGAGCTTGTCACTTCATTTTCAAGAAGTGGAAAATATTTGTGGAAAATGTATAAATAGATATGTAAGTATACAAATAGATATAATGAATTATAAATACAAATAAAAATATAAATATAAATATTAGTACATGTGTATTGGCGATATTCATATAGTCATCTAGAGGAGTTTCCATGTAATTTAGTTTTAAAAATATTTCTACTGCAAGTACTTCTCCTTTTTGTTGACTTCTAGAACTGGAAATTTTCCAACCTCTTGTCTTGCTCCTCTTAGTCTCAGAAGAGAAGCAATGTCATTATTCCAGATTAATGTGAATTCACCACACAAATGAGAACTGACTAATTATAGCCTCTCTGACGTAGAGCCTATATCTGGTCGCATCTGTTTTCATCACCAGCTGGAGAAAGAGATGAGGGTCAGCAAGGTCTACAGCAGCATTGCTGTGCTTAGTCTGTCTCCTGCAACTTCATTTAGCACTGCTTAAAAAGTTTTCTTAATAAGGAGAAATAAGGTTTGCTGGTACCAAAACAACAATTTATTGAGCTGCTCTGCACCTTGCTGTCTCAGTACTATCCAGGTACAGAAACAAGCCATCAGCGGGAAATTTCAGCCCTTGCTACAGAATCAGTCAGTGGGACCTCACTGAAAAGCAGCTAGGACTTCCCTTCTTGCTTTTGGACTGCTTTGCAATTTTGAAATCTTTTCTGAGATGAATATAAAAAGTTTATTGATTAGCCTAAGAGCTTCTTTGAGTCCAGCCTGTCTTTAGAGTGAAGTAGAGCTTCTCTCCCACACTAAGGCTATTGCTTAGACTGAGTAGAGGGGAAGAAGCTGGTACATTATTCGAAGTTGTATTCCTTGGACCATCTGGACTTGTATAGAATCCATAGTTGGAGACAATGGAGATGGGGAGAAGACTGTGCTTTAATACACTTAGTCTCTTTCCTCTGCTTCTTGTCTGCAAGGCTTCTTGGACTGGGAGGGATGTGGGAGGGGTCCTACTGAGACCAAAGATCTGGCTGATCTGGAGAGCTGTGGGCTGTCTATGGGGCATCTATCATCATTTTCATCTTGTGGCCTAAGAATTTTTATGTCCTTTGTAGGACAAAAGGGGCAAAGACAAAGACCTGTGTTCTGTGGAGCTACTCAGGCCTATCCTGTAGCTGAGAGGTGACCCTTAAATGTTTCAAAAATCAGCTGGTGCAGGTAGCCAATTCATAAAACAAGTAGGTTAACTCCATTTTCTGCTATTAGCTGTATGGGTGGCCTTGAAAAGCTACTTCTGTGCCTTGCCTCCTTGAATTGCTGGGCCCAAGAAGCCTGTGGCAGTCCTAGTTCAACTTTGTGTCCCTGCTATGCTTTCCACCATGCTGAGAAAAAATCATACCCATAGCTTTTTGGCGCAGGGATTAGAGACATGGTTTCTCCCTGTGTTTCGTGCTATGGAGCTAGTCAAATACTATCATCCCCAAGCACTTACTGATTGCTTTGCTACTCCTTGGAAGTGCTTCTGTAAGAAGCAGAGTTGGCAACATGCTGGTGGGTCAGAAATCTACTGCTGGGCAAAGATGAACATGCTCCAGAGACAAGCCTTCTGACCAAAAGGTAAATGCAAAGGTAAATGCACCACAACACCCAATTTTTAATGCACGGTGAACCCAGCTGATTAGGTCTGATCTCAAATGCTTTCCATGGAGGCAACTTTGCAAATGCAAGGAAGAAAGTGTTTAGAGCCCTTGCCAGCCATGTCTCCAAGGTGTGAAGAGTGTCCTTTCCGTTTGGTGCCAAGTGTTGTCTGACAACATTCAGTACATCAGCACATTTTAAGTCTGCAAAGCCTGGCTAAACCTGAGTGACCTAAAATGATGTGAGCACATCCGCCTTCTAGTTTAGCTGGGCTACTTAAAGAGCGTAGCTGACTGAATCCCAGGTCAGCTCCTTCACTGATCAGAGCTCTTGTGAGAAAAGCTAGAAACAAGGGCCTGCCCCACTTCTTCCTTGGGTTCTACTTCTAAGCTGAAGCTGCAGTCCCCTGTCTGCCCTCTGCACCACAACTGTGCAACAGCCAGATCTGTGCCTGGTCTCAGCCCTGACCCTGAAACAGACCAAACAGCTTGGTTTCCTCATTTGAGGTCAGACCTGCCTCATCACTACAGAAATGCTAATTGATCTGGACTGTATTTGACCTTCACCAGTGTCTCTGGCCCTGGTCCTGACCTGGACTTACTCCTCTGCATCGTGGCTCCTTGTTGGTGAGGTACTTGCTCACGTCTGCCTTGTTATTGTGCTCTGCTCTCAGGTCACTTTCTTTTGAAAAGCAGCCTCTTTGTTGCTTCCTAACACGAAGTTGTAAATTAATATTTAGTAAAAATATAAAACCGATCATATGTTTTCTTTTCTAGTATGTGTTAAGAGTTGCTGAGGAATGCTAAAGATGATCCCATGAACTACTCCAGATATTAAGGCATGTTATAAGGGGTGCCTCTTTCAGCTGCTCTGGCCCAGGACCCTCCTGCCCAAAGCCTTGCTGGAGCCCAGCCCAGCACCTGGGAACAAGGTTTTCTGCCCAGGTTGAGGGATACAGATGCTTCTTGCCTGTTTGCAGGTTCAAACAATAGTGAAGCTGAGTACATATACCAGAGACATAGACACACATACACAGGTGCCCACAGACACAGAGACATTGAGGGGACACTGACATGGCTGGTCACACACGCTGCCAAGACAAGGCACTGCCCTCAACACATACAACACCCACATACAAGACACACAAAAACAGAAGGGTGGACAGCCAAGTCCCCTTCTCCTCATGGGCTGGCAGAGACAGAAGGTCACTAGTGCAGGCACACCCACATGGCACTCTCCAGGCTCACAGACACTAATAATATTAGTAGTAAGAGAAATAATGCAAAATATACATAATCAACACTGAGTTTCCCGGAGATGGGTGCTGGGCGCTGGCATCCCACCTGCAGCTGCCGAGTAGCACCAGGAAGTCCCAGACTGGATTCAGCAGTAGACAGGAACTGGACTCAGGAGTGCACGGATCAGAACGTGGATGAGTATTGCAGGTAGAAGAACGAGCAGGGTCCTCTTCAGAAAGCAGCCTTGGACAAAGAGAGCAAGAGCCTCGTGATCCCCCAGCTTTAAACTGAGTCTGATGTGCATGGCATGCAATGCCATACTGGTCAGTATCGGCTCACCTGTCCTGTCCGCCCCTCCCCGCAAGTGCGACCCTTTGCAATTCCTCACTTATGGGACCTAAAATGTCTATCGGTGACTTTGGCTGCTATAGTAATAACTCTAAACGGGGGCCTTTTTCTGTATTCCAATCCCAC
>Ga0065711_1002366_pt1 | contig 34383 bp, 18 predicted proteins | sample Hoacrofraction12_FD_59098 | JGI IMG/M metagenome (GOLD analysis project Ga0065711, IMG submission 59098) | Hoatzin crop microbial communities from Cojedes, Venezuela - Epithelial fraction 12 v2 (version 2) | ecosystem: Host-associated > Birds > Digestive system > Esophagus > Crop | place... | reverse complement strand
AAAAAAAAAAAAAAAAAAAAAAGATAGCAAAAAGACTTTTTGGGTTTGGATTTATGTTTCTAAATGTCTTCTTTAAATATATGCAATTTCTTAATTGAAAGCCGAGATTTTCTTGCTCCCTCCCAAAAAAGAGGGCTTTAGTAAATAATGCAGTAAGTACAGCAAATACATCAAGATCATAAACGTCCGCTTCCCGAAGTGATGAGACAGGACTGGTTTTCTGTAAACAGCAAAAGGCTGCTTCTGCAGATGCAGAAAAGCTTTTATCTTCAAGGCAAACCGTAAATGAGCTAGAAGGGTAATTTAACATTCACAATTGGTTAAATTGGATTAACTCCTGTGAAGATTTATACACACGTAGGAACCCCAGAAAAGAGATTTCAGAAGTGAGATTGTTCCATGAAGTTGTGCATTTTGATGTAGAATTTCATATCCCTTAGAATCAGCGGTGGCTGAAATGAGTGCTGTTGTTTTCCGAGGGTCTTTCTCCCATTTAATATCTCTTTTTCACCACGTGGAAAATCCGAAGGCAGCGCGATCTCCGACTTGGATGGCAAAGTACACCCAGGAAAGTTTAAAACACAAACGAGATTCTCAAGAATCTAACTGCACCAATCTAATTGCCTCTAATGCTAGTTGCCCTATTGATCCTGAGCGTTTTACTGCATTCCAGCTACATCTAGACCATCTGATACTTCAGCTGTTGCCAGCAATTAAACACACACTTATGTTTATCCACGTAAAAACACAAATGCAGGCTGGAGCCGCTGCTTTGCTTTAAGTAGAACAGTTTCTTTTGTTTTTTTCCTCTTTTCTCCCCTCTTCCCTTTTAGCTTTTATAACCCAGCCAGCCCAGTTACCTGGGAATGCCCCAGCGCTGTTTGCCTGTGCTCCAGGAAGGTTCTGGTTTCTCTGTGGAGCGAGGGATTTTGTTATGCTCAGCTTTCATGGGGCTTGATAATGGTTTGCTGGAGATTTTCTGCTTGTGTTAGTGTTGATTGAGTTAGGGAATCATGGTTTAGGATTGATGCTTTTATTTTCCCCTCTCCTATTCCCCATTGAGGAGTGTGTTTCGAAACAAGTCGAAGTGATTAATGAGAAAGTGTGATTGTAATCATTTTGTTTAAGAGAGGCTGAGTAGAAATTGTTAGTCTTTGAGACTTGTGATGTGAAAAGGGGATTACTGATGTTTTGGCTTGTCTGTTATCTTTTCTTTTGTTTGGCATTTGTTACAGCTACCAGTCCGTGGCAAAACTTGCCTTTTGCAAGTCTCAGCACGGGGTTGGGAGGTTGAGGATGGAAAGGATTTCTTCAGGACTCTGCTGCTTTCATCTGTAGGCTTTGGGCATCTCACATGGACCAGTATCCTACTCTGGCTAACGCTGCTTTCATTTAACTCTGCACCAAGGATTTTGATTTATTCAAGGGCTGGGAACAGGCCAGGAGAGGGAGGCAGAGTACGCTGCAAAGCAGAGCTCCCTTCCAGTAGGATTCAAATTTGTCGGAGTTTATGGATGCAAAAATGTTTGTACTGCACCAAAGCCACAGCCCCACAACGGGGAGCAGCGCTGGGGCTTTCCCCTGCTCCCCGCAATCTCCTGCCCAGCGCTGGTCTCTTACTGGTGGAATACACTTGCGATATGAGTGTTTGCTGGTTGTTCCCCATAATTTACAGCATCGAGTGAAGCTGTTCTGTGCTCCAGCGACTGCTGGTCCGTCCTTTCAGCCTGCAGTAACAGCACCTGCACAGCTCTCGCGGTCCGGTTCTCCTGTGCCGGTAGCTCAGGATTGTCCAGAGAGGGGAGGGGGCTCGTTGCGGTGTGCAGGATGAGCCTGGCAGATCCTAGGCTGAAATCTAATTCCGTGAGATGATAGCTGTTTCGGATTAGCTAATCTGTACGGATTTAGGCTTGGTCCAGGGTAATTCAGTTAATGTAATCTGGCGGTTACAAGCAGCAGCATTTTGTTTATCAAATTGGCCACATTTTGGTATAAATCAAATATGTCCTGAGATTTAAGCCCAGGATGTGTTCAGCTGTACAAATCATGCGGTGGTGATCTCACCTGCAGTAAAAACAAATTTTAAAAGGAAAAATGAAATCAAAATTTGAAAATTGGAGCTTTTGTGTTATGGCTTCTTCTGTTATGAGAATTTCCTTAGTTTCGTGTGTTGAAGCCTCCCAAACTGAATAGCAAAATGCAAAAAGAAAAATTAGTCTTCTCAGCAATAGGTCTGCTGTCTGCCATTTTTCTGTAAAAAAAAAAAAGGGCGTTTCAAGGAAATAAAAAATATTTTGGGAAACTGTAACTCTTGTAAGTGTCACATCAAGGACCTCTCATGCTTCTGGGGATCCGTCCACGTTCATCAGTGACTTTTAATATAATTGTGCCCTCTGTAAAAGTTTCATTTGACGTCCCAGGCAACCTTGGAAATCAAACTGATGCAATCCAGAAAAATTTAACTCAGTTTCATATTAGAGTAGATGATCTCAAATTGGCCTGGAGCACATGCACTGTGCTTGTTCCAGGATTCTGCCTGGTGCATGTTTAGGATCGATGCTAGGACAGTGACACCAGGGAAATGACAAAAGGCTTTGTGTCACGGAGAAGTGCAAGGAAAATGAAGTTACTGCTTGGTGTGTCTTGCAGTACCCCAAGGAAGCATGGAGTTAGCCAGGTCAGAAATAACTCACCCTAAAATAATGATGTGATTGAAGCTTAGGGCAAGCAGCACATAGAATTTCTTGCCAGGGAAGAGGTTTTAGCTAAATAAAGTTCTGGTGAACAATTACTCTCATAATTCAGTGCTAATCCTGTTGGGGAATTGCTCTTAGTAACTCTTGTATTATGAACTAGCTCAACTAACGTGAGGGCTTAATAAATGTAGCAACACTTTTGACGAAATGTTGTTTGTTTGTTCCCATTTTACACATGGCGTACCTGAGGAGTGAAGGTTGTTCCTCGTTTTTGGTAGGTGCAGAAAGACAACTTCACTTCTCGGACGCAGCTGCCAGCTCTCAACTCGAGAGATCTCTGGTCCATCCCGTCCCATGTTTGCCAGCACAGAGCACGGCATCTCTTGTGGTTTTTCATCCGACATTGTACTCTGTCCCTCTGTGCAGGAGATACTCAGGCATTTAGCTAGCTGTGATAGCTACTTGATTGATTTTAGTCTTTTTTTGAAGAAAAGAATTAGGGAAAATGTGAATCTTGTGTGTGAGGAGGCCTCGGTGTCTTCTGGGTCTGGACCAGTGAGGAGTGGTATTGAACCCCTCTGAAGAAAGGACTCCTCCGACTAGCTGGTGTGTTCCTTAAAATGAGAGCAACCCGACCGCAGACCCGAGCACTGGGAGCTCGCTGCCGCGCAGGCGGGGCTGGGGGTCTCGGCGCAGCCCACGCCATGGCAGCTGGATGTCCGGGACAGCAGCGTCGGGGACTGCCGTGGGATCAGGCTGAGGGCGAAGCAAGCTCCTCACCTGGCGCTGCTTTGACCTGCTGATCTCTGTTGTCAGCAAACGCGCCTGAGGCGAGGCTGACCTTTCTCCCGAAGCAGCCTGACGATTACTTACGACATTTCTGGTTCGGAAATAAACTCCGTGTGCCATTTGCTGCCGACGTTACCAGGTGTTTTCCCTTTTACAACTCTAAACCATTAGCACTCTCAAGCATCATCTAGATGGTGATTTTTCATGGCTTGATGGTCTACTCAGCCCTCTCTAGTCCCGTCACCGAGACGTGACAGCGTTTTTATGGCTCTCGTGCTAAGAACGGCTAAGCGAAGTGCCACGCAATTGAAAGGTCAGTGCGATAAGGAGCAGCACACAGCCCGCGTTCCCCTTGGGAACCCACGTTCCCCTATCAAAACCCGCTGCGGGGAGGGACCGCGGCACAGTATGAACCTGGCCGAGTGACAGACTGCGGCAGAAATGAGGACCGATAGGCCTTTGTTGGAAGTCACTCTTGTTACCACCTCAAACCCATCATCTCCTGGACTCTCTTGGGTGCCGGAGGGCTGTGTCAGGCTGATGAATGGCTCCTTTCATTTCTTTTACTACATGGAAAGAAGTGCATCCTCTGTAAGATACTTCCCTTCAGCATATATTTTTGCATGTGTTGTGAAATATTTTTGAAGTATCTGCTGTGGTGCCAGTATTTCCTTTAATAAAAAGGAATAAGCGTACAGTGAGAAGGAAGATGCTGGGGTTGTGGCAATGTAGTGAACAGTAATGTGTGTGAAGAGGAGCGCTTGCCATATTTGCTAGGGCTGATGTGGTTAATAAATGGATCAATAATTAAGTAAACTTACACATAATTCACTCCTCAGTCGGTGGGCATGTGACCAAATTGGACAGACCTTTTGACTAGGCGTATATATTAGCCCTTGGAAGAAATCTTTATGGAAGAGAGAGATTCTCTGAGCAAGTATGAACTGTTTTCCTCGCTGAATTTCCAATTAACTTTACTAAGTTTTCTTTTGTTTGTATTTATTTTACAAATATCCTTTTGTTCACCACTTCTGTCTCACGCCTGCAGTTCACTGTGTATAGCATGATTTATGTTCTTCTATGCTTTAGGCTTCACTGTGTTATTGTATACTGTATTGTTCCACATTGAAAATGGTGTAGCGAGTTGTAAAACTACTTGATGGATTTAAATATGTAAAGCTCACTGGTTCAGGGGAAATTAAGGGCTGCAAAACTTGAGGTTCTCTTAGAATTTATTTTTTTTTCAACCTGATTTTTTTTTTCTGCAGCTTTGCCCCAAAATTTTTCGTTTAGCTTTTACAGGCTTATGTTTGCATTCATATAAAAAAGACCCCTTAAATGGCTGTTGGATGAATATAAGAGTTATTGCAGATGTGATTTACTCTCTGCGAGACAGAGTTATTGGGTAAGGATATGGTCCTTGAAGATCCTGAAAGTATTTTAGCAGATCTGGTTCCCCTTTGCTGCCTGGGCTGTAAATGAGCAGCCAGCGGAGCGGGTGTCGGTGGAGCCATCTCCTCTGTTGTTATGGGAACACCGACGGTGGGGTGCCAGGGAAGGCAGCAGCGATGTTATTTGTTGAATGACGTGTAAAATGAGAACCCTGGAAGGAATGGCTCTTTCTTCCTTTGAGGAATTTACACTCTTGCTTTTGGAGCCATCCTCTGAAAACAAGCTGCCTGGAAATAAAGGGGGTTTTGGAGGTGTAATCCATGCTGGTGAAAAATACGCTTTATGCCCATGCGGTATTGCTCTGCAGCCATCTGCGTGCTGTTATCTGTGGATGTGCATCTCTTTCCCTTTCTATACCATGACAATAACTTACTCACAGCTGCCTGAGACGTGGGAAATCCATGTTCTCAGCTCTCCTGACTGCCTTTTTGCAGTTGGAGCTGTGTGCTTCAGGTCCTGAGGTTCAAAATTGGGTCCGTAGTGCTTAGCTACATCTATTTCACACTGCAGTAACGGAGGCTGTACTACCAGTGTTTAATATAAACCAACTTGCATTTTGAGTAGCATGTCCTCTTTGAAGCATGAATCAAAAAGATGATGCGAAGTCTTGGGGGATGTTTCAGGGTAAGACGGCGCAGACAAGCCGGCTCCAGCGCAGCTGCGCTTTGCAGCCATAAATATTCAGAGACCGATGGGTAAAAATCCTCACCCGCAGGTGGAGAGACACTCTCTTCGGGATCTGCATAAACCACAGCACTTCCTTCTTTACCCAAAAATTTTAGCCCAGCAGATGCTGGTTGTCCTTTGCCGTGGCTGGGCACCCAGTCCATAGGCTGCACGGGAAATATGTATGGGAAAAATATATGTGGTCATAAAGCTTCCTGGCAGTGACCACGCATCGCTGGGTCTGGTAGCTTTTGGAGGCTGTTTCAGTATAAATTAATTTTAGGCTATTTTGGGTGGAGGATATGCAAGCTGGATAGTTCGAGAGCTTATTTAAAATGCTTTTTCCTACTTTAAGGCAAGGCGAAGCCTTTCTACATTTTGGAGCCCATTCAAGCGTGAAGGTCTGAGCTGCAGCGAAGTATTTCATTACTTTTCACTCCATCTTTCTTCCCAAAAATGTCTGAAACACACAACATTAGCAATGCTTGAATGCATAACAGTAAAACTGTGGAAACTTTGGCGTTCTCTCTGATTGGAAATTCAAATGGCGTTTGCTAGTGTGAAACTAAATCTGTCTTCCAATGTACTACACATGAAAAAGGTGGGGATGATGTTACTAGGAGTTAGTATTTATGTAATAATTTGTATACGTGATTTGCAGCATGGAGGTTTCTAAACAGTGTTAAACCTCATGTTTTAAAGAATAGAATCAGGAAAACTGAAGAGGGTCTTTTTTTTCCTCTTTTGAAAAAAGTGAGTTGCATCTAGCTCCTGTGTGCTATTTCCAGAAGTGCCGAGAGTCTGAAACCCTCTCTAATGCTGCTGGAAATGGCTTGCTGTGCCTGTAGACCCCCCAGGTGTGGCACCTGGATCTCTCTGGTCTGTGAAGTCCAGTTCACCAGCAGCGCCGAGGCAGCGGCTGGAAAAGGTGTGTGGGCTTCTGGGGGCCTGTGGAATGGCTGTGTCCCCTGTCCTCCCCAGGCCAAAGGGATTACACTGAGCAAAGGTTGCTATGCTATTGCATACTTTCCCCCCAAGACACATATTTTGCCTTCCAGGATCAGCTTTGCTTAATTCACTAGGTCATTTCACGTAACTACAAGAAAAATCAATAAAGCAACTAGCCCTCTCATTTCTTCTTAAATATCACCGTTTCGTGGTTGCTTTATTTCACTTTTTCATTCTCCTCTTCCCTGCTCTTACCTAGCCAGGGATTAGAAGCTGCTGCTCATTTTGTATTTGGTAATATGACAGGATCTCCAGCATGTTGGAGAGACCCATGAAAGAGAAAACCCAGCCCCACGTTTTCAGTGTTCCTAGTCATTCCAGTAAGGAAAAAGGGATTGAAATGTTGCAAGCAAGAAATGCAAATGTGCATTTTGCCAGCTGAGGAACTACAGATAATTTTGATAATTTTGAATTTTTGTCTTGTTTTTTTTTTCCTACCTGACCCAGATGTGGACTTATAATCATATTTTTTTCAGTTTTAGGAGTCGCTAATAGAAACATATTGGGCCTGTTGACAGTAGCAGCCTTGTGACAGACATTAGTTATTAAAGGGAATAAGAAAGATCTGGAATAATTATCCGTGATTTATTTTCCAATCCCAAATAAACACTCTTCAATCTCTGAGGGTGACAGAGCACTGGAACAGGCTGCCCAGGGAGGCTGTGGAGTCTGCTTCTCTGGAGATATTCAAGACCCGCCTGGACAAGGTCTTCTACAGCCTACTGTGGGTGACCCTGCTTCGGCAGGGGGTTGGACTAAATGACCCACAAAGGTCCCTTCCAACCCCGACCATTCTGTGATTCTGTAATCTGAATTTCTAGTCCTCCTGGAGAGGCTTTACAAATGTACTCATGCCTTGGTTTTAGAAGAAAACAAATGAGATACCAATTAACAAAAAGAAGTAAAGTAATATTTTAGATAACTCAGTTTGTCTTTTGCTGTCAAAGACGCGAATGCCTCTTACTCTGCTCAGAAGCTTATGAGAAGAAATCCCTTTCACATCAAGAAAAAATTATTCCATATGGTAAAGGAATCACAAAAGAGAAACTTCCTTCTATTGATTGTCCCCTCCAGATACCCCAGTAAAAGAATCATTATATAAAAAAAAAAAAGTGTTTTACGATTCCTGACTGCAAATCTGATTGAGTTTTGTTTCTTTGGGAAGATGCAATATTCTCTTTTTTCCCCCTCTCTGCAAAAGCGCTTTATTTTTAGGGGCTCTTTAGTAATTGTGAATTGCAGCAGAACAGGTGTGAGAAGCCTGAATAACATCTGCGTGAGGGTGGATGAAAACATTATGACCATTATGGTGTAACAGACAATAATATCCTTTGGTTGATGTGCTAAAACGGTGGGCACGGATCTCCCCGCGTGTGTGCCTGCGCATACATTCCCCTTTCTCGCTTCGACAGCTGGCCTGGGAATTGCAGCGCTGTGTGTTGGCTTCTCGAAGCGGAGCTGTAAATCGCTAAACAACCACGTGAAAAAGCACCTCCTTCTTCTGAAGTCGGTGAGCTCGGGTAGAGGTCTGACCGGCTTGGTCTACCAACAAAAGCTGCTTTTTAGGCTTGGTGCAACGGCTGTGGAGAAGCAAGCTGGGACTCTTTTTTTACTGATGTGGTGGATAAACCAGGAAAAAACCCCAAGCCTACCGTTGTTTGAGGAGCTTGGAGCGTTATGACCTTGCTTTCAGATTTGGAAGTTGGAATAGGATATTTCTGGGATCAGCTGTTTTAGCTTGGAAACTTAGAAAGTTTTACCTGAAGGCTGGGGAGAATGTATGCAAAAATGGCCATCATTCTGGTTCTATCTCCAAATTTATCTGTACTTCTACTGTAGCAGAAGTATCTGCACTACTAGAGGTAGTTCTGTCTGTTCTCAGGTCCTTCTACATCCAAGCTAATAGACTAGCTGCAAAAGGAAAAGTATTTCAGAAGAAGATAAAAGGAATTTTACTGATGTTAATCCTAGAAAAATAACCAAATGTATTTCTGTATTTGCCAGGTAATCCTTTAGATCTGAAGCTTGTGTGTAGGAGGCATTTATGTCTTTTACACAATACTTTGAGATCAGTGGAAATGAAAAGCAGTATAATTACCCTCTGGCCTTTTATCTTTCTCTGGTATCATCTCTGGAGAATGCAATGATGAGATCGAGAAGCCTCTGCACAGTGGATAATCATAGCCATTAGAGGAAACAATGCTAACTTAAAAACAACTGCATTTTTCTCAGTAAAACATTGATATCGGAGTCTGTGTTGACCTATTGCTGAAATCATGCAGCCAAGAAACTGCCACGCTCCTGGTAGGACCCACACGTAGAACTCATTGCTGAATATTCTAGTAAGTTCTTAAAATACTCAAAGGATCGGTAGTATAAAATGGGAGGATTACAAAGAATATGAACGTCTGCTTTCAGTGCAAAATACAAGTCAGCCTTAATTACAAATTTGCGATCAATGCTGCTGCATTTTGAATGTGTTGGTAAATAATTGATGAGCGAGTGCAGCACAAGGATGAAAATTTCCTTTTAAAACAGTGTCTTGAGCCAATGCGAGTGCTGGTGCTTTGTAAAAGAGGAGAAGGAAAGGACCGGGTTTGTGATACAGCTGGAATTTAAAAAGTGAAGTGTCAGCTTTATTCGGTCATTAAATGCACCAAGCGAAGTGTTTCAGCCGCTCCGGTTTGTCATCACTGTCATTATCCCTGATCCGGGAGCGGCAGCCAAGCGAGCAGGATCTGTAATTGCGTGGGGAATATTTGCGTGTCAATAAAATCTTGACGGAATGTCACATCCACTTACTGGTGTTTAAAGGGGAGAGGAAATCACGCTGTCTTGTGCCCCTGAGAAAGGTCAGAACATCAATTTATCTCTGTTTGTCTGAAGCCAATTGAAAGTACCGTGCAAGTTTGTCACTTTTTTTTTTTATTTTTTTATTTTAAAATGAGTTTGTTAGGGGACAAAGCGCTGGTAGCTCTGCAGTCTTGTGCTGTCACTTTATTTTCCAAAAGCCTGCAGGAGTAAAATCCAGGTGTAGCTGTATTCAGTGCAAGTTTTAGTGGAGAATTCAATGGGGGTGCTTTTTGCATTATCTCTTGGCTATAATTTTGTGGGTAAAACGGGGAATTCTTCTGTCTAGAAAACTTGTATGTCCCTGTATTAAGTCAAATTTAACCACACCTACAATACCATCCAAGAACAACAGTCAGTTTCTTTACTGCGGTTTATTTGCAGAAGAGCTAAGAGATTTGCAGCTACACCTGCGGTTACTTGTGGTTGTGCCCTGCAAAGCAGTAACGCAAAGTCCTCTGAAAATGCTGGGCCTAATGGTCTCGGACAAACGAGATATTTTGCAAATATTTCAGAAAATTAGATATTATTTTTTTTGTTTTACCTCTGTCTTGATGTACGTTGCTATTCCGTAGGCAGAATAGGGATGATTATATTGTCTCGTCTTCCAGACTGGGGAAGAAGTTAATGTTTTTGTGTTGATTTAATCCTCTTGTATATAACTTCAAAACATACAAAGGGAAAGAAAACTGTGGCAGTAGCACTATACATCTGATCTGTGATATGTTGGGAATCTTCTTGTTGCTCAAACGTTTTTACGATCGTATCCTCCTCCCCAGTGTGAGAACCCTGCGAACCTGCGTCCGTGTTCCCCTCTTTGGGGCCCGCGTGCCTGGAGGGCAGCAGCTCTGGGCTGTGCTGGGATTGCTCCGGGGCTCCAGTTTGGCAGGGTTTTGAGCCTAAACCCACTGTGGGCCTTGCTGGGTTTGCGGAGGGGTTGTTGGTGTGGCCTCCCGAGGTTTGCCTTTGGAGCAGCGGTAGGTAACGTGGCAGCTCCGCTCGCTAATGAAACCACAGTGTGCCAAGTCATTTTGCTTTGCTCTGCTGTTAATTAACGTTATGCTACTTCTTGCTTGAGAAAGGCGTAAATGCAACAAGTTGTTACTAAAAAAACCCAAAACCCTCTCTTTTGGTTGCCCTCAGTGGGAAGATGCCCCGTGTGCCTCTGACCAGCAGCGCAGGGCTCTCATGTCAGCAACCCACCTGGTCACGTCAGCGGTGTGAAAAACCTTGTCTGGGGGGTCACTGACTCCTGGTACTTCTTTGCGGGTGTAAGGAATAATTCAGTCTCTCTCCTCTAGTGGTTGATCTCTCTTTGCCTGCTTGGTGTCAATAAATGACATCGTTCTCGGCAAGGTGCCCCACTCCGCCGGCCAGTGCCGTCCCCTGGCCCCAGGGTTGACAGCTAAAACCCGGCAGCTGCCCGAGAGGCTTTGGGAGACGGCGGTGTGATCCCGTGGGCTCTTTGCACACCTCTGGGCAGGACATTTTGCTCTTTCACTAGCAACAGCTGCCCTTTTCTTATTTCGATCTCAAGACAAGAAAACTATTGCAATATTTTTTTAGGATGGAGTGGTATGTAGCTGACCCAACGCTGTTCGGAGATAGTTGTTTGCCGGTCAGGAAAGGCAGCTGGAGGAACGCCGTAAGGGCTAACAAATAACAGCTCAATGTCTTCATTTTATGGCAGAACTGGCTCTGAGTTTTGAAGGAATAAATGGTCTTCAGCCTGGGAGGGCAACGACGGCGCGGTGTTTGCCGAGAGAGGAGGGGTAGCTGCGCAAGAACTGATTGCTCAGTCACTCCAGCTTACTGCTCAATGTGGCTGATGAAATTTTGTCCAGAATGCATAAAATACACTGAAATGGAGTAGTATTGCAATCTGAGGCAGCTACTAGTGCATGCACAAATGCTGCTGTGATGAGTGCTGCAGGAATGTAAAATATTGTGTGATTTTGCAATGGGGGTGGAGGAGGTTTTGGGCGTAAATACGTGGGCAACGCTCTCCATGTTGCTTCAGTGCAGCAGAGCAGGGGACTGGCAGTGGCATCGCACCAAATGCCGTCCTGAAACTTCAGTAGTTTGACCACTTGTCTTCATTTTCATCATTCTGGAAATGCGTCCTGATCAGCTGTTGATAAATAAACCAAGCTGGTACCATCAGGATGATCCGTAACCGAGCAGAAGTGGAGCTGTTTAAAAAGAAAACAGACCCACCCATGTTTTAGTATATGAAAGTGCCAGGATAACGGGATTTTACATGTTCTGTGATGAAGTGGCCTGAAGATTTAGGAGGAAGTGTGTGAGTATCTAAATGATAAATGATACCAGGAAAAACATAGTAGAAGAAGTTTTAAAACGTAGGTTAACATTGTCGAATGAGTGACGCATGAGATGCATCATCAAGAAATGCAAATATTATCAGATATGTACCGTACTCCAAGTGATGGAGTGCTCGTTTATTGAGAGCAATGCTGCTGCATTGACACTGATATGGTAGCAATTTACCAAGCGACAAAATGGCATTAATTTTTTATAATTTTACAGTATTTTTTTTGTATGGAATGAAAAGCTTCATTGCCTACAGTTTAGTCTGTTTCACTCGTAATATTATTGATTTTACTGTATCTTTTTCTTACATTTTTAGACCCATTTTCTGAACTTGGCACAAGATTTAAATTTTAATGCAGCTGACAACATAAAAGCCAAGTTTTAAGAAATCTTATTATGGTAATTGCATTTCCCTGCTGGAAGCTAATGTGTATATTACATGGAAAAATACTTTCTGTAGCTGGGGAGCCAGTGTAAAGGGACTGTCCAAAAAGAAAAAAACTTACAAGCGCTCTTCAAGTCTTTAGTGTAAGGTAATTTTAGTATATTTGAAGGACTGGAGACTAGTATGTGCCTTCTAGTGTTTTTATATGTTTTTCCCCACTTTTAGTGATGAGAAATTTCTCCTAGAGATGCTTGAATCAGGCCTAACTTTTCATAGAATCACAGAATGGTTTGCGTTGGAAGGGACATGAAAGATCATCTCGTTCCAAACTCCCTGCCATGGGCAGGGAACTGGACATGGAACTTTTCTCAGAAAAGCAGTTGAGCTATTGTAATTCCTAATCCTGATGTGTGTATTATGTATAGTATAAAAAAATCAGATTAGGCAGAACAAGTGCAAGGTTTGAAAAACTTCGTGGGCTATGAAATTTGGATGCGGTAGCAAGAATCGCCCAAATTAATATTTTTGGAAACCATTTCCTGAGCATCTCCTTAGGGTGGCAGAGTTCAGGAGAAATAAATTCATCAAACCACTGCTACTGCTTTATCTGCATAAAGCATTAAAAATAAGATGAACTGGAGAGGTGCCAGAAGTTAGATACAGCCACCTACTGAGGCTGAAAGGTAGATTGGTGTCCTCTCTAGAATGGGTGAAAATGGGTTATAAAAAGGCAGAGGGTGAGGGAGGTGAGAGGGAGAAGGGGCTTGCTGGATGGTCCCAGGGGAGAAATGGGAATGGTTGAAGCAGCACTGCAGACTCGAACGTAGACAGGAGGAAAAAAGAAAAATAGATTAGGGTTAATGATTGTCCATCTCCCTTCTGCTTTACACGTGAGAGGCAAGGGCAGAATGAGATGATAATGATGCCTGAATAATTACAATGACAAAACACTTGCCTGCCAGTGAGTAGTAGTGAATGAATTCCTTACTCATAGTTTTAAAGCCCACATATCTAGTTAAAGCATAGCTGAGTTTGGGGAATAGAAGTCAAGATGAATGTTGGAATTAAGAAGGAAGAGGGATAAGGTAATGCACTTTGTGTGTGAACACAGTACCAAAAAAGTACGTTCTGTTTCACAAATTATATGGTGATGGAAAATATGATTATTGATAATCATAATCAAAATAGGAATTATATGATATATGGAAAATAACTGGTGTTCAGGAAAGCAGGACAGGACACACTGCCCATTTGTTACCCTCAACAGCAGAGTGTGGATGCAGTTAGAGGGTGGTCCTTTAGGGAAGAAGAAGAAGAAACTTCTTTCCCCATCTTAACTGGAGAAAAACCTAGGTTCAAATCATGCTCCAGTAAATATTAAATTATTTATACAAAGAGGAGGAATGGCTGAGAATAGCACACCCAGACTGGCTGGTAGCCCAGCGGCTGAGGGACCTGCAGGGCATGAGAGAAAAAGAGAGACAAATCTACACTTTGTCTCGTTCGGATCAGCAAACTAAACTAAATTTTCCTCTGCTTAGGACTTTTAGAAAGACAAAAGGCTCCTGTTACTACTTGCATAAAATTAATGCACCAACAGCGTCCCAGGAAGGCAAGAGAGTTTCAATCGCAGCCGAAACAGGGCACATTAGAAGTCCCTTGGGAAGGCAGTTTGGCCGCATTCAGGCTAATGTGTTACCATTTATATTAGTGCAAAGGGGAGGTCTGCGGACAGGACTGAGTTTAGTTGCTAGCCAGCATCCCAATTTGCTGCCTATTGAGAATAAGAGCTTCGCCTGTTTGTGTTCGTCTACCAGTAAACATAAATTTGCTGCCAGCAGCTCAGAGTATGCTCTCAGCAGAAAAGCATCGGTCTGGAGGGATGCAGATTTGTGCCCTGCTGAGGGCTTGGAAATGAAATATCCAAAGGCCACATTGTAACTTCTCCTCAGGCAAGGGCAAATGAATGAGTTGCAACTAAGCATGAAGTTTAGGTAAATACTCCTTGGATCCAGAGGTCAAATCCTGCCTGTTGGCCTCAGCCTGCTATTTTTCTGTGGAGATAAACAGAGGCCATTCCGGCGAGACCTTTACAAGACAAAGTGCCAAATGCAGCGTGGGCTTGTAAAGACTCCAAGGTGCTTCCCACCACTCTGGTGTTGAAATTGCTTTTCCTTTCTTGACCATCTTTACGAGTAGCTTGTTTGTTTTCTGAGCTTCATTCCTCAGTGCTGTCTCGGAAGCCCAAATGCAGATAATTGGTTCAAAAAACCCCAGCACCTAAATCTCTAAGTTACCGGAAGTGGAAAGTCTCCTCAATTCTTGCACGTTGCTGTATTTTAGGTTTCCTCCTTGTGCCGGTTCTGACATGAACTGGTTTGAAAGATTATGTCAGAGAGAAGAACAAGCTGCTTTAGGTGCGTAGTGGCTCGGGTACGTCAGGGGGCTCCTGGATCTATGCTGGCATCCCCCCTTGATCTTGTACCTCCTGCTTGAGTTGGGCAAACTTTTCAAACCATCCTGTGGCTCAGTGCCTCACGTAAAAAGAACACAGTGTCTACCAAAGGCATTAGGAAACAAAATCTACATGCAGCCGCCTTTGAAAAATAATATGTGAGCTCTGATGTACCAGGATTCCTCATCTTATTGCAGTAGCGTTAAGACATGGCTCACTGAAATCCATAAACAATTATAGCAATGACTGACAGGGTTTTGGTGCCTTTTTTCTTTTTCTCATTAATGAAGTCGTTTTAAGGAAGATCTCTGAACCTCGACACAAGGCATCAGCTGGCCATGGAGCAGCCTTGAACGCCATCACCTCTGTCCGCAGGGTGGGATGCTCCAGGCTGCGATGGCTGAGCTGTACCGGGCCCGGCTGTGGCACAGATGCAAGCACTGATGCAATGCAGTGCTGAGTTGTTTTTGCGGTTACCCACATCAGCACCTGCATTTCCAGATTTAGTGCAGATTTCACTGCAATGCCCTCTCGGCTCGGAGGAAGAAAAGAAGTCTTTGTATCTGTTATTAGTTTCTTCAGTTTGATCTCAGTATTTTGAATCCTATTGGTGCAGTTGTCATCGCTCTGGTGGATTAAAAACCAAGCCACATCATCCGAAGTATGTTTGCCTTGTTTCTAACAAATTTGTTGCTATGGGAACTTGATGTTTCTCTAGCTGTTGTGCCAGATGTACCAGCTATCTGTCCCTAGACTGGTTTTTCTTCTAATAAATTAATTGCATTTAAATTAAACATATGAAGTTATTTCATGTCAATTAATTTGAATGTTAAGCTGGGTATTTGTAGAGTTTCTCTCTTCCTGCTCACCCCACAACATTAATTAACTCCTCCAGATACTGTAGTCCATCACATAAAGCTGTGGTCTTTCCCAGCTATCTGCAGTTACAATACTTGCTGCCTGCATGGGAAATAATCAGTGTCCAAAATAATTGCTTTTCTCAAGCCTGTAGTCAGCTGTCTTGTCAGATATTTAAGCCGTAATGAAACCATTTCAGTTTCCAGGAAAAAATACTCAGTTGAAATGTACTGTAATTGCAGGTGGAAAGCGAAGCTGATAATGGAACTGTTTTTGTTTAGCACATCATGTTTTCATTTGTTGGTCCTCTTTGAAGGCATTTCCTCCAGCGCTGGCACTGCAGCGCTCTCCTCTTCGCCGATCTGCTGCGGGAGGAGAAGGTTTGGGTTCCTCCCAGTATTGCGCTTTTGCACTAAGGCAACAAAAGGTGGAGAAGAATTCATGTGTAGTGCGGAGTGGGTGAAGAGCATCCTTTGGCACAGAGGTCAAAGTGATCCAGGACTGCTCTGTACCTCCAGCCAATAGTGAGGACTTGTGAAAACACATTCAAACTGGTCACTTAAAAAGTCTATAAATAAGATTATCTGTTTCTGATCTAAACTTGCTGACAGCTCAGCAGCAAATGAATCCATTGCACCATACAGTAGTAGGCTTTCTCCTGAAATTCAGCATTCGTGGAGCAGCGTATTTGCCGTGGGTACACGTGCGCAGCGTTAGCCTAAGGCAAGACAAAGAGGAAAAGATGGTGAAGAAGTGCAGCAGACTTAAACATTTTATACACAGCTTTCTTATCTGTGGTCATAAGCTGCAGAGAAACTAGCTGATAAATTAGTAGCCCACAGGGAAATCTTATTTACAAGGAAGGCAACAGAAACATTAATGTATCTTTATTAGCCTTATTTAGACCATATGCTTTCTACGTGGTGGGAAGCTGCACAGTCCCTGCAGTAAAACAGCAGTGGGTATATTCGGAGTTACAAACTCTGCTGATTTGCATGCTTTCTTAGACCTCTTCAGCTGCTGTAACTTTTTGCTGCAGTGAAAAGCAGGCTGATAATCAGCAAGCGAGGAAAAAAGTGGGATTTTCTTTGTCTCCTCCAGGATTTCATCAGGTATCGGAGCTATGGAGAGCACAGGAGGAGAGAATGCTGCTTGTAGAGAGGAGAGGGTGCACAAACTGGAGTTGTAAGCTTTTGTGAGAAAGAACACAGGGAGGTGGTTCTGTGTCCTCTCACGAAGAGGTGACTTCTACCCTCCTCGTCCCCTGAGATCTGCTCCCCGGAGTAAAAGAGCTGTGGTGCAGCCTGGGGCACGCCAATATTTACGGGGTTTCGTGCTGCAAGTCGCAAAACTCGCATCAGAGTTAGGAAATGTTGTGCTGCACCTGCAAAGTGACGAAGCCGGGCTTCCCACACCGCTGGGAGAGAGGGGAATTGCCTGGGTGGAGGGTGTCATCTACAACCGCGTATTACGGGTAAACTGGCTTTGTTCTTATCCGATTGAAACAGATGCGTTTTCTTTCTCATTACTTGGATTTTGATAGGCTTTTGGGGTCAAGTGGCCATCAAAATTGCTATAAACCAAAATTTAATAGCAAATTCTACACTTTCAAAACCATTCGTTACAAAGGTTACTAATGTTTTTGGATTAAGCTGCAGTTACTTGTTTTTTGATGCGTGCACATTTTTCTGCGTATGTTTAGATAAATCAAGTGTAACCCAATGAAAAGGAACTAAACAGTTGATTATCATAATTCTGAATTTTATTTCCTATCTGGCCTTTTGTGGGACAAGTGTGTTTCTCGTTGCAAATTGTTTTGCTTGGTGTAGTCCTTGCAATTTTTCACCGAATACAGGGAACCTAAGGTATCTTGCTGCTCTTACTGGCAACAGTTTTGTTGCCAGCCTTCCCTCGGCACCTTGGAAGCGTTATTTGTTTATTTAGCTTTTCAAAGGAATGAAAGTCCATGCACCATGGTGATTTCTTGCTCCTCTGTTGAGTCTGAGTATTGAACTGAAACGTAAGCCTAAGCAAGCAGCCTGGTCATTCCTAGCTGACCTTCTCGCTGGCTGACTGGAGCTGGAGGATGACAACACTCCCATTTTGTTCCTTGCTACCCATGAAGTAAATAAATCGGGAGAAATGTGTGGAGGGAATCTTGGGGGCTGTATTAATGCCAAACACAAAGATGCTCCTGCTTAGATTGTGCTGCTTTGATTACTCAACTGAGTTATTAGATACATGAAGAACACCCATTTAAATGTAAATCCATTCTCCTTCTGTAATAGATAAATGTGCTTTGCCTTGAATTGGTAAGCAGAATACATCACTTTAATACACTAACTGGAACTGAATAAAGCTAGTCAGTAGACCAAGGGAAGGATGTGGATGGCTTTAAAGTGAAGGAAACAGAGGAGTCCATCAGTTAGTTAATTAACTTCAATTTCTGTTTTAATGAACTTTCTCTGGTGCCTGTTTAAACATCCAGATGCTTGCAAATGTTGTTTTCCTCAACAACAGGCTTTTGTTGGCATGTGATAAATTAGAAATGGTGGGTGCCTACCTTCTGTGTGCCAGAAATACCCTTCGAGTCTGCGCTGCAGCAGCATCGACGTGCAGGCGGCCCAGCGCTGCGCTCTGCCGGGCGTGATGCCCATGGGTTTGGCAGCCTTGGGGCCAGCGGCAGCAGAGTTCAGAAAAAAACCACTGATTTGGTGTCTTGGCGTGTTCCTCTTGACTCTTCTAGAAGGCGGGTGATCAGAGCTGGATGATCACTAAAGCTGTCGGGTCTGGCAAAGCTTTTCTTCCCAGGTTCCTCCTGAACAAGGAGCACTTGGGCTATATCAGATTTCTGCTCAGAATTGCTCTCTGGATGACTCAGCTGGCCATCAAGAATAGAGGAACTGAGAGAACCTATTCCTGCTGGACCCAAGTTGTCCAAGGTGTGTGAAGGTAACCCTTCCTACAGAGTTTATCCTTCCTAAAGCATAGAATCATAGAATGGTTTGGGTCAGAAGGGACCTTATAGATCATCTTGTTCCAAGTGCCCTGCCATGGCCAGGGTCACCTTCCTCTAGACCAGGTTGCTCAGAGCCCCATCCAGCCTGGCCTTGAAACACGTTCTTCAGGAACCGGCTGTACTTTCTAACGCCAAGGAAATCCCCTTTGCTATTTGTTACAGGAAACTCTGGAAGATCTTTTAATTTCAAAACGGCAGAGCAGCAATTTTCCTAATCGTGCTCTGCTTCCAGAGAGGGGTCGAACAAAGCCCTGGGTCATGGCACCCTGGCGACGACTGCCAGAGGAATATAATGAAAGACAGTCCTGGCGTCGGGTATCTTGCCTCGGGCGGTGTTTCGGAAGCGGGCCGTGGTGCCTGAGCTCCTCAGCGGGAGCAGAGCTAAGCAGATTCGCAGTGCCTTGGAAAATCTCACCCAGCAGCAAAGCTGGAGTGAGCACATCCAACGTTAAATGAGCGGCACGGTCGGATTTCTGTCTGAATGCAGTAAAATAGGAATTGTACCGCGGGTGAAGACCTGGGCTGAGACGTGGGTGAGCTGCCTGCAGGGACAGACTTCCACCCCGAACCCAAGGCAGATGTTTTCCCCTTGCTGATTTTCCGTAGCTCTTCCTGCCAAGGATTCCCTGGGCGCTGCTGAGCTTGCGCTCTCTCTCATCCAAATTCGTTTTTGCTGTTCAGCTCCTGCACTCTTGGCTTTTGTTTCCTTGCAATAGAAGCTCTCTGGAAGAGGAAACATCTTCTGCATTTTATACTGCAAAACGGGGCCATGTTCTCACAAACAACTACAAGAGTACAGGCAGGAACCAGAGAAACAAATGGCAGACTTTCACCGTGGTAGTCTGTAAGAAGTTTTCCAACTCCTTTATGCTGGCCTACTTGTGTTGTAATTGTAGGTGCAACCATTGGTATTAAACGAGGAATTTCAGTATTTCTCCTGTTATTAGGTGCTATTAATTGGATGCTTAATTCTTTCAAACATCACAGTCATCTGTGGCATGAGACAGATTTAAAACCTGATAGTAATAGCTGAATAAATGCATCTGCCAACCACGGATTTTCTTGGCTGTTGCTCACTGTAACTGTAATTAGCCGGTTAAAGACATCAGACATCTGTGTGTTAAGAGATTAGGTCTGTCCTGCTGCTTTCAATGGCTCTGTGAGAAGCGGGAGGGTTAATGAAACAGTACCCATCTGGGGAGCATGTTTTCAGTAATCCTGGTGGCCAGATTTTGTGGTGATGGCTGCATTAAAAATGCACCAGAGGAAAAAAAAAAATTACAGGTGTATCTGTTGTTCTTAGTTCAGGTGCTGGGAGTATTTTCTGGTTGTGCTTTGTGTGAGGAGTCCTATACGGACTCGAGTTAAAAGTTTTCCTGCAATGAACCGCTTTTGCCATAATGCTTTGGAATACTTGTTGTGGTTGTTTGGGTTGGAATTTTTAGTTTTGTTTTTTTTCACACTACCTCCAGCACCTGAGACCAGTTATGAAAACCAGAGGCTGGGAGCTAGAGCAGCAGAGCCCTGCTTGCAAATAAGGTATAAAAGGAGGGTGCCTGTCTTCTATGTCCCAGAAATATCCTTGCAAAACCTGACAATTGGTTTTGGAAATTGCCTGGTACTGCTTTTATTACTTACAAATGCCAAGGAAGAAATTAAATTGCTTTTCATACTGTATCCCTCCAACCTGGGGAAGTTTCTGTTGAAGTCTCTGAAGGACAGAGCTTTGCTTAATCCTCTTAAAATTGGTGCGAGGGCTCCAGGTCGTTCTGTTGTTAAAGCCCTGTGTGTCCTTGGGTCTGGTCTTGCTGCTCTGCAGGCTGGGGAGATGGTTGAGGGTTTTTTTTGTTTGTTTGTTTGTTTGTTTGTTTTTTTTTTCTTTCCAGTTTATTGTATTCTGAATCGCTGTGGTGTTGGTTAAACAGACTCTGGGATCACAGGGTGCCCCATGTAAGCACCAGCACTGGTCCGATGTGCATCTTGGCCAAAGGAGTATGGGGCAGCTCTCTGATGCTTCTTGGGTTACTGGGAAAGCGAAGGCTTACAGTCAAACTTCTGCGCATCGATTCTGGTGCCCGGGCTACAGAATCTCCTGTGTTCAGACATAACACAACAGAACACCTGCTGCTACATCTGAGATGTAGCTGGGTTGGGTTGCGGTTGTGTTTTGTTGTTGTTTTTAAGCTCATTTTTGAGTAGTTGTACTAGAGACTTGAGCTTGGGTCTGTGAAGTACCTGTTTTTGAACCTGTTTCCATATGTTTCTGATTACTTGTTTGACAGAAGGGATAATTAAAAATTATGAGTCTGGAGATATAGTGGGCACAGTGGGAAGGAGGAAGCTATTTGCTTTGCTGAGGTTGTGCTATAAACAAAGCCTTCTACACTTCACGCAAAACTGTGTCTGGCAGAAAGAAAATAGGACAGTTAACTTGATGAGGATTTATGTCTGTAGGGTTTCTCTGTCTTTATATACTGTCTACCACAGAATCTGAGTTATTAAAGCTACATGACTGATGTACCTATACAGACCAAGGAGTGACCCTGTAGCCTTTGCTAAGTTTTGGAAGCCTTAGGTTCANTTATTTCGATTTTCTTCCTCCGTCTCTAAAACTGGAATGGAAAAAAAGGAGTTTAGGGCTCACCTGAGAAGGTCAGTGAAGAGCAGGAGCCCTCAGAGGTGACAGGGTTGTTATGAACATAATGTTTCTACAAGTAAGACTTCACTAGCGGGCTACATTTTCTGAGAATCTGCTAGTGTTAGCGACTGAGCTTTGTACATTCATCTACCATTTTGGGTGCTTATGTGGCTGCTCCACACTTACTTTGCATTTTGGTAATCACTTCTCAGTATTTCATCTTAAATTGATGATGCATAAGCTAAATATTTTCTGAGTATGAACTGTTGTGGTAAGAGCTCCTTTGAACATGCGAGGTACCGTGTTTGCTACCTGCGTCACTGCTGGTTTTCCCAGTGCTGAGAGCCTGGGGGAGGTACGACTTTGAATAGCGATGGATTTGCTCCCTGAAGTTTTCTAAGCTTGCAAATTTGCCCAAGGTTTTGTGTGCTAGGTTTGCAGTATCCCAGGTCTCGGAGCAGTACTGCTTCTGTTACTTAAATTAGTTATTCCTCCCTGATATCTCAAGATGCAGCCCCCAAACTTTTTTATGCACTTGTGAACTTGCAGCATTCAAGTGGGCACAAAGTAATGGAAGAAATAAGTTAATTTATCCCGTGTTTCCAATTAGGTTTGCATACGAATTAGCATATGCATTGACTTAGCTCCGCACTGAGGAGCGATACTCTATTGGGTCAGTGATTGCCAGTTTAAGTAGACCCAAGACACCCTCTAAGGCTAATAACAGCCTCTAAGTAATAGCATGGATCAGTCTGCCAGGTCAAAAGCTATTTATTGTCAGCTACTGTGGCATTACAGCATGCTTTCAGATGCGTCGCCGCTCTTTACTGTCTGCTAGACACAGCGAAGTGTAAGCTTACTCAAACTGATATTAACATTTAATTTTTAATGGGCTAATTAAGCTGTGCAAAGCCTCAGAGGTCAAGTGTAGTTTTGGCTGGTATCAGTTAGTTGTATTTTTCAGTAGGACCCTGACAAAATGCCGAGGAAGTGTTGTCTTCGTTGCAGGGTCGCACTATTCACTTTAGTGTCCTGTGTACTGAAACTTCTACTCGGTATGATAGATACCACCTTGTTTCCCAAAATTTTCCAAGGGATAGCAAGCTTACTGAAGTTTTTAAACAGATATAGTAATACGCAAACGTGTAATGAAGATGCTAATCAAATGCATATAATTATTTTGTTGTGCAAGCGCTGAGTTTTAATAGAATGAAAAATACAGTTGAATTCAAGGCCAAGGTAATGTAATCCTTCTTTGTGGTTCTGCTGATCTGGAATTTTAAATTCCACGCAAGAATGTAAGTCTCTGAAAAAAGTACGGTGAGGCCAAAATGTGCCATCTGTAATGAGATGCTCATCAGATGTGGCGGTATAATTTGTGCCCTTAATTTATTGGACAAGGAGACTCTTAATACGTATTTCATATGCCTCCAAAGGTTTTATTTGGCTGCCAGCCTGAAAAATACCAATATTGTAAGGCTTAAACAAACAAAAAAAGTCAAATATTCTAACAGAGAGACTAAATCAATATGAAAGAAATGTTTGGGTTGCGTAGACCCATTGGAAAAGGCGGAGAAGCAGAGCTCTGGAGAAACCAATGTGCCAAAGGCACGCTGGAGCAGGATGGGCGTTTGGAAGCACCTTCGTCATCTCAGCCGGGGTTCTGCAAGACTTGAAAACACGAATGGACGGTCTGTGGGGGTGCGGCGGGCGGGCAGGTGTTGGCGATGGGGCGACTGTCTGACCCACCACAGCAAAACCACTTTGCTGGTGTTTTGCAGACCTGTTAACATTTTTCTGCCCTGAGAAGAGGCTGTCTCACAAAGTGTGGTTCAGTGGTAGTACGGGGTTTGCTTGCACACCATGTGAATTAATGATCTCTGGTTGTAATTATGGGGATACAGAAAAATTCTGAAGACAATAAAATGTCTTGAGAAGGAGGGGGGTTGAAAAGGTCACAAAAAGCACAACCTAGGTAATTTATCACAGACATCTACAGGATGGGCCAGAAATGGGGTTTGGGGTACAAATCTGCAAATAACAGCCCTAGAATTGACTCATGGAACCATCATCGGTACAATTAACTCCTTTCCGCTGATGTTGGACATGCATGTCTTTGATCTGTACGGTGTTGGTAATTTCAAATCTGCAGTTTTTAACTGAAAATCTATGTGGCTGAATAAGGTGAAAGTTTCCTCAAGTAGGACACTGCCAGTGCACGCAATATTTCTATCTGATTTAGAAGTTATGGGATCTTATAACCTAAAAGTGGCCCATTGCGTGCCAGACGTGAGCCAAATCAAAAGCTGAAGCTGTTTTAGTTTTCAGTGGATTTGTATGGATTCTCGTAATTAGCTAATAATCTCTGTGAACGTGAAGATTTTAAAGATCATCTTGTGACTGTGAGCTCCCTGGGGTTGGCCGCAAATGGGTGAGGTTTTTTGTATGGGCCCGTAGAGCTGATCCCATCAGGAAAATCCCTGAAACTTGTAAATCAGGCAAAGAAAAGTGCATATTTATTTCCTATAATACATCTTCATGCTTTGTACAGAGACACTATTAGGTATGCAGCTCTGACTGTTTTATTTTTGCATCTTTAACTCCCGTGCCTCTTGAAGATCCGTTCTTCCATGAAAATTCATGGTGAATGAAAAATTTCTAATCTCCCAACCAACCCAAGTAGCTGGAAAGGAGCAGACAATTAAGATGCACGATGCTTTGCGCTAAGTGACAGACCATAAATCACAGCCTGTGGGAATATTGCGTTTTAATGCACTGCCTAGCCCTCGTGCTCTGTGCTTCGCACTGCAGCGGAGACCGCACCGTGGCTTAGAAATGAAGTCACTCTTCGAGGGAAGCGAGGGAGGTCATGCTGGAGCTATAAAAAGGTGTCAGGCCTTTGGTATGTTACTTGCAAAAATAAAAGAAAAAGGCTTCTGGGTGTCTGCGTGGCTCTCACTTTTAGAGGAGGGATTTAGGAACTTAGTGAGTTTCTTTCTTGCTACTCTTTAATAAACATAATTTATGGCAGGCGACTGAGAAATGCTCTTAGCAGAAATGTTTGTGAGAAAAATTAACAGATAGTATGACTTGGGACAAAGCTCAGAGCAAGCTCACTAAATTTTGCAAGGAAAATATTAGGTCAACAATGTGCTTGGGCACTAAAAAATCCCTATAGCCAACGAGCACGGTCAACACCACCACTGTTCTGAATAGAAGTGGGTGTTACAGCCACACACAAGGCCAGATTCACAATTTCCACAAAAAAATAACACAAGCATGTTGCACAGTAGCAGCACAAATTTTCCCTAAACTTTAACTTTTCTCCAGGTGGTCTTTACTTTTATCTGTAACACGCTGCCTAAATAACAAAATAAATGGGGAAGGGGCTGGCTGGAGCGGTGCGCATTCATTTCTCTGAATTTTGAGGTGATTCCCAGCTGAGTCTCACTGCTCCTCTCCCTGGGGGTGATCCCCAGCTGAACCCGTCCTGAATATGGAGGAGATTCCCCGCAGAAGCTGCTGGGCAGCCTGGATTGGGAGGGTCCTGCCCTTGCTCTTCTTTTCGACTTCATAAATCGTGATGAAGCTTGTTGCTTCTTTGAGAAGGTGCTCACCTCTGTGTGAATTCCTGCGGTTTCTCCAGCCCCTCTGAGCTCCGGCGTTTTCTCTGTGCCTGAACTATTCTGCAGAATTTGACTGATTGGTTTCTTTTATTTCTGAGAGGTCGAGTGCATACAAGGGGATCAATGAGAAGGGAAAAAAATACCTGACTCCAAAAACCCAACAATGTAGAAAGAAAGGAGTGATGTTGCCTCTGACTGCCCACGCTTCTTACCTGCCAGTAAATGAATTCTTTGCAAGTCCCAGGGAGAGGGAAGAAACTGTTCTGGATTTATCACTCCAAAGGCCAGAGTATCCTCTGCAGAAAGGGAATCCGACAGGCTCTGACCTCAGGAGCAGCTTCAATCTACCACAGGCTCAGACATAAATATCTCCACGGGCACCGAGTGCCAGACAAATAATTTAAAGGAGAAACACATACCTTTGAGCTACTTTCCTTTGTGCTGGAAACACCGTATGTACTTAAACGTGGGAGTGATTTAATCCTGTTGACTCCAGAATGATGGCGAAGATCAGTGAACTGGTCCCCAGACACCAAAGATTGTGTTTGTGATTCAAGAGAACAGTGATGTGGACAGCTTGCATGCACTAATTTCATATTTACTGTGGATATATTAATGACCTCTAATCGTTATATACAGGGTGATGTTGTTTTGCTGGTGACGCAGGTGTGTAGGCAGGTCTCAACACCTGTGCTATCCAGTCCCAAATTCAGTTGGAGCCAGGAACCACCTGATAAACCCTCCAAAGCATCCAGTGCCCCAGCTGAACTTCCAGTAGAAACCTTGCCCTCGTGTTCAGAAAACAGCAACAAGCTGGTGTGCCGCCACTGAAGGTTTGCTGGTCTCCAGTCTAAACAGGTTCTCTCCACTGCTCTTTCAGGATGCATCATTGCGTCCCACCTTTCAGTTTCTATCCAGAACTCTTGCTCAGTTCCACCTGCGCTCATTTGTCTATTTTTGTTGAAACTTAATGATCAAAGGGTGAAATTATAAAAAGGCACTTTCCTTCTTAAAGGCTCTTGCATGAATAACTCACGTGTGTGTCTATGCATCACTCATTGTCACATACAGCATCCGATGTTTGGCACTTGGCGGATGAAGAGGCCATCCCTTGGCCTATCCAAATGTTAGCTCAGAGCTGAGTTTCTCCTTTTTTTTTTTTCTTCTCCTCCAGGTTACCAGCCCTTAATTTAAAATGAGAATGGCTCTAACTCCCTTCAATTTCTTATGCATAAAATTGCACTAATGATAAGGCAATTTTATGCTGCTTGAGCTTTTTTGACCCTGAAAGGTGTAGGAGTTAGTTTTATTTGAGTGAAATTATAACAAAATTTCCCACACCTTGCAACCCTGCTGTGCATCCTGGAAAATCATTACCCACCGACGGAAAAACACTCCATCTCTAGCTTCACACCAGTTTTCACCTATTGTGTTTTCCCATCTCAGTATCACCTGGAAGTGGCATAATTAATTAAGCCATATGAGAATTGATGTATCTACAATGCAAGTAATTTACTGAAAATACCAGAAATTGGTTATACTGAATATAAAAGGAACCTGATTTTGTTGAAGCCCATTGTAATGTTTTTTACAAATTCCTGACGACTCCTGCTTTATTTCCCCCCTCATTTGAGGCAGCTTCAGAAGATGTGGTTTGAACCAGAAGGCAGCCATGTTCTCAGATTTCCAGCCAAAAGGGTGCCCCTCTCCTTTTTTCATCTCATGTTTATTATTTCACCCCATCAAAGAAAAAAAAAGTCAAATACTTCTGTTACAGGAAAAGCGATGTGTAGGAGTAACCAAAGGAAAATGGGCTGGAGGCTTTCTCAAGAAAAGAGAGATCTTATTGTTCGCTCCTTATCAACGGAAAGCAACGGCCACATGAAACGGAGCTGGGTTAACCAAATAATTAATTCCTCTGTCTGAAACTGTGTCATCTCTGCATGTGATTAGGGGAGGACAGGGATGAAAGGGTCTGTCTTTCAAGCTGCTTCTCTGTTTTATTTCTTAAGGTTATTGTGACAACATCCTCCTCCAACAGCTCAGGACTGTTGAAAAGCTCTTCCAGACGTTGCTTTCCATAAGTGACGGTCAGACACGGGTTTTGGCACATTTTTGCTTTGTGCGAAGCCGAAAAAAGCCCCTCGCCCATCAGGCAGATGTCAAACCCGTGGGTCTGAACTAAGTTGTGCGGACGGCATGAGGTTTTTCCCTTTTGTTTCCCTTTCACAGTGAAGAAGGATTACCTTGGCCCGGGAACTGAGCGGGGAGGGAGTGGGTGCTCGTGTGCTTTTGTAGTCTTCCTTTGCTGAGCAATGGCCAAAAGCAGAGTTTGCCAATAGGCAGGGAGGTTGCGGTGCCGGAGCAGAGCGGTGCTTTGTCTTGTTCAATATTGTGCATCTACAGATGACCAAGCCCACGTGCGTCCAAGAAAGAAGCAGTGTGGTCTGTACTGCACACCGTGCAAAGCTGTAGTCATTTTTTCATGAATAACCTGATTTGAATGTCCTCTTCTTTTTCTTATGGTAATTTAGCCTATGCAAATAACTGGCATAAGGAGCATCTGCACTTCTGTTCTGTATTCTTACCTTTTGGTTCCAAAGTGTTGTGTGCCTTGGAGGTGTACAGGACAGGACATGCCCCCCGGGAGCTCAGGTGCTAAGCAAGGAGTGTTTGTTTTTATTATAATCAGCATTATTCCCTGTTCCAACCTGCCCACACCTTTCTCGGCCAAATAAAAAAGAGCCACACCGTGGTTTATGGTGCATTCTCCAGCTTAACTGCTGTGTCCAAACTGCACTGTCCGTTACACGCTGAGCACACAGAGACTTGGCAACACAGTGGTCACTAATCTTTGCTTTTACTAGTTTTCCTCAAACTATTTTAAGACTTCATATGAGGTCAGTGAGAGCTGTGAACTCTTCAAATTACTGTCTGAATAACTTCACATTTGCCCTTGGTATTCATTTGCACTAATCAGTCTCTTTCCCGTTATCCCTGGGTGAGTCACTCGCTGCTTCCCCACTTCACATTTGGAGTTTGCATAGCATGGTCGATTATGACCCAGTTTGGATAATTTGTCCTCGTAATGATTCATTTATTGCTATCCAGAACCCACTTCAGCAAAACACTTAAATGTGCTTTAAAACGCTGTACTTAGGAAGAAATAAAATAAGCACTTGCTTAAATGGCCTGGAGGTGGGGAAAGTTGTGTGCTAATCATACTTTTCCCTTACTGATGTTACTAACAAACGTTCCCATGTTACAGTGTTTTGCAGAAAGTAACAATCAGAGACAAATAAATTCAATAAGCAGAATCAAATAACAGCAGTGTGTCATTCCTGATTAGTTTTGACATTGTGCTAACATCTATCTTCCAGAAGCTGTGCTATGTCGATGTAAGGTTTTTCTGCTGGAAACTGGCTCTAAATGATAAAACTGTCCAAACCATACAAAAAGATTTATTTCAATTCAAAGATCATTGATTTGCTAGAGAACAGCAGAGAGAACCACGGTATTTGGCAGATGCCTTCAAAGCACTCTTTAATTATTTCTTTTGCAACAGAATGCAGAAGAAATACTAAGTAGAATTGCTTCAGTCTGAATGCTGCTTCACATAGGGAAGAGTGCTCCAGCCAGTACACTTGGTTTATATATATATATGTATAATACATACACATAGGCTTTGCCAGCTGAGTTGTGAAGGTGGTAAGTTCTACCTGCGTCCAAGCAGAGTTCTTATGTTATTACTAAAAATCTCCTGTACTTTTTTGTTTAAACCACCTTGGAAATTGAATCTCGAATAAATACGTTGTGGAAAGATTTAATGTGTTAAGAAGTTGACTCTCCGTCCCAGTAAATGCTTTGTTTAATTTGCATTTGGAGAAAGTTTTCCCATTAAAACTGCAGCAGTGTGAGCTGCTGTGTGGTGTATAGTTTCAGGACAAGATTTTTACAACTTATTAGCACTGCAGTAAGGGAAAAGTACTTTAAAGAGCATTAAGGAAAAAAAAGTCATTAAAAACATATTTGTCAGCTTCCAGAGATGCTAATGAACAGAAACATAATGACATATTAACAGCTTGAGATCCTCTCCTTTTCCAGGGAAAACTTTAGCCTCACATACTTCTTTCATCTCGGTATGGAAATGCACGCTAATGAAGGCTCTTTTCAGGACAGGAGTGATTTGAGGGTTTAAGATGTGGCAAAAAAAGCCATGCGTGTGTATCTGCTCCTTTATTTCACTGAACATATATAAAAGTCGTTAGAAAAAGCAACAAGAGGAGGCTGTGGAAAAAGACAGAAAATGGAGGTCTTAAAGCTTGATGTGATTTTTTGGTGGTGGTGGGAGCACGGTGACCTGTCACGCAAGGAGGAAAAACTGCGAGGAGGTGTCTGACATTCTCCTGGCTGCAGCCGTTTCGAAGGCTGAGGAGCAGTTCGGAGGGGAGGGAGGTTGTTTTTGCTTTTCATTAGCCTAATCTCGTCTGAGTTCAATAGCGAAAACATGATAAACCTCATGTTCTTTTCATTAAAAAGCCCTGTATCTGTTCTCTAGTTCAGTGCGTGCTATCTGCTGGCGTTATTAAAGAGTTTATCATTTTGACTCCTCGTGCAAATCACAGAGGGGTTGGAAGGATTTGATCCGCTGCTGAAGAACTGATTAGGTGAATCCAGTGGCCCCGTGCGCTGTGACTGACACCTAAATATGCTGTAGACAGATGCTGTAGATCGTGCCAGCAAATTACTTCTTGACCACAGCTACTTCTCTTCTCTGTATTATTTCACAGATTGAAATCTGTTCTTTATTCTTGTCAGAATACCAATGGAAGTATTTTAAAGTGTAATTTTAAGCTATTTGCTTCTAAAGGTATTAATTCAGTAAAATGAATGAAAATCACAGTGCAGATGAATTGATAAGGTGTTATTGTTTGTCTCGATATAAAAGCAGGATCTGTGTGTAACTTGGTCTGAGAACTACATCTGATACAGGTTTCTCATTTGTATCGGAGGAAGAGCCAGGGTTGACTGCTGAAAATTTATGCAAATAGACAATCTAAAATGAGCTGACCTTTTCAAGCAAGGGAACTTTGCAGTGCACTGAGACAGCCTATGAATGTACTTACCTTGCCTTTTTGTCACGTTAGCTTCATAACCTCTGATGATAACTGAATGATCATCAGCAAAAGGGCCCTTTTAATGGGAAATAGGAAGAAAACATCTAGTCTGGATAGACTGTGAAAATGTAATGTTTAAAATACTGTGTACAGATAACCTGTGTTTGTGCTCTATGTGTAAGCGCGGTATTGCCAGCTCCATGCGTTCCAACACTGTGATGGTTCAAACAGCATCCGTCTCCCGCCTCTCGGAGAATGTGTTAAAATTGTCTTTGAAATGTGGTTAAAATACACACTTGGACTCTCACTGGGGCGTTTTCGGTCTGTGCTCAGCTGCGTTTGAGACATAGCTTTCCAAAACTGAAGCAGAGCAGTTCAAACCACTGCATGTTTCCCAGAGACGGACTCTGAGAAAATAAAGAGCTGCTTAGGGGTGAAATAAAGTCACTGTTGCTGTCAGCTACAATCAGAATAGAAATATTGCAAATGGTGGTTAAAGGGAAGAGGAGGAGCCTCCTGGCCACCTCGTCTGGTCTCGCCTTTGTTCCGTCTGCCGTGCCACCAGTAAATCAGGAGTAGCGCCAATGAAATGAGTCAACAGAGTCCCACAAATATGAAGCACTTTGCAAGGGGAAAATCAAACTGCTATAATACATGAATCCCTTCTTGCCCTCTGATTCTCTTTCTGTGTTTTTCTGTTGTGTTTTATGAGCTGCTTTTCAGTTGCTTTCTTGGCCAAAGCAATCCTCTCACAGAATTGCAAGAGCAATTTCTGCAGCTGAGGCTTTTGTAGAGACCCACCATGGCAGCTCACCATGACCTAATTATGAGTCAGCTGCAGATCCAACACCTCTAGGACATCCAAAGAGTCCTCCCCAAAATGCAAGTCATTTCTGGTCTTTGTTTTTCAATGGCTGCCTTTATTTTCCCCTGTCCCGGACTGAACGAAAGGCACCCTTTAGCTCACGCTATCAATAAGTGCCTGAAGATTTTCCTAGCTCAGGATTTACTCATGGAGGAATCTGGAGTTAATGGACCCGTGTGTGATGCTGTTGCTAAGAAACCCTGGCTTGCCTCCGTCATGTCCTTTTGCAGTTTGGTGAGTGCCTCCCCGATGGCAACGTTCATGTTCCAGCCTCTCCAGTTGTCCAGAGGAGGGTGTGCTTCGCTCGCGGCTTGCCCAGCTCAGCCCCGCCATGCCCATGACTGAATGAAATGAAATCGGAAGCCAATGTCCCCGATTTTCTAACCATGTTACCTCCTGGTTTTTGAAGACGTGAAACTCCTGCCTGCCCTTTGCATGTGCCTGCAGCCGATTATGTGTTTACTGTCTGGGATTTACTGTGCTGCAGCTTTTCACGGCAGCGAGCGTATTGCCAGTCTTGCACGTCTTGTAGCTAGGAGATGTCGTAACCCGGCTAGAGATAGAAGGGCAGTTTAAAAGCCTAACCCATGTGTTTTACACTGGTAATACGCAGTTTTCTTGTTGCCATGGCAAACCTGGAAAGAAGAGCAGAGAAAGATGCTCAGGAGAGGGAACGCTGGGGAGGCAGAAAATAGCCTTGGGGTCATTTTCTTTTTAATGGGGTGCAGAAATCCATGGGAATGAAACCGGGTGCCTGTGCTGCGGGATTTTCCTTGGGCCATCACCATCTGTTGGTCTGAGCTTTGTATGGGAGAGCCCAGGACAACTGCACTGAGTCCTTGTAGGCTTCATGAGACTTCATTTGAAGGGATGGGTTTTGTCCCAGTCTCTGCTCTGGGTAAGCTGTTTGACACTGGGCAAGCAATGTACTTCCCGTGGCTCTCCCTTTCTGTCTGTGATTTCTGATATGTAGGTGGAAGGGAAATGTGGGAAGTTGGAGAGCAGGAGGGAGTTTCAAAAGACCGGGGATCCTTTTCGTGCTCAGGTTTCCCAGCGCTTTTCCCTTCCCCGAGATGGCAGAGCAGCCCCTTGCGTACCCGGAGCCCAGCACTTCGCCCAGCCATTGCTGACTCAGCCCTTGTCAGGTTGGCCTTCTGTGAGCTTGAAATCATTGCGAGATGTCGAGAAAAAGCAATGCCGAGGGGAGACACATCATTCTGAGTTACGCCAGCATAGATAAGGATGAAGTTCACCAAAGACTTTCAAGTTACTCTGGTGAGAGTAGAGGTAGCTCTATGCAGCTGGAGCTATTGAGGAGGTTGTTTCTTATTTGCATAAGTCCATGCATAGCGTATTTTATATTGCTCTTGGAATCTAGCAGATTTGGTGCTGATCTCACCCTGACTTTGTAAGAAATAGAGTAAATAAACCTCTTGCACTGTGCAGTCTTAGCTCACCCTCTGCGTCTTCTAAGAACCCTCTAAATATGACACCAAAATTAGTTTATGGAGCTGTATTATCATTTTCCTCTCTTTCTGTCTTTTTGGTCATAATGAACAGGGACGCTTCCTGTCAGTCAAGTGTCAAAACGAAATGCTTTCCCTTCATCCGTCAAAATGCTTGTGCCGGAGACAATGGCTGTTCCCTTAGGCAGCTGCCAGAGGGAACACAGGGATAGGCTGGGTTCTTAACCGGGCGAATTAACTTCTCATGTTGATGATGTTGTTTAAGCATGTTTGGGAGCCTCAGGAAGATGAAAGGCCCTCAGAAACTTTAAGTCATGCTCACTGCCAGCTGAAAGAGACCCTCACACAGGGAAAGACAGTTGGAGCTGGAGCTGCTCAGCATCTGAAAAGTGGGATTGAAGGATGTGTCGATCAGCTCCATGGGCTTTTCAGAGTAGGTGGGCTGTCAGGGCAGAGTGGTCATGGCAGCAAGTAAATGCGCTTCCAGGTGTCTCATTTTGAGGCATCTCTCACCCGTTGAGGGCTGGGCACCCAGAATTGCTGCCCTCCTTGACCTGCACCTTCAGAAGGATTTAAGCTCCATCCTCAAAACAAGTTGGGTGCCAAAATGCCACAGCTACTCTGAGACTTTGGAACCGAAGAACTGTGGGCAGGTTTGAAAATGAAATGAGTCTCTGAGTCACTTTGAGGGTTTTGAACGCTTCAATCAAAACCTTTTCTGTTTACCTCATGGTCTGTGTTACGGAGGAGAGGCAGGCATTTTTATTGCTGCTGTTCTGGTTTCATCTGCTTCACACGCGGCGGGGGTATCGCAGTGCTCGCATCTCTCCAAGCGTCTGGCTGCAGCCCGAGCTCCTCGCTTGGGCTTGGCACAGGATCACGACTGATGGGAAAATCCCAGTCCTTCGAAGCCTTGCTTGCAAAATGCTGCTTCCCCAGTTTCATATTGGTGCCAGTTACTCTTCTTGTCTTTTGTTAAAGTTTAATTTCATTGTCTTGCCAAATGATCTTGCTGCAAAGGCTACAGAGGAAGGTGAGGAAAGGAGGTTAATGCAATAGATGTTATCCCTGTCTACAGGGATATTTGCTTTTTCCTGCTTTCAAATTGCTGAGATAAATGCCACCAGCAAACGCTTACAAATGCAGGGTGAGTAATTTAGATATAAAATGTGAGGTCGGCCACGAAGTCAAGGTTCAAACCTAAATCACAAAACCTAGGAAAGTTGAAACAAAGAAGGCAGTGTCTTCTGCAGTTAGTTAAATTTAGAAGCAAATTATTTTCCCACTGGTCATCAACAAGAAAAATGCACTTAGTTTCACACGAGGCTTTAGCACATGAAAAAAGTTATGAGGTACTCTCTCTCTACTGAAAATTCTGTTGATTGCAACAGAGGTAAAAGCACCTTAGCAGCAACATCTAGAAAATCTAATAAATAAAAAATAAAGATTCCAACCGAGACAAACATTTGAATACTATGTAATTAGCTTTGAATGCTCTACTTGTTCTTTTTTGCTGGAAATGTCATAATTTTGACAAACGATTGTGCTCAGGTAGAATGAAAACGTCACTACAAAGAAATGGGAAGGGCCCGCGAAACTCTGTTAAAATGCCACCCTGAACACAAGAGGAGGATGTGCTTAAACATCGTCATGACTCATGTTTTCTAAACGAAACCTCACAACTGACATGCCTCTCAAAATCAAGTTTTTTTTCAGTGAAAGAAGCATTTCGTTAGGAAGAAAAACAACCCACACCAAACCCAAGAAGAGTTTGACAGATTTCCTGCCATCCGTTTTTACCTCTGACTGTGTCAAGAAGTATTCCAAAATATTTTGTTAGGTAAGATGAGCAAAGACGTAGCAATTTGCCTGTGATCTGGGCAGCTGCTCCGGACTCATCCCTCGTCCACGCTGAAGTACATGGGAGCTGCGGTTATCATTATTTTGGCTGTGAAGCACAAGCTTCTGGTGCACCGACAGCCAGACGTGTGGTGGTGGGCTTTCTGTGAAGGAGTACACCAAGAATAGTTCCCTTCACTGCAGCTTGTGTTTCCCAGGGAGGCTGTGGAGTCTCCTTCTCTGGAGATATTCCAGCCCCGCCTGGCCGCGGTGCTGTGCAGCCTGCTCTGGGTGACCCTGCTTGAGCAGGGGGTTGGGCTGGG
>Ga0065711_1029905_pt1 | contig 34390 bp, 22 predicted proteins | sample Hoacrofraction12_FD_59098 | JGI IMG/M metagenome (GOLD analysis project Ga0065711, IMG submission 59098) | Hoatzin crop microbial communities from Cojedes, Venezuela - Epithelial fraction 12 v2 (version 2) | ecosystem: Host-associated > Birds > Digestive system > Esophagus > Crop | place... | reverse complement strand
CTGATGACAACCCTCTGAGTTCTGCCATTCAGCCAGTTCTCTATCCACCTCACCGACCACTCATCCAGCCCACACTTCCTGAGCTTCCCTAGGAGGATGTTATGGGAGACACTGTCAAAAGCCTTGCTGAAGTCTAGGTAGACAACATCCACTGCTCTCCCCTCATCTATCCAGCCAGTCATGCCATTACAGAAAGCTATCAGACTGGTCAAGCATGATTTCCCCTTGGTGAATCCATGTTGACTAATCCTGATAACCTTCTTTTCTTCCACTTGCTTAATGATGACCTCTAGAATGAGCTGCTCCATCATCTTTCCCGGGATGGAGTTGAGGCTGACCGGCCTGTAGTTCCCTGGATCCTCCTTCTTGCCCCTTTTGAAGACTGGAGTGACATTGGCTTTCCTTTAGTCCTCGGGCACCTCTCCTGTCCTCCAGGACCTTTCAGAGATGATGGAGAGTAGATCAGCAATGACATCCACCAGCTCCTTCAGTACTCGTGGGTGCATTCCATCAGGGCCCATGGATCTGCGGGTGCCCAGATTGCTTAAGTGATCTCTCACACAATCCTCCTCAACCAAGGGACGGTCATCCTCTCTGTAGGCTTCCTCTCTTACCTCTAGGGCCTGGGATTCCTGAGTGCCTGCCTTGGCACTGAAGACTGAAGCAAAGAAGGCAATTCATTAGCTCTGCCTTCTCTGCATCCTCCATCACCAGGACACCCGCCTCATTCAGCAGTGGCCCCACATTTTCCCTACATTTCCATTCCCCACATTTCCATTCATTCCCTCCTTTATTTTTTGTGTGAAGCGCTTCTTATTAAAAAATTGTTTGCAGACTTAATAATGTTTCTTCTTTGCCACTTTTTTTTCCTAGCAATTGCAATAAAATAAAATATGTTCTACGAGATTTTCTTCTTTACTTTTAAAATTTCTTCTTTACTTTTCTTTAGGACATTTTTACCAGAAGGAAATAAATTCTGAAAAGGCTGTGTGTGATAAAAGGAACTTGTATAAACTATTTTTCTTTGTAGTAAAATGCGTGAAAAAAATGGAAAAATAAGAGGAATAAAAATGAGGAAACACCAATTTCCAGGCCAAATGAAGCAAAAAATTAAGCACATTTTATTTTGATAAAGGCTGAAAAAATTGGAAAAAATGAAAAAACCTGGAGATAAATTTTAAAGTTAAAAAAAGGGGTACTATAAAGTTTTAAAAAAGATTTTCCAATAACTATGTCTACTTGTCCTGGTATTTGTTCAGGCATGGTGGTATTTACACTTACTGACCTGTTCTATATTACAGCATGTCACGAGTGTTTAAACTCAACAGCTTCTAAGCTGACTGGCCTGTCACTGATTTCTCATATAGATTGTGACAACATGGGGCAATCCTATATCCTCTCAGTACTTCTTTATAAGGATGGTTCTTGGGCTGATCTCTGCAAATAACTCCTCTTTTTTATCCCTTCACAAAACCTGACTGCTCCAACTTCCATGCCTAGACTATTAGTCAATGAAAAGTCATACCACATTTAAGATCATTTTTTGTTTATCTCCACAAAAATCTGGACGGATTTTAGCCATCATCTGTTAACTAAACAAGCAAAGGAATAGCTATTTTGTTAACTGGGGGATGTATGAAGAAGCTATAGTGAACAAAGAATTATTTAAAAAGTCAGTCACTGTCTTCAGGTGCCATCCTCTACTCAGAGACTATGAAGAAACCCTCCCTGCAAATACACTCCATTTATTAATTGCACATTTTAAGCAATGAGGGAAAAATTTGTATGAGCATATGCACGACTGGAGACATCATCCCACCAACACCAGCCTGTCCACTCCCCCCCAGCAGCATCGTTTCCCATCTCCATCTTCGCCATTCACAGTATCGTCACAGCCTGCAGCCCTGCACTGACTGTCTGTCAGTCAACATGGGCTGTAGGGGTGGTGATCTTTCTGATTGCATTCAGGACACTTAGTGCCACTCACCCCATTTCAATAGTCGATCCAAGGAATGAAGGAATACAGTAATCCGCAGCTGCTTTTGTGTAGGGCGGCCGGGCAGAGGAATCATTCCAGTAAATATCTTTCTCCATCCTTGGTAAGTTCATATGCATCTCATCCACCGCCAGAAGTGAGACCTTAGATTTTTTTGGTATAAATCATGTAACTTTCAACATAGTTCAGTATATGAAATAATCTGCTTTGTACTCCCTGGGTCAGCATTTCTTTTGGGAACCCTTTAAAGTAAACTGTGTATGCTGGCCTTCGCATTGGGAAGAGACTCAGTATTACAAATTATACACCCTATACCCTGCTATACTCATGAAAACACAAATTTTATTGTAACTTGAGTCTTCTATGCTGCAAAGATATTTGTGTCAGACTGAAGTCCTTTCCTCATGTGTGATGTAGTTAAATGGACATATGATCCTCCACGTGCTATGGGAAGTCTGTGTAGAGTATTAGTTGTGCTTCTTAAAATGTCTAGAGGTCAAAAAGCTTTCTGATAGGCATCATCACATTTTAAGACATTCAGAACCAAGTATGTGACAATCCTGTTCCAGGGCCTTCCAACACACGTTGTACAAAGGGCTCTGCGGCACCGTAGTGCATGTAGCCTGCAGTGGTGTTAAGACAGAGAGCATCTCTGGCAGCGTGATGGCCTTTCCCACCCCTGCGCGTACCTGCATTGCTGGTTTTGCTTAATATGCTGGTTTGCTTTCCCTTCTCCCTCTGACACCCGGGCTCCACTTTGCAGCCTCTATGATCCCCAGCAGACGGGGGATCCGTCAGCAGCCCAGCCTACACGTGGTGCTACTTCCATGAGGAGCAGCCAGGTGCCGTGGGACCTCTTCATGTCTTTGGGCTCCTTCATGGCACAACAGAGAAGGGCTCTTTGGGAATGGGGCATAACTGTGACAAACGCTTACCCCCGGCCATCTCAGAGTTCCTCCCACTGGGGGACACTGGCTCCTGTGCTGCCCACAGATATTGCTGTGGGCAGCAGCATCTCAGCATGAATTGAGGTATGGGCTCTGCTTATTAGTTCAGAGGCCTGCTTGGTGTTTTTGGTATCTTCACTGCGATTTTTTTTGGTAAAGAAGGAAGATTCATATACAATACTGTAATCTCTAGACATTCAGATTAGTAAAACACTTTCTCATCTCTGTGAGAATAGATGGCTTTTGGATTTTGCACGATTGACCTACATCACATGTTTTTCCAGGCATAAAGTGAGCTTGTAGTTTGAGGTCAGCTGTTTGCATGTTTAATCAGGCATCATAAATGCCAAATACCTAAATCAGGATGCATTAGCTTGTAAAAACAAAATCTGGGGATCACAGCCGTAAGTACTCCTTCAGGGAAACAATTTGTTTGGCTAACACCTGTTGCCCTTAATTCATACCTCGGTATAAGAAATAGGATTAAATGTAAAGATAATGTATGGTACAGTAAAGCTGGAAGTAGAAATAACAACAGCAACCTGTAAATTTCTGTCGATGCACCAGTTAGTTTCAAAATCATCATCATCTTCTCCAAATGGATTAATAAGTTGTTCAGCGACCTGAAAGGGAAATCAGACAGCAAATAGAGGTTGGCATGCCATGTCAGGACCACTGCTGCAGAGAAAATAGGATCTGATTTTTCTCCCTCTCCCTGCCTGTCACTTGCAATCAGAGCATGAGCTCCCGCATGATGGTTTTGCCAGCCCAGTGAAGGAACAGCTTGCTTTCCCTGTAGATTCATATCTTGGTGCCTTGTTGGTGCTGTCAGTCATGATTGTCAGCGCTGGCCTACTGGGAATTGAGACATGTCTGGGCCACAGTAATTGTCAGATAAGATAGTAATTACCTTTCCTTACCATCGTCTTAGGGTGATTTGAATGAATGGTTTAGCAGCTAGAGGCTCTGTTACTGCATTATGGTCTACGATACTCCACCAGCCCACTGGGTCAGTATTCCCGAGCCCTGCAACTGCAGTCTGCCAGAGGGAGTACAGCTTGTCTCTCTAGCTCAGCCTTCCACCCCTACTTCTTTATTGGGGTGATGCTGATGGCATTCCTCTGAAGCTTTCCAGGAAAAGCAGTCCACCAAAAGACTTGACTGAAGTGGATGCCATGCATCATGCTAGTCAAAGCCAAGAGACAGGATCTGAGATTGTTCTTTAATTCAGCCTGCTGTTTTGGGTTTCTGTACACGAAGTGATTAAAACTGCCGGGGAGAAGCCCATCCTATGGAGGAGACAACCAACCAGTGACCTCAGGCACCTTTGTGGTGAGGCACCTTAGTCGGGTAACTAGCCTGGGAAAGGAAACCTCTCTGGCTGCCCATAGCTTTGTCCAGTCATGCCCCCCTGCAAAGGAATAAAAAAATGGAAAAACAACTAGAGACTGGCCCCCTATCCCCATGATCACCAAAATACATTGTGGGGAGAAAACTCATAGCTGCTGGGGAAAAAAAAACGACAACACAGAAGAATTTGAAAAAAAGAGAAAGATTTAGGAAATTCAGACTGCTTCTCTATTTCTCAGTACCTTGGTACACTGATGTTAAATATCCTGTTTTTCTTTTTAAGCCCTGGCTTTGAAGCCGATCACGTTCTTGCTGACCCTCCCAAGCCTTGCTGGTGGTCACCAGGGCCATGCACAGGAGCAGTGGCCTGGTCCTTGGTTTAACATGGATATGGGTGAAGTGACTGGATAATTAAACAGCCCTCCTCATGAACCTCACTATGGATGGCTATGATCTAAACACCTTCTAATAGTAAGGCAGTCACTCTTGGGCTATTTATTCCTATGTGCCTCTAGGCTGTACCAGTAGGTAAGCATTTGCTGACACTCTCAGGCCAGCACTTCCCAGGCCAGCAGTGGAAGACGACAAATGAACTGTTGAGCAGACTGACATGACAAAAACCCCACACAAGGCAGCAGGAACGAAAAGAAGACAGGGAACACCTCTGCTCGCACTCATTGGCCTGCCCCATGGCATTAAATTTTGGATACAGCTATGGAAGTGCTGCAATATGAATAAGCCAGAATGCAGACTGCATTGCGGCTCTCCTGGTAAGACACTGCATCAGCTCAGTGTAAACTGGGGGATCATCACCCAAAAATCCACTGCAAAACTTGTCACACGAGCTAAAAAAAGTGAGCAGGGCTGGGACAGAGGGAACAGAAGCTGTGGCCTTTTGCTTGGCTGACCTGGTCCTGGCATGTGAGACACGACTTTATTCTCTGGAAAGGAATGTAGTGCTGGAAAACTAAGCCCTGTATTTGGATGGTCCATCTATCCCCGTAATGAAAATGGGTATCTCACGTGATGGGAAACTTTGCCCCTGTATTGTAGGTATAACAAACCAGGCCCGAGGCCAAGGAATGAGCTCAGTTTAGCCATAATTTCTGAGGAATTGCCAAGTTACTGGAAGTCAATAACTCGGGGCCCTTTCTGCAGCCTGGCAGCCAAAGCCCAACGCACTCAGCAGGAAACCGGCTGTAACCTTCAAGACAGAAATATCCTGACTCAGGAACACTGCAGGTCCAGACAAACCTCCGGTCTGAGGGAGCACTGCCGATATTAAATTTGCTTTTAAAACTGCTTCTTCTCCCTTTCATTTCCTTATGCAGAAGACTTTTCAGTTACAATGGCATCTCATACCTGCCACAGCCAGCAGTTGGCTGGAAGCCCTGAGCCTGGCTGGAAGAGATGCTACTGACAGCCCTGGGTGCCGATGAAGAGGAAGCCATTCCCCTTCTCGGGAGCTCTGGCGGGGCAGTCAAGAGGAACAGCTCACAGTTTTGTAACCGGCTAGTAAAACCCTCAAAGGCATTGCCTAGAGATAAAGCCCCACATTTCTGCAAGGGTAATGTGCTTCCCCAGCCACACCAGCCTCCCCTTCTTTCTCTCCCACTCCCCTCAATGCTGGTCCCTAAATGGCAAACCCCTTTCCCCCCCAGTTTCCTAGGACACAGGAATAGAGGAACTTGCCCTGAAGGCATTTTACTATCCCCTGCAATCTGCCAGCTCAGTGTGCTGCCTTCTCTGCTCCGCTGTTTGGAGTTGGCTGTGGGAAGGGGGGCTCTAAAACTGCCCGATTTTGTGCAAGTTATATCCTAACAGAAAAGTTAGCTCTAAGTTTCTAGCCATGATTAATAATCCCAAAATGAAATCTGAATGCACATAGACCCTAATGTACCAATTTGCTTTCTGTTTGAATCTTTTTTCCAGTTAGTCTACCTTGATGCTCACTGCAGAGGAGAGAAATGCTGTCAGGTACTTACGTAAGTAGCTTAATTACTGAACTATCAGATCGATGGTGATACGTTAACCTAGCAGGCATCAATGGGCTGATGGGTAGCACCCAATTCCTTCCATAACTCTTCTTTTTAATGGATGTTTTTATGCAGCGGGTTGTAGCCAATATTGCCTGTCATTGTTTGATAGCCCTCTGGAACTGGAGACCTTTAATTGCCTGCATCTGATCAAGTTAACAGCAGATATTAAAGGCTGGCTTTGATCATAAGAAAGTATGATTCAGTCCCTTTCAGCCCATGCCAGGTCTGTGGCAATATTTCCCCATTGCACAGCAGAGTGGGAGAAAGGTTTTTTTCTTTTAATCTTTCATCTGTCATGTTATAGTCCAAGTCCTGGGACAAGATTTTGCTGGAGCAATACTTCCCTGGGGAGTTGCGGCTGCCCTGGTCCTACTAAAATGGTCTCTTTCAGGTTCCTGACTGCTTCTTACTGTAAGATCTGGCAGGTATAATTAAAAATGTATTGGATGATGTTTCTTTACGACCACAGGACACTTCGGGCTCAATTAAACTTTTCTGTAACTCTATTAATCTTTGGTGATTTTATGGTGTGAAACAAATCTGACACCTTGACGTCAGCTCTGACGCCTTCACCAGCCCCCGCTAGGGAGGGTTCTCCCATGACCTTTCCAGAAAGCTAGTTTACCTTGAGCCATCCTGCGTAGAAGAAGAACTGTAGCAGCGTGAAGATTGGAATGTAAAGATCTAAGTCATGTCCCTGATACCCTTGGTCAGTATCCAAAAATTGGCGCCCTATCAGGCAGGCAAAGAAAAAAGTATAGACTGCGAGAGTGACAACCTGCAAAGAACAAATCTTCATTGAAATCATGCAAACATACAGTCTTATGCATAAGGCAACACTTACCCAAAGGCCTCAGACTGCCTTTCACCATATAATTTACAAATCTCTGGGGAGGTATTACAAGTAGAGTGGCCACAGGAATAATTATGGTTAGGAAGAAGACCCAGGAAACATAAAAGCTTTTCAGTGCTTCCTTCCCCTCTCCCAGATTGTGCAAGGCCTTTGGAACACCTCCATGTTAAATATGACTTCAACAGTTAGCCAGGCACCCATAGTCGCGTGGGAGTCAACGAGTGCTCAACAGCTCAGAGACTCTGATTGAGTCTACGGAGGTCATGCACCAGACTCCCCTTTTATGGAAATTGTGTTTCAGATTTTGTACAGGGCAATGTCTCAGTACCTGGGTATAGACCAGTGGAATTCCAACCCAGTCATAACCAAACAAAAGACTACACCAAGACCGGTACTTATTCATCTCCTACAAGGAAAAGAAAAAAGAAAAAAATAATCCCCAACAAACTAAAATGGCATGAGGTTCAATTCTAACTGAGAAACATTTTGTTGCAATTCATTTTTGCACAAGTAAAAAGATAGGGAAATAAGAAAGTGTAGTACCTAAAAATTGGTATCATAATTATATCCAGCACCCCAATGTCATGTTTGAATATTCACTTAGTTTATGGAGTTGGAATGCTTAGTATAGTACATATATTCACAAATTATCTTTTGTTTCTATCTTATCTACAGTCTAGTGATACATGAAAGAGAATATATTACATCATAAAAAGCTGTTTGACAACTTAATGAAATATTCAGGGAAATTATCTTCTCTGAAACATATTAAAATCTTCAAAATGTCAAATTGTTCTCATTTTTTTTTTTCCTGCAGCAACAGAAAAAGTATGAATTTAGAGTGATGGTACAATAATTTTTTACTCATCAATTTGTTGCTTCAGTTAATACCTTCTTAGTCATATAAATAGAATCCCAGTGACCTGCTGCTGTGTGTGCTTGAGTGTACCTTGGTACACAGAGAAAAGTGGTATAAATCTTCAGTAAGATCATTTAGATGACACTGGAGAGTTGTGCACACTAAATCAAATTATATAAGTGAGAAGCTACCACATAGCAATTTCAGACTATTTTTCTGTAGATTTACTTTTTCTACTTACGTTCATCAGTGTCTGCAGATCCACACTGTCTCGAATTCTTCCCTCTTTTCGTGCCTTTGACGCCAAATTTCCAAACCAGACAAATGGAACCCAGTATTTAAGGTGAGGAGACTTAAGGTCATCAAAAATTTTTCTTTCATATCTTGTCATAAAACCTAATTACATAAAGAAAGGGAAAGATTTTGTTTATTCTGTACAGTCAGTGCAACTGATGTTATAAATTTTGAATATGTTTGAATCTGTTTATGTGATATTTGCATAGAACTATGCAAAACACTATAATCCTAACTAGTAGCCACCTCCTTTTTTTATTTTTTGAGTTTTTTTACCAGGACAGATCCTGCTTGAAACAACTTCTTTTTGCAACAACTACCTACGCAAAATGCCTCTTGATCAACCTACGCAACAATTTGCTGTTACTATGTTCTCATATCTGACCACTGACATATTGCAGAAACATCTAATACTAAGAATTGCACAGATTGCTCTCTAGTTTCGTGCTCTGCTTTCAGAAAAACAAGGAACTGGATACATCAGTCAAGAAACTGTCACTTTTCAGCAACGATGGCTTTTAGCAGCATCTCAACATATTTTATAAGGGCAGTTACGTGACCTTCTGAATCTGACAATTTTTTGGTAAACCTGCAAAGCAGCGAGCAAGCAACAGAGGATACAAATGCATGCATGAAACAGATCTCAACAGAGGGCGTGCCTTCTGCCAGCGAAATACTTCCTTGCCAGATTGTGTTTCATGTTTTCTTTGGGGTTACGAAGGCGTGCAAGGAGGTGGAAAAGGAATCATGTGCAGAAGTCCTGCTGCTAGCGGGACACCGGGCCAGATGACGTGCTGTGGGGCTGCAGGATGAAGCTGCTCTCTGCCTGGCAATTTGCCTCGCCGGGGTGCTGGGAAGGTGTTATGTTTCCTGCAGAGTTCTCCTGGCCTTGTGAAGCCCTGCTTCCCCCTGCTGCAAGCAAGTCCAAGGTCAGACAGCAGGAGAGCCAGGGCTGAGTGGGACAAAACCTGCACCAGAGCAGCTCGCTGCCTGGGACGGGCCGGGGAACAGCTGGGTTTTGGAGCAGCACCTCTGCCCCCTCGGGCTTCTTGGGTTGGAAAGCTCAGCTCTGCTGTGCTCCTTCCACCCAGCCTTTTGGAAAACAACCTCAGAAAATGCATGAGAGAGAACGTCACCTTTTTCTTTGTCCAAATCTCAGATTTTCTGGAGTTGGAGGAAACTTCAGGTTTGGGTGATCTTCATTTTTGCTTGGGTGTGTGTGTCACCTACCAGGGTGCGTATAAGGCTTCTGTTGTTGTGTTGACATTAGCTCCAAAACAGGACAAAGTTAGTAACAAGGCAGCTCCAAAAAAGATGGCTCAGCTGATTAATTACAAGCTTGAGTGTTGATAATTCAATAAGGGAATTGAGAGCAGACAGGAATTTTTTCTTGTCTCCAACTAGTAACTAAGAATTGGCCCGTTGTTGCTAACGTTGCTAAAGATACATTAAGCAGCAAAAAAAAACCCCTCAAAATTTAGTTGTTTTTTATATAAAAATGTGAATAAGGTAAAAGGAGATTTGTTAAACAAGGTGGCCTTAAATATTCTGTTGTTGAGGAAAATGCCACTGTTGTACAGTTGCAACAAGGCAACACAGGAGATATGAAATACTGCAACTATGGAGAATGAACACAAGGACAGGACAGAAAATTCTGTGGAAAAGGGAAAGTTCAGCAGCAAGACACAGTACTCCTGCAGTATCCAGGAATCTGAGAACAGAATAAGATACAGGTTTTAAAAGATTCCTGGGCAGTTTACAGCCAGCTTTCATCATCAACTGCACAGAAATAATCAGGCAAGCAGACAAATTGACCTGCTAGTCATGACTCCTGACACCTGACAGTCATTGCTTTTTGGTTGGCCAGCCTGCTTATTACAGGATGGGAAAAGGTGTTTCTATCAGGCTGAAACAAACAGACAGAATATCAGCAAATTGACAGTCTGGAGTAAACACTGGATGCAAGTCACTTGAGAGGCTCTGGGAAGTCATCATCTGGAAGGACACTGCCTGAGGAGGTCACGAAGAACAGCAAGTCTCCAGGGATCAGTTCAGCTCTCCGCTGAAACTAGATATCTTTTTGTTCAGAAAAGCTCAACAAAGCCTTTTTCTTTTAACAATAACATTCAAATTGTCATTATTTTTAAAGTTAAGGTGTTTGTGTTTACATTAATTAAATATTCTCTTTGAGGGATATTAATGATGCTTACTATTCTTATCACAGAAAATACTAAACAATCCTGGATTGCTCTTACTGATGGTGAAGGCTAGAGCAATACAAACAACATGCAACTCAGAATCACTTGCAGTTATTCCAGTGGTAAAGAAACACTTTATATTCCATCAAATACAGGGGAAGATATCAAACCTCAACTATAAAAATTAAATGGTTTCCAAATATGGTCATACTACTTTTACTCAAGAGTACTCAAAGAATTTATTGAGGAACTCTCTGAACAAGAACGCTGGTTTTGACAAGCACTGGAAGACTGGAGCGGCTCCAGAAAACTGGAAATATTTGGCAAATACTGTGCCAAGATCTTGAAAATGATGATCTAAGGAATGACAGGGCACTGAATCCTTGTGAAAGCATGAAAAGCTTGACATGGGATGCAATCAATAAAGAATCAAAGGACACTAATGTGAACAGTGTCAGCCAAAGTGATCTTATGGGAAAATTATTGATCAGAACACAAGCCTGGCTGGAAAAAGTCACTCGTGCTCTCCCTCAAGTGGTGCAAAGAGTATTCAGTTCTCCCATCAAAACTGAATGGTTTGAGGCAACGTTGGTACAGGGCACCCACATCAAATACTCTGAAGAATACTGGATAGAGAAGAAGGAACTGAACAGCAGTCATCTCCCACATCTCCAGAGTGTGCTAACAATGGTCAAGGAGATAAAAGTTTCACTTTCTGCTTGTGTGAAGTGGGAAAGAATTGATTTAGGTACTTCATCCCAGTAGAGGGTTTGGGACTGCAAACTTCAGCTGTCTGTAAGTAGACATGTAGTTGAGTTCACATCTCATGTTTCTCTTCAGCATTTCCTATCAGCTGTTTTGGGCTGCTGCTGACTCATAACTCTTTTCTTTTAAGACTCATATTCTTGAGCATCCAACTTCCCTCTTGCACCTTGCAGCCAACAGGATTGGTATGCTCAGAGCTGCTGCTAGGCATCTGACACGACATACACACTGCAGTACTCAGCATCATAATGTCATGAATCTACATGCATCTACTGCCTACAGCTCCATAAAGAATGCTAAAAAATGAAAAAGAGTTCAGAAAAGAGTTAGGAGGAAGATCCAGCATGGAAGACTATATCTTGCAGGGACAGACTACAGATGGTGAGGCTCCTAAGTTTATTCAAGCCTTTATGTATGCTGCTAACAGGTAACTATTGAGAGAAAAATGCTGTTTTCATCTAATTAGAAAAAGAACAACCCAAACCCATTACAAAATCCAGTGACTAGAAGATGACTGTGTGCAAGCTCAGACTGAGAATAAAATTTCGCTTTTCAACAGCAAGTTCACTGTTGTGAATGTCAGGTTACCTAGGATGTGGTGTACCCTTCAGTATACCCAGCTGAATTTTGAATTGGGGCTGGTTATATTCCTAGAAGGTATTATAGCTCAGTTAGAAATTGCAACATGATAAAGGATGTTGTGAATAAGCTTTTATGGTTTGTTTTATGGATGAGTCAGACTAGGTTATCATGACACTGTTCTCAGATTTAAAATATCTGAATTTAATCAGTTCATTTGCTGAAAAGAGGAATGTGTAGCAATAGTTAAGCTGTGGCACTTCTCAGTTTGATAGCAAAATGCAAAATCGGCACAAGTTGTTTCTATGATGATGGTGCTGCAAGTATCAGATTCTGCCGCTCCCGTTTATACTAAATGCTGCACTCCCACGCAGTCTGATATGTAATGCCATAGGCAGCTAGGGAAGGGATAATTGCAGAGTACTGTCTTAATCACTGGATGTTAATAGGAGCAAAATACACCCTCAAGTGCTCAGTGCTGCATCAACAAAAATTCTGTGGCACATTATGCATTAGAACCTACAGAATAAGTACTGAAAGCCACAGAGCTGACTACACTATCAATACTTAGTTACACAATTCATAGTAGAATATTTGCCACTGTTAAAAAACCCCAAACAACCAAATCTTGTTTTCCAGTCTGCAATTTTTGTACAACACTGAGACATTTGTCTCTTTTGGAACAGATTGTCTTTAGCAATAGGGAAGCAGAGCTGGATTAGCCTGCTGGAAATGTTGTAATTTTCCAGGGTGTACTAGAAACAGATTGCTGGGGAGAGTGACAGAAGCTTCCCTGACCTCTCACAGGCTCAGGTAAACAGTTTTGTTAAACAGCACAAGGAAGAGAACTTCAAAATCCAAGTGAATCCAACAGAAATTATTTTTTCAGTAAGATCAGTGCATTCTGCCTGGATTTTTTTTTAACATCCAAAGCTTCTCACACATATATGAAATGTGTATATGTATATACACACTGCATATTTTAACTTGCTACAACTTTGCTTACTGTCCTCTGCCAAAGGAATAATTTAGAGAAATGCAAGACATTCAGTAAAAACTGTATGACTTCTCCTATTTGGAACAGATCCCCACATCTCTGTGCTGGTGTCCTACCCCTGACTCTGACCAAGGCAGCCAGAAGGCACGGCATCACACCTTGTCTTTAAATATTCAGTGGTCAGTCCTTCCTAGACAAGCAAAATCTTACATGATTGAACTCTCTTCCCCATCATCATGTTCACTGTGTATCAAAACAAACAGAAAAATAAAGACACGCTTAATACTTAGTATATTTATCCCTGAAAAAGTAAGCTTAAGGTAAGGTTGTAAATTTAAAGAAAAAACCCTTAGGGATGGGTATTTTTAAGTATATCACAACACTTACAATGTGCAATCTACTTCAAATGCAATTTACTTGAAATAAATTGAGACAAAGCTGTACTTGTGACGTGCCTGCAGAGATCAGTCTCTGATACACGAGACAAAGTTATATCCCGGACATTGAGGCAATGCCGTATAAAAAGCCACCATTCCTACTGCATCATACTACAGCACAACTACATTACTTTTCATGCTTTGTAGAATGTTGTGCCTGCTCTGTACGCCTGTGTGTTCAGGGCAGGCCTATTGCCTGCATGATACCTGGGAGCAGATCCATGTAAGAGCCTCAAACTCATTCAGTTTCTATCCTGTTGCTAGATGCAGACTTTAAGAGCATTAAAGATGCACACTTAAGGGCATGTCATGTAAGCCACTGACAAAAACGTGGTAGCTTTTTGTTAGTATGAGGCACACATGTGGCCACAACGGAAAGAAAAGATGAGTCTGCTCCTTCCCTCCCTGTGCCCCCACCTCTGAAGGAATCGCAGAATCATAGAATCATTAAGGTTGGAAAAGACCTCTAAGATCATGAAGTCCAACCGTCCGCCATCACCACTATACCTGCTAAACCATGTCCTGAAGAGCCACATCTACACGTTTTTTGAACACCTCCTGGGATGGCAACTCCACCACTTCCCTGGGCAACCTGTTCCAATGCCTGACCACTCTTTCAGTGAAGAACTTTTTCCTAATATCCAATCTAAACCTGCCCTGATGCAACTTGACTCAGCAGTACCTGCTCCTACCACGTGGTCCATGGTGGGAAACCTTTTGTACACGGCTGTGCTCACGGAGCGAAAGATCAGCAGAGATGTTAAATTCACGTAACGCATGAGAGTCCTCCTCAGCAAGCGCCCATATTCATCTCTACCCTGGACACAGCTGGAGATGAGGAACATCAGTCGATCTGGCCACGGCAAGTTCACAAACTGGTTCCACCAGCGATTCACCACCAGAGTAACATAGAAACCTGGTGGTTAGAAGGAAAAGAAAAAAGCCCAGTGCCTATCAGGATTTCTGTTTAGGACAGTTTGATTTAGTTTGCAGAGTGTTATTCATATCACTAAGCCGCTACATTTCCCAGAACAAATGCACTAAGTAAAAAAAATCAAAACCCAGGATGCAATCAATGCTTATTATTTAACAGACACCGCAACATAATGGCCCGTTCCAGCTGAGTATCTCATACTCATACACTTAAAAATCTCCTCTTCTGTTGTAAACCTTGAGCGGATTTAATGCTTTGAAATATCAGGCACAATGTATCAGTGTTAGTGGGCACAATATGTATATATATACATATAGAAATATAAGGAAACTTGAGTCTTCTTTTGGTATATTAAGAACATCAGCACAAATGTCAATGTGACAAAAGCAACTCAAATTTAAGGAGACCTGTTGAAAGCTGATGATTTTATTATAAGCCTCTAATCACCCATATGCCCCTGAGCTCTGAAACGCTTCCATGCATTGACATTCAGAAAATGCCTGACCAGAGACACTGTTGGAGAATAATTTCACATGTAACTGGTACTTACCAAGCACAAAAGTTACGGGGATTTGTTCGGCATATTTGTCACAGTAAATTGATAATTTTTCAAAGAATCGTTTTTGGCTACCTGTAAGAAAAAATCTGCAGCAAAAATAAAATGTATCTGTCCTTTCGTAATATCCTGGCACTAGCTACAAAGTGCAAATATGTATAAATAATCAGCTATGTGCAACCTGGAGCAACCCGTGTTAATGTCTTCAAGGCAATTCTTAAAGGTAAAGTGCTGAACACTTTTGGCATATAATAAAGAAGCTGGAGGAAAAGACAATATTATTCCCTGGTCTTTGCAGTTTTCTCATGACTAATTTGACTGGCTAATTTGACTACTAATTAGAATCAATATACCTGGAGAATTAGCTTGCTATCTCATACGGACCAATGATGATAGCAAGGCATCAGCCTGCAAGTAGAGCTTGTTGTCATTTTTCAGAGGGCTACTTCATAAAAATGCTCGTCTGCTTGAATTCCGAAAGGTCACCAATCTCTAATTGCTCTTATTTGAAAATGCTACATTGGTGCAGCTGTTTTTTGACTCTTACTCCTATGAAATTTTTCTTTTCCACAGGATTAAAACCATAACAATTGTATTTATTTTGCAGGGATGAAAATATTAACCAAATGATAGAAAATAAGTGGAGCACGGCAACTTCTGGCTATGGAGAAAGATATCTAATGAAATACAACGAACTTAAATACAAACAGTTGTTTTATTTGTATAGATGAGTATTACACTTGTTCTTTGTTTCCGTATAAAAGGAACACATGACAAATATTTGGTGCGTTTTGCTTAAACTTGTGCAATAAATCCTGCAGTGCTCACAGAATGCTTTCCATGATGTATTTACCACTGTCTTTAATTGCCTAACATTTCAGTAAAACTAGGTTAATTTAAATAAATGTGTGACTCTGGTGTTTCTTTACATATTAATGCCATAAACTGCTTCCTGAGTTTACAGGTATAGATCACTGAACATTTTGGAAGATTAGTGATTAATCACAGAGAAAATGAAGCACATTTTCTCCTTGCTTCACATAAAAAGCAAGTCCTGAGGTTTAATTAAAGATCAAGATAAGAGCTGAATCATGAATTTGATACTTCTGCTTAGTGTACTTCATGAATTCAAAGTTTCACTGTACTAATTGATGCATTGCATCTGCCATACAGGTGTTTAATCCACCCCTTGGTGGAAGAAGCAACTCTCCTTCTAACGTGCCCCTCCCAGGTGCTGAGTGACACACAGGTAATAACCACGTCTGGTGTCCATGCACTTTTGCTTGGCTCTCTGCAAGCTTAAAAATAGTTTGCCATGCCATCCTAGCTTTAAGCAAAACTTTGCTTTTCCTGACTATATAACTTGACTCTGCAATAATTACCTCTCAGGGCTGTTAAAGAAATCACCACTGAGCAACAGAAGACAGTTCTGCACGTAGAATGAAAGGTCTATACTTATCATTTAAAGCAGAGAGACACAGTTGCCGCCAGCTTGATGTCAGAATGATAAAAGCTATATACCAGGCTAGCTATGGGTGTTTATTTAACCTAACTTCAGTAGGATAGTTGCTCAGTGCTGGGCTGAAAGTAGAATTAACTGAAAACAATAGACAGTATTTTATTTATACTCTACATGCTTTCTCCGAACATTAAAGTAAGTGAGGAAAGGATGTTAGAAAAGGTCCAAGGAAAAGACAATAATTACATAGTAACTTCCCTCCCACCGTTCATCAGCCTAACGCTATGAAGTGTGAAACTTCAGTATAACATGTAATGAGATGTGAATTGGAAAGAGTGTACCTGTATAATACACTTATTGCTGTGTAAAGAGTAGCAAAAACAATAAATTCTCTGTACAGCAATTTGTAGATGCTGCCTTTCCACTTTAGGAGTAATCTGTGAAATCCAAAGAAAGTGGCATTTGCTACTTTGCTGGAATAAGTGACTGTCATCGTCTTGGCAGGCTGTGCCTAGAAACAGTAGAAGAGAAGCAGGAAACCAACAATGTTTTAGACAGCGTATCCTAACCTTAATGCATCCTTCTATAGACAGATACATACTCATATGCACATATAATATTATACGTATACATAAATGCATGCTGTTTGTGTTTATACATAGAGAGAAACTGAAAAATCTTGCAGTTACAAGCCCCGTTGAGACTTGCAGATTGACTGATGCAAGGCTGTATTTGGGCTTTACCTCAAAGGCCACCCAAAAGCAACAGCTGACACCAAATGTGGCCACCTGCCTGGGTGGCAGCAGTAGCGACATGTTACACCTGTGAAGCCTCTGCATACTCCCGGTTTGCTCCAGTCCAGTGTGAGCACAGAAAAGGAGGTAAATTTGCTTGAAATTTTTTTCAAAACTTTGTCAGCACTCCAGTAAGAGAAGTAAAGCTAAATTTCACAAATGCACCTTCCTCCCCAGCCAGTATTTGTAGCTGGCTTTGGTAATTATACTCATCTAAACCCAAAGGAGATTTGAAAACTGCCTCTTTCATTAACGGTTGCGACAGCAGCTGAGATCAGCTGGGGAACCCTGTTATTTCTCAGCTTGGCAGCTAGACATACTCATCAATACTTCAGCATTGCATGGCCATGCAAAAAAAGCCACAGGCTTGCTCAGGTAGGCAGGGTGTGATACGCATAATTAAAACAGTACTAAATGTACACAGGTAAATATTTTACGCTGGGCTTGTTGCTTGCTTACGCAGTGTAGGGAGATGCTACAGGAACTTTCATGTGCTTACAAAAAAAAGCTAACTCCAAATGTGGATGAAAGCAGTTTTGTACAGCATGCATGAAAGGGAGTAACAAAGACAAGCACAAAGCCTCAGGGTAGTTATTGTATACCATAAATACGATTCTTGCCTACATTTTCTTGATGCCAGTGTAGATCATTTACTCTCAAAAAAAAAATCTGAGCCCACAGTTAACAGTATTGATGGTATTTTATGCAACTTGGCTGTGTCTCTGATGCAGAGCATAAAGTAAGCCATTAAAATTCAGCTGTAAAAGTGCCACTTTTTCTTCTAGTCACCAAAGGAATCAGCAAGGAAAACACAACATAAGCCTTCTATTGCTGACAGACTGTCTCTTCTCATCTGCAGAATGGCTCTTGAGGTTTGCCAGTGTGGGCCGGGAGATTCTTTTTGTGTTATTGTTTTTTTTAAGACACATGGGTTTTATTCTTTAGCATCCAAATGACAGTTTTCCAGTTTCTGAGACTTGGCACTGGCCTTTAAACTTTTTGTTGTTGTTGTTGAACTCCATAAAGTTTAATTCAGGAGCCAAACTGGCTGACAGGCATGCAGAAATGCAGTCCTGTCTGCTAAACAGCCTGTGGTCAGGATGCAACGCTTAAGAAAATGGAAGCAGATATTTCCATTCTCCAGCACACATGGAGCTTTACAAACAGCAGGACAAGCCCATGGCTGGACTATAGGAAAGAAATGGGTTAAAAAAATACTCATAACGATACACTGAGTTTCCTGTGATCACTGTAAAAGGCTTTAGTCCTTGCCTGTGAATGCTATGGAGTATGTGTGCTGAAGCCATATAGTCAAGAAGTGTCTATCTCCTCACTAATATCCAGTTTGCAATGGAAACCTCCAGTGGGACTGCCTGTGTGTAGGGCCTGAGATACAGTAAATATATCTGATAACGTGAGGGCTTATAGCCTGGCAGGAACCCAGACCCCCAGCATAACACAGTGCAACGATTAGAAGATGAAGTCAGACAAATGCACTCTGAAGTAAAACATAAACCACTAACTGTGGGGGCAACCGAATATCGGAAGAGGGGACTGGATAAATGTCCGGTGGTTTGGGATCTTTAAGATGAGAGCACACAGTCTGACAAAAGATGACTTTCAGGAAGAATTCACATAGCTGGGTCATACATGGCTGGGGCTGAGCAGCTCTGCCGGTCTCCCCTGGTATCTGGGCATCTCTGAAACTTTATGTTCAATCTCTTCTGTCCTCGGCCATGGAAGGAAGAAGATTGCCTGTAGCAACCTCATGGCATCTGGAGCTCTGCAGAGAGGCAGTGATTAGTGTCAAATCCATGGCGCTCAGTTTCTGCACATGAGGTTCAGGACGGAGTCGTCCTCCCAGGCGTCAGTGACTGGACGGTGCCAGAAACAGGCCTCTAGCTGAGCTGGACAAAATGTGTCCACCTCCCCTATGGAGCTGCAGCAAATCCCGTCTTGCAAGGCCTAGTGAATGGATTTTGGCCACAATAGCAGAGCTGTAATCATAATAGGATTCAGGATTAAGAACAATTCCCCTGCCATTAGGCTGGGAGAGGAGAGTGTTCTCCACAAAGTGCAATTTGCCTGCTTGATTCAAGCAACTATATTTCATTTAATCAGATTCCAGCCATCTCTCTTAGCACATTACTCGATGCCCTTGGCTCTGCATAGAAGCTCTTTACATTAGTTTGGGAGGCACCAGATGCTCACAGATTTTTCCTTCTGCTTCTGAAATAGGGCAAACAAAAGTGGGACTGTTACAGCAATTTCAGGCTTTGGTGCCTGGCTTCCCTGCCCTGCCTCCCCTGTGATGTACCGTATTTTAGTTTCCTGCTAAGCAAATACTTTATTGAACATTTATCATTGGGTTCATATAGGGACTTCAAGGTAATATAATGTAATGTCCTAAAACACACATTGATTCAGATTAGGTTATCTAAGAGCCCTTTAGATTATACGAAGCTATGAAAGACAGCTATGTGTCTCTCTGATTAGATTTCACAGCACAGCAAATACAGAGTTAAATCTACATTTGTGTTTTTTTCCCTGGGAACAACGACTTGGGTACAGCCCACCTACCAGTGGGAAGTTTTGGATTAAAACCTTGCACTGGGTCTGGTTCTTGCACGGTGCCCCCACGCCCTTGGTTCATGGGCAGCATGTTGACTGAGAGTCCTTCCAACATTGATCATGGTCACAGGAAATTAAAAAGCTAAAGCTGAGATGGACAGGAAGAGCAAAGCATAATGATGCCCCCCAGCACATTCCTGCCTGAGAGCTATTTTGGCTGGGACCGCAGAAGGACAGAGAGCGTTAGATTAGGTACCATGGGCATTGGTGCCACGAAAGACTTTCCTATTAATTGTGTTGCCCTTAGTTTCATCAGCAGATATAGGGCTGGGCTTTCTGCTGGCAAGTATTTGTGAGTTTTGAGGATATAACATAAGTTATGCCCATTTTATGCCTGCAGAGACTGGCTCATATCTATGACGCTGCTTTTCCTTTTGTTCAGTGTTTGTTCCCTCTCTGAAACTTTCTCAAGTACAGGCTGAAATGTGAGTTATGTATTACTCCACTTTTGCTAAGATCATCAGAAGCCTTTAGGCATAAACACCTAAAAATAAAAGACTTTCTTTTCCCCTTACTAATATTGAGCCCAACTGTAAATGGGGTTTTTGCCTGGCTGAGAATTTCAGGATGCATTAGGATTCAGAGAGAAACCACAGTAAAAAAAAAAAAAAACAGCCATCAGTGTTTCCTAAGTGACCATGAAAGGCACATTACAGAATGTATAAATAAATATTGCCTGTGCGCAGACCTACCCCTTGTCATTGTAGCACCTTATTTCTTGGTTTATGGCATAACAGAGAAAGTGAAGGAGAGAGATTTGAGTTAAGCCAACTATAAAAGCATGTTAAGCTTGCATTATATCCACTGACCTGCTATTTTGATTCGGCAATCCAAGCCCGAAGGCAAATCCCGGACCCTTTGTCTTCCTCAGAAGTCCCGGACAAAGTCCCCTTCAGGTCTGCAATAGTCACCTTGCTCTTCCCTTAACCTGAAGCAAGGGGTTGCTAATGCCGAGCCCCAGGAGGAGTGGACTGACAAGAACAGGGGTTAAAATGCCTTTCCACTTCTGGAAGTCTGTTTTTGCCAAGTACTCTGTCCTGTCAGTTACAGAGGGAACAAACGCAAGCAGCAGCAGCAGCAGCTGCTGATCTTGCTCTTTTCTAGTCTATAATTATAACGCCACTTGCCGTCGGAAGGACCTCTTTCATTTGAATGAAGAATCTTGCGACGGTTTGGCTGGCACCTCCAGTTTCCTACATTTTATTTCCTGTCCCCAAAATGGGATGGACTAGAAGGGAACATTTTTCTCTGAGACTTGTCTCGAAAACAGTGATCTCTTTGAGCCAGTCTTGCAAAGACACATCAGAGAATAGCACTGACTGCATCTGAACGGGAAGACCGGAGACAACCCCACCAGACTTGGGACTGTGCCCCAGCTGCACCTGGATCCCACCCCGGAGCACACCTTTGCTGCATTGCTGCATTGCTGATTTGAGTTGGGAAATCGGGACTCCAGGCTACGCTGTAGAAATCACCCGTCCCTCCAAACAGGCAAAGTTGCTGTTGCCAAATGTCCCATCAGACTCGGTGAACCTATTCATGGTGGTGCATTTCAGCACGTGAAAGCCCTTCTGTGACTGCAGGATCTGCACAGAACTGCTTCCCCCCTTCACCTCTGCAAAATGAGATGAAGTCTGTCTTTTATGACCCACGGCATTAAGAGGGAGCTGTAAAAGGTGATAGACTGTGAAAGCGCGGGAGATGTCATATAATGTTGCCATAAATCTTTACGGAGAATGAAATAATGCGACCATGAAATAAATAAAAAAAATTGCACAGGGAGAGAGTAAGCCAGATTTATAGACTTAATACATTTTATGATGAAAGGTTTTTTCCCCCTGCCTTAGTCCCATTAAGTTATTTGAGACCACTTACTTAATTAAAACTCTTGGAAAGAAAATCAGTTGCTGCCATTGTTTGCCTTTCTTCTCACTGGCCATGGCAGAAGGAAGGCACTTTGATGTTAAAGCAGGCAAGACATTAGACTGTAGCATGTGTGTGTCAGCGAGTGGCCTGTGGCAAAAGATGACAAATCATTTTAGCATTCAGTGACTTGGCATGAAGAAACATACTGCCTGATCCTATTACAGTGACTGCCCTCTGCAAGGAAAACTCCTAACAACAGGGATATTTTAAGGTCACTGGTAAAATAATGACTTAGACATAAAACATTTTTCTTTGCTGAGTACAATTGTTCGCTGGTCTCGCTGAGCAGTAAACAATAGCACCTCTGTGTGTCAGTGGGTATCAGGTGGTTTTTCTGGCAGCTTTTTGGTCTTCCTGCAGATTGGAGTGGCTGGGATTTCTCCACTGGCTCTGAGCTGTTTTGCGGAAGACACAAGATTTAAAGCTCCTGTGTGTTCAGAGGCAGAAATAAATACAGGTTTCCAGCCGTGCAGCTCCATTATGGCCGGTTCTGTAGGAAATACTCTTTTTATCACTAAGGTGCCCCTCAGTCCTTGCTGGATTTTTGCCAAACACAGGCAATGTTTTTATCTTTCCTTCTCCCTTTCCCTCCTCCCTGAGAGAAGCAGTCTTGATGGGTGTAGAGCCGTTGCTAACAGAGGCTGCTGTGTGTCTTTACCGCACCGTCTGACTTGGCTGGGCACATCCTTTCCCAGGTAATGGTCCTCTCATTTCAAGCTGTCCAGCCCCCACAGGTTGCCTTGGTCCACCTGAATGTGGGAGGAAGCGGGGGAAAAAAGTGATAGCTTGTAACTGCTACTGCTACATCCCCCGTTAATGGACTTACTGACTTTTCTAGCTGATGCCAATATCTGTGTTAGCATGAGTGAGTGGAGGACTTTACTGTAAATTTTAACACAGTCTTACATTTTGATTCAGCTCTTCAATTTAGCTTTATATTGACATTTTGGACTCACAACTTTAACACCACATTAGTGGTCGGCTCCAAAAGCTCATTTATTACAGAAGGGCCGTGAAAGCCGTCACAGTACTGTCTTTGGCTCAGCAAGCACTAATTAGAGAGGTCTGCAAAAAATCCTTTTTTTCAAGAAGTTAGAAGCTTCCTTCTGCTTTCAGGGCAGAGGATAAAGCAGGGGACTTGGTAGGAAGAAAACAGCAGCAAATGCTTTTCCCAGTCTTTGACAAAAGTGTCAGCTAAGGCTGAGGACTGAGAAAACATTGGTTAATGACAGTCACACTCCTTTGCTTCTGGGTGACGTTGACACAGCTGTGACAGTGCTGCTGTGCAAGAAATGCCTGCCAGAGCTTTGGGAGGGACTGCTGATCTCCTGGCCTCCTCCCGGGGAGCAGCAGCGACCAGTGGAGGTTGGGTGGGGTTGCTTCCTCATGGCAAATCACCCTCCAGCACAGGGCTCTTTCATGCAGCCTCCCTCCAACTTGCCTAGCAATAAATCCCCATTGCTGCATGCTGCTCAGAGCTGCTGAGCTTTCAACAAGGTTGGGACAGATATGCTGTCTTGGGCCAGTAGGCATTAGCTGGGCAAGGCAGCCTTGGGCAATGTGACAGGAACAGGGACACAGGTTTCCTGGAGCATTATCTGCCTGGAGTAATCAAAGAACGAGCCTGGACTAGTTCCCAGAGATTCAACAGAAAGTTTTTTTAAAAAATAATTCCAACGATTTCTTCCAAGCCAGTACAGTGAAGACTACTCCATCAAACACTGAGCTTGGGAACAGACTGAGAAGAACAGAGACCTGCAGTCTGTGACCTATTAGGACCCGGAACTCATCTCTCATATTTTCTCATAACCCTCTCTTTCTGTCGAATTTGTTGAATGAGCAAATCTATGCTACGAAGAGCCACTTGGGCAATCTGAGTGATCTCCTAGCACTTTAATATATTATTTAGCGAAGAAGTATGTTGAGACAGAATGCCAACAGATTAACTGGCTAATAGGCAGCTGATGCATACAACATAATAGAGGAAATAAATAGATATTTTTGAAGGAAAAAAAAATCTGTAAGAATTTGTCTTTGTATTGCCTCCCCTCTGCTATGTGACTGCATCTACCATAAGATGTATGGATAATTATAACCATTTATTAGATTTTTAAACATAATTGAGTCCACTGCAGCAAACGAAGTTTTATAGCAAATTCTTAAAATCTTGTAGTAATGAGCGAAGACCTGCAAATTGTTGCTAGAATTCCAATGCTCTTTGCACTATCAACCACTAACTTTTTCACCTTTGTATTTTAGAAATGATTTTGCAGATCTTGGAGACCATTTAAAATCTACCTGGAGTCATTATGGACTGTTAATCCAAATGAGGATCTTTTCAAGACATGATAAGTAAGTAATACTTTGTTAAGGTATTCACACCTTTGCTATAACCTGCAATTATCTTTAAGAGGTGTCATTTTGCAGCTAGCACGCAGAAATTCTGTTTGTATACACTGTGTTCCTGAAAGGTTACCAAACAAGGACGGATTTGCAAAGTAGGTAAAATGGAATTTCACATTTGCAGGGAAGAGTTTAATTTCATAGCTTCTTGTAGTTTTTCTGACTTTCCTGGTGGACATCCTTAGCAAATGTTGTTGCATCATCATGAAACAGGAGCAAAAGAGGTTCTTTGGTTTTACAGGTCTATATGGTAGACAAGAATTTGAGAGGTCTCATCTACAAAATAAGTTTTCAGAAGTTACTCTGTATATGCAGCTCTACTAATGACCACTGCTACTGGTGTATTTTGCATTCATGTTCTCTTGATGTGCTTTGGACACATACAAATCACACAGAGACAAAAACATTTTAGCGCTGTGTAAGTAGACAGTTTCCGCTAATATCATCCACGGGTGTTTAACAAGAGAGTGCAGTGCAACAGATGGTAGACATCCATCAAATACAAGTTACTTCATTTATTTGTGCTTCCTGCTGATGTTTCCTCTTGATTTTTGTACCCATTTACACTGAAAGAATTCTGGAGGAGACACTAATTCATATTGTGTGCTAGTGAAGCTTCAAGCAAACATTTCAATATCTGTAATAACAACACATAATGACGATATCCAAAGAAATGCCATAATAACTAGGCTAAAATGTGGTCTGAACAACATGAAACAATTTTCTTATTAAAAAGAAGTGAATAATTAAAGTGTTTGGAAGAGGGCAGTATTAAAGAAGCTGCTGTCAGATTTTCTCAGATGAGAATATATTGAGTTTCATTTTGTTTTTCTACTTACTGTCACTTGCTGCTGGAATTTGTGTCTTCAACAAATGAGTAAATTAACATAAAATGTCCTCTGCCCATAGAACGAACATGTAGAGAGCTGCTGTGATATCTTACAGTCTCTTTCATGAGAGAAATTGCAATAATTAAAAGTTAATCTAGTGGGCGAGATACCACTGCACTTAGCATCACTCAGTGTGGTTTGTGAAAATATACTTTAAAGGAGGCTCTTTTATCTCTGGAAGTCACATGGTAGAATACTTCAGAGGATTAAAAATGAATTTGTCTGCGGGATAAAGCCTGCTGCCCTGATAGATTAATTCTCTAAGTACTGTAAAACCGTACTCAGAAACTCTTTGTTTTGCAACTTCCTTGTAATGAAATAAACAACATTTTTTATGCTGCAGTGCTGAGCTTGGTATTAGAGATATTGTTATTACCATGACTGTTATCAGCCTCAACAAAGCAACCAGGAATAAAGTTCTCAGGAACTGGGCTCAAAAGCCAACACCTGGATTGACTGGGACAGCCTTCTCTTGACTCAAGACACATCTCTCAAAAGTACTACTTATATTGTTCATCTGAAACAGGCTGGGTGGATTAGTTAGTATATGCTAACGTAGCTCCAGCTTAAGTGAAAGCTAAATGGTCCAAAGGGCAATTACAGAAGGAGAGGTGCTTGATTTTGCTCTGAGAATTGGCTCTTCTGAAGTCAGTGTCATCCTACTTCACAAGATGACCAGGGTTTCAAAGCTTCTTGCACAATGTCAAGCATTCGATACTAGATAATTTCCTTGCTTGCCTAAAAATGCAGCTGATGGCACAGCCATTTGTACATGCAGGATGCTGCAAAAATGTAATTTATTTTACTTTTTAATGAAGAAGTTATGTATCATCATGAAGAATTTTGTATCATTGTGGACTTTGAAGAATATTGATGGTTGATAAGTGGGCTGTGCTTTATAACATATATTAATGTCTCCTGCACTTCTTGGAGAGTTAGATTTGAGAAAGAGGGATCTTTTCCCACACTGGAATATTTCTTTATAGGAATACCAACAGTGTTTATTTGTATTAGAGTTAATAATGCATCTTTGTATGACATGTGTTTGCGCTCTCCATCAAGATTTTTGAGGTTATCACTGGAAGTCTCACAAACTCATATTCTTTATGCCTTAAGGGGCTGGGTTTTCAGTGGGCATTGGTACATCTTTGAGAGTAGCAAATGGTAACTATTGTTCCCTGCATGGAAATATAATAATAATAACCATGCTACATAACAATGGACAATACACATAACATTACAACTGAACCATTCTGTTTCTCCCATTTAATAATTATGCAGACAGCATTGCTTATTCTTTGAAGAAATTCTCTGCATGAATGTAATTTGATTAGTGTATATTAAAAATCACCTGTAAGAATGAAGATCCAGATTAGTTCATGATTTGAAGGGAATAACACTGTGCAGTAGTGACTGATGGGAAGCTGTGATCCAGTTGACCACATACGACACTGTCAGAGGCATCATTAAACCAGGCTGCAACCAACTGATGGGCAAAACTATACCCTTCATTATTTGTATTCAAATTAAAGGGGGCCTCAAACCAAGATGCATAGACATGTTACCACCAAATGCAACTGGGACTGTAAGGATGGAGGATTTTCTTGAGTTATGTCCTGAGCAGAGAGATTTGTGGGAGTATCTGCTCGCACGAGAGAGAAAGGGAAACATGAGACAGCAGAGATTCAAAGCACAAGCTGGAGACTAAGAACAGACAGAAAAGCATTTGCAGGGAAAACTGTTTAGAAAAGGCAAGTTCTTTTGAGTTAGGTATTGTCTGGAAGGGACTTGGAAGTGTTGCTGGTGCATTTGTGAGAACGGGTTTATTGGCATTTGTGCATAAAAAAAGATTACATCAGGATAGCTGATCACCATCAATTTCTTTTGCAAAGGGAACAACTCACAGGAGTTCCTTTTCTTATTTGGCTGGCTTTACTTCAAAAAAAAGTAGTAATACTTACTGCTATTAAAAGTGGTATTTGATAAACACATGAAAAGGATGAAACTGAGGACTTTATGCCGTGACCCACGTGTTCCTGCCAGTCCTGTATTAAGCTAGCTCTGGCTTTCCTCCCTTGCATACTTGAATGCTAAATGTTTCCCTCAGAGCTTTATTTGTTTGCGCTGCAGATATTGATTAAGAAGTGGAACAAAAAGAGCATAAAAAGAGAAAGTAGCATACAGTAAGAAGAATAGTGAGTTTGCTGAACCAGCAGAGAAAAAAACCCCAACCTTTCCTTTTTCTGTGGATAACAAGCCCAACCCTTTCCACCTGAACGCAACAAACCCTCTCATTCTCTGCTTCCTGCAACTTTTCACTTAAAAAATGCCTTAGCAGCCTGGGTAGCTGATGCAAAACATGCACTATGCTGTGTTTGTTTACCTTGGCTCTAAATCGAGAGTCTCGCTGCTCCCCCAGACACGAGATCTAGCCTGTGAGCCGAGAGTGGCTGAAACAAACCCTGCGCTTGTTGTGTGGCTGCTGAGCCAGCACACGGCCCAGAACACACATGGGCATCGACAGGTGCGAGTCACGGAATTCATCCTTCATGCTCCTCCAGGTAAATCCATGCTTTGGCTATTTCAGTGCGGCGAGGGAAAACTTTTCCTGCCATGATGAGTGCGGGCACATTTCCCATCAAGGTAACACAGATTTAAATGCTAATGGAGACAAGACTGCTGGCAGGCCTGGCACTTCTGAGGTCGCTTTGTGAGATGTAACTGAGTAATCCCTCTCTTTCGTGGAACTGCTCTGGTTTCAATACTACTTCAGCACTTTTTAGCATCTGCGCAACTGAGTAAAAGATTCAGATTACTGTTCAGAAATGCCTCTCTGCTGCGCTGAACTTGCAGAGCGTTGCCACCATAAGTGTGCCAGCTCAGGAGACAAGGAGAAGAAAAGGCCACTCTAAACTGGGAGGCATTAATGTTGGACAGAAGATGAATAAAACAGTATTTCTATTACAAGGGAAATGGTTGGTACTTGCAAAAATTTTTCCATAGGACCCATTTCACCTCACAGAGCAGAATGTAGCAATAACTGGCAGCCTTGATTGAAGTATGGCTTTGAATCTATGTGTCATTGAGGAAAAATAAAGAAAAATCAGTCCATTAAAGCCACATCTTCCATTTTTATAGCAACTTCAGTCTGAAAGAATGAAAACCTTAGAAAAACTCATTATTTAGGCTTTATCACCTCACTACATGTTACGGGAAAGGAGGAAGTCTCATTAATTTCAGTTTAGATATGGATAAATTAAGGCACAGGGAAGCGGAATTGCTAATTAAGGTCCAAAAGCAGAATGGTGAACAAAACATAGGATTCCTGAATCCTCACCCTTTGCCTTTCATTGTTTTCATTCAGAGTATTTGGTGGAGTTATTTTTGGAGTCTCATCAGGTAAAAGGATTCTTGAGCTTTACCTATAGATTTGGCAGGGCTACAAAGTTTGTTTGGATTTTGGGGGGTTAATTTTCAGGTGAAAATGTATTTTGTATTTTTATTTTCTGATTTCTGAGTTCAGGTTTGGCATTTCTGCTGTCTTCCAACTAGGGATGAACATGTTGTACTATTTTTAATCGCACTCTGGATCCGTCCCTGGCTTGCTTCTAAAGATAAACAAAACCACATGTCAGTCCTTACGTAAGTTGGTAAGGCTATTTCAGTTTTTTTGTTTCTTCCACTTAGTGTTAAGTTGCATTTATAAGCACCTTCAAAAAACCTAAAAGCATTATTTATTTTACACACAATAGCAGAATCTGCCTGGTTTGGCAGCTTGTCTGCAGAATCAGTCTTATGGTCAAAGTGGACAATTGTGCACTTACCTGTCATTTAATAGTTGCTTTGTACCCTTAAAAATGAGAACTGATATTCATTTGTGCCTTTCCTAGTTAGGCTGGGTTTTGTGTAGTAATAGAAAGTTATAACAGGGTTTTTTTTTAATGCAGCTAAGAATTTGCGTTCTTGTTACATTATGTCAATGAGCTCTGCAGGTTGTGTATAGATACATGCTATGTATAACAGGAATTTATTCTCCAAATTTGTATTTTTCGGTATTCAAGCCTTGACTTTTAATTAAGGAATACAGGGCTTCAATGAGCATTCACCTTTTGGATGTAATTTTAAGCTCTTCTTTCTCACGCTGATTTACGCACTGACAAGTCTAACAAAAGAGAGGACTGGGAAGTGGTTTGAGGTTTTGATGCTGCAACAGATTTGTTGCGTGACTTGAGCACACCATTTGAGTCATTCCAAGACAAACTGGAAAGAAGCAATATATGTGATATAGATAGACTTTGGCAAGACTTTTGAAATTCCCTCCTATGACATCTCATAAAAAAAGGGAGGGATGCACTGTCTAGCATAAACTACTGCAAAGACAACACAAGACTGATATGAAAATCATGCTCAAATCATGGTTTTGGACGGTTAATTGTTAAAGTAAAGCATCTGTCTCAGAGGATAGTTCTGGTTCTGATAATGTGCAACACTTCAGTTAATGACTTGGCTGATGGAATAGGGAGTGCACTTACCAAATTTGAGAGATATGAAGGGCCATAAACATTTTTCAATAAGAATCAATGGACATCGAAGAAAGTTCACAAGTGAAGTCATACACAAGTCGGAGTAAGACTGGTTAAGCAGCATTCTGCTGCCATAAGAAAAAAAAGCAAGGGATTTTTGCTGCGATTTATAAGCAGGTGTGTGATATGCTGTTCAGACCTCAGCTGGAGTGCTGTATTTAGACTTGAGCATTGTTCTTTTACAATGATGAGGACCCACAGGAAGAAGCCCAGAGACAATAATAAAAACAACTGTAGGTCTGAAAACCGTCACATGTGATGAAAGATTAAAATAACAGTGTTTAGTCTTTGAGAAAAGTGAGGGGATGGATGATGCCGTCAAATACCCTGAAGATTGTTGCTTCCTGCATCCACTGAGATAAGCTCATTACCTCTTGTCCTACACTGCAGCAAAAGAGATTAGGTGAGACTCTGGAAAACATTTCTAACTCCAAGGATAGTTCAGCACCGGAATGCACTGCCTAGGGAGGCTGTCCTGTCTTCCACCACTGGAAGTTCTGAGAAAGAGCTTCAGGAGTCGTTAACATCAGTGCTGCCTATTTGCTATTCTGTTGGGTTTTTTAATGGGTAGATTTGAAGAAAAAACATTTACCTCACTGGTTTTAATGTTATATCAGTCAAATTAGGGAAAGCAGCAAAAAAATAAGAGCTGTAGTTTTAGGACTCCCACAAGCTGGATGCTTATTTATGCCAATGTACCAATTAGATTTGCTTTCCAAATGCTTAGCTAAACGTTGAAGAAATACGCCAGACTGGGGAATTCTTGTCTATACTACGATTCCAAAAACCGCTAGCACTGGTTCAGCTGAGCAAGTAGTAGCCTTTTTGTACACAGGGGAACACTTTCTTTCTTTTCACTGTGCTATGGGGTTGCAATGCATGTGTGACTTCCATTAATAGATTCATCCTTTGGTTTGCTTGAGTTTATTGTTTCATAACATCTTCACTGAAAGGGAGGTAGTAATTACAGTTTATTCAAAATTAAAAAAAAACACAATAAAACAGAAAGTAAAAAGTACTAGAGGCAAGTAGAAATAAGATTTCAAAGTTTATCTGCTTTATTTATCTGTGAAATTGTTGAGACATCCTCCCCCCACATACACTCAAACATCTTCCATTAAGAGAACAACCACCTCATTCTTTTATTCCTCCCAATCTGTAGGAGGAAAAATTTGATTACCTGGCATATGTGTTTGTATGCATAGATGAGAAACTTTAATTAAAGTCAGATCAAAGAAAATTATTGCACTTGGTTTCTTTAAACTCCTGCAGCCATTCTTGCCTTCAACAGAGAAGCCTGCCATGGTCTGGGGCTACCTTCTGCAAAACACCCTTGCCTCTCGTGCTTCTTTATTCCTGGAACAGATTTCTTAGGTCCAGTGGATTGTACAATTAGTGAAGGAAACAGCCGCCTTTGAAGACACAGTCTCTCAGACGGGTGGTTCAAATGCAATAGAAGACCTGGACAGACAGAGCTGTAGTTCAGGGGCACTCTGTGCAGTGAGGGAACTGTTTGCAGTGAGGTTTACCACATTTTGCACCAGTATGACTGGAGAGAAGCTACGCAAGTGAGACTGTCAGTTGTTAGTACATAGACTGCTGTGGCCAAGTCTGTGCCAAGATACCTATCCAGCTTTCTATCTAGCTGGAGAACAGGAATTTCTGATTTGGGGCATTTAACCACACCAAGGAGTTCAAAAGGAACAGATGAACTGATTTAACAAGCCGAGTGAATAGACCTGATGGGAGCTGCAAATACTAGTGTTCATTACAAACAACGCAGTTTCAGCAAAGTCACTTCTCCAGATTTTGTGCATTGTGCAGTTTTGTTGAATGGTCCTGTCAGATTACATCTATGTAATCAGAGACGGCACCCATGGCAAATGTTATTCCACCAAAGCCGCAAACTGTACATCACTTTCCACTGGCAACAGTGACTTTGCTCATTTAGAACACTAGCGATGCATGGTTTTGTTTCTACAAGGACTTCTAGTTTTCCTGATTGTCGGGGACCTAAGGGCACTAAACTAAAACTGATGAATTATTCTGATCAGCCTCATCTGGGGCTCCTGCTCAGCCATCTTCTTCCCATAGTGGGCAGGGACTCCAGGACTCCATTTAAGCTCAGGCCTAGGCCACCAGGATTTGCCTGTGCTTTGTCTCAGGTGAGCCTGTCTTGGTTGCTCCCTCCTTTGATGAGCTTCAGACCTATGTTATAGGTGTAGGTCTACATATAGGTCTCCAGCTCTGCCTATTGCACTTCCTGACAAGACTTCCTGGGTGGATCCTGGACTTGATTTGATGTCTCACCTTGTGTGATGGTCACTAGGTATATGACAAAGCCTGTTGCTATTACCATCCCACCCCTGCTCTTGACTGTGCCCTCATTGGTGGGGTTACCCTTGGCTCCCAGCACATGATGCCTGGAGGATTAGTCCTGCTCTGACACTGATGTGCAGCTCAGGAAGGAACAAGGGGTTGGATAAAAGTACTCTCTTAAAATAGATTTTTTTTTTTTTTAAAAAAAGCTTATTTCTCTTATTTATGTCCTTGGATTTAATCCACATTGTTCCAACTTTTAATTTTTACCATGGTAAATCATATTTTCTGCGGTTTGTTGCTGCCTGACTTTTTAAAGTGTTACATACAGCAAAATACAGGAGTACTTTGACAAAATAAATCTGTTGGTGATTAATTTTAGCACAGTCAAATGTCTTTGGAACTGTATTGCTTTTATTTCTTGAAATGCAAGATGTCTAATCTGGTTAAGAGAGCAGATTGTCATGCCAAGTACAATCACTGTGCAGGATTAAGAACTATAGGATTACAGATCCTAATTATAGACTCTTGTCAGTTTACTACATCTTAATATGTTGTTTTCAACTTCTGATTCCACTTGTCGCGTCTCTTTTGCAATCAGGATTTTAATGAACTTTCTGATGCGTCTTCTAATTTAGCAAACCTGTATTCTGATAGCACTGACTAGGTTCTATTACATGTCAATATCAGCAAATTATATCGTTTTAAAAGTTGGAGCTCTTCAAGCTGAAGAGCTCAACTGCTCTGAAGCCTTTCACAACAAACTTCCAGTTTTACTGCTATTTGAATATTCTACTTTTTGCACTGCTTTGTTTCTTGGTTTTCAGATTGCTTCCATAAAAGCTGTAGACGATGATTTTCTGTAGTCGTTTCGCTGCTTGAGCTCCCTTGTAGTCAGTGTAGAATTACATATGGAAAAGGAATTTAGCAGATATTACTATTTATAGGTAATGTATTTCCATTATGATGAATGGCATTGATACCTTTGTCTTGTGACATCCTTTTTGTCATATTATTTTTGCCCTCAGTGAACTTCTTGCTTGGTGGATGCTGCTGTGAATGTGCCACAGAGAACATTATTTGTCTATGGCTATGTCCTGCAGGGCTGGCCAAGCAGGATTCTTTCACATTCAGTGGAAAGCTGTCAAGATAATTAACGTTTCAATTATTGACTGGAATGTGTCCTAGATCCCTTAACTGACAAATGGGATAAGATCTTGTTTACATCAGTTTTTTGCTAAAGTTCTTCACCATTGCAGCACATGGTTCAGTTCAGCTGCACTAACAGCAAGGAAAGTACATTGTCCAGCCAATACTGCTGTCATTTGGAGCACTTTTTTTTTTGCACTGTAATCAGACTAGTGGTAAAATGGAGTCTTGTTTATAGCAGCGTTCCAACATTTTACCTACTGCTTTTAAAGACAAAACAGTACAGACCAAGACTTCAAAGGAAAAAAAAGTGAAGGCTGCCTGTTCACCTCTGAAAAGCTGGAAAATTGCCCCAGCTCCTGTGCTTGTGTCAGGGTAGCAGTAATGACAGCTTAAGGACATAGGCAAGCCAAGATGAGAGGCAGTGGCAGTATCTCTTTATCGGACAAACTAGCAGAGCTGGAACAACGCATCTTTTTAGCAGATGAGCCCTATTTTAGCTCTGTATGTGGCCTTATTTCACAAGTCTCGCGCATATAAATTACAGTTCAGTCTTTAATTATTACATATGTCAGGCAGGCCTGACACCTGATTTGGGGCAGTACATGCCCTGTGAGTGAAAATCACTGCATAATCATCTGGTGTAAGCCTAATTTTCTCATTTTTAACGGTGTACCCCCGTGCCTTTGTTACTGTACACCATTAAATATAGAATTATTAACTTCCTCGTATTTTTCACGGTAACTAAACAGTCAGACTTTAACACCCCTGTCCTCAGGTGCTCTTGAACAGGAGCAACGTTTTAACCCTCTCTTCCAGGCGATGAGCAGAGGTGCAGCAACGTTGGCTGACCTCTCCTGATGCCATGAGCGTTCACAGCCTCCCTCCTCGTGGCAAGGTGGAGCCTGCCAGCACTCCTGCGTCGGCCGTGAGCCTCCGGCACCTTCCCAGGCCCTCGGGAAAGGATCTGACAGTGTCCCGTGGTCAGCGGGCTCACCATAGGCCACCCTGGCCCTGTGCATGGTGGAGGGATGGAGGTTGCCCCTGACCCCCGTGTCCTGGCCTTGCAATGTGTCCGCCTCCTCTCGCCAGACCTTCTGGCCCCTGAAACCCGCCTGTCCGTCGACGGCGTGGCTGACTACCAGGAGCGTGAGGGAACAGCCCCCCCGATTCCCTCCCTCAGAAGTATTCTGGGTCACTGCCGGGTGCTTCGAGGGCAGCGGTGCAGCCCAGGCAGCACCGCTGACGGGGTGGCTCCGGCTGGCCTGGTGCGCTGTCTCCAGGCGGGGGACCCGGGCCCCTGCCCCGGGGAAGCTGCGGTGCGCGGCGGGGCCCTCCCGGCGCCCCTCGCCCACCCCGCGCCCTCCGCCTCAGGGCGGTTACCCCCACCCCCGCTAGGGGGCGGCGGGGGTCGCGCACACCTGCCCCCCGC
>Ga0065711_1002365_pt1 | contig 34390 bp, 20 predicted proteins | sample Hoacrofraction12_FD_59098 | JGI IMG/M metagenome (GOLD analysis project Ga0065711, IMG submission 59098) | Hoatzin crop microbial communities from Cojedes, Venezuela - Epithelial fraction 12 v2 (version 2) | ecosystem: Host-associated > Birds > Digestive system > Esophagus > Crop | place... | reverse complement strand
GGGGGGGGGGGGGGGAGCAAAAAAAGAGGCACAAATCCCAGCAGCCCAGCTACTCAGTGACATGAGTCGCCATGAACATTGTCTGCATCCGTTCCCCTTTAAATACAGAGTTCATTTAAAGGTCTTTGTCCAGTTATTCAAAGCCAACTTGAACTTTGTACTTACCCAAGAGATAACTTCACCCTCTGTAATCACAGTCCACCAGAAGTATTTAAGACTGTCTGACAGCAAGGACAGCCCATCAGTTGTCCGGAAAACAATTTTATTGGGAACTAGACCTTGATGAGGAACTCTCTGCCCTCAAAAGCCCCAGGATTAATACTTCATGTGAAGATTTCTATTTTTTCCTGAATCTATGCTTGATATTAGTATGTTCTTCGCACATATATCAATATTGTCTCTATAATGCAGTCAAGGCAAAACTATATATATATATATATATATATTTATTTCTTCCCCCCCGGGTAGGGGAAAGGAATTTCATCTTTCTAGAAGAAAAAGATGCTGAAATTAATCTTTCATGCATGTGCTCTGTTGATGCCACAAGGTGCTTCCATGATAAGGGACCAAACAGAAGTGAAATATCTGTCCTCTTTATCACTGAAGCACTTAGGAGTTGCAGTAATGCATCCATATTTTATGTCACATGCTAGATGTACAGATTTGTAGTAATTACAGGAAAGGGAGCTCCATGTGGTGCAAGTTACTCATTGTGTCTTATATTACACAAAAAGGTCTCTTTAGAAAATTACATAACAAAATGTTTAGCCTTTTTATTGTGTTTACCATAACTTATCACTGCGTAGTATGCATTTGACACAATTTATGTAAAAAAAAAAAAAGACAGCTAAGCAAATATTATCCTTCTTCATAGCTACTGACTAAAGACAGCATCTGTATGTTTGTTCTTAATACACTTGTTTCAGTCTTGTCAGAATGAGCCAATTCTAATTTTTTAACCCTTGTCAGCAATTTCCTAATGATACGTTCACTAGGAACACATATGACTGTTGAAGCTGGTTGGATTATGGTTTCTACCACAGAACCTTGATGTTCCCTGAATGGAAGGGAGTAATTCGGGCAGAGTTCAGTCACAACAAACCTGAAATGAAGGCAAGTAGCTCACAGAAACATTAGGGAAAAGGGAGGTAGTGAATTTAACGCATGTGCCTCTGTATCATAAAGCATCATCCTAAGAACCCTCAGAGGAAGAACATTCCCAGTATTAAGAGTTAGGTATTTAATGTGATGTTAAGAAGAAAAAAAACCTCACAGTACTACTCATATAGATTTTACTCCATGTTAGCGCTGACAGCTGCCTTCAGCTGAACTAACTTATTTCAGTCGAATGTTGTACATACTGCATATATTAACTAGACAAGCTTTGGGAATTCTTTCAAAACATTATAGGTAAATGCTTCATTTATATAACTACGTGAACAGATTCACATATGCAGCTGCTAAAAGCCCTGCCCCCCAAAAAATCCCATGCAAAACAGATCATAGTTCATACTTCAAACTATTAGAGGACTGAAGGAGGTCAGAAAAGAGTATAGCTATCCTAAAATGAAGATGATGGTCAAATGGCATCTATTATTCAACTATGGCTTGGGTCCACATTCTTGTACTCATGTATTTTATCCTTATCATCTTATCTACAGTAATTGCACTTTGGATTTGTGACATATTTCTATATTTTATTATATATAATAGAAGTCAAACAGACTGCAATCATCTGCTGATTAGAAACAACAGCTGCAACTACCACTAAGATGAAAAATTAAACGCATTCTATGCACAGGGTGAGAGCGAGTTTGGCACACGTTACTAATGTCAGAAAGAGTATTTTTTTTCTTTGTCCTGCAGCAGCCTTGTGTTGTAATGCTCCAGTGTACAACCTACTCACAACATCAGACTGCCTGTTAAAGGCAACTGTAGCTTCCATGTTCTTCCTGGAAGAAAGATACATCTGTGTCTTCCTGTCACAGAGGAGTTTATCCCAAAGCTTTTCTCACTGCATGTTCTCGAAGACGGAACGCAACAATTTTGGACAACCAGGAAAAATCAGTCCATCCTGGTCAAGGAGAGTTGTGGTATCTCCCTGATGATAGGAGCTGTCAGGCACAGAATTCTAATGTCCTTGTGATTAAAACAAAATTGAGGGGCTAGCATCATGAAAATAATGATCTGTCATACCAGCAGAAAAAAAGCTGATTCTTTTCTTCATCAGAAAGGGTGAGCATACAGAACATAGATCCACTATGCCTTTGTTAGCTACAAATTCCCTAATGTAAGGAAAATTCACTGCCGGTTCTATCATCTGAACAGTAGTGCACAAAGTAGCCAGGAGACTGCATCCTTCTTTTTTGTTTGTTTGGTTTGCCAGGGGAAATTTTTTTCCTAACTTTTTTCTTTCTCAAGTCATAACTGAATGCAAACAAAGCATACAAGATTAAAATTACTGCAATATTGCAGAGATTTATATACTCTTATTAACAACTGAATAACCTAAATCTCTTCTGAGATACATGCATGGATCTAGTTTCCATGTAAATTGGAGTTTGTGTTCACTTTGGAAAGGACAGAGTAGGATTCTAAACATTTTGCCCCTAGAAAGTGCAGAAGAAGTAGAACTACTGTTAAAAAAATCATTATCTGATTTTTAAGCAATGCAGAGATGAACTGCAGAAATTTCAAGCACATCACAATTGTAAAGCTGGGACAAAAATCACCTGGAGAAATATAGACAAAATATCAGAAGTTTATTCTAAAAAACCCTATAATTTAAACTTTGTTTCCAAAACATACAGAACACAGCAGTCATGCTCTAAGACCAGTGAGAATTAGCACAACAATTAGGGCTATGCATGTTAATGCTGTTCCAGGTGAGGCTGGGTCAGGATGGCTGCTCATACACGTAGAATATGCTGTAATACAAATGCTCTACTTAGTAAATACTGTAAGTTGAATTTCAGGTAAAAACATAATGGAAAAAAAGACATGCAGGATCACTCTGATTCAGATTCAGGAAAGTATTTAAAGTGGAGACTAGACTGGTACCTTCAATGTATCTTTAAATCTCACAGAATAGCTTGAAATGTCAGAATTGAGTTTGGAGAAATGCAAGCGTGGAGGTGAGGTCAGCTAGATACAGGCAAAAACTTGCCACAGCTTCAGGATTCACCTAGGATTTTTCTCACGCACCGCTACTATTGTTCTCCTGTTACAGAACTATGTTAAGCAAATAAGTCATATATAGCCGGATATGTTTTTGTTTTTGTTTTTTTTTTCCCATGTGTGAGTAATATTTGAATTATTACGAGATTTAAAAGCTGTTAATTATCTTAAACTAACATACTCCAGAAGATTCTCTCATTGGCCCAGTGGGCGGGCACTACAAGGCGTTACAGCCTACAGTGACAACACAGAAAGCTCTGGCGTGGCACAGAACGTGCATCTTAAGAAGCAGGTAGAGCAACTGAAAACTGTGACAATGACGACTGTAGGTAAACTCATGAGGTCCTCTCCTACCCTGCAGAAGGGGGAGGAAGATATCCTGGTACAAACTGTACACTGTTGCATAGAAAGTCTAGCGTTACTGGGCTGCAGTTTTTACCTAGTTTCAGTCACAGGTCAGAAGTAAATGATCAGGTCACTGTAAGGCAGGGAGTTATAACACATTAAATGTCATGTCATATTTTGTTCTGTCCTTTGTCACATAAGCTTGCCTTCGGAGCAGCTGTTGAGTACTCTACAGCAACAATATTGACTTGTGTGTTTCAAGATGGCAGAAACACAGTGGAATATTAAGTAGTATGGCATGTAGTCAATAAAAAGCCTTAGCTTTTCTATAGAAAGTACTGGAAAAAGATTAAATAATTTTATTAGGAACAACAAGAGATAAGAAATACAACACATTACTTATAAAGAGATATTACTGTGATAACTAGTAACTTACTTGACCTGTGTAGAATTGTTTTACATAGTTAAACTCTCTGTGTTTTAGTTATTTCCTCAACTTGTCAATAAGTTACACTCCCTTGACATCAAACAAGGTACACTTTCTCTACTGAGTTTGTTACCGAATTTGAATTTCATAGGACATACGAATGTTTTCATGTTTTTTTCTTTTGGTTAAAAACAACAATATAACTCTCTCTTTCAGAGGGTCATATCTTCCAAGCCACAAAGCCCAGTGTGTGCTCCAAAGTGCACGTATCAGGAATTGCATTCATACAACTTCCTGGTATCCCTGCACAAATACGAGCATGATAAGATTACAACTAAGATTATGAGCAATTTATTACTGTTTCTTAATTTGACCAGTACTTTTGTATTCAGCACATTGTTTACTTAAAATAAATGTACTCCCATTAAAATACTAGTTATAATATTAAAAATATTTTAACTTATCTTACTTTTTTTCTTTGCAAGTGGACGAATGAGTCACCCTACCTGGATTTCCTTTCACTTGCCACTTCACTCTGCCATATGCAAAGAAAAGAAAAAGCAAGCTAAGTTTTCATTTAAAGAAAAGAGTTATTGTGCAAAGGGAGTGCACTCATTTGAGTAAACGTATGCTTATAGTACTTCGTATTTTAATTATATTTGACAAGGCCTTGGCAATTACTCCCTTCAGAATTATGAAAGATCTCTGTCCAACCATTACGAACCTCAGCTCCCAAATTAAGGATAAATGCAAAAGTAACCTCTAAGAAATTAAAATCTGTTATCAAAAGTTGATACAAGATATAAACCAACCAAATATCAGTTAATTAGAAAAACTGAAAGCAAGAATCAAGTCAAATGTGTATACAAGGTACTCAAAAACAAAATCCCGAACAGAAAAACAAGACAAAAAAACTCAACTGAAAGAAAAACCTTGTGTGAACTACCTCTCCAGGAACACATCAAAAGGAGGATATGCCATTCAAATGACATATTTTATCTGTTACTTAAGTTACTGAAAAGAGCTCAGACAAGGTACTGCTATTCACACACTGGGGTTTTTTTTACGATGTGTTGCTATGATGGCAGACAGATACAGGATACAAGAGTTTAGGAACCCTCCCCTTTCACCCACCCACAGTAGCATGTATAACATCAGCCTCTACTGCCTCACAAAATACCCAAAACATGATCAGATGGCTTGGTTCAGAATGATATCCATCCTGATGTCCATTATGTCATGGTTGTTTCTCACCCAAGCTACGAAGCTTTCGGCTGCGAAATCACAGGAAGGAAATACAGATTCCAGAGGTCCTACAGAAACATGTGCCAGTGGCTGAGCCGGCAGAATACTTACTGAAGTCGGGGAAAAAAGCAATACCACTGAAGAATGCCAATTCGTGAAATATTGTAAGTGCTACTTTTCATAGAAAACTGAGAGCTTGACCATTAAAAGCCACTAAAATATTGCGCAGCAAGGCGGGGTTTTTTTGAACGGGGATGTTGTACTTTGTGTTGTGACCTGAATTCCACTTCAGGTAACCTGCTTACCCAAATTTTCTCTGTAAATTTAGACATTCATTCCTCTGGCATTCTGTCACGAATATTTTCCCAGATGTCAAAACCTTTATTTGAGAGAGATTAAATATTTCACATTTTTGTATCACAATATACCTGTGACCCAGATACCGAAGGCAGAACGAAAATGGGGGCACCCCAAAGCTTTCAAGAATGAAATCCTTCTCTAACACTGCAAAAGCAAATCATAAGCTAATACGTTGAAAGATGCAGTTTATAAATATATTGACATGCAGGTGTCATATTTTTGCAAAACTCAAGCAACACATTTGTTGCATACCCCGCACTTCCCTTCAGATTCTTCTAAGGTAAAGGAAAAGTGACTTACTTGCAAATGTCATCTTCTGGGTCCTCAAGCCCAAATCTTTCATCAAAAGTAAGCTGTATCCATACATTTTCATCTACTGCTACTAATCTCCACACTAGTACAGTATTGCGCGGGTATGTGTGTGGAAACTTGGGGCTGTGAATACTTCCATTAGTAGTCACAGTAATTATCTTCTCATGCTGAGGATCCTGCACGCCTATAGTAAAGAGAGAAAACAGATGCATCAATACTCATTTCTCCTCCTAAAATGTTTGTATAGTACGCACAGATAAAGACACTTCTGGTTTGTTTGCCTTTCTTCATCTTGCAAGGACTTTCTGCTTGGAAAATCTATACAGTAACAACAGTATTACTTTGCTGGCAAAAATTTATTTAAAACCAAGTTCCAGGTGCTGTTCAGAAAACAGAACAGAATTTAAAGTGGAGGGAAGAGAAATGTGACTGCAAACACTTGAATTCAAAACTGGACTCCTCACAGCAGCCCAGTGGGGCTACATGATGCAGGCTGCTGAGGGTTTCGGTTCTTTACTACTGGAGATTGCACAGAGATCACACGAGGGTACAGTGAGAGCGCTGCTCATGCTGACCACAGAAGGGATGGTTTAAATTTGTCTTTTGTTAATTAAGACCATCCTTAAGCCTACTGATAAGGATTTTGATGGCTGCCTCCTTCCTGAGGGTTGTATCAGAAAAAAGTCATCCCAATACAGGAATGAAACTGGGACATGCTTAGGAAACTTGGGAAAGTCACCAAGTGTAAGAAATGAGGCTAATTACTGACAAACCTCAGTTGAGGGCATTCCTCAAAATTCTTCACAGCATTGTTAGACTAACCACATGTAAAATTAAATGAATGTTTTACAATGTGGCAGCAAATTACTTCAAAAGAAATAAGCCAACTGTATTTGATTTTTACAGCACACAGTAACACTGAAACTAGTGGAAAGACCTCTTCAGGGTATGAATTCATAACCGTGAGGAGTTACCAGAAGGAAAGGACACTTCCGGTGAGCAGCGGCTGTGCCTTTCAGAGCCCCAACAACTCTCTTCACAGTAACTCAAGAAAGCCCAATATTCCCAGGCATTCGCATTCAGCAGCTGGAATCAGCTCATATTGGCTATATAGCTGCAAAAACCAGGCACTGACCTATTCTGGATACATTTTAACATTGTTGACATACAATGATGAGATCTCTAAACTATAAAATTTAATTCTGCACATCAAATGAAAACATCTTCCTTTGGCTATAACACATGACTTTTATTATCCTTGGCTTTTTTTAAAACCCTGTATACAGTCAGGTTTGACATTTTGGTCAGTAAATCACAGGATTCTCAGTTACCTATTAATAACTTTAGTAACAAAATAAGTTTGTAGTTTTGTACTGGAGAGTTCTTAAAATTATTTTGTCTTCAGCTATTCATTGTCTCTTGCAGTTACACTTTTTATCTTATTTTTCTGATTGTTTTCTAACCAGCATTATGATGAACATTCATTTGAAGCTATGTAAGACATATCTGCTTCAGTCTACAATGAAAACATGCAATGCAATTGTACCTTATTATAGCTACATGTAAAGGCTGACAGCTAAATGAATGTAGTGCAAGAAAAGAAGGCCACAGAAACAGCATTGCTATTTTAAAAGAATTAATCTTTACTTAAACATAATTTAAAGTCTGACAGACTTTTCCCTTCCATTCTGATGGACTTGTGCCTTCTACTTGTGGTATGAAAATGGTAAATTTTCTTTTAAGTGGAATTGCTGCTTATATAAAACTGATGGAGGGTGGTGTTGCCAGCATCCACACACAGTTGCGGAACACTGACCGTCTTGTGTATAAATAAGAGAGGACAGCACGCTGCAATAAGAAAAAAAAAAAAACACACACAAAAAAGGCATTCTTAATTTAGACTCTTGATTGAGTTTTTGTTAGCTGAGTCACAAGCATTTTTCTATAATGTATAGTATGTCAGCTGAGAGCTGCACGCTAAACACAGGAGCCAACAATAACAAAAATGACTTTCCCAGAGATTAGTACACCAGAGTGCTATTTCCAAAGTATGCAAAAGACCACCATTTCAGACAAACATGCCAAAGCGTGGTGTCTGACGACACTGTATTCAGTGGTTCGTTTCATCTTTAAAGGCATACACAGGATTGCAAACCATGTTATATTTCACAACATCTTGAGAAAGTGTTTTCTTTTGTATCATCAGGACAATAACAATAGCACTGCAAGTAAGGATTGTAAATAGCCCAGGCATATCAAATGAGAAGTCAATTATAAAGGGGCAAAGGAAAGAAAAGGCATGTGGCAATTTAGTTAACAGAAGTTGCAGCATGTCCAGTACCTTCAGCTCCTCCATTTGTAGAAAAAATACCTATTTACTTTAGCACACAACAGTGTTCCATGAGCATATCGAATTCCCACACACATCACTTGCTCCATTTCAAATATTTGCTCTCACACAGTGGAATTTCTTTCCTTACAAAAGAATTATTTTGTATGACTACAAAGGGAAGTAATTGCTCTCACTGGAGAATAAAGATTGTTATTTGTCTTCAGATAAGCTGCAATATTCCTTTTTATCCATTCTACATAAATTGTACCACTGTACCTCAAAAAGCTAGCCTCTTCCTACTGAGTTCATGCATGTTGTCACAAACTTCTTTTGAGTAAACTGTGGGAAGAGCACAGCTACCTGAATGTGCCTGAGACGAGACTATAGTCGCTATTCTTTGTGGAATGACTTTGTAATTCCTGGCTTTATTTTTAGTGATAAATCAGTCCAAGTTACACTTTAAAGGGAATAACAAGCTCAGTCAGATTTACAGTGGTCAGCTGTCTAACTCCAAAGCATTGTTTCTATTAACAAACATCCAGCCTCAACTTTCCCCCCCAGAAAAATGTAGAAGGAAAACAAAAAGATTATTACAGTACAGACAGCACTGAACAGCCCTGAAAAATCAGTTTAGGCAAGGAGCGAGGCAGGCAAGGCACCATCTCGGCCAGGGGGCAATGACACCATGCAAGGGAAACTGGGACAGACAAGGATCAAACCAATGTATTTGCATCTTCAGCAAAAAGCTTGATCAGAAGATGGGCAACTGAGATCACCTGCAGGAGAAAGTCCTGGAAACAGGGCACACTAGGTGGGAAGAATCCCTAAACTAGGGATACGACACGGTTATACTTCTTAAGAAAGGACAGCACACACTTAACAGAGCCTGAAGTTGAAGAATGAGTCGCCGCAAATGTCTTTGATGTGGTACAAGATGCTATCACCAGATTTATATATCTATCAGTGTAGAACGTCTGCCCCTGAAAATTACAAGATTCCAGGCATTCTGAAAGCACGGCAGTGCCTAACCCTTCCGCTGATGTGGTAACGCAGATGAAAAACCACGGTATCACCACACAGATCAGCAGATGCCACTGTAAACTCAAATTAAACCCACCGACTAGACAAGCTCATTCCTGCCTACTTCAAAGTAGGTCTCTTCCCCCATGGGCACAACACATTTCACAAAGATCAGCGCTGACACTTTTTAAATATAGCAAATACCTCTTCCTTAGTACATCGTAATCACTACATTTTAGCGAGGGTCATGTGTAAAACTCTGACGAATCAAATGCAGCTCAGGAGACAGGCGAGGAGCTGCCGAAGGAGAGGGGAGCACTGCGGGTGGAGTAAACGGCCTTGGCACTGATTCACTTGAAAGGCTGATTCACTTAAGAGGTCACACAGTACTGGTGAAATCCATTTTTAGAACTTTTTGCTAAACCTACTCTAATTTCACAACAGGACAATATATGAGAGTACTGCTAATCATGCACTGTTAATATATTATTTGGTTAACTTCATTCAATAGCCCTTAATTAAGAAAATCAACTTTTAGGCCTTCAGAAACAGCATTAGCTCGTGTTTGGCTATCACTGTTTAAAAAAAAAGCAAACAAAAACCCACAAACTGAAACATAAAAAAAAGTTTCAACTCTAAATACTTACGGACTAATATTAGAGCTTTTTCAGATATATAGTAATGTTGCCGTATGTGCGAGTCCTCTGCCTTAAAGCTCAGAATCAAAAGATGACTGTAACTACTTGTTGGTTACCACAAAACTTCAGAGGGAAGGCGTTTTTTTTAATTGAAGTAATCAAAAGGATTTCCTGACAACATTCCCATATAAGTTTTACAATGCTCCACATATGTACAGAATCCAAGACTTTGTGGAAGAAATTCTTTGAAATGTAATATAACATGCCATTTATTCCTCTTTCACCAGACTTTTAAAAAGGGGTAAGGCTACTTTCAAAAGTACTCACTCAAGGCACACAGGGGTACCTCCTTCTGTCCTCTGTTTCAGTTGCCTCCAGGCACTTCTTAGCTATTATCTGCATGTAAAAGTCAAAATGGTGTTTAACTCTCTTGCTGGGTACAAAGGAAAAGCTGGAAAATGGTCTGTTCCTGGCAGAAAATGGAAGACAAATAGCTCTGTTGATATTGTTCATATGTAAAATGGGTATCGGGGCAAAGCCACTCAAAATCATACAAATGCTGCTTTGAAGGGACCTCTGGAGACCTCCAGCCCCAGCTGCTGCTTGAGTTACAGTTCCTGCTCACACCAGAGCAGGTCACCCCTTTCAGGGTTGGCATTTTCCAGCAAACGTTCAAACCCCCCACGGATGGGAACTCTGCAGGGCCTTGGGATAACCTGTTTTGGTGCTGTACTGTCTCCCGAGGCAAGATGTCTTTCCTCATGTCCAATCTGAACCTCTCAAGCTGCAATTTCTAGCCATGGGTTTTTCAAGGTTTGCTGTATTTTTACGCTCTGTGCCCCTACCAGGAAGAGTTTAACTTGGTCACCCTTGCGACTGCTCTTCAGGCAATTGGTGGCCTGCTAGAAACATGCCCCATAACTTTCTCTTCCCCAGAATAAACAATCACAGAATCACAGAATGTTAGGGGTTGGAAGGGACCTCTGTGGGTCATCTAGTCCAATCCCTCTGCCGAAGCAGGGTCAACTACAGCAGGCTGCACAGGACCTTGTCCAGGCGTGTCCTGAATACCTCCAGAGAAGGAGACTCCACCACCTCCCTGGGCAGCCTGTTCCAGTGCTCCGACACCCTCAGAGGGAAGAAGTTCTTCCTCATGTTCAGACGGAACTTCCTGTGCTTCAGTTTGTGCCCATCGCCCCTTGTCCTGTCACTGGGCACCACTGAAAAGAGTTTGGCTCCATCCTCCTGACACTCACCCTTCAGATACTTGTAAGCATTTATAAGGTCCCCTCGCAGCCTTCTCTTCTTCAGGCTGAACAAGCCCAGCTCCCTCAGCCTCTCCTCTTAGGAGAGATGTTCCAGTCACCTCACCATCCTCGTAGCCCTCCACTGGACTCTCTCCAGTAGCTTCTCATCAAGCCCAGCCTCCTCATCCTTCACTCACTCTCTGCCACCAACTAGCCACTGAGCCTTCAAGCCTGGCAGTCCAGCTGATTTCCAACCTACCTGACAAGCAAGTCTGTTCTTCCGAACCATTTGGCCCGAAGTACCACAAGAAATGCTTTTGAAACACACAGGGCTTGTTTTCACCATCAACTTTTCAAGTAGTGAGCAAAGAGAACTTCATACTGGCTTGCTGTATCTCTTAAGATAGCTTTCCTAAGTGGTATGGTTTGTGGCTTTTCTGGGTTAAATCTCTCAGACCCATATAGCCTTCTGTGGATTTTCCATTTTGAGTTGCTTCTATGCTTTCATATAGCTACCTATTTGAAATCTTGTTGTGATTCTTCAGGTATTAGCAAGAAATAATATAGAGAGAAGTGCACATATCCATAGTACACATACTATATACATATGACCTGTCAGCTATTGCAGCATGATAAATTCAACTTCTAACTAGAAATCTGCTAATTCACACAGGTACTTGTTACCTAAATTAGCAAACATAACAAATACAACAGATAAAGTAATATATGGCTGTAAAGTAACAAATTAGAAACATGTAGAAGAAATATTACATCTTGTTTAGATTACTCCTCCCTCTGACACATACTTACCTCACACACTTGAAAAGGCATGTAAAAAAATTCCAGTTCACACAACTTGAGATGAATGTGCAGGAAAGTGTATTTTGTTTTTTAAATCCTACCTACTCCTTTCTTCTTCAGTTACTATTTTGAGTTCAAACTCGTACTGTTACCTTAGGCACTAGATATCATACACTATAACTGCTGGCTAAAGGTCTTTCTGCTGAAACTATGTGAAGAACGTGTGAAGGACTGCACACAGATGAAGTGAGCAGAGAAGCAAATGCTTTCTAATCGATCTTCAGGAACCCTCAGTTTTGGCAGTTGGCCCAACAGGGAAGGACAATAGGAAAAAAAAGAAAAGGAAAAAAAAGAAGTTCTCATTGGAGAACAGAGCATGGAACTGTAGTAACAGATGTAACAAAGTTTCCAAACAGCTGCATGACTTAACGTCTTGCAGAAGACAATCATGACTAATCATACACTAACAAACCTTTTTTGATTCCAAACTGAATCAAGAAACAAAAATGAGTTTATACTTTTACTTTACAAGTGTCTATTTTATAACCTTCAAGTATTCTGCCAGCCCTTTGGCTAGTACTCTGGCTCCTGCTCAAAGAAGAAGATGGCAATTAAACAGGGTTTTTTGTGCATGGTAAATCTTCTAGCAATAAAAGTAACCTCTATTGAGATCTGTTTTCAGACCAAACTCTTTTGGAAGGCAGTTTTGGTCCTGAGCTTCTCAATGCCTTTTAAAACTAGATAAATACTACATTTTAGCCAAGATAAAGAATTCCTTTTGCTAAATGTTAGATGAGGTAACTTTTTGGTGTTATCACATGCTCTGAGATCTAATTATTCTAGAGTGTTTCAATAAGCATTTATTTCAATGTCCACAGGTAAAGTCTTGGCTGCACTGGAATCAATATTAAAGCTCCTGCTGACTTGAATATAAAAGGAATTCCATCTATATTAAATACATAAAACTGTTGGAATAATTATTTTACAATGGACTAATATAATATTATCCACTTTTTTCACTCAAGGGCCAAAAATTGTCCTGAAATAAATAGGATTATTAGAATGCTGCATATTCATAAAATAAATATAACATACCACTCATTCAAAAATTACCAAAGAGCTTTGCAATACAACAATTAGCAGTTAAACTTACTGCAACAATGTCCTCCTTTTCTCTTATGGAGAAAACAAATTTTAAGCTGGTCCTTTTGATAACATTTTTTGCACATTTGTTCTTGCCTCAATTTTTTCCCTAACAACAATATTATACTGTGAGTAGCCATCACATAACATACAGACTGTAGTTAAGGACTGCTCCCTATCTCTGTCCTCTTCCATTGAACTGCTAGGTTGAGTGAACCGAGTCATCTCAGACAAAAAAGGCATCATTTCAGCAAAGAAAATTCTGGCCTCGTCCCCCAGCCAAAACTATTTAGATATTTAATGAATTAATCCACAATCATGAGTCGTGCCAGAGGTGCAACTGAAGAGGTAAGGATGTAACATTTCCAGCAAGAAGTCCTATGGAAGCTTTATAGGCACTATATTATAGTTTATTCCAGTAAGAACAGAATTATTTGTAAGTGCACTGCTATACACAAATGCAAAACCATTAGTAACTGTAAGAGCACATATATTTAAAAGATTACAGACTGGATATAAAGGAATCTCCTTGCCAAATACAGGCAGAATAAAACACCAAGAAGCTAGTCTGATTACACATCTGTACTTCGTAAGAAGAAAACAGATCAGTCTATCACCAATGCACAAACTTCTAATTATTAATGCTATTTTCTGAAGAAATATTCTTCAAAAGACGAGTAACTCTTATTCTCTATTTTTCAGTAGTCATATATGGTTTGGATAACAGCTGGGCATTTGACAATCATCTATATGCTATTACTGTATTAGATACAGTAGAAGAATCATTCAAAGTTCACCAGCCAGGATGAAAGACATAGAAATAAAAATACCCCTTGTACTCACAACAAAAGAACAGCTGTTTGAAGCCATATTTTTCTACACTTCATATAATTTACAATTCATTTACAGTATGGTCTCTAAATGCCGAAGTAGTATTTGGAACTGTGATGACAAAAAAAAGCTACAACAAAATGTGTAACAACTCGAACTATTGTTTTAGTTCCTAAAGGGGGAGGGATGGAGGGAGAAAGAGTGGTAAGTAGAGGAGAGAGAGGAAAAGAAAAGGAAAAAAACACCATTCTGTGTGAATCACTCCCCCTGTCTTTTCAAGGGTTGGCGGATAGCGAACAGCTCCATGATCAATAGTATCAAGGGCAGACAGCAGACATAATCAGCTTAAATACCTGACCTCCACTTATCAGCAGCATGAGGTCATCACGACTTCCTCATCTTCCTACAACAAGACCTCTCTTCACATTTTCCTTTTCTGCTATACTCCAGAGCATCAATCCGCTACATATCTTTTTGTTTTCTGTATCCTATTTTCTCTTCCCATGTGGAACGGGGAAGTGTTTTACGCATTCCGCACTCTCAAGTCACTCTGTACAAAATGTTGTGAATATATACTGAAAAGTGTCAAAGTTGAAACAAAGCCTAACAGTATACAGCAATGGATCCATTTTCCAGGTGTATCTCGTAGAAGACCAGAATAGCAGGAGGTTTAGTCTTATTTATTGATGAACAGGTAAAACGAGTAGTCCTCAATGATAATGAAACTTAGAAACGGATGGGCTTTTGAAAGCTACTTACCTAGGTTTTAACACACACATTATTAAAATGGTCTGGGATAGGAGGAACTGCAAGTCTCCTTGGAAAAGTAGAATTTACTATACATGAAAAATGTTGTTGATAGAAAAGACATGCTGTAAGATTTAACGCTAAGATACACCAGGAAGCAAGAACAAACTGTAAACCAGGAAAAGGGTTGCCCAGCTGGAGATATTTATACCTACTAAAAGATAACAAAGTTATTTATCTACTTTATAAAGAAAAAATATATACATTTTTAAAATCTTATGTGTTTGAGTGGAAAAAAAGTTAGTGAATCTTTTCAAATATGTAGTCTTTCCAATCCTTCTGCTACTGAAAATAGTTTTGTTTTTTCAATTTTCCTACAGGAAACTGATTTAGCAAAGCTTTGAAAAAACTTAACTAAATTCTTAAATGTAAACAAATATAAACAGAAATTATAACTAAAAATAGTATCTATGGCAACAAGAGAAACTCAAGTGAATGTGAAAAATGTCACATATAAATGCTCAAACTCAGCACTTCCAATTTGTTTTCAATTTTATTACGACGCCACTTACAAGCTACATCCAAAATTAGCTTTGTTAGTATTGGAGACCACACACAAGCCCACACAGTATCAGTCAGTCTGTCTTGAAACACTGTACACACCAAGCGAGGCAGGAAGGGACAGGGAAACAGAGCAGTATTACCCCAGTTCTCCAGACATGGCACAGAGTGGTTACAAGTGCAAGAAGATAACTTCAACAAAACCATGAAACGAACCAGGACCTCCTTTCATCTCAGTTAAAAGCATTGCTTTCAATGACATCTCTTAAAACCAGCTTGTATCTCATTTTCTGGTATTAGCTATGGCTCCCTGTATGCTTTTAAATGCACATGATTCATGACCTTTACAGAAAAATTTCTTTATAATCAGACCCATTTGAAAATTTCACTTCTTAATCTTATGTCAGACTTTGTTGAAAAGCAAGGCTTAATTTTATTATGCCCATTTTCTTTATGGTTCCTTCAGTTTACATTGTACAGCACTTCTTAAGAGCAGATACTAGTAAACATTTGGGAATAAGATTACCCATGGTCCATGCGGAATTCAGTCTGAATAAATAGACTCTATGGATACAGTATGTGTTAAACTGCTACATCTGATTTTAGGTATTATTCAGAAAGAAAAATATAATCCTGTCATGATCATATTTTGGGGGGGGAGGAGGTGAGATAAAAAACACTACCCTACTCTTTAGAAATACCATTCCTGAAATGCTTTGTTTTGCTTTTTCCATTGTTTTGCTATTTGTGTGGGTTTTGTTGTTCTAATTCCTCATATAGTAGAGCACTATAATGATGGCAATTCAAACAGTTATGAAGATCATCAGTCATATTTCAAGTTCTGAAAAGAAAGTCTTGAAGTATCGTTCAAGACAAATTCAAAAATCATTACCGCTTAGCTATATGAAAATTAACTCTGACATTTTTAGTCATAAAACTACAGTGATGAACTTGTGTAAGAGGAGACATAAAATAAACCCAAAGATTTCAGGGTTTTGTACACTACAGCTGAAGGAGTGACTGCAGCACATGCAGGGCTAGTTTTAACTATAGAACAGGAGTAACTATAACAGTGAACCCAATGTGTCATGCAGTTCACTGTCAAAAATGCAGAGGGCCCTAAGCAAATTACAAAGTTTGTGTCAAACTCTTCGTACAGAAATAGCGTTCCTACTGGAAACTCCAAAAGCCAGCTTCAAGCTGCCTCAGGCTTGCATGACCTATACAGAAAATGTACCTTCAGCATACCCTTATGCTAAAAAGGCAAGAGAAACAAAAGAAAGTACTATAAAGAAATTGTTTGGCATCTATTCATGTATTTTCTGAACTGGACTACACTACCAAATTCAGAGACAAAAAAACATCACATCTTTAATATCTATTAAAGCAAAAAAGATTTTAGTTGGTGTTAACCTGCTAAAACAAAGCTTTTGGAAGAATATGATGCCCTCATCTCATTAAAATTTTATTCCTAGAAGATGATTTGGCAGAAAGCGGTCATGCAATATCAATGCTGATCTGCAGAGACAAATGCAGTGTAACTGTTATTGAACTGGAAGAACTTCAAGCAGACAGAACTCTGCACAAAACCAAACTTGAAACACTCATTTCTAATACCTTTGCATGGAAGATTAAATCATGCAACACTCTACAGAAGTATACTTCTAGAAGAGGATTTGCATGTCTAGAAGCAATTCAGAAAGAAAGCACAAGTCCAGCTGCAAAAGACAGTCTGTCTTTCTTCAAGAAGATAAACTCCTTCTGTTAACATGCATCTCTGATCCTGCTGGTTATTGAACTTACATGTACATGAACACCCAGGATGTCTTTTATAGACAGATCACAATGACAAGCAATCATTATTTAGAATAACTGATGACAATTTTCTTAGGACACGATAAAATTTCTAGCTTCAGTGAGACAACTCTTGCCATTCTGTCTTGTCTTTAGATACATAGAATACATGCCACTTTCAGTTAATTGCAAGTGGTATAAGCCTACCTGGTCTTTCAGCCTTTATTCACACCAGTAACTTCAGGGAACTCAGATGAGTAATCTTGTCACATTGGAACACAACTTATCCTTACTTTACTCTGACCTCTCTATTTTTCCAAAGACAGACCATAAAGGCATACTAAAGCAGCCATAAGAGACCTGTGTCCCATAACACGTGCAATACAGTAACCTATTTTTAAGCAAAACTGCTTCCAAAAGACCATTTTGCTATTCTAGTACAGCAGGTGTCCTTGAGAAGGACTAACAGCAGGGCCCCGAGGACCACCACGGTCACAGCTTATGCTACTGAAAAGACTATATGCAGCGCTGTGGTCTTCAGAAATCTACTGATATACTGATGTAGGCTTCACTCCCCAGTGCTGCCATTGTTCACCTTATTTCACATTTAAACTTACAATTTTATTTATTTACATATAATTTGTTACTGGTTTCACACATTAAGCTCAAGCTTTTAACACTAGATCTTCTGACATTTTCTTTTGCCTACCTTTAATATCAAAATCATCCGAAAAACTCCACAAAAATGGTATTTGAAATTCTTAAATCACTCCAATATACCTACTTTCAGACAAGTTTCCCATTTGTCAGCCTTTTTAAAACTACCCAAGGAAACGGTCTGTGGTGTTCCTAAGGGTCTTGCCAATGCTGTACAGAGATGTTTTCCTTCAGCATAATTTGCTCATTCACAGCTTCACGTCAAAAACTGATGTTTGGTTTGAAATCCAGTGTGCCAGGTATGCTGCTTTCCACAACAGTCTCGTCCTCAGTGTTGTTCAGGATCATGTTTAAGTAACAGATCAGTATGCAGCCACATCTGTCCCTTTACCTTTTCTTAAAAACTTTAACCCTTGCCAAACCATCCATAACATTCTTCAGCATTCTTCAAATTCTTTGGAAAACACATGTAGGCGTATGGGAGGGTTGGGGGAAATGGCTAAAACGCATTTTCCGCAGTTACCCTGCACTTCTGGAGAGCAGGCAAACAGTACAAAATTAAATCAGACCCTTAGTCTTGCAGCACAGCTTGATGACTGCCCCAAAGGAACTGGCCTCAGTTTAGACAAGACGGCTTTGGTTTAAGAGTCAATGGTAGAATAAATAGTGACAGGCCTTAGTAGTGCTCTCTTGCCCAATATGCATATTGGAACCCTATCTGCCTATCAATAAATAAGAAGAGCTGTTTCACTGATAATTTATCCTAGGTCAGCTGTATGCTAGGTCAGGACCTTTGATGAAAACCACTTTCCAGTCTCTTCACACACTTTTTGGAAGGTGGCTTGGATGCCTGTTGTGGCTGAGTCTGTATTCACGCTTGAACTCCTTGAGGTGGAGGGTGGAACTGTGAATTTCACAGGCACAGAACTGCATTTGTTAACTGTCATTGGGACAAGCTGAATTCAAAGTTCACATCACATTGCATGAGTCTCAAGGTAAGGAAGAAATTAAATCCCAGGACTCATTTACTACAACAGGTAAAATAAAAAGGATTTTGGCCTCGTTACACTTGGAATCACTATAGAATGACTTGAGTGTTAATCCCAGTGCTGTAATTGTAAAAGAGAATTATATACTTTAAAATAGAAGAAAACTGTAGCGATTTCAGTGACTTAAAATTGTGGCTTATAACTAGGCACTGCATTTTTCCAGGGCATAGCAGCAGGTTACTATACAGAAGAGAACAGCTTTTATAAATAACCACATCTTGATGCACATTTCATTTATAATTTTATGCCTAAGAATTCCAATGTGTTCCCAACACAAGGCATTTATCAACGGTTTCAACACTAGTAAGTGAAGCTGGTAATTCAACTGCAAAACAAACAAGATGAGAACATCAAGCTCTCAAGCTTATGCTGTCATGTAAATTAGAATGAACAAAACAATTAATATATGCATAATCTAATCCAGCACCACAATTAATGGGGCATTTGACTCTGGTGGTGATAAACGGTCTACAATAGCTAAACATGCATATCTTAAGCACATGATGGCTGAAGAAGAAAGTAAATATTTTTCATATCTAATCAGTTCTCCTCTGCAGAACTGCAGTAGTATCAGTGTCTATAAACTTTGATGGTCCATAATTTTGTTTACTTCATCCACCACAGCATTGCGTGAAGAATGCTATATACACAGAATGTTTAAGACAAATCAGAATTTTCTTAATTCAATGCTTAGTGAAATTTCTAGCCAAGTTAATCTTTTCTTATTTCTAGGCACCTTAGCTGAAGTATTTTTTATGAAAATCTTGCACGATTAAAACAAAACAAAAAAGTCTGAAGTGCTATAGCAGCTGTTTGGAACTGAAGGCTTGAAGTTAAGATTTTAATATGCCACAGGTAAAGTATTACCTGCACATCAAAGCCTCACTGCCGTAAAGAAATATGAAGTGCTGGATATCAAATGCTGACTGCCTCCACTCTGAAGCTGAATAAGAGAGCACAGATTCTTGAGTGGAAAATCAACTGAGGACATGATTTTGGGGGGAGGGGGCTGTTCTTGTTTTTATTCTTGGGGTTTTTTAATGCATCTTATTAAGATTTTTAAAATATTTCAGGAACTAAATAAAGTGAATAATCTTGGTCTTCTGCAAAAGTAGACAAGTTAAATAATGTCTTTGGTAAACCTGTCTTGATGACTGGAGATTTTACTATTTGATGACTTCTTCCACACTGACCGTATTTGAGGGAAATAACTGATTTCCCTCTTGCTGGTTGCAATTTGAATAACACAATTTGCTTGTGTAGTGACAGAATGACGAAGTTCGCTTCTGACAACATTATTCTCTCAGAAGATTATTTTAAAACATGAGCATTACATGCAATTTTCCTGAGGATTCTAAAAAAAAAATATTCAAGCAAGGTTCAGAATCAATTTTTAAATGCAGAGATGTCTGAAGTTCACCTCCCTTAGGTGTAGGTCTTCAGCAAGCCTCAGGGCATGAGAGGGTGAAGAGCAGAAAGAGGAGGAGGGTTGGTATTTCATGATATTACCTATTTACATAGAACTAAATGTTACTGAAGCAGTTGATTTCATTGCAAGTGTAATAGCTCCTCTGAAGTGAGAAAAGTTTTCAAAATAATCTTTAAGTTGAGGTGTCACTGTTAAGAAGGGCTGGACCACAAGGGATGAAAGAAAATATTTCACTTTAAAACATGACCTGTCTTTCAAAGCTAGCAAATATAGACTTGCTAACTTGTATACTTTCCTTCATATGGTACTAACTTTACTCAGACTCTCGTTTAAAATCCCGTTTCCACCAAAAGATTATTTTAGAGAGAACTGGAAAAAAAATCTTTAAGGTCTTCCATCAATTAATAGTATTTGTTACTTCCCAGTTCAGCAGAATTAGCTCTGTGGTCTGTAAAGTCTTTTCAGATTTCACTCTGTGGTTTACAAAAAAATAAAAAGTTTTCTTGGAATAGGATCTCTTCCTAATCTCTTCAATTTTTATGGCATGTCTAATTACCGCTAAAACATTCTTCTGGAAGTAACATCAAATATACTTGTAAGATCCAGGGAGTTCACAGCACAAGTGAAAGTGAGAAAATAGTTAAAAAGAACAACAACAAAATAAGTCATCATCTCATTTTGAAATTGGCCAAATCTGATGAAGGCTAAAGTGATCACACACTCTCAGCTCATGGGAATGCAGATTTGCCTCTGGAAGATTCTTGTTTTCCCAAACTGGAAGAGGAGAACAGAAACTGTTTCTGATATCTTTGAAGACCAGCTGCACGCCTACAACTAATAAAGATGAAAGTCTTTGTGCCCACTTCAGAAGAGATGGATGTGAAATATATCAAATATCAGAGGCACACATGAAACCAACAATGCTAACAGCCATGTTAAAATGAGTCCATACCATTAGAACTCATTGCTAGCAGAAAAACCAAGAGTAGGAATTAAAAGTGTGGCCAGATGCAGACTGGCACATTCCTCAGGATTGTTCAAGTTGCAGTCCATGGATATCCTCAGATCAGCATTAACCAGTCTAATCATTCCACTATCTTGAGGTGGAAACATAAAAAACAGGCTCCAGTTCAGCAGGGACTTTCCTTCATCACTCTACCAGGGTTTAGAGCATTTCTGGCAATCCCAACGGTGGGGCCCTTCGCCAGGGCGAGGGAGATGAGTCTGCCCCGGCACTATGCTGCTGATGCTGCTTTCTCATTTCACCATTCTTTGGGTCAAGCCTGGCACCAGCTGCACTAGGGAACTTTTGGCTTTAAAGTAATTCCTGTCTCTTTGCGATACCATCTATGCACATCACCAGAAAACCACTAATATTCTGGTCAATACCTTCCTTTTCACGTGCTGGTAAAAAGCAATTTCTTAAGAATTTGCTGGTCCAAATGGTGTAAGCAGAACACCCCGTTTATACAGGTATTCACTCTCGCAAGCACAGAGTGAAGCAGCTGTTCGGGTGCAGTTTTCCTCAGCCACATCATAACCATCTAATGTATTAAAAGAACGGTACTTAACTGTGAGATAACAGACAGAAGAATTAATGTATCTTAGGGCATTTCAGACATTTGCTATACTGATAGGATTTCCTTTGGGAGCCTTCCCACAAGGACTGGAAGTTTCCACAAGGGTCTGCATTTGCACTTTGTCCAGTGTTGCTTATTATCCTCACTACTTCGGGAGACGGGTCTAGGAAAATGTTAGGCAAAAGCCCAACTGAAACAAAGTAACCTTTGTAAAGCAAAAATAGTATAGATTAATAAAGGGGCTGGCAGCACAGTTTCTTTCTTTATTTTGGCAATTTTTCACATACAACTCCCTCCAACCCCCAACAGTCGGAAAATTGGGTTTCATTCCATTTTCTGGTACATCCTGCAGACAGCAGTAAACCTGCTTTATCCATTTGCAAAATCACTTGCTTTCCTTGCCATTGCTGTTAAAATTCAAGCTGATAAGAAAAACACTCCCTTATTTGCAGACATGAGTGCCATTCCCCCAGCACACACCCCTCAACCCTCTAACACCAGTGTAGGACAGCAGGACGGGGTAAGAAGTCGGCAAAACCGGACAGCTACTCACAGCTCAGCCCGAAGTCGTTCATTAAGATAATATTGTTGGGCTCACCAAAGGCATTTAGTTCTATCCATTCAGGTTTCCTGTTCTAATAATTCCCCTCACAGAACAACTTTTCTTTCTGTTAGTGCTACTGGAAAATAACGACACATAAATACTGAGCAACATTGATACTCATTAGCAATTCCCAATTAAATAGCCCAGGGACTTACTTAATCCATCTTGTAAAGCTTTGACTTTTACAGTTACTGTAGAAGAGTAGAAAAAAAGCCAATTCCTTATTTGTGTTATAAAATTCATTTTAGTAATATTTATTCAAATTCTGGTTAGAAGCCAAAATAATTGTGTCTTGGTGTGAAAAGGTAGGAGTTAAAATAACAAGTATAAAGGCATTTGGTGTAAATAAAAATGAAAAAGAGTAACTTATGATAAATACTTGCTGTGTCTATCTACTCATGGAGATAAATCCTGAAAGATGATGAGAACCATCCCCTTTTTCAACAGAGCATGCAATTATCTTTTCACCAGGCTCATATTACCAACCAGTCTGGGCTGGAAGACCAGTCTTAGATTGCTAACATAACAAAATCTTACACCTTTCATACAATGGAATTTATCTCCAGTCGAAGCAAAACATTAACCTAAAAGACTTCACGACCTCCAAAGCTAAATAAAACCCGTTAAGGAGCTTTTTTAAAATGTACTAAACAGTTAACTGTTCAAGTCTAGATTTTACTATTATCTTAACATCAGAACACCAGAAATTCATTAAATCTTCCTTTATTATCGTTATTTATTGTTATTATTGGGGGGTAAGAGCAGGTAGTTGTTTGCTTTTTATTCTTCGTTTTCCCTTTAAATTCAGAGTACTGCACCACTATTAATACCTGAATGTTTAAATTAGCCATAGTCATTTGATGACACAATCTACTGGAATCCTTCTCATCTACTCTTTCCCTCTTTTATTCCATGTACATTACAGCTGGTAATGTGGATGCAATCCAGATGTTATGTAAAACAGCTGCAAATATGCGCTTCTATCTAAGCCTCCAGTGCTTTTACGCATACACAGAAAACGCTTGTACTGTCGATGTCTGTGAGCTCCGTTCACTGGGAAAAAAACACACACACATGAAGTCAGCTGTTATGCTTTGTCAACAAAAGTCAAAAAGAACCCCTAGCCAAACTCAGTTTTTGACTTAAATTTGGATACCAGTTGGCTATCAAGTTATTCATCCAATGACAAAAAGTACTGTTCTCTGTATCTATTTTATGGCGCTTTTTTCCCCCCCATAAATGAGTTTTTATTTTTCATTGCATTTTACTTTTTCATTTTGATCCACACGTACATAACAGCACTATATAAGAGCTGATTATCTGTTCTCTGCCAAGGCTTGTCAAAGTCTTATCTAAATCTGCAGTCCTAGTTCATTGACGAAAATGAAAGCCCTAATTTTTCTCCCATTCCATCGCTTTAACACAGAATCACAGTATTTCTAGTCACCACAAACTTTTTAGGTAAACTAAGTGGAAATGTTGATTGATCACAGTATAAAAATAAAAGAAAACAAAAATAAATGAACCTCAAGCAATGATGTATGCATAGAATACCACCATATTAAGCACAGTTTATAGACAAGAAAAAAGAAAAAAAAAAGTTTTATTATCGTGCGAATACCAGATTTGTGAAGTGGAATACAAAGTATCAAATATCAGTGTTTTTATACATGTTATATAATGTAAAATTATATTTGTCCAACACTGAATTAGATGGTAAATTGATGACAAATTATGAAATTATCTTGTTAAACCTGGTATATTAGACAGTCTATACCCAGACAGTAAAAAACTATTCTTTATTCTTCACACTCACACACAAAATGATACTGTCATAATTCTACAGCCGTCACAGAAGATAGAAGAAAAAGAAACAATGTCCACCTTTGATTAAGTAATTTCATCTTGAAAGGCACTACTGAATCCTCTTTTTAACTACCTACAACGCTGCCAAATTTTAATCATTAGTCATCATACCAGACTTGTTCCTAAGACTGGAGTCTTTGCAAGGAAAGAAAGGGAAGCAACCAGTAACCATTTTCTGCCATTTATGGTGCAGAACCCAGTAAATTACTGTGGCCAAATTAAGAGATACTCTTTTTATTTGTATATATCCATATGTATACGCACACATAAAAGCATTGTATACGTGATTCTAAAGCATCATGTTTGTGAGGGTGCCTGTGAGGATGCGCTGTGTCCTGGGCAGAGCGCTCGGTCCAGTCTAAACCCCAGCTGAGGAAGGATCACCTACCTGCAGCACATTTAGCACCCAGGAGCAATTCTGAGCGAGGTATCATGCAGGGACTCTCCGCAACACAGCAATAGCTAGCTGCCCCACTCTCTACCACCAGTTGCCATTTTTTTACTGTGTGGTGGTCTTGCAGAATTTTAACATAAATAAGCAGCTGAGTGCAGTCTGACGCAGCTGAATAATAAAGGTATGAGCACGAACGCAAGGAACAGTCAATCTGTTGCTCAGTATGAGACTGCAGAGAAGTTCTGAATACTCAGAATTAGTCTAAGACTACAGGAAGAAAATACTGAAAGCATTTCTACAAATGGAGCGCTGCAGTATCCTACTACTGTAAGAGCGACTAGGATCAGACACAGCACTAAAGAAAACCTTGATAGGTACGTATCTCCTGATTTCTGGGGATGTAAGAAAAAAAAACCCGCTTCCAATGAATTAAGAAGAATAATGTGTGCCACAAAGCACAAAGAGAGGCTGACAGTGCAGTGCTGAACAGCCAGGGTCATAACCGCCTACAGCTTCTCACTTCCACAGGTCTCCAGGCAGTAGGACCGTGCAAGGAACACAGATGTAATTTGTCTCAATTTATTTCTTTTTTCCTTTGTCAGATCATAATTTTACTGTGTTTGTTTGGGTTTGCAACAGCAGTCGAAAGCAAAGATTTTCTGCTGGGAAAACTATTGCATGGATATTGAGGGTTCTCAGTTTTCCCACCACAGCAGCAAAACTGGCTAGTGCCCTTCCAGGACTCTGCTTAACAACTACTAACCGTCCACTTAACAGAACTCATTATAGATTGGATTATATCTTACATAGTGAGGTTATCAAAATGGGCACCAGTTTAGTTTGTAGAGTAATGGTTTACTGGTGATTGCAATTCAGCAAAAAACAACAGAAGTGTGAAAACGTAACTCAACATTCATAAAATTCTGTATTCATGATTATTCACCAGTTTTTACTGGGAAAACTAACTTATTTTCATTCCATATTATTCTAGGCTTTTTGAGTCTTCATTTTTTACAATAAAATGGTATTTTACATGATGTAATTCAGTATCAACTGCAGTCAGTAGTGCTAAGAAGTAGTGAAACTTTTCAGTACACACATCCTAAATAAAAGGCCTTTTTTCACCCTAAATTATACTCCTTCATATCTCATTACTCATACTTTCCACTTCATTTCCAAAAGCAGGCGCTTAAATTCTTACATATCAAAGATGAAGCTTTATCATTTCTTATTTTATTTTGTTTATGATTTCCCTGTCCTTTCAATTTTGAAAAATGATGATGTGAACGAGGAGGGAAAAAGTCAGTTTTGGAAAAAAAAAATCCCTGTTTTCTTTTTGGGAGAAAAAAAGAGAATAATTTAAAAAATATTTTCACCAAACATTTTTCCTTCTTCCCTCCCTCCCCAAATGAATCAATAATAAAATAAATACAAACCTTTTAATAATTAATCATTTTGACAAGTTGAAACATTTCTGATTTGTAAGACGACTGCTTTAAAATTCAAGTATTAATCTCACTACTTTTGTTATTTTCCACTTAGACACACAAATTAAAAATTTTCTGCAGAAAGCATGGAAAAGCACAGACATTCTCATTTAAGAGCAGAGGTTAAAGGTCTGTTTTCTTTAACCAAACTTATGCAAGCAAAGGAGAGTTCTACTATCCTACCTTCCGCAGATTAATCCTATATTCCAAAATAAAAACCCTTCAAGTTGCTTTCCATTCTTTCAGCAGATTCATTTAAGCTACTTCCATCTCTCTACAAAGATAAAAGTCAACAGCAGAATATAGATCAAAAAGCCTTTGCCTGCCATAAACAGCTTCAAATTATGGCTCATAAAACAATAACACTCCAAAGTTTATTCACTGTGTCTTTGTTTCAGAAATGTGTTGTTTAGACATTTTTCCTACAAGTTCAACTTCTTTCATCCTTCTACGTAACTACCACCATTACTGACAAGTCTAAAAACGTAGAGAAACAAAACTATTTCTAAGAATTAGAAATATTAGCATAGATGTCTCAGTTTCAGAATGGAGGATTACTACACACATGCATGTGTACAAGTGTTTAATATTTCCTAATTTAATACTATCTGTGTGCTTCTGCAGCCGTCAAATGCGCTGTGAGTGCTTTTTGGAAAGAGAGGAAGATGAACCATTTTGGTACCAGGTGCCTCCTTCGGTGTGTGTAGTTAGGGAACAGGCAAGCTAAACAAACTATTTTTGAAGCTTATACTTGCAGCTGTCTTCATTCTCTTGGTACAGCTGTGCAAGCTATAAGAAGTCTATGTCATAATTAACCATTTTGTTTTCACTTTTCATCTCCTCTATAAAAAACATAGTCACTTTTATGCTGAAGCTTGTAATATACATAGGCATAATTACTACTATAGTAATTAAACCAAACTTAACAAGTGCTGTTTAGTCAGAATCATAGTGGTGCTTACAGTGTTAACTAATGTCTGCTGCTAGTGACAAATTACTCTCAGTAGATCCTACATACAGCAAATGTCATTTCTCTTTTGGCTGCACTACTATTGGATAAAGAGATCGCTCAGTTTTGATGGGGTTTCTTTGAAAAATAGTTCCCAGCAGAAAAAGCCCCAAACTTTCAAGATTAATTATAGGATACTTCTGTCCTGTTCTGCATTGCTGCTGCTCCTACGCTGTAACAGGGGCAAACTAGTAGGATTCTAACAGGGTCCTGTTACCTCCTTTTTTCTGTCAGACTATATGTAAATATTCATAATTTTTGATAGCTGTATTATGTAAATACACTTTTTTTAAAAAGTCTGTATAAAATATCTGAGAGCTTTTCCAGTCTAAATACTGCCCAAGTATTTATTCTCACTACTATTTGTGAGGTCTCTGACTTCTGTAATCACTCTTGCAACTTACAGCTACCACCAAGATGTAAATGACGCATGGAGAGACAGTTTCTGCCATCTCCCTTGGGTCTACTCTCAGAATAACACATTATTCACAATGATTAAGTCTAGTGGGATGCGCTCCTCAGGAATATCAGAGAGGCTGAATTAGCAGCATCTTCCAAGAAAAAAAAAAAGTCTTCAAACTATTTTTTCAGACTACATCTCCCCAAAACCCAGCATAAGTTGAACAAAATAAAACAATTCTGCGTCTGCATGGGTCGCAAATGGCAAGAGTTAACTTTTGTCTCACAGAATCCAAGTTACAGTCAGGAACGTTATTTTGAGCACACTTGCCATCTATACTCAAACGCTAATGGCGCAACTGGATTGACTGTATATGGACAGAAATGGTCTCAAAGATTTGGATTGCAAAACAGATAAAATATAACAGATGTGCCCATCAGCAGGAAGGCTGGCATTCACTCCGCAGCAGCTGAAGCTTCCAAGAGCAAGCATACTGGAGTAATTCATCTGGTTTGAGCTTTCAAGACACAAAAAAAAAATCACAATTTCAACAGTACTGTAAATGGGGGGCGGGGGGAGGAGGATTTCCTTCTTGGGCCACGGATGATAAACCAGCTCTATATCTAGAGCCTATAGTATTGTTCCACCCTGGATCCAGCTCCAGGCAACTCGCTGTGCATCTCCCCGCCTGCTCGCCAGCTCTGCGGCGAGCTAGGCACGCCGCTCAGCTCCCTGCCTGCAAGGGCTCCGGTGCTTTGGACGTGGAGTAAAACAATGCTGTGATGTCAGTCTGCAATGAGCTACCTTGCGTTACCCTCTTGACTCACATAGGTTTAAGTGTTGCGATGCCCACAGGCCCCCAGCACTCCTGCTCCAAGCACAAGGCTGTGGAGAAAAGGAGGTTGCTTTGGAGAGTGGTCCCTCCCCACGGGGAAGGCACTGCCTGAGGTGTGCTAAGGAGGGCACGGAGCACACCAAGATACGGCCAAACCGCAGCTCCTGCTTCAGGGAGAGCCAAGACTTACACACTTCTACCAGCATCAAAGCACCACCTTCCTCATGGGGAAATGGAGATGCTTGAAAATCCTGGCAAAATCTCCTCGGGCTAGCAACTGACCAGTTTCCTAAATCTCATGCAAGTCTGTTAAGGCAAAAGGAAGGGAACCTCCATCACCTCTTCTTGTAATCTTGTTTCTGGGTGAAAGTTACCAAAGCCAGTAACAGATCTACACTACAATTTTTTTTTCACATTATGTTCAGATGGTGTGGTTCCACTTGCAAAGACCATAACTGATGGTGTACGTCACCATGTTCAAGGGGAAAAAAAATTTTCAAAACCCATCTTTAAATATTTGCCAAGCTTCTAACAGAGTGGCAGGCACGTCTGACAAAGTTTTATCCTACTTTCTAGTTCTGGAAAAAAATGGAACAGATAGAAATACTGTTTCCAAACTGAATGACAGAATTCTGGAAGAAGGCAAATTTTCTTCCACTCTACTGATCCGAGAATGACATAATGACCTGATGAAGTCAACTGCCAAATACTTCTGAGGCAGACTTCAGGAGCACCAGATGGCATTATTCAGAATTTCTCGTAGTCCTGGTCCTACCAGCTGGCTCAATGGCCTTAAAAAAATTGCTATTTTCCATATGAAATCTTACTTCTGACCAAAGCAATACTTCCCCTACAAAAAGGCTGTGTGCTTAGAGGTAACACAAGGCACATGGGTTTTGTCTAATAAGTCTGCAGTCTTCAAATGAAACAAATACGTAGTTAGGTGGCAGAATGAATTAAAATCAATACTGTATCTATATTAAAATTCTAAACAAACATACAATTGAAAGTTAGAACTTGCAGACTGTACGCATCTCAACCTTGTCTTGACAGTTCCAACTCTGGAAAATTCAGGTTCTCAGACCAATCAAGTTAATGCCAACAGAGCTTCTACTTTCATATAACCACACTTTATTCTACCTGCTTTTTTTGTCTCACTTGTAAGTATAATTTTAAGGAAAAACATTCAATTATCTACAAAAGATTCTCCAAAGGTTATCAGAAATACTGTCTAGAGAGGACCTAAATGTCAGAGTCTAATGCCAGAATTTAAGCACCATAGGAATCTGCATTTAAAGCAGCACAGAGCTCAGTTTTCAACACATCGGGACATAACTGAATGGATGTTAATATACTATGTAAAGGAAGCGCTTTCCAAGTTGTTCTTCTCTCTTCTCAATACCAAAGGAAACAACAGTATAATCCACTTTGTTGGAACTGGAAGTGGGCTGGCAGAATGAACACCAGGTGTAAGAGCTGCAGCACTTGATTTTAGGTTGTTTTCTTGGCAGGTCTGGTCAATTGCTTAAAAAAAAAAAAAAAAAGCTAAGACTATCAGAGAGCAATGGTGCTGGCTACCACTACCCCATCCTGAGGACTGATATCATGCTGGATAATGTTTTTGAGAATCAGTACATAAAGATACAGAATAAGAATTCGAGCACACCTGATCTACAGAAGTCATTAATTAGCAGTTATTTTTTAATGAGCCTGTTATAGAAAGAGAGGGCAACAAAAAAAAAGGTTAATGACAATCTTCTGGCTGTGAAAGAGTTCCCCTCCTGTTCCTCCTCCTCCTTCCCTTTCAACTCAAGTGAAAAGTTTAGTTTGACCTTCCAGCAATTATGCTCTCATTGCTACAAAATCTGCTGAACTTATTTCAACATTCCTAACTCTACTTTGCTCAGATTTCTGGTGGGCTTTTATAAAACAGCACACACTAACAGTCGAGATCAGAATTAGCAAGCTAGCTGAACAACATGAAAATGTCTTCTAACATATGGTCTCCAGGAGGCTGCACGTGAGCAAACTGCCGTTTCCCAGCAGGGCCAGCAAGCAGTACACAACGCAGCCTGCACTTCCACCAGCAGCCCAACATCTGACTCTAATTTAGAGGCAAGTCGGTAGTGTAATGTCTTCGGTAGGAGATAATGATTAAGAGGAGACCAAAACACAGACAAAGAAGAGTTAGACCAAAAATATCAAACATTACTGGAAATGTTTCACTTCTCTATATAAAACACTCAGCAATGTCTTTGGAAGGTACTGAAATAAATTAATTTTGAGGCATGTGGCAGCTGGGGGAAGTCTGGTATTTAGCAGGGAATCCTCATTTGCAGGTCTTACGTCTCTAAAGTCGGCATGAGCAAAAGGCAGTGCACATTTTGGTTCTTTGAAGATTATATTGCGCTCTTAATTTTGATCATTTTGAAATAAGAAAACAGTGTTGCAATGCCTTGGTATGTTAATGGAGACTTTAATAAGTTATTTATGTGAACTGTAAATTTAAAAAAATCCCTCAAAACAAACAAAAAAACCACATCAATGAGACACATTTCTCCCTGTGAAACAGCTTATTATTTACAACCTCAATTTTGAAAACACTTATTCATGTGCTTAATGTTAAAGACTGCAGTTAGTACCACAAAGGTCAATGAAATCATACAAGTAAATTTATATCTACACAAAAAGCATGCACATAAATAAAGTGTTTTTAATGGAAATTTTTGTTTTAATAGAATTTATGTAGAAACCTTTATTTTTTTATTATTTTTAGAAAGCATTTATACATATGCCTTAGGTCAGAAGTAGTTTCACTAAAGATTAATAACATAAAACACAGAAAATGAAGGGCAGGTATGTACTTTGGGGGCGTTTCGTTTTGTTTGGGTTTTTTGTTGCTGATTTTTTTTAAATTGAGAGACAATCAATGTAGTCCCTCAATAAACACTGCTGGGACTACTGTTGCTGGAGTACTAATGATTTTAGAAACTAATGGAAAAGTGAAACAACAAAAAAGTTAATTAGAATGGTCATGTCTAAAAAAAGATAACACCACAAAAAACCATGAGACACTAAGAGAAGAGTTCACAACAGCAACTGATAAAACTGCATCTGCAACAAGCACCAAGGCACACTCAGGAACAAAGCATCGGTATCACTATGGAGACCTTTGGAAACTATCAGGTCAAACTTCAGCTGTGATCAGAAACAGAACATGAAGATTGTTATGCTGAAAAAACAGGCAAGGAGAAGGATCCAGGGAACAGGAGCCAGTCTCAGTTCAAGCCCCAGGCAGCAAACAGAGGAAGTCCTAACAGAAACTACTGCCAGGCACAAGAAGTGCAAGGAGGTGACTTTCAGCACTCCCTAACATCAAATACCCCATCACTTCTTGTAGCCAAGCTGAATAGATACATACTGGATGGGTGGACCACAAGGTGGGTGAAAAACTGGCTGGATCATCACGCTCAAAATGTAGCAGTCAGGTTTGAAGGCGTTCATATGCGGGCTGATGCTGTCTAATATTTTTACCAGAAATCTAGGCAAAAGGAAGAAGCGCAAACTCAAAAAGTCTGAAAGTGAGAAGAAAAAAAGAGGGCACTGTGGACAGGCTGGAGGGCAAGGCTGCTGCACAGAGGGACCTCCGCAGGCTACAGAAGCGGCCTCTCAGGAGCCCGCGGAGACGCAGCTGCCTGCAGGGACCAGGGCAGGTGCTGATAAGGTGGCAGCTCTGCGGGGTAGGTCCTGGGGGTCCTGGTGGGCAGTGAAATGAACAAGTCAGCAGGGCACCCTTGCAGCAACAAGGGCTAAATGCACACCCGGTTGCACAAGCACCACATGATGGAACTGATCACTCCTGAGGCTGCATCAAGAGTCCTGTGCCCAGGATGAGAGCCATGGACACACTGCAGGCAGTTCAGTGGAGGGCCACCTAAAGAGCTCAAGTGTATGAACCAAATGATGCAGGAGGAAAGACTGAAGGACCTAGGATTGTTTAGCCTGAAGAAGAGAAGGCTAAGGATGCACTTCATAGCAGTCTTCAACCACCTAAAGGGGGGTTCACAGAGGAGACAGTCTAACTTAGGGCACAAATCACAGGAAAAAAGCCAGCGGGTACAAGATGCAGCAAGACAAGGTCTGACTGAACATAGGGATGATGAGACTTCACACAGAGCAGTCAAGCACTGACATAGTCGCCCAGGCAGGCTGCGAATCTCTGTCCTTACAGACTTTCAAAATTACAAGGCTCACTTAACTTAGCCTTGCTGCGAGGAGGAGGCTGGACGAGGTGACCTCCAGAGTTCCCCTCCATATTAAGTTACTGTATGACTCCAGGATGACTGGCCTGCAACATCTGCGTTATGATTCAGTGAAGCCTGAAAGCAGTCAGATTGGAAGTCCAAATACTACAAATGGACTTGTCATACTCTTATTAATAAAACACAGTGATTTCTTTAAACTCCAAATACTCCAAACAAAGAACCTCGAGCGTGGTTGCACCTGAAGTCTGTTCTTGATCTGCATTCTGCAGCACATCTTACCATTACCTCCATGCAAATGCAGGCTGGCTCCTAACAAACTCACTGCTCCAGGCACAGGGACAAAGATCTGCAACGTTCAGTGGTTAAGTAAGTGATGGTATGTGAGACCAGGTCATTTCTTGTGTACTTCTTTACGACAACTACCTGGAGCACTGAGGGTAATCCAGAATACAAAGAACCATTCAGAAATGTTACGTTTGTGTGTGTGCAGAACTACAGAGAAAAATATGTTTAAGATTAATATAGAGCTAGATTACCTTTGACATTAATCCTGTAAAGTTTAAAATGGTTTCAACTTCAAATAGTATAATTACTTCACACAAAACAACATAACAAAAAATAAACATTGTTGATAACTTATATGTTATCCTAAAACATTAGGATAACTCCACTACAAAAAAAACAAGACACATTTTCTAACAGGCGAATCTAAAACCCACATACAGGGAATTCAGATAGTGAATCCCAAAAGTCAAGGTACCAAAAAGACCATGTACCATGGACATTGATTCTTTTATCCTTATCAGCAATAAAAAGTTGTAATTGCTGCACATACATATAAAATGCATGCCTATGTGTTAATGATACACACTAGCAACTATCAAATGTAGTTTCTTTTCAGGAATGTGGCAGAAAGTTCGAACTTCCCACTCTACAGGCAGACTGAGCAGAATGGAAAGCAAAGTGTTTTCTGATGTATGCAACAATATTACCTAAACTAAAAAAAACCAAGATCTCACAACCTTTGACTGTACTGAAGGCAATCTGCTGGAATTCCTACATGTTCATGAAAGAAACCTAAAGTTTTTAACAGAACTGTACTTATAAAAAACCTCGAGTCCATTTTTCCCAAAATACAGGGCTTTTTCCAAAAGTAATACAAAAAAAGTTTAAGCAAAAAATTTAGGGCCACCTTCTTTCAAAAATTGGAACAAAACTCTCTCTCCCTCTCTATTTTATAACTCCACCTAACAACAAATTTCATTCAGCTTTTGGAAATAAACTAAGGATATCAAAGTTGCTTTTGCTAAATATATATATTAGTAAATATAGCTGTCCCTCTGAAAAGAAAAGCAGGTGTTGCTTATGATATGTGAATACCAGTGGAATTGCATTCTGCTTAATTGTTGGTGTCTGTAATTTTGCACAAACAGGATTTACAACAGCACCAAATATTGAGAAAGTTAGAAAAAGAAGTGCCATAGAAAGACAAATTGAAAACTCCAAGTACAAGACAGTCATTCCCATTTAAGATGACACTATCTCATATAGCAACCTGCATGGATGTCCTGCAAGATATTCTGTAAAGTTCTTCCTAAACAGTAAAGAAACTGCTAAAAAAATTATTATTGAAACGCAACAGCATTGAAATCTGCTTCATAAATTAAACTAGGTAGAAGACAATTTACAGACAGAGAAGAAAAAGAAGAGTAACAAAATGCGTACTGTTTTGGTTTCAGCTGCCGCCGGCAACAAAAGCGCCACGCGGCCGCCCCTCCCCCCGCCGGCGTGCGGAGGAGAATGGAAAGAAAGAGGCAGAAACTGGTGGGTCGGGA
>Ga0065711_1002363_pt1 | contig 34399 bp, 25 predicted proteins | sample Hoacrofraction12_FD_59098 | JGI IMG/M metagenome (GOLD analysis project Ga0065711, IMG submission 59098) | Hoatzin crop microbial communities from Cojedes, Venezuela - Epithelial fraction 12 v2 (version 2) | ecosystem: Host-associated > Birds > Digestive system > Esophagus > Crop | place... | reverse complement strand
GGTGTCAGGAGGATGGGGCCAAACTCTTTTCAGTGGTGCCCAGTGACAGGACAAGGGGCAATGGGCACAAACTGAAGCACAGGAAGTTCTGTCTGAACATGAGGAAGAACTTCTTCCCTCTGAGGGTGACAGACCACTGGAACAGGCTGCCCACGGAGGTTGTGGAGTCTCCTTCTCTCTCCTTCTCTGGAGATATTCAAGACCTGCCTGGACAAGGTCCTCTACAGCCTGCTGTAGGTGACCCTGCTTCAGCAGGAGGGTTGGACTAGATGACCCACAGAGGTTCCTTCTAACCCCTTCCATTCTGTGATTCTGTGATTCTGTGAGCGTTGAAGTGAATGTTCTATGCACTCTATAAGTTGAAATGGGATCATTTGATTTTTAGACAGTTATATTTTCAGCTCTCCCCACAGCAGCAAAAAACACCAAGCTGGACATCATTACAAGATGATATAAGGCTAAGTCAAATGTGTTGGATGTGTGATTGGTCAGGCTGAACTGGCACCGCTGCTGACAGTAGCTATGGCTTATCACTGGTGATCAGGTAAGTAAATGAATGAAAAAATAGAAAGATAAACAAAGAAATAAAAGCTGTGTAGACAGCAGGAACTTTCCTCACTGGAATTTTCCAGTGCATAGAGTAAGTAGGAAGTGGAGAGGCTGCACATACAGCCCAGCTGTTTGTCAAGTCACATTATTCAGGGCTGGTCCAGCTCAAGACTTAACTGGGGAACAGATCTGATGAAGTTTCTTGATGTCCTCTAGAAAAAAATTGCCTTTATCAAGAAGGGATATTTGGAATGATCACAATCATTTTGCCCATTTCAGGTTTCTACGAGACATTAGCCTTTCCTTGTCCCAAGTAAGTGGGCTATAAACTACTTGCTGGAAACTCCCAATATCTCCCAGCTGAGATGGTCATGCAGCTCACATCAGTGTGACATTACTAGTGCTAATATGAAGGCTGCAAGACAAGGCACCCTCATTCCAAACAGGATTGTTTGTGTCATCAAATAAAGCAACATGCAGAGTGTGAGACTCAGACACAGCAGAAAATAAATGTTACAACATCCCGATACAGACTGATCTCTGGTCGAATCACTCTTCTGCGTGGAAAGCAAGAAAAACACAAATGTCTCTGTGCCTTTGGAAGCCTGTCTTTAAGACTCAAAAAAATGCCCCATCAGATTTCCAAGGGGGCTAAATCAATAACTATGACTTGGTGATTTTTGCTTACTGTGATCTTTTTCTCACTAGCTACGGTCAAAAAAATGTAGTTAAGCTCATTTTGGAACTGCTCACAATTTGAAATTAATTTTCCACAGTTTTGGTTTTTAAAACGTGAATGTACTAGATTTGTAAAACACTAAAGGAAGAGTGGTGCCGTTTCTACCCTCTTTCACTGAGGGATATAGTTGTTAGAGCACTCACCAAGAGCAGAAAGACCCAGCTCCCCAGGTGGCAGGGGGCTGAACCCGCATATGCAGAAGGCACCTTGGTATTTGGGGAAAGGTTCCTGGCCGTTCCTCTTACTGAAGCTATTCCACTCTCAGAAAAATACTCACTTTTTCTTTGGACAGGAGGGGATGTGGGTGAACACATTCCCCCAGAGACGGTCTGGTGCATTACCTCTTGAAAGGATGGATATATAGCCTGGGCAATGGTACACATACATGAAGAGGGGCAGCAGTCTATGCTGTCTGCATGACACAAGGACAATGTAGCAATTCCCAGAAGCATCCGCAGTTGAGAAATTTTTGGGACATATTTACCTCCTAAAAGCTTCACGCCACTGGGAAAATACACATTTCTGGTCCAGAAGAGCAGATCCAGTCGAGGACAATGTATACCCTCCAAACTGCCTTTGACAGAGACAGGAGGAGCATCTGCAGCAACTGCTTCAGTCTACTGATCCACTCCATTAACCACTAATGCAGACATAGCTTTGAGCAAAGTGGTCTAGTGGAAGGTGTCCCTGTCCATGGCAGGGAGGTTGGAACTAGATAATCTATAAGGTCCCTTCCAACCCAAACCATTCCATGATTCTGTGTGATATGGATAGGTCTTGTTCTTGGTAGATCACTTTGAACAAAGCGATTAAGTGCTGTATTGTGGTATGGCGGCCAGGGTGCTCTAGTGGGAGAAGAAGGTTTGAGCTGGTGAGTCTCACTTTCTTCCAGTAGCATTTAACACAAGGCAGCTCCAGACCTATCTTTGTGTAGCCAGTGCTGTATTCTACCCTTTAGTCACATTTCCTTTTTTTCAGCCTGAGTTTTCTGTGTTTCAGCAAGAGAAACTTTTAAGTGTTTCCACTTGTTTCAGGTTATGAGATCCAAAAGAGACTTGCTGTGGCTTCCGGGTCTAATGAAAATGTATTGACACTACCCTGTTCTAAGGGTAATATCTTCTTCAGCTAGGACTTAATATCCTAAATCACTTAAGCATTTTTCAGGTATCTAATCAGACAAATAAAAGCATCCTTGTAGCTACTGCTAGTTTGCATAAGCATCTAATGTTTGTGTAGCTTAAAGCGCCATTATCTGAATAAATTAATTTAAATTCTAACCCATTACCATGGCAATGGAAGTGTTACCTTTGATTTTGGAAGGGCAAGGATTTCACCCGAGATACAGAGTTTTTGCAAATCATTAAGTTATAATTGTCATTCATAACAAGATCTTTTGGATGCTTTTAAATACTTCTGTTGGTATTTCATTTTCAGTTTAATTACTGCAAACATCTGCATATGCCAGGACAAATTAGATGAAAATTTTCCAATTTTATAAATAATTCACTATTATTACATAGATAAACTACAAAGGAGAGGAGATAATGTGGTCATAACAACGAGTTGAAGTCATGTGTTAGCTGAAGTTATTGGCTTGATGCACACTACTTTCTGCAAAACTTCTAAGTGGAGTAAAGCTGACAGTGTGTTGTACAAATTTTGCCAGGTATAAAATATTAATTTAAACTTTTCCCTCTTTTTTTTAATTATCCACCAAAAAAATGTTTTATGCGGGTTTTGGTGCATTCGTTATATGCAAGAAGCTCATGGTAAGTCGTGCTGTACAATAAATTACCTCAAATTAGGTTGAAATCCAAACATATTAAAGGAAGAATTATTGAAATAGCAAATGATTGAAAAGTAAAAGGTAGTGATTTTGTGATAGAGTCTGAGCAAATCACATGAGGAAAAAGTGCCAGCTGTTAAGTTCTGGGGGTGGAACTGGGTCAGAATAAGAAGAAAAATCATACTTTTTCAGTGCTGATATATAGGTTCATTCATGCATTTATTAATTATTCAAGCTAAATACAGAAGCAGTGACATGTCATGGCTGATACAAACTATGGTCTGTCCCGTGTTGTGCAGCAGGTGTTTATGGTCTTGGAGATGCCTGGGGAATTCAGGAGATGGCTCAGCAGCTACTTAATGGGTCCGCAGCTCTGTACCCAGCTCAGTGAAAATGAAGCCATTTTATTGGCACTCCTTACTCTTCACAAGTATGAACGGTAGCACAAAATAATGTAAAACCAAGCTTGAAGTGTCTTCTCTAACAATCCTTCATCCATCACTTAATCTGATTTTAGATTTCTCTTTTCTGTTGTGTTCATTTAGCATCTTGCTAGTGCTTTGAAGTTTGAAGCAGTTCTGCAATCATTTTATCATCGTATTCACGGGAAACAAAACTGCATTTTTTTATGGAAGTAGTATAGTGTCTTCTCCTGGACCCCACTGTATTTTGTTAAACAGCATTAGCTGTCTGCATGAGAGTAGCCCTTCATGCTAAGTAACTGTGAGCCGGTCAGTCTCCAGGTTTGTTTTGAATAGGCCCATCGGAGGTATCTGTCACTTCTGCCACCTGATCACTTTAATAGCATTATCAGTACTTGGGTCTGATCTCCAGACTAGCCCATTTGATTAAACATAATTAGCACTTGAACATTTTCTGTTTAAACTCCCAGTCAGCTGGAATATTTTGCACACTGGCCATGACTGTGGCAGCCCTAGTACTTCGCTTTTTGGTTCACAGGTACATGGCACAAAAAAGAAAGACCCCAGCCTGGGTGGAGATTTCTGCTTGGAGAGTTTCTCTTGCAGGAGAATGATCTTTCTGCAAAGCAGCTGAAAGCTTTTCACTGCTCTTGCTCAACAAAACCATTAAAGGAAGGAAATATAATTGGTGCCAGTCACCATGGTCTTACAGAAAACAGGTTTTGTCAAACGTGCTTGATTTAATTCCTTGAGAAGACTACACATTTGGTCAATAAAGGTAGCTGTCTAAATGTGATAAACATCGTAAGCTATTTACCTCGGTGCCACATACATTATGATAACACTGAGTTAGAGTGGGGCCAGCAAAGTATATTTCACGTGTATTAAGAGCCACCTAATAGATCTTTCAAGCAAACATTAATCATTTCATGGGCTTCATTACAGCAGCATTCTCCTGGGAGTGAGATTAATCCTGAACCTACTGCAGTTGCAATCTGGATAGAAGTACACGTACAATTTACAAAATATAACATTTTGGAGGGTCTAAAAATTGTCTGAAAGAAGATTAGAAAACTGTACAGACCAGCATCAATTTCCTTGTAAAATGAAGTCACTTCAGTGTATTTTTGGACCATTTAACGCAAAATGATGTCTAGACCAATGTATGAAGGGTAGTACTATAGAGTGGGAACCGTGCTTTGGAAACCAGGGACCTGAAGGTACTAGCGGATAAGCAATTTAATATAAGCTCACTGAATGATGCTAAAAAGCCTATCAGTAACCCTGATATGAATTTAGCACATCCTATGTCTCCTCTTTACTTTCTCCTATCTCAGTTTTCTCCGAGTTCTGACCTTCACACTTTGGTTGGATAAAGAAGCAACAACTAAAAAAAGTCTTGAGGACAAGTAATTCTTTCACTTCTAGTACACTGGTGACAATTTGGAGCTAAGTAGTTCTCCCATCCTAAACCATGTGAGACATGTGGCTGTTTACTTGCAACAGAGCAGTGACTTACGACAGGTCCATATTACACTGAATTTACAGACACAATTGGTATGGGATTCCTTTTTCATAAACACCCCAGCAACCTTGAAATGAGCACTCAGAATCAATCTTTTTTCATTGCTCAAGATGTAATCACATAATTCCTTCTGATTTCCAAAGCACACTATTTAAATCTATGTCTTGCAATCCGAATGGATTAGCCTTTAGGACACATTAACATCAAATTTCACATGATATTAACTAATAAATTAGTGTAGCAAAAGAGTTCAAATTCTAATTACCAATATATTCATTAGATACGTCCAGTTACTCGTATCAGGCAGTGCTGGAGGGAAGGAGAGCTGCGATTAACTTGTCAGGGAAATACAGATATGAAAGCAACACTCTCTCACTATCTTACAGCATTTCAGCTTCTAACTCATTCTAAGATGACAAATACATCCAGAAGCCCAAATCTAATCAAAGCCCTGTTGTGTTATGGAAAATGTATACAAATGGCAGCAGCAAACCATTACGCAGAGTTTCTGCAGTGTTAGTGTAAAAACCATTTCATCTGCTGTTTTAAATGCCATAGCGTCAAAGTGTTTAATGGCCACAGCTAAGCAGATCAGAAGTGGTATGCCCCAAAAGTGGGCCTCTCCCTGTGGTAGGTAGTGTATGCCTGTCTATGTATATAAGTGTATATATGTATATATATGCACATATATGCATAATGTATGACTGTGGAGATAAAAAAAAATTACTTCATATATGTTGAAAAAGACCACTTCTAAATAATGCGGTTTACTGCAAATGAAAGTTCAAAAAAGCATGTCATACCATTACACCTGTCTTCCAAATCCCAAAAACATGTTACTGACACTACTGTGAGTATTAGAAGAATTTAAAAGTCACCTACTGGCAGAAAAAATTGCCTCACGGTGTACAGAAGGGGAAGATGGTCCTCACAATGCTTCTGCTTTCCCTCACAGATTCAAAGCATGCCTGTAGGCAAGCCCAAGTCACTTCAAAGAGGCAGAAAATTTTAAAATTATGTTTTATCTTCCTTCGTGATTCATCATTAATGTAAGTAGGGTTTGCTTCTTCTGCATATTAGACATCAACTAAGAGGTGGCAAGATAAAACCAAGCATCTCTAGAGACATATTGGTATTAATTGATGTACATTGCAGCAGAACTCTTGAGCAGAAATCTTTAAAATACCTTTCCTATATTAGTCCTTTCAGGTCCAAAAAGTCTACTATTCACTTGAAAAATCAACAGACATTTTTGAAAAATAAACTTCTGTTCGTACCCCTTGAATACAAGGTTGCTTAGACACCAAGCAAAGAGGCAACTAAGTCATAAGAAAGTGCTCCTTTGTTGTCGCCACAATGTTTCCATTTGTTCTTTGTGTTATCAGGAGTGGGTTTGGGGTAATTCTATTTTAGATTGGCCTGTTTCTGTTGATGAGCTAATCAAAGTCCCTAGGAGTCCTCCCTCATTTCTTCTTGTCCAAGGAAACAATGAAAATGCTATCTAATTCACTGGTGCAAATTTCATCTAAGATTCAGCTTTGCTCATCCTGATTAGGGGTAATCAACATTTAACTTTTATGGCTGGCTTAAGTTCAACTTTAGCATTTCTGGGTTTTGCATACTATATCATGTTAGGTTTCGAGATAGCAGCAAACATAGTAGAGCTTGTTCCTGCTCTTCTTGTCCTTGTCTCCTCCATGTCAGAAAGCAGGAAAATATATAGACTGTGTGATTGAAGTCAATATACTGAAGATATGATAATTGTGGTTTGGTCATTTCTTCTTCTTGCACCCAAAATAAGAAGACAAAGATGATGCTTTTGTTGCAAAACATATATGTTTTCACTATCAACAGCTTGTCTGAAGCTCAGGATCTATAGCACGATCCTCTTGCCTTGTGACCCCTCAGACTTGATCCCATCCTGAAAATACTTTAGTGTCACTGCACCTCATCTCAGTCGCTGCATTATTCTCATTTCTACAGTTGAATAAATACACTGGTTTGTTGATACATAATACTAAATGTAAGTTTCAGCACATACGGAACCACAGTCCACCAGGCAGAAGGGAGAGTTAACCTGTGGATGTGTTGTTTCTTTCCTTACAGTGTACTGCCACAGCAACTGTTTGCAAGTTCGGTTTATCGGATGAGTAGGAGACAGCTCTAGTTAGCAGTCACAGTTGTCACTGATATTTCTAATGGAAACAAGCATGATGAAGGTACTGTAGGCTTTATTTCTACCTTCCTCATTAAATTACAAATCACAGTAGAAGCTTGGGAATTTTCAAAATCTGTAGCAAGTCAAGGTATAAAGTTATCAACGATCCCAGATCAGGATTTCCTTTAGTAAAACCACGGTCCAAGATATGGCAGAGGCTTTGTTTAAATATTGGATTCCAACAACCAGCCTATGCAAGTGTCCTCAAGGGTCACTAGCTGTGCAAAACATACCTGGATTTACATGGTTATGTAGAGGCTACATGCCATATAGACAACTATAAGGTCTATATTCCTATATTCCTCTGTACTTCTTCCTAAATTTAATGTTGAACATTAATCATGTAGACAACAGCAAGTAAATTCTTCCTTCATTTTTAATTTTATCTTGAATTAAAGGTTACTTCATGGTGACTGGCTAAACATCAAAGTATTCCATTTTTATGGGCATGATTCTCCTTAAACCAGAGCAAAAATAGCAATGGCCAAAATGGAATAAGAATATTCAAGATTATCTTAGACGTAGACAGTGTTCGGCTGCTGAATTTGAGAATGGAAATAAGACATCAGAATTGTTGAAGTGTTTTTCAGCAACTGGTTTTCAATGGGAAAATACTCTGGAATCCTTGCAAGTAAAGGCCTTATGTGTATAAGAAGCAGGGCAAAATTTGCTATATTTAATGTCTCTTTAAAAAAGATGTGAAAAATGCAACATAAAGCATTAAAAAGGCAGGCAATAAAGGTTAGAGTATTCTAATCCTTTGTCTTAATTCCATCAATTTGAAAAGAGCCTTTTATCATTTGACATAATCCTCTGACTAACAATAAATCTTCTAGGTGCTCTTCCTGACAAATCAATAGAGACATCATGTTTGAGTAAAATATGAAAGAATTTTCTCACCATTCTAATGTCTTTTCAGTCAGTTTGAAATGTCTTTAATATTCAGTGCAGAAGACAGCTACCAGAAAACAGACAGTAATGATGATGATTTTATTGATTTTGACTTGCAAATAAATCTCAGATGAGATTAACAAGTAATTTCTTCTTCTTCAGCAAAATCTTTTACAAAATCAGCTGCCAAAAAAGAAGGCATCTATGGTGTCACACCTCATACTTTTTTCTACTAATTGCTTCCCGTCGATTGTAAACTTTAGGGCCACATACATGTTTTCTTTACTTGTTGATTTCAGCATAGTGAACCTTTTAACTAATTTAAATCAATTCAGTTTCTGCTATTGTCACCAGAATAGAAAAAGATTTAGAATTTGTTTTGCTCTAAATTAAGCTTAAAATCTAAGACTTGAAATTTATTCTGCACTTTTTCATATAGCACAGTCTTTCCATAGAGAAATCGTGCTCATAGTGCGGCAGAGATTAGAATGATTTGTACTGAAGTACGTTTATTGCTCATAGACAAAATGCGCATGCAGACATTTGGAGGAGACAATTTTTTAATGCAAAATACTGCACAACATAAATATGTCTGGTTTATATTAACAGGAGACATTCTCCAGCAGGACTTACAGTAACATTAGCAATTCATTAGACTTCTTCCAGACTGGTATGCTGTATAACACATTCTTTGGAGCAACAGTAGACTGAACACTCATCCTCAGAATAAAGGTTACGTGGTATGAGATAATCCCAGTGGATCGACCATTGTTATTTCTGCAGTACTTAGCAAAAAGCAAGTAGGATGTCTCTCTAAAACTCCCCAAAGTCAAACTCCAACAGCATGGCAAATTATATTTTCTAGGTATTTCTCTCATTTCTTATCTTCACTTCAGTGACTATTCTGAATAGAAGACCAAAATTATACGGGACTTTAAAAAATACTCTCCTTTTTCTGAACGTGCTCTCTGAGACTTCATATAATACATATTTGTAACACTTCCACCCTCTTCTAAATCAAATACCACTGAAAGTGACTTTTTTTAAATTGCTATTGTAATACTGGTAATGGTAAGCAACTACAGTCCCTTTAATTTAGCAGCCCACAAAATGATTAAAAGAAGGAAGACAGATAAAAAATACACACAAAAAGGAAGGAAAAAAAGAAAGAAAACCTAGAACTATCAATAGATGTGTTTGAACTCAAATCTCAGAATAGCTGGAGAAGTTCAACCTACCAATGCTCCCAGTAGTTTTGGTCTGAACTGAGTGGGAACATTGGCTCCTTTATTAACCCTCAAGACCTCCTTAAAAAGTGAATTAAAGCTTGCATAATTTATAAGGATTCCACAGACTTTCGCACTTGCCCATAGGGATAAAACTGACTGAAATGCTAAGCCTATCTTGAAAAGGTACTGGGACTTTTTTTAATACTCTTTCTCAAGAAATGTGTATTGTATATGAGCAATTCTTTGTGCTTAGTTGGATGACAAAAATTCATTTCTACTCCTGCTATCTCTATAAATACATTCAGCCAGCACACTTCAAGGATTTTACCTTATCAATAAACCACAAACCTAAGTTATACAACAGTCTGAATTAATTTTGTAACACAAGACTGAAAGTAGTGACTACAGCTACACCTTCATGTACCAATGTATAGTCTTTGGTAGTTTATTTCTGCGTACAAACAATGTATTTTTCTTGCTGCATTTTTAAACATATCTGCTTTAGAAATTTTTTTTGTTTATGTAATTAATTAAGTCTTCCTTATAAGCAATAACATCAGTAGTTTCTATCACAGGACTAAGAAAGAACAGTTCATGAAAGATAATATACTTTTCTGTTATTTGGAGGGGAAAAATAATATATATATACATGTACGCATTGCTCAGTCAAAGCCTTTATTCGTTTACAGCTTCCTGGAACATTTAGTGGACAATTTAGATATTTTCCTTCACTCCTGCTTCTGCTTCTCAGGAGCCATCTGTAGACCAACATCCAGACAGATGTTTTTCTTTCAAGGTGATGTAGATGGAAACATTACAGCTTCTCTCTTCTGCAGGCAAGGCAGCCTCTAAAACAGCAAACAGGTATTTGAGGTCAACAAATAGTTCAGTATTGTAACTTTTTCCTTCTCATCTCTCCTTCCAAATATACAGACTCTCCTATTCTGTTTCCTAACAATTCTGCCATTCATTTACCCTGTTTCTCTAAAAACTGAGTTTTCTAAGGAATCATCATACCACGGTTTACTGTCCTAAAGGACCAGTCTGCCAATCAAATGCATGTTTGCACAGCGACTCCTCCCCAGACAGGTTTGAATCCTTGCATAAAGTCCTTACAGAACAATAACTGAAATAAATTCAGTCTGGAAGTTACTGGAAAAATACTTCATAAGACACAAAGAACACAATGCTTACTGTCAGTTCTGTGAATAAAACTTCACTTATAAGTAAAATCTCTGCCTTCCCGAGGAGCAACTGAAGAACACCTCTGTTCGCTGAGCTTCTTATCTCCAGATAAACCTCTGTGCCATGCCACCTTGCTGCACTCCTCTCTGCTGAATGACAAAGCCCTGAGGACAGTTATATCTGCCTCATGCTTTGGAGGACAAGGCAATTAATCTCATTTATACATCCTGAGTGCATGACCTGAGGATTGACTTTCTTGCCAAAATGTCTCCAGATTAATGGTAGCTCCTAAATTACTTACATTTGGAAAGGAAAGTATTAATAGCTCTAATCAGCATGTGTTATTATTCAAGAAAAGGACTCTTTTAAAAAAAAAAATCCTTCTGATTCTACAACACACAGAGGTGAAAAAAAAATGTTTCTGTTCTTTCCCTCTCTAAAGTAATATAGGAAACAAATATCACATGGCCTAGGCAAAATTAAATACTGTCTTTATTAGTTCTAGCATTATTCTAGCAAATGGATTAATTATGTTTATATCTAAATACAGTAAGCTAGGGTTCCCATGTGCCTGTGTGGAGAATTGTAACCATGCAGACATCCTCACTCAGCTTTTCTATGTCGCCTTCTGATGACATATGACTTTAAAACTATTAGGTGTTTTTAACTAGTTTTCTTTTCATTTCATCAGATTGACAGTCCAAAACAGAAATGTGTTTTCCATTTGGTTTCTCAATTACTGTACCATTGTATGCCTTCAGCAGCACTAACCTTGAAATTGCATCTTTTCTAAAGCAGATCCAACAATAAGGAAAAGGCTGACAATCCTAGTAAGTCATGTGGCACAACAGCTATAAGTGAATACAGTGCGCAAAGGTAAAACACCAATAACAAAAGGCATTTTTAACGATCAGTTTTCTATTTTTTTATTTCTTCTGTTCTTTCAGTACTGAAGGAATGTAAACCATGGATCCTGTCTCAGGCTGTCTAAGACACTCTGGAAATGAAACGAAATGAAATCCAGTGCTACAGCTGAATCTGCAGGGCTGCCTTTTTCTTTGAAGGCACTGATGCTAAGGCAAGATCCACCTGGTCATAATAAACCTTTCCTGTTAGAAGCTGAAAGAACAATTTGGGGGGATTTGGAGGGTTTTATTATTCCTTTTGAAGAATTTCATTGGTTCTTCCCTCTCTCTTCATGGAACAGTTTCCTCCTCGCTGTTTCTCTGCATTTGCCTTTACATCTCCTCACTAGCAGGCATCACAGGGGGAGGACCTCATAGGTGGGTCTCCACTTTCTGGGGAAAAACCTCCAGGCTCACTCCTTGAAGGAAGCCAGAGGCATCCTGAAACTCCTGCTGTGGTGGTGCTCCTATTGGGGCCCATTCCCATGATTTTGATGTCTTCTGCTTCGCAAATTCTTGGCTGTTTTCTGAACAGATGCTGACTGCAAGACCATCAGGCAAGCTGTGTTCTTTAAAAAATACATTGTAACGGAACCGCAATTCTGAGTAATTAACTTTTCTCGCCCGGCTCCTCACTTCTCTGAGATGTACTACCAACAAGCAATACACAAGTCCCCACCAGCCTGCAGCTGGAAGACATCTCAGTCTCGTTCATCACTCAGTCTGGCAGGAATTTTGTTGAAGACTAAACACTAGTAGTGCAGGAGCTTTCCCAACTGCACTTGCCTGATACAGGCTTGCTTTGAACTATCATTGCGGCTTTTCCCTTCAGCTCATGAGAGTTAAATTCATCCACTCATAACGGAACAAATTAAGAAATTAGCTTTGTCTTTAAAAAATTCTCTTTGGGATCAATATCAGGCTAAGTCAAGAGTAGCAGAATAGAAATTAAGTGCATATAGTCAAATCTTTTTGTTACACATGCCTGAATGTGACATTGAAAATGTGACGCTTTCCTTGGATCACCGTCTTTATAGACATGAAAGAACTAAAAGAACTGTAAATGCAATTCTTGGTGTTGCATGTCATTTCACAGGCATGTGAAATTCCTAGGTAGGAAAGACTCAAGTTAGCTAAGGAAAACAAGATTCCCCGTTGTCTAATGGGATGAGAATTGCTGTGCATGAAGAAAGAGACTAATTGTTTTATCAGCAAGTTCAGAAAAAAATGTTGTTAGATTATTTCGCATTTCCCAGGAAGTCTTAGGATACTTCTAGACAGTTCATCTTCAGAACCGCCCTTCTGTGCAGGACAACTTTTTTTATGAGAGGCTATGATATATTAGAGTTGCACTTTTTTGCAACATGTGGGAGGCAGATGATCCTTAAATAGCACAGAATAACTGCTGGCTGAAATATAAATTTGGGGACCTGGTAAATTGGAGGGGAATTATTCTATTCCCTGTATAGAAAACACTGGTTGTTTTCTAGCTGTACATCATGGCTTATAACACTGTCTTTTGGAAGACTAACAAAACAACTGACTTTCACAGATGCATGGCAGTACTTATTAGTTTCCTGTCAACTTTATTTAAACATTTTTATGTTGATTACCATGTGCGTTTTCCATGACTGTAAAACCCTTGTTTACTTGGAGTTAGTTAGCTTTGAAATTGTTCTCACAAAAAATAAAGACTATTATTTATGAAGCGATCGAAACCTCTGTGTTGGCAGCGTTTTTATTATACAGTCAGAGCTCAGCCCCTAGAGTGGCTACCAAATGCACTGGGCTGGTCATCCCTTGAGCTAATCCTGGTTGCATGACCCAGCAAGGGTCTGCTTAAATCTCATTTATGCCCTCTAAGTTTTACTTCAAATGTGACATGAAATTTTAGCTCAGTTTTGACACTCAGCAGTGCTTGCAATTCAGGGTTCATGGAAAGGACAGAAAGTGCATTTCCATGATCTGCCTCGTTCTCTGGCTCACTTAGCCAACACGTGGTGTTTCAGCAGGCTTCTCAGAGGCTGTGTCTTTTCCAGAGTATCTAGTGAAGATGGAAAATACCAGAGCAGTGTATTATTTCAGAAGACCATTGCACTCTGTGCTTCTCTCTCCCGCAGGCCAGAGCCAGGCAGTGAGGGTTGGCTGTTGCTTGCCATTTTGCTCACAGATGACTTGGTCCAGCTTGGGGTTTTGCTCGGTTGCTTGCTCTTTCAAAAGAAACGCTCTCCAAGTCGTGACTCAGCCAGCAAGACTATTTCTTTTGCAGGCAGACCTCCTCCAGGTTTCATCTCTGCTCTTTGCTGAGCAAAAGAAGTGACAGAATGACATAAGAGGTGACCAGAGGAGGCAAAGATATTGAGGCTGTCACGTTACGGCAGAAGAACAAACTTCTGATGTAAAGCTGGGATTGATGCAGGGACCAACCCACTTTCGACATCCAGCTGTAGACATTGCCCCAGCAGTAAAATAGGGTGGGAGAGGAGTTTTCCTGGATGCCAAATATCTTCATGTGATATGAGTTGTCACAGTTCTCCCTATTCACGGAAAAATTCTCCCGACCAGTCTCCGTGTTTCAGTGTTAGGATGCTACTGACCGTCCCTTCCTTCCCTCCCAGTTCCCTATTTCTTGTTTTACCATTTCAGCCAGTGACTGCAATATGTAGTGCACTATCCGGTGTCACAAAACAGCCTTTTTTTTTTTTTCCTTCCTCTGCAAAAACTCTAATGCAGACTGCTGCCATGCTGGGTTTTTTTACCCAGCCATTCCAGTAACCATTTTCACCCATTCAGTCAGAGTATTTGGACAGGTAGAGAAGAACGCTTTACTGTTCGTTGCTTATAGCAATTTATAGCAACCTGCTTTGGTTAGGCTAGCAAGGTTTGATGATCAGTGATTGAAAAAAACAAAGTACTCTGTGAAGAAAGCCCATATATCTAGTAGAATCAAGCAAACCCGCTTTCAGCTCTTCCTTAGACCTTTGCTGCTTTTATTTCTCTTCTGCTCTGCTCCAAATAAAACAGAATTTCCAGTGGCTTTTTTGTTTTAAGACATTATTTGCCTTAGACCCAGCAAAATGCAAAAGCTTTGCTCGCCTTTCCTGCTCTGTGGTCCTAAGACAAGTTCAATGCATTTCAGAAAAAAAAAACAACAAATGTTGATCTGCGCAACATAACTGTAACTGACTTTAAATACATCATTTTTTTTTATCTTGCTCACTGTAGTGAAGACCTGCCTATCCCTGATTTCTGAACTCCAACTTTGAAAAGCAAGTGAATTTCTTTGCTTCTTTGGCTCCTGGATATGGTCCTTTAATATCCAAGCACAGAAAAGCACTCAGCCAAAGAGCTTAGTAAGGCTCAAAATGAATGAGATTTGTAATAAACTCAGCCACAGGGATAGGTGGCAAGCTTGTAAAGTAGATGAAGTTTTGTGGTTTTTGATAAAAGCCAGTTCCCAAACACCGGGAGCCGAAGAGAAACTTCCCTCACAACACAATGGCAAGAGCCAGCCAGAGCACAGCCATTCTGTTTCATGAGAGCTGGAGAGATTTTTGGAATTCATTTTCATCCTTCACTGGAATGAAAATGAAACTTCTCCTATATTTTCACAAAGAAGAGTTATGTTAATCCCAAAAGCCCTTTTTTGACTCATATTCTCTCTCTCTTGTCTTTGCTCCAGAAATGACCAGGAAGGCTTCCCTGAATCTTAGAACCCAGAAAACATTGTCCAAGTCTTTGAGCCCCTCAGTTACACAGTGTGTTCACACACATGTATACACAAAGACACATGCCTAACAGCAAAACGGAGGAGCAGCGACCTTCCCCAGCCAGACAAACACCACCTGGTTGTTGTGAAGCGCCTTGCCCCTTGGAGCAAGGTGCCTGATGCTGGCCGCTTTCTGGAAATGGGTCTGGGACTGTGCACCTGGTGGGACCAATTTCTTGGTTGCTAACACCAGAGCAGCTGAAGAGCCATAAGAAAATTCCTAATATGGGGGTGCTTTGTTTCTCTCAGGTGCTCCACTTGCCCATGGATGGATGCAACCACGCGGGAGCGTGCAGGGGACCGGGAAGCGGCACCGAGCAGCTGCACGTGCTCCTCCAGGTGACACGGACCACTTGGACCCAGAGCAATAAGCATCCCAGTGCCTCCCTTTGCCTCAGCCAAGCACCCTGTGCTGAGCAACAGCACCAGTTTCAGTACATCCAGGGTTCAGATAGGTCCTGCCACATGAAACAGGCCAACTCTGATGCTTCATTAGCAATTTAAAAAAAGTATCTCACTTGTTTTCTCACTTTTGGGCTCTGGTCCCTCATTTATTTGTTTGCTTTTTTCTCTGCTAGGATTTTTTTTTTTTTTTCCCCTGATATTTATCATGGCCACTGCTTTGGCTTTATGACCGACAGCAGCAGCACTAAAAAGGAGACAAGAGACCAGCTCTGGAAAGGATTAAACAGCATGAAGCCCACGGCTGCTGCTTTTCCATGAGGCCTGCTCCGCCCAAGCGCTCCCCGCCACTGCTGCCACCAGTAGCGAGGAACAAACGGGTCTGACAACAGGGAGAAAATTTAGGGATGGGGGATGTTTGTGAAGCCACAGCCTTTGTGAAAGCAGAAAGAGCGCATACGCAGCACAGATGCAGAGGGGCTGGGGAGCCAGCAAAGTCGTCGTGGAGCCCTCTTTTGCAACTCTTTGAGTCATAAAACTGGCCCGCGTTGCCTCTGCACAGAACACCTTTCCACTCCCACCACCACCACACTCCTGAAATAAAAATAGTTTCAAAAAGTTTAACACCCACCCCTTTAAAAACTAGATTTCTATTCTGGGTGAGCAATAATCAGCCTTTCTGAAAACCAGAACTACAGGGTCTTTCTCCTTGTTCTGTAATGGCTTAATTGTTCATATTTTTATGTTGCTATTTTGAGGGAGATTTAAAAAGCAGTATTTCATGCAAAATGGTAGAGACCACAGTGTTAAATTCAGGGAACGGCTGGATTTTGTTAAATTGGCTTTTATACAGCTATTGTTGTGCCATTTTTCCACTTGGCTCTTCTTAGAAATGCTGAATGAAATTGTACGAGGAACTTCATGTAACGGTCAGTCTAATTCAGAATAGCTCAGTAGATAAAATAGAAATTATTATATTGTTTGCTTGGGACAGACTGTATGTTCAGGGAGAGAGGGAACAGATCAGAACAATAATACAACCAAGAAGATGTAACTTAGTAAGCGATAAAGTTTTAATTCATTTTTTTACATTATGCTGCAAATCGAGGAAAGAGTGGGTAGGAGACAGAGGTCTTTGACAGCTCCGTATGTCTGCACACCCTGGAGGAGTAGGATCCCTCAGCCAGACAATCCTAGAAACACCCAGAAATAAGGTGACATGTCCATCAGTGTTTCTGAAATGACACAGGAAGGATTCCTTATAAAAGAAGACCTACAAATAGAAGAGGGCCTAGAAGATCCTAATCCAGACACGGTCCAACCCAGGCCAGTCAGCAAGGAGAGGAGAGGGTTGCAGCCTCCCAAGAGATGGGGACAGCTCTGCAAATGCAGTGGACAGCCCACGTGGAGCCCGGGGGTATCTCTGGTGTGAGGCTGGGACAGCACAGCCTTTGGAATTTTGCTTTTAGCTGGTAGCAGCCTTCTTCAAACAGGGATTTTCTCACAGCGGGGGAACAAGTTGGCAGTTGAATGCAACGAACATTTGTTAAAGAAAATGTCATCATTAGGAACCATTAACACTTGTTCTGTATGTGATAAATATTATGATAGTAGATGTAATCTAGAGCCTGGCAAGTTTTTATGGATGAATGGTAAATTCATTGAAAAATCAATATTTCAGGGAGAACAAAAAGCATTCCTAAAAATTAAGTCAAATTTAATTAAATCTTTCAGCCAATGAAATGAAGTCATAAAATATTACTTTGAATTGTTTTGAGCATTTAATGTAAAACACATTTAAGTAATATCTATTTTACCTTATTTTACTTTTTCATTTTGAACTATTCTTTTCATTAAAACTATTCTAAGGCTTTAAAATGAGAAATCTTTCTGTGTTTGGATTTTGGTGATTTATCCAACATGCACACAGGGATCTCTCCAGTGAACTAATGAAATCCTGGAATGAATTTTACTTTACCTGTTTTTAAAATTCAGGGATCAAGCACAGTCTTAATCCTTGCAGTACATCAATACATAGCCTCCAGAAGATATCTAGATGCTTTCGTGAAAATATGACCTTCAATATCAAATCTGACAGTACTTTAAGCACATGAATAATGAAGACTGGGTATAGAACAGCTAAAGAGACGTAGCAGGGATTGTTAGGTTATGTGATGAAAGCTCCCCTGCATGCCCACAAAGGAGCAGAGAGACACATGGCAAGGGGAGCCCAAATAATACTCTGCCAGGCTACTCCCATGTCCATCACAGGAGCCATCAACCCATCAAGCGCCCATCTTCACAAGCACAGAGGACCACAAGGGCAAGTGAAAACCCAAATTAGAGACTCAGAGGAAGGGACAACCTTTCCAGACCCCTTCCAGGGCTGTTCCAGGAGACCCTCAGCCCCAGCATCCAGGCATTAAACCCACAACAATGAGTCGATGCTGGAGCATCTTTCAGACTGCTGGGGTTTGCTGCCTAGGGATGTCAGACACAACATGGGACACAGAGGAAGAGATTTTGGGATTGCACAGAACTTATTATGGGCTGTTTAGGGGAAGAACAAAAGGTGGGGAAAGGGCTAGATCTAGGTGATATGGGGAGGAAGAAGTGTGGGAAAATAGAGGGATTGGGGGATGAAAAGGGTCAGTCGCTCACCAGAGTGAGCAAAATCAAGTGCCAGCCTGTGGGTTGGAACCACATCTCAGAGGTCTGTGCATCCATGGTGCCACCAAGCTGGCGAGGCTTGGATCCAGGGGCTGCTGCTGGGCAGGCCTGAGCTCAGCTACTGGAGGCATCCTCAATGCGCACATACATGTATGCGCTTATATTCTCACTTGCAGAGCTCCATCCTGCTTAGCCAGAGAGGAGTGCAGGATGAGGATGCTGGTGCCATCAGTGTTCATGTAAGTCCCCTGTGTGTCTGTCAGTGTTGATCTGTACATATGTATTTATGCACTGTATACGTGCGCATGTGCCTACTGGCAGCACATGATCTGCGTCACTGCTGGTTGGAGCTGGGGGCATGGAGCTGTGGCAGACTTGTCTCCATCAGGCTGTCAGATCTGTCCCAGCTCCCCTAACAGGGGTGATTTGGCAAAAAGATGTAATAACAGACTATTAGTTTTCCCATATTTTCAAACTCCTATTAAATAAATCATTTATATTTGGCAATCACAGATGTTCCATCCCAAAGAGACAACTTCCCCATTCTTGGAAATAATAATCACCAAACACTATCTAGCACTGTGAGGCTATTCCCCAAACTATTATCTTTCTGTGGTCTGTCTAGAAATAGACGGTGAAAAACTTCAGAAAACTGATCAGTCTGAAAGACTTTTATTTTTTCTCCTCCCCTTAGGTTTTATTCCACCCTGCTTTGAAATATTTTCTCTCCAAATTGGACCAGCTACCAAACCAGTTTTGTAAAGGCGAAGTAGCATTCGGCATTACTGCAAAGGTCTATGATCTAGCCACACACGCATTAGAAGAACTGGAGGTATCCAGCACTCTAGCCTTATAACATGACTTTTCCTCCCGGGAAAATCAATTGCTCTGTTCTATGTTCAGAAATAGGAACTGAGTTCACCTTGCCTTTGTGGAATGTCCTTGGTACTCTGTCAATTTAATCCCCACCGGGTTATACCCTATAAGCAATAGAGAAACATGATTGCTGGGGAAAAAAACTTGGCCTCAGGTAAAGGGAAATGAAATGATGTTTCCTCTGTCACCCGCTCCAGGAATGGTTAGAGGGAGCATGAACCTGAGAAGTGTTTGAGTTCTGCCCAGGTGACTGATGAACAGGAGGCTTCTGACTGCTGTGTTGATGTTCACCAGGCTTTCTTTCGCACAGTTTAAAAAGAAAAGGAGAGGCCAAAGAATTTTTCATCCTCTGCTAGTGAAGTTGCCTGGTTTGCGCCTGCAGCACTGTTTTCAAATGCTTAGGACAGAAGCAAAACAACACTTTTTTACTGGAGAACAGTCAGTTCCTGAATTTGCGTGACAGGCTTTTGTTCTCAATTAGGTCTCTCCCATATTCTGTTGGATTCATCCATTTTCCTGTGGGAGTTATACACAGACTTTCCCTCCCTAACATCCAGTGTTCCAGAAAGGGAGATTAACAGTGAATGATTAGCCACAGCATAGGGATCTGCAATTCATCTGTTCTGAGGAAAAATGAAATAATTTTCAACTGTCTGCATATTTTCATTCTAATTTTTAGTCCGTCAAGTTGATGGGCTTACCTGGACTTCCATTTTTCAGATACAAACACCCCCACAGAGTACAATTAGCCCATTTATTCAGAAACCAAAATAAAATGTGAGTACAGTAAACCACAGTTACTGATGTGGGCTGGTGTAACTGAAAACTGTGCAGACTCGTTACAGCCACGGTAAAGGACAGCATGAATAGGAGGACTATATTTCACTCACAACATGCAAAGGGAAAATGCTGAAAGTCTTGGCAGAACCTGATGTGAGCAATGATGGTCCCTTGGTGGTTGCCCGAGGCCCAAATCTCTCAGGCATGATTTGTGCTAACGATGGTACAGGTCAGGAGCAGAGTTTCAAGGTCAGAGCCTGTAGCCCACCTCCACAATTGCTGATCCCAAGAGCCAGCTGTGAGGATACAAATTTTTCCATTAAAAGGTCAGATTATCCACTATTATACAGCGTGACGGTGTCTGAGACTCTGTGTGCATCGTTTCTGCTGTGCTGTGCTTACAGAGTTACACTATGTCACGAGTAAATAGGTCCGGACGAATGATGACTTCATCATTCCGTGAGAGTTTTGGAGGTTTTGGTGTTTTTTCTAAGCCCATTTCAAGATGGAAAAATAATTTCAAAGATTTTCATCCACAGTCAGCAAAAAGGAAAAATTTTGTCACAGCTGACTAAAAATTTTCTTTGTTTTGCCTTTTCACTATTGTTACCTTTCCAGTGGTAAACCATAACCAACATTTTGAAATAAAGATGTCTTTAAAATAAAAAAAAAAGGCAGATCTGAAATGCAAAAGCCTTAACTTCTGTACACGCCATCCCAAATATCCATGAGATGACACATAACCTCATCACAAAAATGAATTAATGTAGTATCTTTTCTTTCTATATTTCTATTTCTGAACAGATTAATCTGTTCTCTACTTTTGATGTAATCTGTGTCTGTGGGCTGAAGCCTGAATGAATCAAGCACAGTAATCTATTGCAATAAGCCATTCTTGTGAGAAACACTTTTGCTTTGAATAGAGATGAAAGCAGAGCATTTATCCTTTACAGAAACAATCTTATCTTGAAATGAACACAAACAAAAGGTCCTGCAGCTAACATTTCTTACGACAAAGACAAGCTGAGAAAGAGAAATGATATTCAATCCACTTTGTTTCATGATAGTTTAAAAGGCCATACAGTCACATCTTTCTCCTGTATTCCTTACTATTGGTAAATTAAGGTGAAACACAGTGGGATTAGAGTCTATACACAGGAAAATCCCTAAAATTATGCTTCTAGAGCAACCAGTGCAGCAGGTTTTCCTACTCAGCTGTGAACTGCTCAGATCTCACACCTGCTGCTGCTCTTTGCCCCAGTAGCTCTGAGCTCAACCACTGCTGTTGTGATGCCACAGACAGGGATTGCCCGCACGAGCATCGAAGGTGCTCATCTCAGTTCCTTTCAGAGTCACCAAGTGGGTCTCATTGGAGCTTTTTATCAGTATCAGCATGCGATATCTTGTTTCAGCATGAGACAGAGGGCTTACTGAGGTCAAAATCTGTCTCTCCAGCATCATCTGTTTCATCATCTGTCTTAAAACATCAGCCAGCTTTATCACACATGTCACTGCTCAGTAGCTCGATATGGTCTTCAGAGAGCCCTTCCCTGACACCCATCAATCCATCTGCTATACGTCCATTAATTTAGTTCTGTATTATGTTTTCACCTCAGCTAAACAAAAGGATATCTCTGTCTGCTTTCTCTATGCTTTTCTTTCCTGTCCTTTCCCTACTTTTGTAGACATTGGAGTTTTTACGGGTGCCTTAGTGGCTTCCAGGAGCCATCCGGCAGCACTGTGGTGTGCCACAGCTCACGCTATACAGTGCTGGTCTGTTAGGACTCAGCTGTCAAAAGACGCAGACGTCTGTCACGTTCCTCATTTTCAAGTGAGTGCTGGAAAATGCATAGCGTGGGTGTAAAATGGACTAAGAAAATAAAACTATTAAATTACTCAGTACTTGAAAGACCCAGAACAGCTGAAACTTGAAGGAAGTGTTCACGTTTTACGAAAATGTTTAGGTCACTATCACCATACCCTTCTGAACAAAGAAACCCCTTTGTAACAGTGAGCAGTGCAAGCAGAACGGTGCTTACTTTCGCTGGCTGAACCAAGAACCTGAGGCCTCTTCCTGTAAAAAACAGGGGTGGACGTGAGATACAAAGCTTAATACAGCACTTGGGAAACTGAAGGAGGTAACCTAGAGGCCCTCTTCCAACAGACACTGACAGCAAAAGAGGAGTAAATGGTCTGTAGATGTCTCCAGGATGAATGTTTGCACAGTTGCCAGATGATGGTGTAGTTAGAACTGGAAACCAGTGGTTTGTATTGCAGTTGCACTAAAGAAAATTGAGTGTCTTCCATTCAGAAATGTAAAATGTGTTTGACACAGGGAATGATCAGCCACTGCTGTATTTGGAAGCACGTGACTAAGCTTAGACTTCATGTGAATGCAGAGTCCATTTGCTTTTATCCTGAGCTATCGGTAACCCCTACAACAAGGAATGTTGAAGAAATGTTTCACCAAACCTGAGTTATTTCAGTGCTCTGAGTGGCTGCCAGATTTTCAGCTCGATACCAGAAAAAGTCAGTCATTTTCCATCGAACACTACAGACTAATTCTGCTGCAGCAAATGTAACAGTATGCCAGATTTTGTTAACTCCGCTTAAGTCACACTTCTGCAATGAGGAGAGAGAATGCCCATTTTCTTCTCTTACTGCTAGAATACCAAACCCAGCATGGGACTTCCGACATTTTAAAGGAACAAAAGGAAATTGAAGGCCAGTCGGAGAGCTATATGCAAAGTTTATCCTTTGCAGATGTGTCACAGGGGTACAGTCTAAGTATATCACTCTTGAAAGCAGGAAACCATTATTTTAATGAAATTTGTGCTGCTTTAGAGGGATTAAAGTAATTTCCACTGTAACTCCTATGCACTCTGATGATTTCAATATCTTCTTTTCATAACCAAGTTCTCAGACATATTTAAACTTCTTAAAACTTTCACAAATGAAATTTTCAGTTTACATTTACAGTCACAACACAAGCATCTGCAAAAGGAGGAATCCTAGCCATGCAAATATTTATAAGGGATATGATGTTCTATCCACATGTGAAAAGAGGACAGGGTAAAATATAACAAAAGATTACTTTTTTATTTCTTCATGAAGGTTCTATTTTTTCTTCGAATATAGAACTGGAAGACCCAAACTCAGCCTTTATCAGTTAATCACCAATTTTAAAATTTAATGCTCTTTTAGTCTTCCTTTGCCAAGTTAAGCTTACATACAAAGCCTAATAAATCTGGTAAATTATCTGCAAAGCTGATTAAAGATCAAACAGATCCAGAATTCATAGCCATATTTTTATGTTATAAAAAGGGGCAAGAGTCATGTATTCAGCGAATGAAACTGTATGAAATAAAGTTTAGCAACACTGCTTTGATCTATTTGTATCTAAGCCTACTCACAGCAACTTTTCTTGAAAATTAAATCAATTTTATAACAAAGAATGAAATGTTCTTGAAAACTATAAAAAATATTGATAAATTATAATTCAGGTTAAAAAAAAAAAAAGTCCTAAATAGGCACAAGTGAAATATTCTTTTTTTTTTTCAGTTAATGAAGAGGACTCTGTTGGAATTTTATAGAACATTTTTTACTTACTGAAATATGAAAGACAAAAAGAAAAGAATAGAAGATGACATAATTCATTCTTTTTTAAATGTCTTTCATTTAAAAAATATACTTGGAACAACATGACTTTTTCAAGCTGTGCAATTGTTACATGAGTTTTTTTTTTTTGTAAACTGCATCCTTTTATTGTCATCTCAGATGAGATCAGAAATTCCTCGGCTCAGTTTTTGAGCTCGTATAGCATTCAGCAATGGGAGAGTAGGCTGCCAGTATTGGTCTCAAGCTGAGGTCTATAGGCAATGTCATAGGAATATTAACAGCATTCAATAACATAGATTTTATGCAATAGGCTTAAAATTATTTTCTAAAATAATGGTGGTTTGTTCCTCTAAGGAGTGTTTTTGACACTTTTGTAGTAAAGTCATAATGGTTATGGCTACCAAGCTCTCTAGGATATTTTGGGGACTGTTTTCTGACCCAGACACTGAGTATTACAGCAGAGCTTCTTACAGCTACACTTTTCATCCAACGCCTCCAGATTACTTGAAACGGCTGCTGATGCAAGCTGGCCCCCCACCTTGCCTGGCTATTGCTTGGGAGAACATTAGGATACATGGGCAAAAATCTCCAGTGCTAACAATATAACAGTACAAACCAGAGCCCCCAGGCTCTGATTAGTTTGTTTATACAGAGATAGCATATACTAAACAGCTATCCCATCACCTTGTGTTCTGCTGATTCCTGAAAACAAAGCCCTGAAAGAAACAGAAGTCTACTTTTGCCTTTTGTGTGTTGTACAATTTATTGACCTGAAGAGAAGGGCCTCGGGACATCAGGTGGTAAGCTGAAAAGCCAGCAGACCAATGCCTTCAGTGGGACTTCGCAAGATGAAACTTCTGGTGGTGTTGTCAATAATGTTTCCTACCCCACTGCGAGAACTCTGTAGGACCTACCAGAGATGCTGTGGTGTGGAAGCAGCTGCATACTGATATCACTCGATACCTGTCCAAACTGGAGAACCAATAGCCCTTTCTGTCTTACTGTAGTCAAACATTCTGAAGTTCCCCTTCTAGTTTGGCAACAGCCTCTGAACCCCAGTCAGCTGCATTCAGGCTGTTTCAAGTACCTGAATACGAGCAGTGAATTGCAGCTGACTGGTATTTTTGTAGCTGTCATTAAATGTCATTTACGACTACAGTGTTCTCTGTCCCTGATTTTGTAGCTCATGTCCTAAAATCATATTGCATATTAATATTATATAAAAAATACAGGGAAATAAACCTACCTGTCCATTCTGTTTTGACAAACTATATTAAACCTTAAACTTTCACAGATACATAGTCCTTGCTATATAATGTCGTCTAGTTCTTAAAGAGCAGTTCTCAACATTTGGCCTCAGAACAGTTTATAAAGGATGGAAATACCTCTACTGTCACTGGCCATGAACTTGAGGAGCAGGATAATAAAGTGATATCTTCAGCATCTTTCCGGGGAAACGAACAGAAAGCCATTGGCTTCACATTCCATATAAAAGACTGTATCATCTATGGCAGGTGATAACAGAAGTGCCATAAAGCTTTTGCATTTTTCCTACAAATGATAACTTTTATCTGCAGATATTGGAAATGCTTGGGAGACCATCTACATGAAGAATGAAGACTAGACTCCTTAGAAAATGTCTGGCTGGACATAATTTCTCTCAACATTAGGTACCTGTGCTGCTGAGCATGCGGGAGAGATCCACACCAGCCTGCAATCATTCAGCACAGCTCAAGGAAACCCTTCACGAACCACAATGAAAACTCAGAAGGTAGGACTCAATGTGATCTCCAGAGGTACAACACGCCGCTTCCTCTCCCTGTGTCGGGGTGTTGCGCAGGCATGGCTACAGCTACTGTCAGTTTCCCCAAGCTGGATCAAGGTTAATCCTAAATGTAGGCAAAGTGACAGTGTTCCTTGCTTCACCGTAGAGACTGCCAAAGCAAAACCACAGGATTCAGATGTAACAGGGGTGTTTGAACCAATAGTTTTTCTTTTGAGACAGGTTTATATAGATGGAAAGGAAAGACAAAGGCATCAAAGGCCCTAAAGTATTCTGAAAATGCAGATATTTCAGCATATCTGTAGCAGTTCAGTCAATTTCTGAAGCATTAAACACACATTTTCTGACAGAGGTTTTCTCGTGGTGCTGTTTGCTCTGCATCACAATCCACAACAGTTCCTTGCCAGACCATAAACAAGAGTTGTGAGTACAATTCCGATGCAGTGTCAGGGGCTTGAGAGCAGCTATGTCTGAAGGAAGCTCTGTTTAATAAAAGGACAAAGTGCCACAGTAGTTGTAAAAATTTATAGGAGTTTTTGATGAAGGAGAAGAAAGTGCTGCTCAGCTAAGAGCCCACATTACTTCCATGCTAGTGGAAACCTTTGTCATCATCCCTGACTTCTGCTTATGTTGGATATTAGAAAGAAGGAAGTGGATTAACAGACTTGCTAATGACCTTCCTGCCTCCATCAGCAATTTACCTTCTGTATCCTGCCTTTCATTTACTGTTGGAAATTAATTGATACTGGGCTGTGACAGAGATGAGCCATCAAGGTACATCAGGACACAATCTGAAGGTGACTAAAACATCATTCATTCTGGGCCCTTTTTTATTCCCTTCAAGCTTGGTACCCTGTAAATCTTTCCAAAGGGGATGCTATGCATCTTTGTGCCCATAAATGCCAATATTTCTGTTCTTCATCAGCTTGAATGAAGATCACACATACAAACAGCTGATTTTCAGGAATCACTCATTATTCCAGTATTGGAAGCCATCTGAGGATGGGGATTTCATTTACTAGGCGGCCTCAACATCTGCTTTAATTAGATATTTTGTGTATGTTTTTATTAGGTTTATATTCAGTTGCATATTCACTCCAAGATGGAGAAACACCTGGCTTTGTACACATACACTAAGTCATCTTCACTTGAACATGTAGGGCACGGAAAAAGATTAGCTTTCATGCTGAAGAAATGGTATTAATACTTAATAAGCTGAACAAGCAGTTGAAAGAAAGCAAAATGTACCAAAGACGTCTCTTCTATTGACAACTATAAAGTCAGTTACTGTTATTCCAGCACCTTTATGTCCGTGCCGTTCTCTCATTGTGTTATATTTTAACCACATGTCCTTAACCACATGTCCAAGTCCCTCTGAGGATCCCTATTTCATCATAGGATAATCTATGTCCTAAAATGGCAACAGAGAAAACCAGCAGAAAATTTAACATGTTGAGTATTTTTGCAACAGAGAAAACCAGCAGAAAATTTAACAAGTTGAGTATTTTTATCACCCTAAGGAACATGGAAATGGCAATGTGAGGTGTAGAGGTCACTTTGACACTCCAGGATGCTGGTCGAGGTGTGCAAAACAGCAACATCTCCCTCCCTCCCTCATTCCCTCCTGCGGTCAGAGGAGGAGCAGGGAGAAAGCTGCTTTCCATCCCTGGGCATCTGAGCCATTGCTGGGACTGCACAGCCACGTTTTGCCTCCCTGAGTGCTAGGGAAAGCTGCAAGTGAGCTGAAATCAAGAAGTATCGCTGGAGGCTGAATCTCTACCTGAAATAAATCTTTACTATGAAGCCTGTGATGATATTTCGGTTCTTTGAACTATATGGAAATGATAGAGAGATAATCTTTAATGAAGAGAGATGCTGACTTCATTGAAGCATAATTCATGCAGCAGTTAGTGGAGAAAAGTCTGATGTTCATGAAAGCAAATAGCCACTCAGAAGCACAGATTTAAGCTCTCCAGTTTCAATCTCTAGGAGGAAAAATGACAGTAGCATTTTTTACAGTTGGATACAGTCGATTTAGCCAGAAACAGAGAATCAAATAGGCAAATCAATAAATTTTGGTGACCGGATCAAAAATATCTGTTCAGATAATGATAGATATGCTAGCTGTAAATGAAGTTTAACCATACCCAAGCTTAAACTGATGTAAAATTTATAAAATTATCTTTTAGACTATTTCTTCCATTTTTCCACTGCAACTATTCAATGTATTCTTTGCAAGCAGATACATGACTGAACTCGTAATTTTGGTATCAATCTTCCTATTCCCTTGTATTTATCTTTACAATTACAGAAAAATTCTACAGGCATTAGCGAATAGTCCATGGTAAATACACCATATTGGAAGTATGTACCCAGAAACAGGACTACTTAGTCTTTTTTGGTCTAAAAGGAATCCACATAAGCTAGCCATCTACCAGGGCATGGTGAAGTACCAACAAAAGAGGAGCTGGCTATTCCTCAAGCAAGATTTAGCCTCTGACCTTGGATAGAAAGACATTAATATTTCTCCATTCAGAAAGAACTACGTAAGTGGTAAAGAATTTGGTCTTGGGGCTACCCCTGTGGTGGAATAGAAGTTACACATCCCACAGCCTCCCCTCCCAAAACAGGTGATGCTGGTAGTGGTGATGGTGAATGCTTCCAACCTCAGGCAAGAGAAATGTCCATCTGGGGGCTGGATCTGAATCACACCTTGTGTCCTGCCTCTCAGGCTGCTAAATGGGAGAGAGGATGTGCTCAGGTGGCCAAGTTCTGCTGCAAGCTGACAGACTCGTCATTCTCTTCGGAAGAGGTCGATGTGGGTCTCACCTCTCAGGAAGCATTACTTCTTCAAATATGGGAAGTCGTTTGTGAGAGGTTGGTTGAGGATGGACACTGTCTCACCAAGCTAGTGAGGAAGGCTTAAAAAGAAGAGTCATGGGAAAGGGACAAAAGGCCAATGGGTGTGTGCAAGAACAGCTTAAATTGGACAAGGAACCTAAGACTGGGAGACAAGGTTGCTCAGAAGAGGGTTGAAGGATGGAGAAGAAGGAAGCGTGTTAGTCCACAGAAAACATGGGGAAAAAGCCAAGGGGATTGTACGATTTTAGCCAGAACAAAGATTTAATTGGTCTAACAGGATATGGCAGGATAATGCATATGACTAATAAATCAGTATAAATGGATACAAATTAATGGAAATGGCCTGTTCTGGAAGAACAGGCAAGACAATAGAGAGGAAATGCTGGACAAATTGGAAAAAGAGTATCCAAGCTGCCTTGGTAGGTGTTAGTTACAAACCAGTATACCAGACAGGGCAGAATCCTCCAGAGCAAAAAATGTGGTCCCCTCGGGGGATTTTAGCTGATCAAATGCCAGATGGAAAAGCAACACTGTAGGACACAGTCTGCCGGGGTCATGACACACACCATGAACTCTTTCTGCATGGAACTCAGCTGTAAATCCAGCCAGGTCTGAATCCAGGTAACCTGCAAAAAATTCAACGGTAGAAAGATTGTGACCACCTGCTCATCTTGTGACTGGATTTGGAATATTTTAACAGATTTTACTTTTTTTCACAGAAATTTCAGATAATTCTTCAGACTTTCATCCCGGCATCCAATATTTTCCATGACAATCTACCATTTTGTAAAAGAAGTATGTGTGGATGTAGAAAGGAAATGAGAACAAAAAGTGTTCTGCTTAACAGGACGTAAAACTGATAATTATTGCTAATATTCACTTGTGATGCATATCACACTGAGCTGCCAAAGAAAATTCTCTCTGCTTTGCAATGTTGAAATGCTTTCCACCAAGATCTGAGTAATTTTGCTTGTCAAGAAAACAATCAGCATGCTTTATTCCATAGACCGGTTCCACCATCACTCTTTCTTCAAGGGGCAGAATACACTCGCTGCTTAACTTTCCCATAAATACCTGCTTAACATTTTATTTAAATGCCACACTTTCTTACTGTGTGCAATTAACAATCTTTGGCTAAGTGAACCTTATGCACATTTCAGACAGACTGACAGGTGACAGATTTCCTTCCCACATTCATACATTGTTATGAAGCACAACTCCCCCACTGAAGACTGACAGCTGCCTGCCTTTACGAAGCCAAAGACCTGCTCAGACTGATTCGTACCATTGCACGAGGCAAGACTGGGAAAATGTCCCTATTGATTCTCACACCCACACTCTAGGGAGAAAACTGGCTAGTTGATCAGGTTTTATCATGCTGCCATGAGCAATGGCCTGATGTAACAGCCAAAGTTCCTAGATCAATTCACTGTTATTTCTGTAGACTCTTTTGCACTTTTTCTCTGCAAAAGCTTAACACAGTAACGATGGCTACACATTACATGGCTTCGTACTCCTTCCTAACGTTTGTCCCACAGAATTAAAGGTTTATCTTCACATACTGCAGAGTGTGTAATAGGCTTTTGTAGTTCAATGGCTATTTCACCAGAGGTGAAATAACTGTCTGATAAACTGTGTACTTTTCCTAGTATATGAATATTTTCCACGTGACTGAGCTAACTGAGCCATAAGACTAGCTGGTGTGGCATGCAGAAAAGTATTTCATTCAAAATTGCCAGGGGACTCCACAAGAGAAAAGACTGCCAGATGAAGACCTTTATCAAGGATTTTCTATTACTACCTTGATTTTGATGATGTGACTTCTTCCACCATACTGTGTGGGACCATTAGGGGCTTCAAAGCAGATGAGAGGAGCTTGCCTGGGGGAAAATGAGGATGAAGTGATTCATCCTCAGTCAATAGTCAAGAAACTTTTTGAAATGAAATGAAGGCTACATTTAAAATTTAGGATTTGTCTGCTTGTTCAGTATATAGTTCTTGTCCTTATTTTGCCTGGCTGCTAGTCACACTGAGTTAAATCTTGTCCTGCAAATAGTCCCCTGGAAGCAAGTGGAAATATCCAGCAAGGTGTTACTCACTGCCAGAAAAAGCACTGGTTTTTGAAGAACATTTACATGTTACTGACTTNTGAAAACATTTACTTTTTGTTGTCAACAAGGACGCTGGCAGGAGTTTTTCCAGGCAGAACAGACAGTCAGTCATCCCAAGGGGAGCACAATCCACCGTCTGGACTTTGATCCGTGCTGCAGGAAAAACAGAGGGAGGGTTAGAGCTGCTTAAATTCCTTCTCCTGCCAGTGGAGAGAGACATGTACCTTGACACCTGCAAATGGGGGTCCAGTCATCAAACATAAGGGTTTCCCTGAATCACAGAATTATAGAATCATAGAATAGTTTGGGTTGGAAGGGACCTTTAAATGTCACCTAGTCCAGCCCCCCTGCAATAAGCAGGGACATCTTCAACCAAATCAGGCTGCTTAGAGCCCTGTCCAACCTGGCCTTGAATGTTTCCAGCAATGGGGAATCTGCCACCTGTCTGGGCAACCTGGTCCAGTCTTTCACCACTCTCACTGCAAAAAATTTCTTCCTTTTATCTACTCTAAATCTACCCTCTTTTAGTTTAAAACCATTACTCCTTGTCTTATTGCAACACGCCCTGTTGAAAAGTTTGTGCCAATCTTTCTTTTAAGCCCCCATTAAGTACTGAAAGGCTGCAATAAGGTCTCCCTGGAGCCTTCTCTTCTCCAGGCTGAACAGCCCCAACTCTCCCAGCCTTTCCTCATAGGAAAGATGTTCTGTCTCTCTGATCGTTTCTGTGGCCCACAGACTGTGTAGATAACTCCAGTGACCCTAAATGTAAGCCAGACCACATATGCTATATTTTAACAAGGGAAGATGCTAAGTCTACCCCGTCTTTTTCAACAAGTGTTGTGCACTGACTGAGGAAGAGCTGAAGAATATCGGCAATTTAAAAGAACTCTAATGGTCAGACTGTGAATACATTACACAGATATAAAAGAGACTGAACAAAATGGGGAAAGGCTAAGACATAGAAGCGTATTTCTGTGGACTGTGAGCTGCTTACTAAAAGGGTATGGGGATAGTTGCTATCTGGACACAAACCAAACAGCTTTACTCAAAGAAATGAAGCTGTGAAGTGGCATACAGTCTGCCTGTCTGTGCTCATACACACGGCAGGAACATTTTTGAGAGAAAATTCCAAGAATTACCAGTGGGATCTGGTATTTCTTGAGAAAACAGAACTGTTGAGGAAACAGGCCCACTCAGATCAGCCAATCTGTGCCCAGAATCTATTAGGCAACATTATTTCTTGTTTTGACAGAACTTGATTTCAATTAAATCATGAAATGAATGCAAAGCCCTATGTTCCATTATCAGTGAACAAACCCACAGCAAATATTTTTAATTAAACTATAAGGAGATTAAAATACCTTAGAGATGATATAATTATGCCTCAGTGTTTGGCATGTGCACATGGGGATTTAAGAAAATGCTTAAAAAAACAGGAAGAAACCTTTTTGCTCTGTGATGAAAAAGAATATACACTCAAAGGCAGATGATGAAGATATGAAAATTAGTAGACAACACAGATTGTGAAAATCGAAATTCATACAGACTCTGCAATAGAGCTGAAAATATAAAATTAGAATAAAGTGCTTGCTTTCTAACAACAGTTTCCATCACCTAAGCACAGATTTCTGAATTTCCAGCTATTTATGCAAATCTACACTGATAATATACAGCCATGTTGCATATAAAAACTTTATCAGATGGGTCTAGCCCGGCTCCTCCCAGTATGGAAGGTGAAAACAATGGGAGTTGACCTGGTTGCTTCAGACAGGGCTTTGGTATCCTGCAAGAATAGCTATATGAACTGTAGCAAACTTTAGCATGCCCAGACGTCCAGAAATTTGAAGCTTTACATTTTCTAGTGGGTCAAGAAGGAATACCAAGGACAGACCCTAGGGAGTGTCTGTCTTTAGCTGAATTTTTCTTAGAAGTTTTCCCTTTGGAAAAAGTTTATTGCTGTTATGCCTAAGCCTGCTGCCTAAACACTTTGGAAAATATCTTCCAATCACCAATAGTACATTTTTTTCTTTAGTGGACCTCTGTTCAATTTAGAGCAGCATGCTGTTCCCAGGAGGAATAATCCATTTAGGGTACGAGGGGCATATTTGATGGTCACAGATTGCAAAGCATTTATTTACATTATCTTAGCCGACAGGCTCAGGGAGCCCAGGTCTGATTCCCTGCCCTGGGAGCGTGCACATTCTGAGCCACTCAAAGGAGATGTAGGCCCCTTTTCCCAGTCCTTGGTGTCCCTTCTAGAAGACCCCACAGATCAGTGCCACCCCGGCACGGTGTGTAAGGTGCTAACTGCTAAGTCCAGGGTCAAAGAGGAGGGCAAAACTGTCATCCATTGAACACTGAGCTTTTCAGTTCTCATCAGGAATAGAGTATGTGTTGGGGGATAAGATTTATGTCGTCCCCATGAGCACACAGAAACCCAGGAAACTGCCCTTTTTTGCCAATCCTTAGGTGAGGGCTGCATCACTACTGGCTGGTGGGCTCTGTCAGTGCTGGGGCCAGTTTCCCAGCATCCTCAGCAACGCAGCCACCCAGTCCCGGGTCATGTGCCAGAGGGACAATAAAAGCCGTCGTGACACACTTCGGCTCTGCAGCCTTCACAGAAGGGCACTCTGCACCATCACTGAGCTGCTGGGAGCTGCTAGGACAAACCAGTGCTGTACAGGCTGCCCGGCACAGGATCAGATATGTACCGCTGTAGTGCCAGGTGCAGCTGATAACCCAGAGGATCTTCCTTCATTCATCCCTACCATCCTCCACTCATCTGCTAGCAAATGGTTACAAAGAACAGTGAGTTCCTTTAACACAGGGTATTGTAATAGAGTCCTGGGGTGGGCAAATAGGAGGGTGTGGGGGCACAAGTTACCCTGGAGGTCTGTCACAGGGAGACAAGTGGAGCCTGGCAGCCTCCACTGCCTTCTGTGAGGTTTCTTGCTTTCCTAATATAATATGACCAGCCAAGGATGAATGCGGAGACTTACTCTGAAGACCATTGGTAGTAAAGCCTGTGCAGCATTGTGGCGGTTTAGCCTGGCTGGATGCCATGTGCCCACCACAGTCGGTCTGTCACTCCCCCTCATCAGCCGCGCAGGGGAGAGGAAATACAACAAAAAGCTCATGGGTCAGGATAAGGACAGGGAGCGGTCACTCACCAGTCACCGTCATAGGAAAAACAGTCTCGACTTGGGCAAATTGGTTCAATTTATCACCAATCAAATCAGAGTAGGATAACGAGAAATAAAACCGAATCTTAAAAATACCTTCCTCCCACCCCTCCTTGCTTCCCAGGCTTAACCTCACTCCCAATTTTGTCTCCTTCCTCCCCCCACATGGTGCAGGGAGATGGGGAATGGGGGTTGTGGTCAGTCCATCACACCTTGTGTCTGCCACTCCCTCCTGCTCATACTCTTCCCCTGCTCCAGAGTGGGGTCCCTCCCACAGGAGACAGTCCTCCATGAACTGCTCCAATGTGGCTCCTTCCGACAGGCTGCAGTTCTTCAGAAATTTCTCCAGTGTGATTCCTTCCCACGGGGTGCAGTACTTCAGGAATAGACCGGTCCAGCATGGGTCCCCCATGGGGTCACAAGCGCTGACAGCAAACATGCTCTGGCGTGGGCTCCTCTCTACACTGGGCCACAGGTCCTGGCAGGAACCTGCTCCAGCACAGGTTCTTCACGGGATCACAGCCTCCTTCAGGCATCCTGTTCCAACATGGGGTCTGCTTCACCGTAGACCTCCATGGGCTGCAGGGCACAGCCTGCCTCACCATGGTCTTCTCCATGGGCTGCAGAGAAAATCTCTGCTCTGGCATCTGGAGCACCTCCTCCCTCTCCTTCTTCGTTGACCTTGGTGTCTGCAGAGTTGTTTCTCTCACATAGTCTCACTATATTCTGCTTCTGGTTTTTTTGCCCTGCTTAACTATGTTATCACAGAGATGCTACCACCGTCGCTGATGGGCTCAGCCTTGACCACTGGAGGGTCCATCTTGGAGCTGACTGGCATTGGCTCCATCAGACATAGGAGAAGCTTCTACCAGCTTCTCACAGAAGCCACCCCTGTAG